>ENA-OOWZ01000005-OOWZ01000005.1-human-gut-metagenome-genome-assembly--contig:-NODE-5-length-161849-cov-6.297539_pt1 | contig 161849 bp, 165 predicted proteins | sample MGYA00241580_ERZ501329 | MGnify/ENA primary metagenome ERZ501329 (study PRJEB25962, sample SAMEA2042923) | human gut metagenome | biome: human gut; feature: human-associated habitat; material: faeces... | reverse complement strand
TTATATAAAGCAACAAACAAATATGCAGCAGGCACCATTTCAAAACGTGGGTTTAATGACAGCAATTAATTTGCTTAAATTAGGAGCTTCAACTGCTTTTTCTACACTAATAGGTGCGCGCTTCTAAAAAATAAGGAGAAGTTGAAAATGATATATTTAATTATTTGGTTATTATTTATACATTGGTATTTTTGTACTATGATTTTTCCGAATTGCTTTACTAATATAAGCGGAAAAAATTTAAAAAAAGAACAAATTTCTGATAATTCAAAATTAAATCTTCTCTATTTAAAAAAAGATGTTGATCCTAAGTTAAGATTAGTAGCTTTAGATGCTATATTGTTATTTTTTATGAATTTATTTTTTACTATTGTTTGGATATTTATTTCTCAAATAATAAATAATGATTCGATAAAAAAGATTTGTGAAATAAGTTATATTTTTTTATTTCTTATAATTGGTACTATTCCGATTATTAAATTCAATTTAAATAAAAAATAAAGTATTAAATTTGATATTAATTAGAATCATGCAAAATAGAGTATTTATATTAAATCAATTTTTATATATAATTAATGTATCTAAAAGAATGAAGTCTTTAAATAGGAGGGGTATATGAAAAAGTTTTCTTCAGTTCTTTCATTAGTTAATTCGATTTGGTTTTTAGTGGCTGCTGTTGCTTTTTATTTAAATTTGTTTATTTATGCTAATTCAGGAAAAGCAGATAATGGTGAAGGATTAGCTATTGCAATTATTTTAATTGTCACATTGATTGGAATACCGTTTATAGCTGCTTTTGGCATAACAGGAATAGTTTTAAGTTCTATATGTCTAAAAAAGAAAGAATTAAGTGTTAAATCGTTTAGAATAATGTCTATTGTTTTAATTGTTCTTGATATTATTCAAGCAGTTGCTTATGGATTTATAGTTTTTGATCCTGGAATGTGGAAAATTAGTTATAGTGCAATTACATCAACGTTTATCGTATCAATAGCATTGGCACTAACTTGTGTAGTGTTAAAAATAATTGATTTAATAAAATCTAATAAAACTATTAAAGTCACTGATAATAATTAAAAACATCTATTGAGCAAAGTTCTATTTAAGAATATTTGTTCAATAGCTTTTTGTTATTCATCTTTAATGCTAAATCTACCTAATAGCATGTAGTTAAGCAAAAACAAGAGAAGAGTAATCAATAACACAAAACTTGTTAAAGCTAGCAAAATGTTTTCGCGTGAGAGAGTTGATACTAAAATTAATGTACAAAGCAATATTATTCCAGTAAAAGAGAAGAATTTAATAGCTTGAAGGAAAGTATATTTTTGCTTGGAGAAGCTCTTATAATAATCGCTATCTCCTTTATCAGCTCGAATAAATATTAAAACAGTTATGATCAAATATAAAGAAACAGAAGCTACATAACCTACTATAACTTTTGGACTTGGTTTTATTTTGTTAAAAATAAAAGTGTCGTCTTCATATTCAGATAATTCGTGTAGTGTTTTTAAAGACGTATAGTAAATGACATATTTAGTTGAGATATTTACTGGTTTATTTGTAAAACTATTATCAGCAATTAAAACAAGATTATTATCTTTAAAGTTTTCTAAAACGTAATAGCCATATTTGTTATTATCTACTGTAATGTTATTTAATTCGTAATTGTAATAAGTTAATGTAGAGTCGTAATCAATTTCTTGCCTATTACTATCATAATAAGTACACTTATTTATATCAGAGCTAAGTAAATAATAATATGTATCAGAGCAATTATTTCCAAATAAGCAATAATATGTGTAAGGCAGATATATTTCTTTTGAATTAGTGTTTATTATGTTTTCAACTTTGAATTCTTTTGTAGAAATAGTTACGATGTCGCCTTTTTCAACTCCAAGTACAAGTGCGACGGATTTTGATAGATATAGGACATTAGAGTTGTCATTTATATTTTTATTGATTAATGGACGAATATAAAATTCATTTGCACTATTTTGATTATATTTAATCGTAATTTTATCGTTTGAAAAATCATAAAAAGTATAAGACTCATACTTTTCATAAACTTTTGAAATAGGTGTGAAATTTTCTTTTAAAAGTGTATTTATAGCGTTTATATTAGGATTTAAAGATTCGCTTAAAGAAGCAACAATAAAAGTGAAAATAACTGATAAAAAGATTAAAAAGACTTTAGCACGTGTAGCTAAATGAGGTAAGATGGAGAAAATACCTAAATCAAAGTTTTTATTTTTTCTAAAAGTGACAGATTTAAATTTTTCTTGTTTTGTTTCTGCTTCCTTTATTATTTTTCCATTTTTAATAAGTAAGACTTTATTGAATAAATCTAGTTTTGGTGAAGTAGAAAATGAAATTAAAACTAAGTGTTTAGCCGAATATTCTAAAAGAATTTTCTCGACTTTTTCTTCGTACTTTTTGTCTAAGTTAGAATATAATTCATCTAAAAGAATTACTGGAAGATCTAAGGAAAGCAAAATTGATAATGAAAATAGAGTCTTTCTAGCTTTGTCGAGATTTTCATAAGAATCGTTTTTTGTGAGGTCAAAAGCTCTTAAATACCTAGTTGAATTTTCAATGGCTTTATTGATGTTTTTAATTCCATAAATCATAGCTGTGTTTTCTAAAGCCTTGATATAATTATCTGTTTTGAAACGTCTTTGGGTATGAAAATCTAAATAGCCAATATTGCAGGTGAATTTTTTGTGTTTTAATCCTTGATTGATAATAATTTTTCCTTTATATGAATCAATACCTGCTATTACTTTTAACAAAATTGACTTTCCTGAATCTTTAGGTCCGACTAGTGCTATCATACCAACATTAGGTAAAACTAAATAAGGAATATCAATTATTTTATCTTGAGTGTTTGATGTAACGTTAAATAATTCAATCATAATACACTCCTTGATGCGACAAAAATATCTAGCGAAGCAACAATGGCTTCTATTATTAAAATCATTAAGAAGTCAAATACATTAAGCCATAAAATAGATCCGTATTTTTCAAAGATGCTAGATATGCTAAAAGCAATTGCATATGTGATTAATACTGCAATTAAGGAAATTAAAATCGTACTTTTGGCATATTGGTTTATAGAAATGTTTGAATTCATTCCAAGTTTTGCTAATCGTTTAATATCTTTATGTGATTTAGAAGCACAGATAATAATGGATGTAATTAGAACTACATAAACTCCAATAAGTGTGAAAGAGCCAACTGTATAATAAGTTGAATCATATTCTTTGCCGTTTAAATATGTTGTATTAAAGCTTTTATAACTATCCTCGACAGTTAATAAGAATTGTCTAGCAAGGAAAGAATCTTTAATTTCGTTATACAAAATAGTTTTTCCAATTAATACATCGAAATCAGAGAATGTTTTAAAATTAAAGCAAGTAGGTGTATCAACAATTTTGATAGTCAAAGTATAGTTTATATTATTTAAGTTAAAAGTAGCTTTTCCGACATTATTTAATGAAAAAGAGCTTATCGATATATATTTATTTAATGTATTATCATTAATGTTGTAGTAAATATCTGCATCTAGTAGTTGTGAACTTAAATAGCCACTATTCAAAAGAGAAATTGAGTCGTTATTAATGATTAAATTACCATTTTTAATAGATTCATATGCTTTATTATATATGTGATAAATACTAGCTGGTAAATATATAGTATCTTTAATAAGATCAGAGTTAATAAAAGTTTTTTTGATAGAAATATCAGTAAAGTTAACTCCTGGTATATATATATCTTTTATCTTATCTGGATTAAATTGACGCTTTTTTGGTAAACCAACGATTATTTCGTTTTCTAAAACATTTTCTTTAAGAATTGATGCACAGTCAAAATCGTAGTCATTTAGTAAAGATTGATCGGGAATAGGCTTAGTAAAATCATATACATGTGAATCAGTTGTAGCTATTTTTTTAGATAATGCTTCGGTAGTTTCAACTCTATATGAGTGTTTATATAGCATTGAGTCGTTAGTATCGTATCTTATTCCTTTAGCGTTTGTTGTTATGGCCATTAGAAATCCAACTATTGCTAACAATATGTAAAAAGAAATTCGTAAATACCATAAAGGTTTATCCATAGAGTATCTAAGGTGACCAGCAAATTTGTAGTCTGTTAAATGTGGTTTAGTCTTCATCGTCAAACACCTCACCAATTTCATCTATTCTTATATATTTATCTTTGTATCCACCTAATAGTTCAGTATCATTTAAGGTATTATTTGAGCCGAAATATATAACTAATTTATTTTCTCTTAAAGTATCTATCATTTTTAAGTAATCAAAATTTATTTTTTCATCAAAATCAAATGGCTTATTTAACAAAACAATAGAATAATCAAAAAAGTTTACTGCAAATAATTCGATTAGTGATTGTGTTGATTTATTGTAACTGCCATATTGTTTATCGACATCAATATAGCTTGGAATTTTATCTAAATATGTAGCAACTACATCAAGAGCAACATCTCTTCTATGGTAAAAATAAAATAGTTCACACAAGTAATTATCAATTACAGACAATTTGTTTATATATTTTAAACCATTGATAAAGACTAGATCCTCATAGTCTCTATTTAAAGTGTGATATTGATTTAGTTTTATATCTTCATAAGTAATATCACCGCTATCTTCGATAACTTGTCTAGAAATTAATTTAATAAATATATCTATTATTTCACCTGATGTTTGCACATAGTAAAAACCTTTATCTTTAAAAGAAAAGGTAAATGAATCTAGCCTTGCTTCAGAATTAATAGAATAAGAAACATTATTAAATTTTAACATACTTATAGTTTATCAAATATGACATCCTTCATTAATACTTTGCTAGTAAAGAATAATTATTTTTGTAAAAATGAAGTCTAATTAGGGTATAAAATGCTTATAAATAATAATGTCGAACGAAAAAACAAAGATTTTTAGCACTTTTGTGTTGACATTGCTAATAATTGACGTATAATAATCTTAGCACTTAGAAAGAAAGAGTGCTAAGGAGGCGATCATCTTGGAATTATCAAGACGTGATTTAGTCCTAAAGCTTATCGTTGAAGAATTTGTTTCTACAGCTGAGCCAGTTGGAAGTAATACTTTGATTGAAAAGTATCAACTACCATACTCTAGTGCAACTATAAGAAATGAAATGGCAATGCTTGAGCAAGACGGACTGATTGAAAAAACGCATACTTCATCAGGTCGAGTACCTAGTGCAAAAGGGTATAGATATTATGTTTCTCACCTCGATAGAGATCAAGCGGTCGATATTGATCAAGAATTTAAAAAAGAATTTCAAGTTGTTTTAAAGAAAAAATCAAGATCGATTGAAGAAGTCGTTGAAAGAAGTTGTGAAATATTGTCAGAGATGACAAATCTTGCTACTGTTGTCTTAGGTCCTAAGTCATATGATGAACACTTAGTTTCCATTCAAGTTATTCCTATTTCAAGTCAAACTGCTACAGCAGTTATAGTTACTGATAAAGGATATGTTGAAAATAAAACATTTGTCACGAACGATATGTCACCTGAAACTCTTTCATCGTGTGTTAAGATTTTAAACGAAAGACTTAACGGTACTTCTATAAGTGAGATTTATGAAAAGACTGAAGCTTTAAAACCATTGGTTACTAAAATGGTTGGTAAAAATTCAGAGCTTGTTATGGAAGCATTTACTGAAGCATTTGTTAGTTTTGCAAAAAAGAGATTACATACATACGGCGCTACAAAGTTACTAGAACTTCCAGATTACGATGAAAATAGAGAGAAAGTTAAAAATATTCTCCATCTATTAGATTCACCAGAAGAATTCCATGAAGCTATCGATGGAGCTGATAACGCAGTTTCTGACCAACTTAATGGAAGTATATCTGTAAAGTTTGTTAACGATGAAGAAGATGACGATATGGCTATTGTCTCACATAAAATTAATATCGCTGGTCGCGGCGATACAAAAATTGCAGTCGTTGGTCCAAAGAGAATGAATTACCGACAAGTATTAAGTAACCTTGAATATGTTTCTAAGGTTCTAGCTGAGTACTTCGGGGGAAAGGAGGAAGACGATGAAGAAGAATGAACAAACAGATTTAGAAGAAAAGAAAGTTAATGAGGAAGAAAAAACATCAAAAGAAGATGTTAAAGAAGAGAAAGAAGAAAATAAAGCTCTTAAAGAAATCGTTAGACTTTCAAAAGAATTAGAAGAATCCAAAACTAAAGAAGCTGATTGGAAAAATAAGTACTATCAAGCTTATGCTGATTTAGACAACACTAGAAAGAATTTAGCAAAAGATCACGAAGTTGCTCTTAAATATAGAGCAATGGGCTTCATAGAAAAGTTGTTACCAGCTTTAGATAGTTTCGAAATGGCCTTCAAAGTCAAACCTCAAGATGAAAAGATAAAAAACTACACTAAAGGATTTGAAATGATTCTTTCACAGTTTGAAAAAGCTCTTGCTGATGAAGGTGTTTCAGTTATAAACCCACAACAAGGTGATGTCTTTGATCACAACACGATGCAAGCAATTGCAACTGAAGAGGGAGAAAAAGATGGCCTAATTAAAGCTGTCTATCTCAAAGGTTATTTCTTAAAAGATAGAATTGTTAGACCTGCAATGGTAATTGTCACCAAAGCTAAAGAAGAAGTTAAAGAAGAAGTTAGCAAAGACAATAAATAAATATTAATAAAGGAGGAAATTTATTATGGCAAAGGAAGTTATTCTTGGTATCGATTTAGGTACTACAAATTCAGTCGTTTCATATATGCAAGAGGATGGAGTCGTTAAAGTTATTCCAAATCCAGAAGGACATAACACAACACCATCAGTCGTTGCATTTAAAGCAAGTGGTGAAGAAATTGTCGGTGATGCAGCAAAACGTCAAGTAGTTACAAACCCAGACACAGTTTCTAGTATTAAAAGAAAGATGGGTTCATCTGCCAAAGTTCATATTAATGCAACTAACAAAGACTACACACCACAAGAAATCTCAGCTAAAGTTCTCGCTTATATGAAGAAATATGCTGAAGACAACATCGGTCATGAAGTTAAAAAAGCAGTTATTACTTGCCCTGCATACTTCAACGATGCTCAAAGACAAGCTACAAAGGACGCTGGCACAATTGCTGGTCTCGATGTAGTTAGAGTTATTTCCGAACCTACAGCTGCTGCTTTAGCCTATGGTATGGAAAACGCTAAAGAAGAACAAAAGATTCTCGTTTACGATTTAGGTGGTGGTACATTTGATGTATCTATCCTTGATATTGGTGATGGAACATATGAAGTTATTTCTACATCAGGTGATGCTGAACTTGGTGGCGATGACTGGGATCACGCAATTCAAAATTGGTTAATTGATGAAATTAGAAAGGAAACAGGTGTTGATCTTTCTAACAATAAGATGGCTTTACAAAGACTTAAGGATGAATCCGAAAAGGCTAAAATTACATTATCAAGCTCTCTTGAAGCTATCATCACATTACCATATATCGCTATGAACGAAAATGGTCCAGTCAACTTCGAAACAACTCTTTCAAGAGCTAAATTCCAAGATTTGACAAAGTCACTTTTAAGACGTACAGAAGATCCAGTTAGAAAAGCTTTAGCTGATGCAAAGCTTACAGCTAACGATATTAACGAAGTATTGTTAATCGGTGGTTCTACAAGAATGCCAGCAGTTCAAGAATTAGTTAAGAGTTTACTTGGCAAACAACCAAATATGTCAGTAAACCCAGATGAAGCTGTTTCAATTGGTGCTGCTGTCCAAGGTGGTGTTATCCGTGGTGATGTCAAAGATGTCGTTTTACTCGATGTTACACCATTAACATTAGGTATTGAGACAATGGGTGGTGTTATGACTCCACTTATTACTCGTAACACAACAATTCCAACAACAAAGAGCCAAATCTTCTCTACTGCTGAAGATAACCAACCAGCCGTTGATATCTTTGTCTTCCAAGGCGAACGTTCAATGGCTAGAGATAACAAGATGTTAGGACACTTCAAACTTGATGGTATCCGTCCTGCAAGACGTGGTGAACCACGTATTGAAGTTACATTCAACATCGATGTTAACGGTATTGTCAATGTCAAAGCTAAAGACTTAGACACTAATAAGGAACAACAAATTACAATTTCTGGTTCTAATGGACTTTCTAAAGAAGAAATTGATCGTATGGTTCATGAAGCTGAAGCTAACAAAGAAGCTGATGATAAGAGAAAGGAAGAAGTTGAAGTCAAGAACAAGGCTGAACAACTTATTTCTTCTATCGATGAATCATTATCAAAGGAAGGTGTCGCTGATAACGTCAAAGCTGAAGCTAAGAAAATCAGAGACGAAATGAAAGAAGCCTTAGATAAGAACGATATTGCAACATTAAAGAGCAAGATTGATGAACTTGAACGTCAAGCTGCCTATGCCCAACAAGCAGCTCAACAACAAACACAAGCTCAACCTCAACCGGATGCTTCTACATCTTCTGAAAAGAAAGATGACAATGTTGTCGATGCTGATTTCACAGAAAAGAAATAATTAACTATCGAATTTACACCGTAGGATTTTTCCTACGGTGTGTTTCGTCCTAATAGAAAGGAGGTAAGGTATTTATGGCTGCAACTAAAAGAGATTATTATGAAGTTTTAGGTGTTTCAAAAAGTGCCTCACCAGATGAAATAAGAAAAGCATATCGTTCTTTAGCCAAGAAATATCACCCAGATATTTGTAAGGAACCAGATGCTGAAGAAAAATTTAAAGAAGTTCAAGAGGCATATGATGTTTTATCCGATGAACAAAAGAGAAAAACATATGATCAATTTGGTCACGCTGCTTTTGATGGCACCGGAAATACAAACGGAGCCGGTGGCTTTGGTGGATTCGGTGGTGCTGGATTCAGCGATGTCGATCTAGGAGATATATTCTCATCATTCTTTGGTGGTGGTGCTAGACGTGGAAGACAAGCAAACGGTCCTAGAAGAGGTGAAGATAGCTTTATGCGTATTAGAATCTCATTTATGGATGCTGTTAATGGTAAGACTGTAGATATTCCTGTTGAATATGATGAAGATTGTCCAACTTGCCATGGTACTGGAGCCAAAAACGCTTCTGATGTAGAAGTATGTCATACTTGTGGTGGTACAGGTTATGTTAAACAACGTTCTCAATCGTTCTTTGGAGTGGTAGAGCAAACTGTTACATGCCCTGATTGTCATGGTACAGGTAAAACAGTAAAAGAAAAATGTTCTGATTGTAAAGGTACTGGCTATCATCACGTTAAGAGTAAGATTTCAGTTAGGATTCCAGCAGGTATTAATACTGGTCAACAAATTAGAATTGCTGGTAAAGGTGGTCGCGGTGAAAACGGTGGATCAAACGGCGATTTATATGTTGAAATCTTAGTTGATAAAAATGATACATTTGAAAGAGATGGCAACGATGTTCATATTACCGTTCCACTTTCTGTAGCAGATGCTATTTTAGGTACTGTATTAACAGTTCCAACAGTCTATGGTCAAAGCGATTTGAAAGTACCAGAGGGAACTCAAGTTGATCAAATACTTAGAATGCGTGGATGTGGTATTAAAGATGCTAAAGGTAATGTCGGTGATGAATACGTTCATATTGAAATCAAAATACCAACCAAGCTTACTGAAGAACAAAAAGAATTGCTTAGAAAGTTTGATCAAATAGAACAAACAAAACCTACTAAGACTTCTTTCTTCGAAAAGTTTAAGAAAAAGTTTACAGGAAAGTAAAAAATGACTACCAAAGTTAATAAATAGCTTTGGTAGTTTTTATGTCTAAATAAATTTGTAGCAATTTAAAAGGTGATGTTTAGAAGCAATCTATTTGCTTCTTTGCATCACCTATTTTTTATTTGTTAGCTGTGAATGTTATGTTAGCTTTGGAGCCATCCATAGAATTTAATTTGAATGTATATCCAATTTTGTTACCATAATCATCAACAATATTTGAGTTACTTGTTTGACCAACACCAAGAGTATAACCGCTGCCACTGACATTAACTAATTCGATTAAGTTAACACCTGTGTTGTAGTATGAATCTTGGTTATTTGTTGTATAGACATCAATAGCTCTTTCGCCAGCATATGTGTAATCGATTAATTGTGCGTTGACATGATAGACAACAAGTCCTTCATCAAATGCATATGTTGAGTGTGAGTTAATTCCAGTCTTTGTGTAGTACATGATAACCCAGTATTCTTGATAGCAACCTAATGTTTCATCCCAGTTATTTGCAACAATGATAGAATCGCCATCGTTTTCAAAGGCATTTAAGTCTAATGTAACCGAATCGTTAGCTGTGACAAGTCTAGATGTTGATAACCAACCATAGTTAAATTTACTATATGGGTTATGATCACCAAATCCAGCATCCATAACATCATTTCCATCAAGGAGTGTTGCTGTTTGTGAATAAGATGAATCGTAGTAATCATCAGCACCTAAGACGTGGCCAAATTCGTGAGTTAAAGTGTAATTGTTTGTTGGAGCTGTTCCGTTATCGTATCCTGTTTCTGTTTCAAACAAGAAATCATATGGACACCATAAGTAATCGTTGAATTGAACACCATCATATGATGTGTCTCTTGTGCACCAATATCTATAAGCCCATTCAAGGATAGATTGATCTGAAGTAGCGTTAATTGAAATAGTTGGGACAATTACGACTGCATCGATGACACCATTTTTGTCTGAGTCAAACTTAGAGCAATCAACTTCATCGCCATACTTTTTCATGATGCTATCGACAATATCGATATCAGCAGTAGAGCTGTCACCTGAAGATTTATCTTGATTAATATAGAATTCGCTTGTGTAATCTGGGCTATACCACTTTGTGCCACCACCCATAATTTCAAAGTTGAGATTTAATTGGCCATAGCTTGATTCATTATAGAATTTAGATACTGACATACCATTCTTTAATGATTCTTCACCTTCACCGCCATTTAATGCAAAGTTAAGTGCACTTAAGTCTTGTTTTGATGTAGCTTTTTTATCAGAGAATTCAACTGGAATAACTAAGACATTAACATCACCCTTTGTTGGGCAACCATCGACGTAGTTACCTTGTTCGGTTAAGTTTTTAACCTTTGTTCCATTATTGAAATCTAAATTTGCATAGCCATTTTCATTTCTTAAGCTTTCAATGCCTTTACCTTCATTAGTGTAAATTGCGTTAGTAGTAACTTGATCCCAGTAATTTCCGGTACTGTCGCCACCGCCGGTTCCATCTTCATAATAAATATCGAAATTAAAATAGTTGGTTCCATCTTCAGTAGAGAAATTAATATCAAAATAAGTTTTATCATCTATATCATAATAGTACCATAAATCACCATTTTGATCTGTGTCACTACCTGAATATGAATATGTTAATGCTGTTTTATATGAGTTAAATTCTGCTTGAGTTACACCTTCAAAGTAGCCTTGAATACCAACATATCCATCAGCAGCGTATGGGATTAATTCGTAATAATCACATGGGGCAAATGGAATTGTTGTCCCAAATGTTTCATTCAATAATTCAATATCACTTGATTCAAAACTTGTATAAGCATGTGATCCAGGTTCGGAAGAACCGCCACCACTTACCTCGGCACCTGTATAATATATATCTATGAAATAAATATGTTGTCTATTTTTTATTTGATTATTGATAAAGAAGAATGAATCGCTTGGAGTAGTGAAATTGTATGTGTATGTAGCACTATTTGAACCAGCTTCTTTGACAGAATTAATTTTTGTTCCGCTTGTCGATGTGCCACTATACATTTCCATGTTTTCATATGAGGAATAACATTTTGCAACGATTTTTGTAATGCCTTTAAAAGCAGTTGATGTGATTGAACCACCAGCGTTGACTGTAAATTCATCGTTATATTGTGTGTTTTCTACAACTCCACTTAAAGTTAATGCGCTGATAGAATTGAAGTTTGATGGATCGATTCTAAAAGTTTTTGCTGATGGAGCTGGTTCAGTAGTTGAATTACTTGAAGACGAACTAGACGTTCCGCCTTGTGAAGAATTAGATGTGCTATTTGTAGAAGTAGTTGTTGATGTTTGAACATCTAATGAACTAGTGCTTTGGCTAGGAGAGCTTGTATTGTTGTTGCCTCCACAACTTGTGATGAGGGAAGAACATAAAACTACACTAGCTAGTAGAAGTTTCTTTTTCATTAATTTACCTCGCTATTGTTACCATATAATGATACTATGGCATAATAATTATATTACATAGTCATTTAAGTTCAAAATGATTTGCATTAATTTTACTATGTTTTTAATATTTTAAAATAGTTAAATTTATTAAACATTGAAATTTATTAAACTTATTAATAATTAGTTTTTTAGCGCTAAATTTAAATATGTGATTACGTCATGCGAAAAAAATATTTATAAAATGGTTAAAATTATGAACATTTTGCATATATTATCGTATACGTATAGGTATAAATTGTTTTTTTAAAATTAATTTTTCAAAAAAAATGCGAAAAAAACAAAATTACATGATAACGTTGTCTAAAAATATAGATATTTCTTGAATAGATAAAAAAAGAATGCTATAATTTTAGTATAAGAAATGAAAGGATCAAAAGTATGGAAGCATTATTCGTTGGACTGGGTGTAGCACTTCTTTTATCTCTTGTTGATACAGTCTTTTATTTAGTCGAAATAGCAAGAAATAAAAATGCCGAGTATCTTAAAGGTCAAATTGAGATTTCACGTCTTGATAATGAAATCCTTGAACTTCAAAAAGAAGAAAGAAAAGCAATGCTTGCAAATTCTCAAGTCGTAAACATCTCGGAAGATAGTGTTATCATTAACTCTGTCACTCCTCAAAAAGACTTTGAAGAAGAATTACATGCATTAGATGCAACAAAGAAAGGATATTATGACGCAATCTTAACCTATGCTCTTAAATATCCAAAGGTTGAAGCTAGTGTTCGTAAGTATTATCAAACAATTTCATATGGACCACGTAAGACAATTTGTAGAATTCAAATTAAAGGTGGCGATGTAATTGTTAAAGTCAGTCTTGGTAAATTAAAGATCAAGAAAGGTATGGAACCACTTAAGCTTAAGACAATCAAGATTGTCGTTAAAGATGACGCTTCATTAGAAGAAGCTAAGAAGCAAATCGAACTTGGCTACTACAAACAAAGTGGTGCTATGACTGTTGGCGTTAAAGAGGGGGTAGCTGCTTAATATGAATCCATGGGCAATCGCAATCGTTGACATCATCTTATGTGTCCTTCTTATAGCTGCAATTGTTGTTGCTTTAGTCTTATATAAGAAGCAAGCTAAATGCATCAAGGGTGCAATTTCTGATCGCGAAAACGAAGTAAAGAAATTAAAAGTCAGAAAAGAAGTTAGAAAGTAAATAATTAGTCAGGCATAAATGCCTGACTTTTTTTGACCTTAAAATTATTTTTCTTGCTAAATAATATTTTTAATATTATATTATATTTGTTCTTCGTTGATCGAAAGAAGGATTTTAAATCCAAGCCACTCGTGAGAGGAACCGTTTTATCAGCGTATGAGATAAGAAATTAAGAGCACGATGTGAATCGGGATGGTACCGCGGGCATATAGCTCGTTCCCGAAGAAGTGCTTTTTTTGTGGAGGTAAATAATATGAAGTACATGACATCAGATGAAATTCGTGATACTTGGCTTAGATTCTTTAAAAGCAAAGGTCACTATGTTGAACCATCTGCATCTTTGGTTCCAGTTAACGATCCAACATTACTATGGATTAACTCAGGAGTTGCAGCGTTAAAGAAATATTTTGATGGTTCTGAAAGACCAGCACACCGCCGTATAACTAACGCTCAAAAGAGTATTAGAACAAACGATATTGAAAATGTTGGACATACAGCAAGACACCATACTTTCTTTGAAATGATGGGTAATTTTTCAATAGGCGATTATTTTAGAAATGAAGTTATACCATGGGCTTATGAACTTTTGTTTTCTAAAGAAAATTTTGGTTTAGATAAAGATAAGCTTTATGTTACTTACCACCCATCAGATACAGCTACACGTGATTTGTGGATCAAGTGTGGATTAGCACCAGATCACTTAATACCATTAGAAGGAAACTTCTGGGAAATTGGTGAAGGTCCATGTGGTCCTGATACAGAAATGTTCTATGATCGTGGGGAAAAATATGATCCACAAGGATTAGGAATAAAGCTCTTAAAAGATGATATTGAAAACGATAGATATATAGAAATTTGGAATATTGTTTTCTCCCAATATAATGCTGTTCCAGGTAAAAAGAGAGAAGAATATAAAGAATTACCACAAAAGAACATTGATACAGGCGCTGGTTTAGAAAGAATTTGTTGCATTATTCAAGGTACTGAAACAAACTATGAAACAGATTTATTCATGCCATATATTAAAGAAATTGAAAAGAATGCTAATAAGCCATATGAAGGTGAAAACAAATTAGCATATAGAGTAATTGCTGATCACATTAGAAGCGTTACGTTTGCTTTAGCAGATGGTGCTGTCTTCTCTAATGATGGTAGAGGTTATGTCTTAAGAAGATTACTTAGAAGAGCTGAAAGATACGCAAACTCATTAGGAATCAAATCTGGATTCTTGAGTAAACTTGTCAGTGTTGTTTGTAATAACATGTCACACTTCTATCCATATTTACTTGAAAAAGAAGAAAAAATTGCTAAAACAGTTTTAAGTGAAGAGGAAAAATTTGCTAAAACTTTAAAGTCTGGAGAAGCTATGCTCACCGACTATTTAGCAAAGTGTGAAGAAGTGTTACCAGGTGTTGATGCCTTTAAACTTTTTGATACATATGGTTTTCCATTAGAATTAACTGTCGAAATTGCTTCTGAAAAAGGTAAGAAAGTCGATATCGATGGATATAACACTGAAATGAACGCTCAAAAAGAAAGAGCAAGAAACGCCCGTGGAACTCAATTCTCAATGGGATTACAATCAGCAGATTTACTTGCATTTACAGAAAAGAGTGAATTTACTTATGAAGAAAAACCTCTTGTCGGAACTGTAATCGGTTTGTTTAAAGATGGCGTTAAAGTTAATGAACTTACTGAAGATGGTGAAGTGATTTTTGATAAGACAGATTTCTATGCTGAATCTGGTGGTCAAATATCTGATATTGGTATAATTGAAAACACAGATGCAGAAGCTGAAGTTTTATATGTTAGTAAAGCTCCTAACAAGCAATATCTGCACAAGATTAAAGTCGTCTTTGGCTCAATTAAACTAGGCGATAAATTTGATTTAAAACCAGATTTAAAAAGAAGAAAAGCTACAAAGAAGAATCACTCTTGTACGCACATACTACAAAAGACACTTCAAATGTTAGTCAATCCAGAAATTCACCAAGAAGGTTCTTATGTTAGTGATACAGTTTTAAGATTTGACTTTAATAGTGATAGAAAACTTACAGAAGAAGAAATCGAAGCTGTCGAACAAAAAGTTAACGAAGTAATCTTTGAAGCTATTCCACAAGAAACCCAAATCATGGCTAAGGATGAAGCTAAAAAGACGGGTGCTATGTCATTGTTTAATGAAAAGTACGACGATTTTGTTAGAGTAGTTTCATTTGGAGATTATTCAAAAGAATTCTGTGCTGGTACACACGTTGCAAACACTTCAGAAATCATGGCATTTGCAATTGTTAGTGAAGAAGCTATTTCTAGTGGTATAAGAAGAATTACTGCTGTTACTGGTTTAAATGCAATTAAGTTCTTAGCAGAAAAGAGAGCTAAATTAAATGATGTTTCTAAGTCATTAGGCGTTAAATCAGATAAGGAAATTCCTGCAAAACTTAAGTCTTTATCACTTGAAAAAGACGAATTAAAAAATAGAATTACAGCTTTAGAAGGTAAAGTTTTATCAAGTTATTTACAACAAGTTAAAAATAGTTATGAATTAATTAATGGTAAGAATTTATATGTTGCTAAACTTGAAAATTTCACCCATAATCAAGTAACAGATTTAGCTAAAGATATTGTTTTAGGCGATCAAAACGCAATTGTTTTAGTAGCTAATGATAATGGCGCTAAAAAAGAAATTGGTATTGCCTTAGGATCAGAAGTTCAAAAGAGTTATAAGGCAGGTATGTTAATTAAAGAAATAGCTGTCATACTTGGTGGCTCTGGTGGTGGTAAACCAGATATGGCTTTTGGTGGAACAACATCACTTGAAAAATTGCCACAAGCTATCGAAAGAATTAAGGAACTTGCTAAATGAAAAAAGTATTAGGACTAGATTTAGGAACCACAACTTTAGGTATCGCTTTGTCAAGAACGGGTATAATAGCTTCAGGATATGAAAATTTTCGCTTTCCTGAAGGCCAATACGATTTAGCTATCAAGAGAGTTCAAGAAATAGTTAAACTTGAGGCTATTGAACATATTTGCATAGGATATCCATTACATATGTCTGGCGATGAATCGGACATGTCAAAGCAAGTCTTAATATTTAAGGAAAAATTAGAAGAGTTATTTCCAAACATTAAAGTTAAGCTCATAGATGAAAGATGGTCTACAAAACAAGCAACTAGAACACTATTAGAAGCGGACACTTCTAGAGCAAAAAGAAAAAAAGTCATTGACAAAATGGCTGCTCAAGTTATACTTGAGACATATATATCCCAAGGAGAATAAACATGGACAACCAAGAAAAAAATACAATTATAATGCAAGATGAAGATGGAAATAAAATTGAAGTAGAAATTTTATTCTCATACGAAGATGAATCAACAGAAAAAGTTTATGTGTTTTTAGTTGATTATACAGATAACACAATCATTATCGGAGAATTAAAAGATGACAACTCAATTATTATTTTGGGTCCAGAGACTGAAGATTCTTTAAAAGATAAACTCCAAGCAGTTTATGACGATTTTGTTAGACAAACATATAAAGATGATGAAGAGTCACAATGTGGTTGTGGACACCATCACCACCATCACCATCACGATGGTGAATGTTGTGAAGGCGATTGTAACTGCGTTGAAGAAAATAATTGCTGTTGCGATCATCACGAATAAAAAAACCTCAGCTTGTTGGCTGAGGTTTTTTAAACTCCAAATATAAGAACACCTAGTATAGCTGCAATTAAAATTAGAGGAACAGGTGTGAGTTTTTTTGAAAAGCAAACTTTAAACGTTAGCAAGGCAATAAAGAGAGCTAACTGAGCTGAATCGAAGATAAATGATTCTGATGAAAAGTTTGGATAGTTAGGAAAAATATTTGTTAAAAGTATATTTATTCCCGCTGCGATTATTAAACCAATAATAACTGGTTGAATTGTAGACATAATTTTCTTGATAGATTTGTATTTAGCAAAGTTAGTAAGAAGTGCTGCTATAATTAAAATTATAATAAATGATGGTAATATTACTCCAAGAGTTGATATAAAAGCACCAAGAATAGATATATCGGCATTTGTTGCACCAATAAAAGTTGCTATGTTGATAGCAAAAGGACCAGGAGTGGATTCGCTAACTGCAATTAATTGCTTTAGTTCTTCCATACTCATCCAGCCTTTAGAGCAAATTTCATCCATGATCATTGGAATCATAGCATGCCCACCACCAAAGGAGAATAAACCGATTTTGAAGAATGTAATAAATAGTTCTAAATAAATCATAATTATTTATTTTCATCCTCCTTAATGTTATCGTTTTCTATGGTTATTTTTGGGTTTAACTTTTCTTTATGTCTATCTATAAGATAGAATATGAAACCAATTACGGCACCAATAAGGATAAACCAAATTGATGAAAATTGGACGCTAAAAAATTTTAATGAGATACATAAAGCAATTATAGTTATTATTGTTATTAAATTAAAAATGCTTTTTGGTGCATCTTTAAACAATTTGTATCCTGCTGATATTATTAAAACAGCGACGGCTGCTTGTATACCTTTAAAAGCGCTTTGAACCCATTTTATCTTTAAAAAGTCTTCAAAAAATAGAGAAATGATAAAAATAATAACAAATGATGGAAGAGCAATTGCGATAGTTGAAATTATTGACCCTAAAATGCCTTTAACTTTATAACCGACATAGGTAGCTAAATTTATCGATATTGGTCCAGGAGTGGATTCAGCAATAATAAGCACTTCCATTAGTTCATTATCTGTTAACCACTTTCTTTTATTTACTATTTCTTTTTGAATTAATGGTATCATTGCATACCCACCACCAAAAGTGAATAAACCAATTTTTATAAAAGCAAATAAAAGCGAAAATAATGATGTATTTTTATTCATTTACTTTTCTTCTTCTATAATTTTCATACAAACATTATCTTTGTATTTATCGTTTGATATTAGCTTTGGAATTGTATTTGTCTTGATTGTTAAATCTAACTTTTTAGGTTTAAAAATAGATTTGATATTGCCAAAGATTGTTCCGCAAATATCACTTTCCTCAAAAGCTCCTTCAGAGTTAATGAATTTGCAGTTGTTTAAAATTATTTTTGAAGCGTAGCAAAAAGGCATTTCGCCTTCAAAAAAACAATTGTTAAAAGTCAAATTTTTAGAATTCCAACCTATGTTTTTTCCTGAAAAATATGTATTTTCAAAGAATCCATCTTGAGCGTGCCATAAAATATCGCTAGACTTAATTGCTGTTTTAGACATTTTAATATTTTTGCACATTTGTAATGCTTGTTTAGATTCTATTTTACAGCTATCAATATTAATATTATTTGAAGAATATAATAGGTAGTCACCGACTAATTCTGTAGAACTAATATTTACTTTGGATGAATTCCAAAAAGCATAATCTGAACAAATTTTAGAATTGCTGACATTGATATTTGTTGAATAATTAACTACTTTAGCTCCTAAAAATGAAGTTTTATCAATAGTTAAATTAGTTGTATACCAAAATACAGCACGTGTATCCCTTTCAAATAGAGAGCTTATAATTTGAATATCATTTGTTGTCCAAAAAGAATATTTACTGAAAAAAGTACAATTATCAATAGTTATTGACTTTGAATTTTTAAATTGGTACAAGCCATCATAAAAAACGCATTTAACGTAATTTTTATCAGCAATGTTGGATAACACTCTATTTCCTTTAAAAGTTAAATTTTTAATTTCTTCCATATAATTATTATGGCATAAAAATTTTTCTTTAGGAAGAGTATTTATAGTAATTATAAGATAGACTTAAAACGTTTGTAATGGTAAAATAATGGCATGAGAAAAATAATTACGTTTACTACATGTCTTTTATCAACCTTATGTTTAATTGGTTGCAAATCTAGTGATGGAATTGATTGGAAATCATATTCAAACGATTATAATGAACTAATTAAACGTGAACAGTTTAATGATACATATCCATTAGATATTACTGGAGAAGCTAGTAAAGCTGGTGATGTATATAAACTTGTTATAACTTTTGATAATGCCAAAGAATTAATTGAAAATGTTAAAATAATTGTGTGTAATCAAAGTGAAAGAGATGAGTATATTCATGGTCAGTCTACAAAAGCTCCTTTTCTCGGTTATAATGAAAAGATAAGTCTTGGTCCTTCAAAAGATAGTTTAACCAATACTTATGCAGGCTTAAACCTCGCTTTTGGCTCAACAGAAGCAAATCCAAAAATGAAAATATCAATCAAAGGAAAAAATATTTCGTACTATATGTTATTTAACAATTTCGTAATGGAGGAATAAAATGAACGTATTAGAAAGAATATCACAAGAACTTGGAATCGAATCTTGGAAAATTGAAAAAGCTGTCGAACTTTTAGATCAGGGCTCAACAGTTCCTTTTATCGCACGTTATCGTAAAGAAGTTACTGGTTCACTTACTGATACAGAACTTAGAACTATTACTGAAAGACTTTCTTATTTAAGAAATTTGGAAGAACGTAAAAAGACAGTTCTTGAACAAATTGAGTCTTTAGGAAAATTAACCGATGATTTAAAAGAAAAAATTGAAGGTTGCTTAACATTAAGTGCACTTGAGGACTTATATAGACCATATAAACCAAAGAGAGAAACTCGTGGCTCTAAAGCAATTAAAAAAGGTTTAAAGCCTTTAGCTGAATTTATTCAAGATGGTAAAAATCCAAACTTGGATGAAGAAGCAAAGAAATACATAAGTGAAGAAAAGGATGTTAAGAGCGCTCAAGAAGCTATTGCTGGTGCCCTCGATATAATTGCTGAAGAAATTTCAGATAATCCTAACTATCGTACATTTATAAAAAAACTTGCTTATAAAAATGGTAAAGTTGTTGCTAAAAAAATTGAAGGTTGTGAAATTACAACTTATGATACTTATGCAAATTATAGTGAAAAAATATCAACTATTAAACCTCACAGAGTTTTAGCAATTTCAAGAGCGACAAAAGAAAAAGTCTTAAATAAGTCAATTGAACTTCCAACTGAAACGATTTTAGGACATATTTCTTCATTTGAAATTAATTCTAAAAACAACTATAAAGAAATGTTAAGAGATACTATTAAAGATAGTTATGAAAGATTAATTTATCCAAGTGTCTCTAACGATATTTTTAGCGATTTATTTGAAAAAGCTGAAGATTCATCGATTGTCACATTTAAATCTAATCTTAAAAATTTATTGCTTGAACCTCCATTAAAAGACAAAGTTGTTATGGGCTTTGACCCTGGATTTAGAACGGGATGTAAAGTCGCTATTGTTGATAAAGTTGGACAAGTTTTAGCTACTGATGTTTTACATGCAACTCTTGGTGGAAAAGGAGTTGAAATTGCTCATACTAAATGTGTTTCTTTATTAAAAAAATATAAAGTTGACGTTATCGCTTTAGGAAATGGTACTGCTAGTAGAGAATCAGGCGCTTTCTTAACAGAAGTTTTAAAAGAAGTTCCTGGCTGTAAATATTTAGTCGTATCTGAAGCTGGTGCAAGTGTTTATAGTGCTTCAAAAGCAGGTGAAAAAGAATTCCCAGATTTTGACGTTTCTTTAAGAAGCGCTGTTTCAATTGCTAGAAGGTTACAAGATCCATTAGCAGAGCTTGTTAAAATTAATCCTATGTCAATTGGTGTTGGTCAATATCAACACGATATGAATCCTAAAAAGCTTAAAGATGCATTAGTTGGTGTTATCGAAGATGTCGTCAACCTTGTTGGCGTTGACTTAAATTCAGCTTCTCCAGCACTATTAAGCTATATTTCTGGTATTTCATCAACAATTGCTAATAATATAGTTGAATATAGATATACAAATGGGCACTTTAAAAATCGTCAAGATTTATTAAAAGTCAAAGGCTTTGGCCCAAAAGCTTTTGAAAATGCTGCTGGTTTCTTAAGAGTTGAAGGTGATGAACCATTAGATAACACAAGCATTCACCCTGAATCATATGATATAGCTCGCAGTGTTTTAAAGCATTACAATTCTACTAGCATTGAAGATTTTAGAAACAAATTAAGCGATGTTAGCGAAGAAGAAATTAAAAAAGAAGCTGTTAAGATGGGCGTTGGTGAAATAACTTTAACAGATATTGTTAAGAATTTATTAAAGCCATATCGCGATCCTCGTGATCAAAACAAAGAAGCTCACCTAAATAATTCTGTCACTAAAATTGAAGACCTTAAAGAAGGTATGACATTAGAAGGTACAATCAGAAATGTTATGGACTTTGGATGTTTTGTCGACATAGGTGTCCATTCAGATGGTTTAGTACACATATCTGAACTTTCGAAAGATTACGTTTCTGATATAAATAAAATAGTTAAAGTTGGACAAATTGTTAAAGTTGTTGTCATTTCTGTCGACTTAAAACGTAATAGAATAGGACTTTCTATTAAGCAAGTTGAAGAAAAAGGAGAATAATATGGCTGAATATATTTACATGCAAAACTGTTCTAAGAATGGTAAAATGGGAATTTCTTACAAAGTAATTGAAAAGATTGCTGCTGATTCATGCTACAGTATGATTGATAAAGTTTTAATTGATAAAACCGGGAAAGGTAAAGCAATTACATGTACAATCAACAAAGGCAAAGCATATTTAAACGTTAGAATTAAAGTTAAACAAGGCTCTAATGCAGCAAGTACTGCTTCCTTACTTCAAGAAGAAATTTCTGAAAACTTAATCAGTACAATTGAATTTTCCGACTGCGTTATAAACATTAATGTTGTAGGAATATTTTAATGGCTGGTAACAACACAAATTACGCGTATATACACGATACTTTATTAAGAAAGTATAGACGTAATTCTTTATATATAATTTGGGCTGTAATCTTAAACTTTATAGGTGTGCTATTAGCAGTCTTAGATTATATAAATAATATTGAAAATAGTTTCGGATATGGTGCATTATATAATTTTGTCGGCGTAATTCTTAAGCTTATAACAAACAAAACATACCTTAATCCTTGGCTATTTTTCCTTTATGCTTTATTGCTATCTATACCATTTAGTGTTCCGAGTTTGATATTTGGATTTAAAGGATATCGAGGCGATAAGAAATCATTATATTTAAGTATGGCTATTTATAGCGTTGATACAGTTTTATGTATTCCAGCCTTTCTTTTATATAATTGGATGGATTGTGTCTTATCAATTATTGTCCATGCAGTATTTTTAGGAGTCATGTTTCTGGCACTTATGAAAAGAAAAGAATTGATTGAACTTAGAAATAAACATATGGAAAAAGTTAAAGTTGATCCTAATTTAGCCCCTAAGGAAACGACAGTTGTTTCGTTTAACGAATTTAAGCGCAATGTGAAAAATAAAAAGACTGTCGGTGAAAAAATGGAGCAAAATAAGACAAATACTCAAAACAAAGTTGAGTAATAATCGTTTAGATGATATATTATCTATTCGTAGAAAGAAGAATTGAATAATGGAAGAATCTCGTACCCAAACCCGTGAAAAAGCAATGTTTGCTATCTATGATACATTAATGTATGAAAATGGTGGCATGGAATATGAACCTCGTGATGTTCTTGAAAGAGTATTTTCATGTGCCTATGATGATATTGATATAATGGCTAGAGAAATCTACATTAAAGCAATTCTTAATGAAGATGAGATTATCTCTTTAATTGAACCAAAGTTAAAGAATTGGGAATTTAAGCGTTTAAACTTAATTTCTCAAGCAATATTACTTGCAGCTATAAGCGAAGCAAATTACGCTAAAATTTCAGATAAAAAAATTGTAATTAATGCTGCCGTTAAAATGGCAAAGAAATATTTAGACAGTTCGGATTTTAAATATATTAACGCTGTCTTAGACAAGGTGATTCCGAACAATGAACAACAATAGCTCCTTTTTGACTGTTAGTCAGCTTTCCGAACAACTTAGTGAGCTTTTCAGTGCTCCAATTTTTAGCAATATAGTTGTTTTAGGAGAAGTAACGACTAAAGTCATGAGAAAAGGAACAGTATATTCTAATTTAAGTGACGTCGATGAAAATGGAAAAGTCAAAGCTTCCATTTCTGTCGTCGTTTTTTCTAGTGTTTTAAATTATTCATATAACTTTAATATTGGAGACAAAGTTCTTATTCGAGGCAGATTAAACTATTATGAACCATCTGGTTCTCTTTCCTTTATTGCTAACAAAATTGAGGTGTATGGACAAGGAAATGAAGCAGCTCGTATCAGAGAAATATATGAAAGATTAAAAAAACAAGGAATCTTTGATCAAGAAAGAAAAAGACCTATCCCTAGATTTCCAAAAAAAATCGGTATAGTTACTTCATCTGAAGGTGCAGCTTATCACGATATAATAGAAACTCTCAGCCATAGATTTCCTGTAAATACAATTTTATTTGATGCAAAAGTACAGGGTAATAACGGACCGAGTGAAATCGTTAAAGCTTTAAATAAGGCCTATAGTCAAAATGATATAGACGTTATAATTTTAGGACGTGGTGGTGGATCTAAAGCTGATTTAATGCCTTTTAACGATGAAAAAGTAGTTCTAACTGTTAGTCAATCGCCAGTACCGATTATTACAGCTATCGGTCATGAAATTGATACCTCACTAGCTGATTATGCTTCAGATTTGCAAGCCATAACTCCAACTGCTGCAGCCTCTCATGCTGTAATTGGTTTAGATGAATTTGAATCAGAACTTGCTAGTTATGAAGAGCAACTTTATAACAATATAAGCTATAAAATTGATTCAAAATATATGAATTTAATTTCAGTCGAAAATGAATTAACGAATAAGTCTCCTCTAGTAAAACTAAATCTAAAACAAACTGATTTAGTTTATAAAGAACAACAATTAAATATTAAAATCGAAAAAAGATTTAACAGCTTAGCTTTAGACTTAGGGGAAAAGCACAAGAAATTAATAAGTTTAAATCCAATAAAGAATATTGATGAACTCATAAAATTATCTGAAAATAAACTTAGATTACTTCAAATCTCCATCGACCATAAAGTTGAAACCTACTTTAAATGGTTGGATGAAGTGGATTCGAAACTAAATTTGTTAAATCCACTTAATATATTAGAAAAGGGTTATGCTATTGTTTATAAGGATGATAGCGTTATAGATAGTGTAAACAATATAAATATTAATGATAATATCAGCATAAAATTATATGATGGAAATATTGTTGCTCAAGTAAAGGAGTTAAATAAAAATGGAAAATAAAAACGAAGCAATAGACTTTGAAAAAGAAGAACAAAGATTAGATGAAATATTAGAAAAACTTGATAATAAAGGCTTAAAACTTGATGAATCTGTCAAACTTTATAAAGAAGGAACAGAAATAGTTAAGAAACTAAAAAAAGCTTTGAACGATCTAAAAATTGATGTTCAAAACGAAATTAGCGAGTAAAAGTATATATTTAGTAGAAAATTAGTAGATAAATAGTAAAAATGTCGAAAATAGTGTTGAATCCAGAAATTGTTAAAACAATGAGTTTTGAACAATTAAATGATCTAGCTGATTACTGTAGAGAAGAGATTATAAATGTAACCAGCCAAAATGGTGGCCACTTGTCCAGCAATTTAGGATCAGTGGAGCTTTCGATTGCATTAATTGTGGTATTTGATGCTTTAAATGATGATTTGTTATTTGATGTAGGTCATCAAGCCTATACTTATAAAATGCTTACAGGCAGAGATATTTCAAATATTAGAACTAAAGGTGGATTAAGTCCATTTTTAGATAAAAATGAATCTATTTATGATAAGTACTCTTCAGGTCATTCATCGACATCTATTTCTACTGCTGTTGGTATGGCCTTAGCTAACAAGTTAAAAAGTAAAGATACTTACGTTGTTGCTACAATAGGTGATGCAAGTATGATTAATGGTTTATCTTTTGAAGGCTTAAACTCTATAGGTGACTTAGATTTAAAGAATTTGATTATTGTTATTAATGATAACGGCATGAGTATTGGACCTACTCGTGGTGGTTTAGCTAAAAAATCAATGATTGATGAAGAATTCTTTAAAGCTATGGATATTGATTATATTGGACCAGTTGATGGTCATGATATTAAGTCTTTGGTCGATGTTTTAGATGTAGCTAAAAAACATGGTTCTCCATGTATTGTCCATGTTAAAACTCAAAAAGGACATGGATATTCTCCAGCTATGGCTGATGAAGATGGCTATTGGCATGGAGTCACACCATTTGATTTAACTTCTTTAGCACCGCTAAATATGCATTTAGGTCAAATATCCTTTAGCCATGCAAAGAGCGATATTTTATATGATTTTATAAATAAAAATAACAATTTAGTTTTGATTAATCCAGCTATGGTCAAGGGTGCTGGAGAAGATAATATATTTAAAGACTTCAAAGATAGAACTTTTGATGTAGGAATAGCAGAAGAACATGCGTTTACTTTTGCAGCAGGATTAGCTCTTAAAGGGTTTTATCCTATTATTACTATATACTCGACATTCTTCCAAAGAGCGTTTGATGAATGCTTTGAAGATTTATCGCATCAAAATCTTTCAGCTGTTATTTTATTAGAGCGCTCTGGTCTTATAGGTGCTGATGGTGAAACTCATCAAGGAATATATGATTTAGCATTAATTTTTGAGATACCAAACGCATATATATATGAGCCTTATGATTATGATTCACTATGGACAATTATGAATAGAGTTTTAACAATAAAAAGACTTAATTTTGTTAGAATTCCTCGGGAATTATTAGTTAAAAGTCCTGCACCTAAATTTGTCGATGAATTTAAATGGGTAAATGGTGGTTCAAACACTATTGTTGTAACTTTCGGAATAGAAGGAAAAAAATATGTTGAAATGGAAGATGAATACGATACTGTCATTTGCTTATCACGAAATATAACTGAGGAATTTGTTAACGAACTATTAGAATATGAAAGAATAATTATTTATGATTCAACATCGACATATAATGGTTATTCGTCGTATCTTATAAGCCAAATAATGCTACAAAAAGGTGATGCAAATGTTCAAGTAGAAGCTTATGCATTAAAAAATGAATTTGTTAAACATGCTAAAATATCAGAGCAATTAATAGATCAAGGATTAGATTGTGATAGCTTCTATAATAAGATTCACGACTAAATAAGCTAAAAAGTAATTAATTTAGCTTATTTTTTTAATTTACAAATAAGTTGCTTATTTTCTGGTTAAACCTTGATTAATGTTTGGCAGAGTATTAAACTAAACGCGAAGGAGAGAAAAAAATGAAAATACTAACATTAGTCATTAATGATGACAAAAGAGTCGATAAATTATTAAACGCTCTTTATGACGCTGGTATTGAAGGGGGAACCATGCTTGATTCTACAGGTATGCATCACATCATGCTTGATCGTGATGATGAAATGCAAACCCACTATGGTATCTTACGTTCATACTTAAAGCGTTCACGCGCTCATTCAAAAACTTTGTTCTTCGTTGAAGAAGAGAAAACAATAGCTAAAATTGAGCAAATTATCACAGATACATTAGGTGATTTAAACGAACCAGATATTGGATTTATGTTTATCCAAGATGTCGTTCGTATGGTAGGAGGATCAAAAGCTAAAAAGAATTAGTTTTTAATCTTTTTAGAAATATTCCGTTATGATTACTGCAGACAATCTTTTACTTGCCATGGCAGTCATTATTTTGACTGGCTTGGCTTTTTCTAAGCTCTGTAAGCTTATTCACATTCCTAACGTCACTGGATATCTCGTTGGTGGATTATTAATCGGTCCAGGTCTTCTTGGATTAATTCCAGGCTTTGATGGTATTATCTCAACAGATGCTGTTCAAGCCTTAAAAGTTGTTGTCAATATTGAATTAGGCTTTATTGCCTTTACAATCGGTGTTGACTTTAAGAAAGAATACTTAAAGAAAATTGGCCCAAAACCAATTATTATGGCTTTCTTAGAATCGTTCTTTGCTGTTGTTGTTGTCGCAGGGCTTGTCCTATGCTTTACACCAATTATCAAGAGCAATTTAAATTTAACAACTAAAGAAGTAGTTGCTTTTGCTATCGCATTAGGCTCAATTGGTGCTGCAACTGCTCCAGCTGCAACTTTAATGGTTATTAAACAATATAGAGCTAAAGGTTCTTTAACTGATACATTAGTTGCTGTTGTTGCTGTCGATGATGCTTCTGCTCTTATTTTCTTCGGTATTGCTATGGCAATCGTTGAAATCTTATCCCCAGAAGGTTCTAAAAACTTAGCTTTAAGCATCAGCTTACCATTCATTGAAATTCTTATTTCAATTGTTATCGGTATTATCGTTGGTGCAATCTTATGCTTCTTAATTCATTTCTTCCATGGAAGAGGAACAAGAGTAAGTTGCGCTATCGCATGTATTTTAGGTGCTGTTGGCTTAACATTCTTACTTAATGATATCGGTAAGGAAATCAATTTAAATGTTTCTGATTTGTTTGCTGTCATGATTCTTGGTGCGGTCTTTACTAACTTTGCACCTGATGAAGACGAAGCTCAAGTCAACGAACTATTAGAAAGATTTACACCTCCATTTATCATCATGTTCTTCGTGTTATCTGGTGCAGAACTTGACTTTGGAAACTTTGCTGATACATCAATATTAATTGTATTAGTCATTGCAATTTGCTGCTATGTCATCGGTAGAACATTTGGTAAGTTTGTCGGTGTTTTATCCGCTGGTGAATTGTTAAAGTGTGAAAAGAAGATTACAAAGCTCTTATCACTTGGTTTAATGCCACAAGGTGGTGTCGCCTTAGGTTTATCAGTTATGATTGGACGTTTAGGAATCTTTAATTCAACAGAAGAAACAATTATTAGAACAACAATCATTACTTCATGTTTCTTAACTGAATTATTTGGTCCTTTATTCACTAAGTACATGCTCTTTAAAGCAGGCGAAGCTGATCCAGCACTTAAATAATTTAAACTTTTATAAACAATATTGGCTGTTAAGAATTTAATGTTCTTGACAGCTTTTTTCTTTTGATAAAAGCTAAAAATAACTTAATAAGCGTGCTATTGTTGTGATTAGAATAATGCATATCTATAAGAAATAATTATTCAATAATTATTATAAAATAAAATATAATTATAATAATTCATCAAGTTAGTTCAAAATAAAAAAAAGTTGTTATAAAAATGAAATTTAAAAAAGGAGATATGGTATTATATTTGCCAACATCAGGTCCATCTATGCACGGTGATAGTGTTATGTACGTTATTGATTATGATGAAAAAAGGAAAAAATATAAATGTTTAGATATAATAGTGTATGAATTAGAAAGCAACCAAGAAATTATTTACTTTTGTAAAGAAAGTGAAATGGCGTTAGTTGAGATTGATTCTCCATATCATGAATATGAAAACGCTGCTGATAGAGATGGATTTGATGAACTTTATTATTTAGATGGCATGGAACAAACTTTGGTTAGAAATGCATATAAACATTTTAAAAATATTTATTAGTTGTAGATTTGAGGCTAAAAGATTAGTTTAAGTTAAAATTAAATATATGAAGTTTAACTTTTTTTAATAAAAATGATTTTATAGCAATATTAAATCATTATTTTAAAGAAAAAAATCAATTATTAAGATATAATTAATAGAGCATTATATTTAAAAGCTTTGAAAGGAAGATAGAAATATGTTACAAAATTTAAGAATTCAAAATTTTGCTATCATAGATGATATGGAAATAGATTTACACGCTGGACTTCAAGTCTTACTTGGTGAAACTGGTGCAGGTAAATCAATTATCGTTGAAGCTTTATCTCTTTTAAAAGGAACAAAAAGTTCTTTTTCAAAAATTAAGGACGAAAACAAAAATGCTATTATTGAAGGAACGTTTGTCTTAAGCGATGAATTTATTAATCGCCACACAAATCTTAAAGAATACCTGGAAGGCAATTCAAACGAATTAGTTATAACGAGAGTTTTAACTCCTAATAAAACATCAAAAGCTCGAATTAATGGCGAAACAGTATCATTATCAGAACTAAAAGAAGTTATGGAATATGTTATAGATATTCATTCTCAAGGGGAAAACTACTTGTTATTCGATGAAAATAATCATCTTATCTTTTTAGATTATTTTGATTCTGATGGAAAAATTAAAAACGCTAAAGAAGAGTTTAATGCATCATTTAAAGAATATAAACGTATTAAAGAAGCCTATAAAGAATTATATGATTCTATTCACGGTGAAGATAGGGAATACTTGGAATATCAAAGAAATGAAATTGCAAAGTATAATCTAGAACCTAATGAAATAGAAGATATGGAAAAAGAGCTTCAAGACTCTGAAGTTTTTGAAGATCTTAAGGATTATTACCAAGAATTTAAAGAAGTTTATGATAGCCAAGAAGGGTCATTTGAAGGTGCTCTTATGTCTTTAAAAAACACCTTAAGAAAGCTTTGCAGTTCTCCGATATCTCAATCAGCTAATTTGGCATTAGATAAAGCCGGGGAGCTCGATGATGCACTAAGCGATGTCATTAACGAGTATGATAGCTTAGATTTTGATCCAGCTAGAATAGAATATATTAATAGCAGACTTTATAGCCTTAAAGATTTACGACATAAGTATGGAACTAAAACTAGCGATATTTTAGATGCCTTAAAAGAAATTGAAGAAAAGATTTCTAATATTGATTCGTTTGAATTAGATAAAGAAAGACTAGAAAGCAATGAAAATAAGGCTTTAGAGACACTTAAACTAAAAGCTGATAAATTAAGTGCTGTAAGACATAAGGCTGCTCAAAGCTTAGAAAAAGCTATGAATAACGAACTTGAATCGTTAGGTTTACTTAGTGGCGGCTTTAAAGTTTATATTTCTAAAGATGAAATAAAGCATAATGGACAAGATTTGGTTAGATTTATGCTTGCTTTAAATAAAGGAAGTAAGTTTTTGCCTCTTAAAGAAGCGGCTTCTGGCGGTGAAAACTCAAGATTGATGTTGGCTTTAAAAGCGTTGTTTAATAGATTATCTCCATATGATGTCATAATATTTGATGAAATTGATACAGGAGTATCTGGAAGTGTAGCAAATAAAGTGGGCGATAAGATTAAAGAGATTTCTAACGACTCTCAAACTGTAGTAATCACTCACTTAGCACAAGTAGCTGCTAAGGGCGATTGTCACTACTTAGTTAGCAAAAATGATATTAATGGAACAACAGTTTCTAACATCAAAATAATTGATGGTGATGCTGTCGTTTATGAAATAGCTAGAATGATAAGTGGAGAAAATGTTACAGAACAAGCTTTATCTTTAGCTAGAGAATTAATCATGTAGAGAAATGAAATACTATTAAATTTAAATATTAGAATTAATCTTACATATTTAAAGTAATAGTATTTTTATTTATGTATAAAACTGATAATTTTAGACATAATATAACAATATATGCAAAAATATACTTTAATTCTAACGTGAAACAACTAAAATTCTACTAAATATCTACTAAGCGCTCTTTTTAGCCCATTTTTTCATATTCTCTACTCTTTTATTTAATAATAACAACTGAAGGAGAACTTGAAATGAAAACTATAAAATTTAAAGCTATATCAGCACCTTTAGCAATTATATCTTTATTGTTCATCCCAGGAAAAGAAGTATATTTAGGTGGTGAAAATATAGGCTTTGGGTTGAAACCTGATGGAGTTATAGTCTCTGATACATACGATTTAAAAACAGATAGTGGAATATATAATCCAGCTAAGAACTCTGATATTAAAAAGGGAGATATAATTAAGAAAATTGACGATAAAACAATTGAATCGGTCTATGATTTAAATGATTGTATATCTAAGTTGAATTCTGGCTCTATTAAATTAGAGTTATCAAGAAATGATCAAACGATAGAAAGATATCTTGATGTATTTGAGATCAATGGATGCTTTAAGACTGGTTTATATGTTAAAGAGAGAGTATTAGGCATAGGAACTTTGACATATTATGATCCTGATACTAAAACATATGGTGCTTTAGGGCATGAGGTTAAAGAAACATATGGAACATCCCCTTTAAAGATTGAAAGTGGAAATATATATGAATCTGAAGTTATTGGCATTAAAAAGAGTAAAGATGGTAAGGTTGGTGAAAAAGTCGCGACTTTGAATGAAAAGAACGTTTTAGGCGACGTTATTAAAAACACAGAATATGGAATTTACGGTCACTTGGATAAACCTTTTAATAGTAAAACGTATAAATTAGCTAAGGCTAGCGATGTTAAAAAGGGAAAAGCGACAATATATACTGTTTTAGATGGTAATAAAAAAGAGTCATATACAATAGAAATAACTGGATTAAAAGATCCTTCTTATATCTCAACTAAAGGTATTTCATTTAAAATAGTCGACAAAGAACTATTAAAAAAGACAAATGGAATAGTCAGTGGTATGTCTGGCTCTCCAATTGTCCAAGGCGATTATTTAATTGGTGCTGTAACTCATATAATTATCGATGATTGCGATAAAGGTTATGGAGTATATATTGAGCACATGTTTAAAATGTTAGAAGAGTAATATTAATCGAAATCTTTTAACAAAATAGTATAAAAAGTACCTTTTGCTTCATTTTTTAGCACTTCGAGTTCTTTATTTTCTTGATTACGACACTTTCTTATTAAGGCTAAAGTGTAATAATAATTTAAATAGTATATTTTGTTGTCATTAATATATGATTTCATGTATTCGAGCATCTCTTTTTCGTGGTTAAAATCAACGAATCCATCGCGTAAATCAAATATAAATCTATCACTATCAATATCATTTTTAAGTTCGACAGGAAAGTTAGTCATGTTTTCATGCATGAAATTAATTACGTTTTCATACTTTTCTTTATCATTAACAATAAAATAGTAGTCTTTTTTAAGTGCTAAGTAAGTAAGCATCATCTGCTTAGTTTTTAAATCGTACATCTCAACCTGATCAATCCATTTATTAAACTCTTTTAAGTTTCCTTTAATTAAATGATAGCTTGCAATATTTAATTTAGATTGAGTTAAATCATTTTTACTAACAAGAATGTTATACATTACTTTGTACGAATTTTTACGAGCTTTATCTAATCTTTTAAAAGTTAAAAAATCATTTGTGCTTTTTTTAAGCCTTATTTTCATAACTAAATCGTTAATGACAATAGGAGTTACGGTAGCAAGCAAAATAGCTAACATTATTAATAAGCCTAATGTGTTAGCAAATCTTCCTACTACAACTATTAAAATTATTGCTGCGTATGCAGTCAAAAGGGCAATCATCACTTTTTTCATATTGCTAATTATGTTATCATTTGTAAGAGAAATGGTAAAGAAAATGACTAAGAAAATTGTTCATATTGATTTAAATGCTTTTTTTGCCCAATGTGAAATAAACAAAGATAAATCATTATTGGGAAAACCAATAGCTATAGGCTCAAATGGTAAAAGGGGAGTTGTCTCAACATCAAGTTATGAGGCAAGACGTTTTGGCGTATATTCAGGCCAATCCATGGCTGAAGCTAGATCTTTATGCAAAAATTTAATAGTTATTCCAGGTGATTACCATCTTTATTCGAAAGAAAGTTATAACTTCTTTTCGTATTTAAAGAAAAGATATAAGCTGATTGAACAGGCTTCTATTGATGAGTGCTATATTGATATGACTGATTGTATACCAGATGATATTACGGAAAGAGATTATCTATTAGATCTACAGCTCTCTTTGTATAAGTATACAAATTTAAAGTGCTCTATAGGTTTGGGCGACAATAGATTTTTAGCTAAGATGGCTTCAGATTATCAAAAGCCGTTAGGATTAACTATAATTCATAGAGAAAACATCGAAGAAATACTTTGGCCAATAAAGATATCTAACATGTTTGGTATTGGAAAAAAGACTGCTCCTAAGCTTGAAAAATTAGGAATTAAAACAATTGGAGATTTAGCTAAAACAAATTCTAGTGAAGTAAAATCGCTTTTAGGCAGTTATTTTGATTCTGCTAAAGCGCATGCAAATGGTTATGGAGATGATATTGTCGATCCTTCACCATTTGATCCTAAATCAGTCGGGTCAAGTAGAACTTTTTTAGATGATACTACTGATTATGATGAAGTAAAAAACATGATTATATATTTATCTAAGGAAGTTTCTAACGAATTGAAAAAGTATCATAAGCTTTCTTCAACTTGCTCACTAACTATTAGAAATCAAGATTTTGTAACCCATTCTAAACAATTAACTCTAACAATGCCAACAAATGATAATGTTGTTATAGCTCAAACAGCATTAATTATTTTAGATAGATTTTGGAAACAAGAACCATTAAGATTAGTTGGTGTCGCTATGCTCCAAGTTTTTGATGAAAAGGAAGGGTATAGACAAATGGAATTATTTTCAAAAGAAAATATTGTTAAACCTTTAATCGATTCAAATGAAACAGTTGAAAATCTCTTATTAGAAGGTAAATTAAAAAAGGCATCATCAGTAAAAAAGGATAAAAAGAACAATGACAAAAATCCTTCATATAAACCTTTTGTGGGGTTAGAAGAATGAAAATAAGTGAAGTAAAAGATCAATTTTATACATTTTTAATTGTTGAACGTGGCGATCTGGATTCGACAATTACAACATATGAAGATGATATTAATCAATTTGAACTATTTGTTGATAACAAAGATATTTCTGAATTAAAAAGAGAAGATATAGAAGATTTTATGCGCTTCTTATCGGCTGAAGGGATGAAAAGTGCTACAATAATTAGAAGGATAACTACAATTCGTGGCCTCTACTTATTCTTAGCTAGAGAAGGTCTAATCAAAGAATCTTTGATAGGCTTAAGACTTCCAAAAGGAGAAAAGAAACTTCCAAACGTTTTATCTTTTGAAGAAGTTGAAGACCTATTAGATGCTCCAGACATTGAAAATGATTCAGAATTAAGAGATAAAGCTATGCTTGAAACTATGTATGCATCAGGTTTAAGAGTATCAGAACTACTAAGCTTACAGTTAGGAAATATAAATTTTAACGAGGGATATTTAAAGATAAAGGGTAAAGGTAGCAAAGAAAGAATTGTACCAATTGGTGAATTTGCTTTAGACTTTATCAATAGATATGTAACTTTAGTTAGACCAAAATATGCTAAAAATAGAACTAAATATCTCTTTCTTAATCGAGATGGAGCACCGATATCGAGACAATATTTTTGGAGGCAAATTAAAAAGTACGCTTTAAAGGCAAATATAGATAGGGAAATATCACCACATACCCTTAGGCATTCGTTTGCTACGCATCTGTTAGAAAACGGAGCTAATTTGAAGGAAGTACAAGAAATGCTTGGACACACTAAAATTGAAACAACACAAATTTATACTCATGTTTCGACTAAAAGAATTATTTCAGCTTATGATAAGTTTATGAATAGAAATTAAAGGAAAAAAACAAATGATTATTCTAACAATATTATTAGTTATATTACTTATTATTGTAGTTTTGGCAGCTTTGATCTTTGGAGGAACGTTCGCTTTTGTTTACTTTAGATATGATGTAAACATATTTAATATTTTAAGTGACATAGATAAGCTTAACAAAACTGTTGATGTAGAAAAGCTAACTCCAAATGCTTTTGATGAAAGTGATTATATTTCAATAAAAAACAATGCTGCTAGTTCAACCTCAGGATTTTTAACATATGATCCAGACAATGGCTTTTCAATCGATATTACAAAGCTTCCAACAAGCCTAAATACTTATGTTTCATTAAGCGATAAACAAGTAGGCGCATATGCAGATAAAGAAATAAAGAATAATGGCGATAATCAATTTAAAATTCTTGACTTTACACTTACATATGAACTTTTGCAAATAGAGTTTGAAAATAAAGAAGATCTTACAACTATAAACACAGTAGCAAAAATCGATTTAACTGATGTTAAAAGCAAAGATAATAAGGGAATTGATTTGTTGGTTTACTTTATACCTGATGTTTTATATATTTCTTCCTATGTTGATATAACAAAGACTGGCAGTAATATGGAATATAACCTCACTTCAAATAGTCTTTTGTTTAACAATTTGACAAATAAGCAAACTGCAGAGTTATTAGATGCAATTAGTGCATTTACCAAAGAAGACTTTTCAGCTGAATATTTTAATTTAGAAATAGGAAGGGCAATCTGTAGTTCATTAATCGGTGATGAGACAAATGAAGGTTTAGCTTATAAACTAAAAAATTATGGAGCCAAAGACTTTAGATTTGTTACAGAAAACGACACTAATTATTTCGAAGTATATAGATAGATAATAATAATCGTTTTAATTGAGAAATTTTAATCTTAAAAGTATAATTACTGATGGAAAAGGAGCAAATAATTATGAAATATAAGAGAATATTCGTTATTGTAATGGACTCAGCTGGAATCGGTGCTTTGCCTGATGCTGATAAATTTGGTGATGCGGGTACAAACACATGGGTTCATATATCCGAAAGAAATGGTGGTTTAAACGTTCCTACACTCAATAGTCTTGGTATAGGTGATTTAGCACCTATTATTGGTACAACAAAAGTGAGTCATCCAAACTCAATCGTTACAACTTTAAGAGAAGCTAGCAACGGCAAAGATACTATGACCGGTCACTGGGAAATGATGGGTATAAAAACTGAAAAGCCATTTAAGACATTCACAGATACTGGCTTTCCAAAAGAATTAATGGATGAATTGAGCGAAAAAACAGGCCGTAAATTAATTGGAAATAAAGCAGCTAGCGGCACTGAAATATTAGTAGAATTAGGTGAACAACAAATGAAAGAAGGTTCATTAATTGTTTATACTTCTGCTGATTCAGTCTTACAAATTGCCGCTCATGAAGAGGTAATACCTGTTCCTGAGCTATATAAATATTGCGAAATAGCTAGAGAAATCTGCAATAGACCTGAATATAGATTAGGTAGAATTATCGCTCGTCCGTTCATTGGAACTGATAAAACTAACTTTAAGAGAACACCTAATAGACACGATTTAGCTTTGTCTCCAACAGGTAGAACAGCAATGGACGATCTTAAAGATGCTGGATATGAAACATCATGTGTTGGAAAAATATCAGATATCTTTAATAATGTCGGTGTCACAAGAACTGTAAAAACTGTTTCTAACTCTGACGGCATGCAAAAGACCTTGGATCAAGTTAAAGATTTAGACTTTACAGGACTTTGCTTTGTTAACTTAGTCGAATTTGACAGCGAATATGGTCATAGAAGAAACCCATTAGGTTATGCTAAAGCTATCGAGACATTTGATTCTGAGCTTGCAACTATGATTAAAGAAATGAAAGATAATGACTTAGTCATTGTTACTGCTGATCACGGAAATGATCCAACATGGACAGGAACCGATCACACTCGTGAAAGAGTACCATTTATCGCTTATTCAAAGTCAATCACTAATGGTACACATATACAAGAAAGGGAAACATTTGCTGATATAGGTGCAACAATTTTAGCTAATTTCAACGTCAAACCATCTGAAAATGAAATTGGAACTCCAATTGAGGAACTTTTAAAGTAGTTTTATATGAAAAAAAGTTTTTTAACAAGTATTATAACATTATCAGTTTTGATGACATCATGCGCATCAAACACTTCAAAAGAATTAAGTTTTAAAGTAATTTCTCCAATTGGAGCTCCAAGCGTCGCTTTTGCTAAATATGCTAAAGACACAACAAACATAGAAATTGCTGCTCAACCAACCGCTGTAAGAGCTCAATTAGTAAATCCTAATGAAGAATACAAAGCTGTCATTTTTGATGCAACAACGGGCTTAAATTTAATTAATAAAACAAATCCAGACAATCCAGGCTATAAACTTGCAAGAATTATTACAGCTGGAAACCTATTTGTCTTATCAACTGGTACAAAAGATAGCTCACACGTTATGTCAGACGACGACACAATATTATCGTTTGGTCAAAACAACATTCCAGATAAAGTATTTAAACTTATATATTCCGATATTACACCTGATTATTATGCTAATGGCGTTGCACAAGTCGCTGCAGCTTTAAAAACAGGCCAATACGAAGGAAACACTATCGATTATGTAGTTTTATCTGAACCATATGTCAGTCAAGTATTAAATGAAAATAGTTTTGTAACAGTTTATGCAAACGTCACATCTCAATTCAACGCTTATGCAAATAAAAGAGGCTACAATCTTAACGGATTCCCACAAGCCGGTTTATTTATAGCTCAATCGTACGAAACAGATACATATAAAAAGGATGTAGAGGCATTCATAAGTACTGTCGATAATACTATGAGTGATTTAACAAAGAAAGGTAGTTCGACTGTTAAGGACATGGACAACTTTAGCTCTGACGCGACAGAACAAGCAAGTAGATTCGGTATGAATTCAGAAACATTACGCAGTCTTGTAGCTGATAATAATAGATTAGGATACAAAGCAGGGTATTATGATTTGGAGTCATTCTATAAATTGCTTAATTTAGACGCACCACAAGCTAATGCTTATTCAAGATATTGGATTAGCAAATAAACACTTTTAAGGCTTTAAAGGCTATTTATGTAGTTAATAAAGCCTTTTTATTATGCTTTAATAAATTTGCATGATATAATTAGTTGCTATGAAATTATTTAAAGAAAGAATTAATAAGTTTAAGAGAATTCATCCGTTAGTATTTAACATTTTATGGAAAGGATCAGCCTTATTAATTGGATTAGTATTATTCTTTGGTTTTTGGAGTATTATATCAAGAGCTATTTCTTCAACAATTCTTCCAGGACCGATTACAACGCTTAAAACTATCTTCAAATTATTAGGAAAATCAGCTACATATAAAGTGTTAGGATATACAATTGGAAGAATAGCATTAGCTTTATTTACTGCTACTATTATAGGTGTGTTTCTTGGGTCTTTAGCCGGTTATTATCAGTTTGTAGAATATGTTCTTAAACCAATTGTCATTGTCTTAAGATCTTTTCCGAGTGTAGCCTTGATGCTTATATTAATCATATTTACCAAAAATGCTAGTTTCTATCTTGTATGTATAGTGTTATTCCCAATAATATATGAATCTACTCTTAGAGGAGTTGGGGAAATTAAAAGCGAATATCAAAGCATATTAAAGCTCGATGGACAAGATAGTATTGTAAATATTCCTAAAGTGGCTTTACCATTAGCAACAGATTATATTCTAATTGGAATATTTCAATCCCTTGGATTAGGACTTAAAGTTCAAATAATGGGAGAATCGTTGATGGGTTCAACCACATTTGTTGGCTTAGGGATAGAAATATATAAAGCCTATTTAAATTTAGATATGGATGTCGTCTTTGCATATAGTATATTAGCCATTACACTAATAATGATTGCTGATTTATTAACATTAGTTCTTAAAAGAAAGCTTAAGCAACGCTTACTTGAACAAGGGAAAGCAAAAGCTTAGGCTTTTTGCTTGAAATAGATAAAAAAAGGTATATTAGTAGATATTTAGTAGATATATAGTAGATATATAGTAGTAAATAAGTTAATTATATCTGTGGATAACTAGTCTAAAATTATCCACAATACGATAAATGCTTAATTTCTTGAATGTGGAAAAACCTAGCGTTTATCGCATTATTTTATATATTAGTTTACATAATAGTGATTATGCGAAGTTGTAATAAAAGTATAAAATTAACATTTTTTGCTCTTTTTTAACGTTTTTTGTCCAATAAAAGCTATTTATATGTATATTTGTATTAAAAAACACCTCATAAGAGGTGTAAATAGTTATTAGTTATTTATTTAATCAATTAGTTCTAACAAAACGTCTACAGCATTTTGACAGCACTTAGTAACTAGTTCTTCATGTTCTAATTCATTAGCTTCATTATTGACCGAATCAGATATAGCTCTTATAAGAGTATATGGCTTATTAAGTCTATAAGCACATTGACCAAAAGCTGCGCCTTCCATATCAATACATAATGGATCATTGAATTTATTAAGCTTGTCTTTATCAATAATAGCAGCAGTCATAAAGGATTCAACAGTTAAATTTAATCCATAATGAATTTTAAATCCAGTACGATCTTTAAGTTTAATGTTAGCTGTTGCAGTTTCAAATGTTGCTGGACAACCACACATTTGACCATACTTGTAGCCAAATCTAGTTACATCTACATCATAGTAGGCACTTGCTGTAGCTAATACGACATCTAAAGGTTTTAATTTATTAGATAAAGCTCCAGCACTACCTAAATTTATTATCTCTTTTATATCTAATGAAGCTGCCAATATTCCTAAATCAAGAGCTGTGTTTACCCTGCCTACTTTAGACTCATAAGCAAAAACTAAACCTTTCTTTTTACCTATAAAAGTATATCCGCTAATGCCATTTATTGTTTTAGGCTCTAATCGTTCGTTTAAAGCCATTTTAAGAGCTTTAAACTCACTTTCCATAGGAATAGCTAATAAAACAGCTTCCATTAATCTAAGTCCTCAAAACGATCATCTATATGTTTGACATATGGTTTTTCAATTACTTCAACGTTGTCTTTTTCTGTTAATTCTTCTTTGTCGCACTTAGCTATAATACTATCGAATTTAATTCTTTCTCTTTCGTTTAATTCGAATAAATGTACGACAACTTCATAACAGTCGACGACAATCCATTTTGAACCGTTTCTACCCTCAACGTGATTAACTGGGTGGTTTAACTCTTTTAAAACTTCTAAACAAGCTTCTTTTAAGCCATTTAATTGTCTATCGCTTCTAGCGCCTGCAACGACGTAAGCTTCAGTTAATGGAGTTATATTTCTTACGTCTGCTATAACTACCCCATCAGCTTTCATGTCGGCTAATTTTTGTCCTAATTTTTTTGCTAATTCGTTCATTATTTGTTTTCCTTTTCTAATATATAATTATTATAACACTCATCTGTTAGTTTAGTTTGTTCACCTAAATGTCCTTTGGCATCGATGAACTTCTTGTTTTCTTTTAAAACATATGCAAACCCTTTATCAACGTCATTTAGCATCATGTTTATCATTTCTGATGAATCATAGCCTCTTGTTGGTTCGATTTTATCGCTAGCATAAATTATTTTATCGTATTTGCCCATTTTCGGGGCGCCTGTCGTGTGATAGAGTATAGCATCAAGTATTTCCCTATCTCTTATATTAAACTCTTTATAAGCCATTGCAGCGCCTGCAAATTGATGAAGCGTATATGATGGATAGTTTAAATATTCATCGTACATGCCTTCCATCCATTTCTTACATTCATCATCCGATAATTTTTTAGCTATATCGTGATATAAACCTGCTAAATAAGCTTTTGGAGCATCTAATCCATTAACTTTAGCAATATCATAAGCGACATTTGCTACTGAAAGAGCGTGTATATATCTTTTTTCTTTGTAGAATTCTTTTACTTTTGGAATGAAATATAGATTGTTTTTAACTATATAATCTATGACTTCTTTAGGTGTCTCTAAACTCTTTCCAAGTCTAATAGAAGTGCTATCAGCATCTACTTCATTAGATTCAACTAATTCAATACCATATTTTTGATATATCTCTTTGTTAATTTTGTATCCAGGCCTTTTAAAGCAAACTAAATGTGCTAGTTGGGATACTTTATATGGTTCATGCCACTTTTCAAAGTCGTTGACACAGTCAGCACCAATCAAAAATATGATTTCTCTGTTACTATATATCTTTTTTAATTCAATTAAAGTGTCTAGAGTGTATGTAAACTCTTTATTTGACTCTAATTCTATAGTTGATATTTCGAATTCTGGATAATCTTTTAAAGCTAATTTGAGCATATTTAATCTATCATTAGCTTCTGTTGGTGATTTTCCTTTAGGGTTCTTAGTCAGTAAAAAGAGGACTTTAGACACTTTAAAATGCCTAAGAGCCTCTTTAGCTAACGAAATATGTCCGTTATGAATTGGATCAAATGTGCCACCTAAAATTACAATAGGTTCTAAAACTACCATCTTATGCTCATTACTTTACATGCAACATTGTGTGGAACATAGACTGATATTTTTTGTCCGTTTGCTTTGAATGTTACATATCCCAAACCAACTATTAAAAGTTCGACATCACCACCAACTGGTAAAACAAAGTCGTGTTTATCCAAATCTTTGATAGATTTAATAGTTAAAGAAGCTGGTTGAATTTGCTTTGTTAGAGCTAGTGAATCGAATGTATGATCAGCTTTTTCTAGCTTAGTTCTTGTAATAGTAACATCGTTAGAAAGCATAAATGTGAAATTGGTTTTTGGTCCATCGATGAAGTCTATACGGGCTATAGCACCTAAACAATATGATTGTTTAGAATTAGATTGATAGACTCCTGGTCTAATTTCGGTTCTTGGAACTACATATTTTAAAAGTTGACGTTCAATTTGATTTAAAAGAGAGTCAGCTTTAAAAATTCCAGGAGTGTCATACATATATGAATCTTTATCTAAAGGAATTTGGATTACATCGAGTGTTGTTCCTGGAAAGTGTGATGTTGTAATCAATTTGTTTGTTTGATTCTTATAAGACTTCAAAATATTGTTAATAAGTGATGATTTACCAACTTGTGAAGCTCCAACAAAATAGACGTTTTTTCCCTTTCTCATAGTTTCGATTGTTTTTAACAAACTATCAATGTTGTAGTTTTTATGAGATGAAGTGATAAGTATTTCAGTTGGAAAGACGTTTTCACTTTTTAATCTTGCTTTACAGTCAGCAATAATTTTGTCGTCAGATAATGATTTTGGAAGAATATCACGCTTATTAAGAATTACTAATAAATTTGTTCCAAGCATTGGACCTATATTAGCAATAAAGCTTGCTTCCAATGAAAAAATATCGAGGACATAAACAATTAAAGCTTGAGTTTTAACTGCTTCTTTTAAGATAGATTCATAATCGCTATTGAATTGAGGATCTTGATCATCTTGTTCGTTATAGTGACGAAGCTTATAGCATCTCTCACATAATTGTTCATCTTCTTGCTTTAATTTGATTGTTGGAATGTAGCCTGTCATCTTTGGGTTTTTATCTTGTAAAACAGCACCACATCCATAGCAACGACGAATTCTAATTTCGTTTGTAACACCTGAGTTTTTCTTTCTAAGTATCATATTAAATTACCTCCGCAGTTTTACTTGGAACTTTTCTTCCGTTTGTTTTGTTTCTTATAGCCTTTTCCCTGGCTATTCTTTCTTTAAATTTATCGAATTTATTCATTGCTGTAAGTTTTCCCGGTAAGTAGTTTGTCAAAATCATTTGAGCTCCGATTTTTAAAGCTAATTTTGAATCTTTATAGATTGAAGCACCTACAAAAACTAATACGTTTGAATCAATTCCATTAATTTCAAGATATCTTTGAATAAGTTTATTAAGTTTACGCCCTGCAATTAGCTGTGTTTCAAGCATTTTTGCATATTCGATTGCTCTTTCAGTCTTTTTGAATGAATAGATGATTAATCCAATACCTCTATTTTTTAATTCTTCTTTTAACTCATAGGCTTTAGCACTTGGTTTATCAACTGAATAATTCTCAAGTGAATTGTCTAGTGAAACAAACACTGTAGTAACACCGAGTGATAAGAAGAAATCAGGGTCAATCTCATATATGCTAGATGCATGATAGTGGGCCACTAATTTATGTACCAATTATATCACCATACTAAAATATACAATATTTTAGCAATTTAATAAAGATACACGAATAATTATAACGCTTTTTTGTTCTTTAAAAGCTTAATTATTCATATATTCTAACGATTGATATGGATATTTTAAATATTTTTTTAAACTTAAAGTTATTTGTTGGTTTTATAAGAAATGGCGTTTTCCCTCCTAAACTTACTGAAGAGGAAGAAGCAGAACTTATTTTAAAGCTTTTTAACTCTGACACCCATGATTATGCTCGTGAAAAATTAATTGAGCATAACTTGAGATTAGTAGCACATATTGTAAAAAAATATGATAATACACGAGAGGATCAAGATGATTTAATATCAATTGGAACAATAGGACTCATCAAAGCTGTTGATACGTATTCTTCTTCAAAAAATGTTAAGTTAGCAACTTATGCAGCTAAGTGTATTGAAAACGAAATATTAATGACATTAAGAGCAAATAAAAAATACTCCAAGGACACTCTATTAAGTGAAGCTGTTAATGCAAATAAAGATAATGGGGAGATTTCTCTATTTGATGTACTAGCTTATGAAGAAGAAAATATTGTAGACAAAATCGATAGAAACGATAAGATAGCAAAGCTTAAAGAGTACTTAAGTGCTTTAGATGATAGAGAGTTAGAAATACTTACTTTACGTTATGGTTTATTTAATGAAAAAGAACAAACGCAAAAAGAGATTGCTAAAACATATGGAATCTCTCGTTCATATGTATCAAGAATAGAAAAAAGAGCTCTAGCCAAGTTATGGCAAATGTTTAAAAAAGATGAACAAAATAGAAAAAACGTAATATAGTTAAAAAATAGATAAAAATATATGATCTTTCTTTAAAAAATCTCAACTAAAAAAGGCATAACACCCTATAAGTGCTACGCCTATAATTTATTATTTACTCTTCGTCAAATAAATCAAATAGTGATAATTGCTTTTCTCCAGAATTATCTTCAGCTTTAACTATTTCAACAATTTTAGGAGCTTCTTCAACTTTAGTTTTATCATTTAAGTATTCTCCATCAAAGTGAACACCTAAAACAGATTTTGATGAGCCGATATCTAAGTTCTCACGAAGTCCAGAACCTAACAATGTTGTTTCTAAATCGTTTATATTAACAATTTCACTACCTGAATCTGTAGCTATAGCAACAAAATTATTTGTATCTTTTTTCTTATATACTTTACTTACAGATACTATGTTCATCGGATTGTTCTTAAATATCTTTACTAATGAAACTTTAGAACCTAAACGTTTAGATGTTTCAATGCTTGTAGACTGAATAATGCGAGCACATCTCTTATCAGCAAGCAACAAAAGTTTAACGTGTTCATCGCTATTTAAGGCAAACATACACGACATATCATATATTTCTTTGCCTTGATTCATAGCTTTGACACCACCGGCTTTAATTCCAACAACAGGAACTTCATTTTCATTAAATCTAGACGCTTGACCGTTGGTGTTAACTATAACAATATCCGAATTACCACTTGTTAAGGCGACTGAAACTAATTCATCAGCACCTGTTAAACCGATTGCTCTTAAAGGTCTAGGGGTTAGCTTAGATTGCTCAAATTCTTTAGCTAAAGTTCTCTTGATTTTTCCTTCTTTGGTTAAAAGTGCAAAGTAAACTTTAGGCTCAAAAGTCGATACTACGAAAGCTTGAATAACTTTTTCATCTGCTGGAAGAGTTATAAGTGTGTTTAAGTGCTTTCCTTCTTCCTTCCACTTGCCTTCACTAATCATATGAACTGGAATTACAAAGTAACCACCTTTAGAAGTAAAGGCAACAATAGAATCGTGAGTTGTAGCAAGTCTTGATAAGACTAGTCTATCTCCAACTTTAATTTTTGGTAAATCATCTATTGGATTTCCGTTAACTGAAGCTTGATAGCTACGGAGATTAGTTCTTTTAACATATCCATCTTTGGTTAAAACAACATAGCAATCTTCTTTAGCGATCAATTCTTTAGCATCGATATTTTCGATTTTAATCTTTGAATCGAGAATTGTTGTTTTTCTCTCATTGCCGAATTCTTTAATAACTTCTTTTAAGTCTTTAATGATAACTCTATTAAGCTTGTCTTCATTAGCTAATATTTCGTTAAGTTCTTTTATTTCGCCTTCTAATTGCTCTTCTTCTTTTTGTAAAGCTGTTACGTCAGTGTTACTCAATCTATAGAGTTGCATTGTAACAATTGCTTCAGCTTGATCTTTCGTAAAATCAAAAGCTTCAATTAATTTGTTTTTGGAGTCTTCTTTTCCAGAGCTATGTCTGATTATTTCGATAACTTTATCGAGAACAGAAATGGCTTTCATTAACCCACGAACAATTGATAATCTTGCAGTTTTCTTTTGAATATCAAATTTACTTCTACGAGTAATAACTTCAACTTGATGATCGATATATGCATCAATTATCTCCAAAAGGTTCATCGTTTTTGGATGTCCTTTGTCTAATGCAAGCATATTAACTGCAAAAGTTGATCTTAAAGAGCCTTTTTGTCTTAAATAATTTAATGCAGCTTGTGGATTTGAATCTTTTTTAATATCTAAAACAATTCTAACATCCTCAGTAGACTCATCTCTTACTTCTAAAATATTATCAAGTTTATCATCTACTCTTCTCTTGTCTAAATCAGCAACAAATTTACTCTTAATTGTTCCATATGGAATGTCTGTAATAATAATTTGATTTGTTGCTTCATCGATATGAACATCGCAATGAACGTAAAATGAACCTTGTCCAGTTTCATATATTTGTTTTAAAGCTTCAACGTCATCAATTACACCACCAGTTGGAAAATCTGGTCCTTTAATGTAATTTAATAAATCAGCAACTGTAGCTCTTTTGTGCTCAATTCTATATATAACAGCTTCACATACTTCTTTTAAGTTATGTGTTGGAATATTTGTAGCGGCACCAACAGCAATACCTGTAGTACCATTAACAAGCAAGTTAGGAAATCTAGCTGGTAATACGTCAGGTTCAAGTTCAGAGTCATCAAAGTTGAGAGACATATCAACAGTGTCTTTTTCTAAGTCAGCAACCATTAAATCAGATATTTTAGATAGTTTTGCTTCAGTATAACGGTAAGCAGCTGCAGGATCGTTATCGATTGAGCCGTTATTACCTTGGAAAACTAAAAGTGGAGCTCTCATTTTCCAATCTTGAGATAAGTGAACCATGGCATCATAAGCACTGCTGTCACCATGTGGGTGGAATTTACCTAAGATGACACCAACTGTACGAGCACATTTTCTCGTTGGTTTATTGTATGTGTTTCCTTCTGTATACATGGCATAAATAATTCTTCTTTGAACTGGTTTTAAGCCATCACGAACATCAGGAATTGCACGGTCTGTAATAACTGCTTTAGCATATCTATTAAAGCAATCAGTTAATACGAGTGGAACATGTTGATTTAATATATTTTCAACAGTAATTGGTTTAGTTTGCTTTTTCACTGCGCTTTACCTCTTCGAAATAATCTTCTTTATGTGAGAAATCGATGTTGTTAGCAATCCATTCTTTACGTCTTTCTGGATCTTTGCCCATAAATAAATCAACTTTATCTTTACATTCATCGACATCTTCGATAACAAGTTTAATTAAAGTTCTTGTAGACTTGTTCATTGTTGTTTTGCCTAATTGAGCAGCATCCATTTCACCAAGTCCTTTATATCTTGAAATAGTGTAGCCACTAGAGAATTCTTTTCTAGCTTCATCTAATTCTTCATCAGACCAACAATATTTTTCTTTATCCTTTTTAAAGACTCTATAAAGTGGAGGACAGGCGATATAAATGTGACCTGCTTCAATTAATTTTCTCATGTGAGTAAAGAAGAACGAAATTAATAACGATTGAATATGTGATCCATCATCATCAGCATCGGTCATAATAATAATTTTGCCATAGTGAATATTTTTTATATTAAAGTCATCATCATAGCCAGCACCAATAGTTGAAATAAGAGTATATAACTCTTTATTGTCAAGAATTTCATCAGCTTGAGAGTCTGTAACATTCTTTGGTTTACCTCTCAAAGGTAAAATAGCTTGGTGTTCTCTATCGCGACATTTTTTGGCTGAACCACCAGCTGAATCACCTTCTACGATAAATAATTCGTTTTCAAGATATTGCTTGCTTGAGCATGGCGCAAGTTTGCTTGAAAGCATAGATGCATCTTTTCCTGTGCCTTTTTTCTTTCTTTCTTGATCTCTAACTTCTTTAGATTTTTGACGAACTGCCATAGCATCTAAAGTCTTTTTAATAATTTGATCAGCATCGTTAGCATGCTCTTCTAAATAGTAAGATAATTTAGATTCAATGACATTATCAACAGCTGTTGCAGCTGCTTTGGTTCCTAATTTACTCTTTGTTTGTCCTTCAAATTCAAGTAATTTTTCAGGAACTCTACAAGATAGAATGCCACAGAAACCTTCTCTAATGTCTTCACCTTCAAGTGTTTTATTTCCTTTAATTAACTTGTGGTTAACTGCATAGTTATTAAAACAGTTAGTTAAAGCCTTTTTTAAGCCTGTAACGTGATGACCACCATCGATAGTTCTAACTCCATTAGTGAAAGAAATAATCTTTTCAGAATAATCATCTTTAAAAAATTGTCCGACAAATTCAGTAATAATACCTTGATATTCGCCATCAATTTTAATAAGTTCACCAATACCTACTTTACCTTCTGTATGCTTTTTAAAGAATTCGACTAAACCTTCTTTATAATAGAAAGACTGATTTCTATCAGTTCTTTCATCCTTAAGATGGAAAGTAACTCCTTTAGTTAAGCAAGCAGAATCATCGATATGATTAGCTATTTTGTTATAGTCAAAAGTAATATCGTCAAATATTTCTTTATCTGGTAAGAAGTGAACTAATGTTCCTCTTTTATTTGTTGGACCAAGTACTTCCAATTTGCCTTTTTTGGATCCGCCTTTTTCATACTTAACATAGTGATCTAATCCTTCTCTGTAGGAGTGGACTTCAAGCCATGAAGATAAAGCGTTAACTACAGCTGAGCCAACACCGTGTAAACCACCAGCACTCTTATAGTTTGATTCGTCAAACTTACCACCAGCATGGAGAGTACAATAAACCATATCAAAACCAGTCATGTGTTCCTTTTCATTCATATCACAAGGAACGCCACGACCTTCATCTAATATGGAGATTGATCCATCTAAATGTATAGTAATATAAATATTTTTTCCATAACCTTCATTGGCTTCATCAACAGCGTTGTCAATGATTTCCCAAACAAGGTGATGGACACCATTTGTGTCTGTAGAACCGATATACATACCAGGTCTAGCTCTGACTGGCTCTAGACCTTTAAGGACTCTCAAGTTCCCAGCATCATAATGTTTGTCTTTATTGCCCATATTAAAACTCGCTTTCAACTTATTTATTATACTATTTATAGCTTTATATTTAAAGCCATTTGTAGTATATTATCACACGTAAAAGGAGTAAAAATCATGGCAGTTTTATATACAGTTTTAACGGTAATCGGTGCTTTAATTATCGGATATTTGTTTGGATCGTTCCCAAGCGCAATTTTTATTGGTAAAGTGTTCTATGGGGTTGATGTAAGAACACAAGGCTCACATAACGCTGGGGGCACAAACGTAGGAAGAGTCATTGGAAAAAAGGCAGGTATAATTACTATTGCCCTTGATGTTTTTAAAACATTGATTGCAATTTGGCTTGTTTTCTTTATCTTAAAGTTAACACCTCTTGTTAATTATTTAGTTGATGACCTTCCAATTGAAGCTATTTATTACTCTACAGGTATCGCCTGTGCGATTGGTCACTCTTTTCCTTGCTTTGCTGGATTTAAAGGCGGAAAAGCCATGGCTGTATTCTCAGGCTTTGTCTTAGCAACTAACTGGTTATTTGCACTACTAGGCGTTACATTTTTCTTTATAATCTTTTACTGGAAAAAATATGTTTCCTTAGCTTCTATCAGTGGTACTTTATTTGTTTTCTTTCTCTCTATTGCACCAGCATTTGTTCCAGAAATGAGATTTGGCTACTGGTGGTTTGGTCCAGGGTTAGGGATGGCTGAAACATACATTTACATGTTAAGCCTATTAGTATTAGCTTCTTATGTTTGGATTAGACATATTCCAAATATAAAGCGTTTAATTAAACACGAAGAACCTCATACAAAGTTTAAAAAGACTCCAAAAATAGAGCATAACGCTAAATAGTAGATATTTAGTTGATTATTAGTAGTTTATTAGTATTTATTATATAAAAAAATAGAGCTCGTTAATTGAGCTCTATTTTTTTGTTTGACAATTTTATGTTATCTTGTAAAGAAAAAGACCATGTTAAAGACAAACATAGCTGAAGCAATGATAATTGCTGCAATCGATAAGCCTTTTCCCTTGCCATATGTGCTATTTGCTCTGTTTAATCCGATTCCGCCAAAAATCCATCCTAATAATGGAATAAAGAATGAGCACACAAAGCCTGCAATGGCAAATCCGTTTGTTCCGCCATCAAAGCTATAACTAGACTTTGATTTTTTGTAAGTGCTTGGAACTGATAATTCCGATCCACACTTTGGGCAAACAGAAGCATCATCAACAACTTCACATCCACAATGAGTACAATATTTCATTCACATAACCTCGCTTGTGAATATTGTCTAATAACTTAATTCAATTGTCAATAATTATCGAGATTAATTGAATTTTATTTAGTATTTCTTGCTAAAATAAAAAGCTGGAAATAAATCCAGCTTATTTATCAGTTATTTTTTTGCTTGTTGTTCCATGGCACGCATAACTGCATTAATTTGTGCCTCAGAAGGTTTACGTCCCATTTGTTGATACATTGCTTTAATTTGTTCTCTATTAATTGGAGGGTTTTTCTTTAAACCATATTTAAATATTGCTCTGGAAATGAAGAATCCAGCAATAAGGCCAACAAATAAGGCAACTATAATAAGCGTAATAGCTAATCCAAGTCCCATAATTTCTTTACTCCTTTACACAAAGGTTAGTATACAAAAAATATCTTTTTTTTACAACTTTAACTTTTAAAGTGTAAAGAAACTGGCAGTCCTTTATTTGTATCATTCATTACTATTTTTATTATATTTACTGCTTTAAGATTATCTGGTTCATTTTCATAAACAATAACGTTGATATTGTCTACATTAATTTTTACGTATGCTAAAGGATACCCATATTCAGCTAATGTCGTCTCTGTTTTACATTCTAAATCATAGTTATTTTTAATATATGATATCTCGTTTAAAATTTCTTCTTTTTCAGCATTTGAACTTGCTTTTACAAGTTTTAATTCTAAATCTTCAATGTTTTCACTATAAACATCATTTCTCTCTTTGATCAAAGATTCAAAATAATATGATCTAGCATTAGTAACTTCTGTGGAGTTATTATTGTCAGTTTTACCTACTTCAATAGCATTAGCTCCACCTTTGGGAATCATAATATAGTAAACACTTAATACTAAAGTCAAAGAAAATACAGATACAAAAGCAACAGCGTGTTTATTCATCTTTTACTCTCCTTTTCTATCTTACGAGATGATAGAAAAGAATATACATATATTTATAATATTTTTTTGTCGATAAAAACAGTTTTGATTCATATACTAAAAAAAGCCACATAATGTGGCTTTAATTGTATTTTATTAAGCTCTGGAGTCGTATTCGCCTGTGTCAGTTCTAACGATAATATCAGTATCGTTTTTAACAAACATAGGGACTTTAACTGTATAACCAGTTTCAAGCTTAGCGTCTTTCATTGCTTTGTTGATTGTATCGCCTTTAACTGCGTCATCAGTAGCAACAACTCTTAATGTAACTTTAACTGGAAGTTCAACACCCATGATTTCACCTTCATAGTAAGTGATTGTAGCAATTGAACCTTCCTTAAGGAAGTTAAGTTCCCATTGAAGTCTTGCCTTTGGAATTGAAACTTGATCGTATGTATCATTATCCATGAAGACAATTGAATCACCGTCATCATAAAGATAAGCCATAGCTTTCTTATCTAAGTAGATGAGAGCAACTTTGTCATCACCATTGAATGTGATATCACTAATTGTTCCTGTTCTTAAGTTCTTGCATTTGATTTTAACGATCATTTGTCTCATAGCTGTCTTATTATGAGCAATATCAAGAACTGTATAAAGTTGACCTTCGACTGTGAAGTTACGACCTGGTCCGAGGTCGCCGATTTTAACGATTTCTGCCATTTTTAAATAAACTCCTTTTTTCAACTTTAAAATTTTATCATATCAAAATAACAAAGTGAATAACCAAAAATAAAATCTGTTAAAATCTCTGAACAAAATAAGCTCATAATTGTCGAAATATCTTTTAATTTATCTCCAAAGCCACAAAATGTAGTAATTGAAATTGATATAACTTGAATTACAAGAGCAAAAATAACAATAAAGACACGTTTGCTTTTTACTTTTTTGACTTTCTTTTCAAAAAAAGTTAAGGCAAAATAAAATATAATTGTGGCAGGAATAATTATTAAATATGAAAAGTATGGATTTAAAATAACTTTATGATACGAAAAATTAGAAAAATTCAAAGCATATAACGCTTCAATTAAACCTATTTTTAATAATCCCGCTAATATAGAGACACTTATTCGTTCTTTAACCATAATATAAATATGGTTTATTTAAAAAAATTTATACAAAAAAACAAAGCTTTGCAGCTTTGTAATTTCTTACTTCTTTTCAACGTGTAATGTTGATTTTTTGCAGTGAGGGCAATATTTCTTCACTTCGAGTCTCTCTGGATGAGTTCTCTTATTCTTAGTGGCAATATAGTTTTCGTTTTTGCATTCGCTGCAGCGAAGAGTGAGACCAGCTCTTTTTTCCATAAATACACCTCCGGACGCATGGTATTGTAACATAATATTGATATAAACGCTAGAAAAATTTTTAACTATATCGATTTCTTTTACCCATTATATAAATAAATACCTCCTTTTTACACATAATGAATAAGTATAAGTAAACTGAAGCGGTAAAATGTAAACGCTTTCTTAAAACTTATTAAATATTTTGTTGACATTTAAATAATGAGTATTATAATTAGTTCGGTTACGAAGTATTTGGAGGTGAATTATGGACAGAACGATCGATAAATTTCAATATATAGTATACGAAGTAAGACGTCGATTAGAAGCTTTAGGTCGAGACGAAAAAATAACTGGACCTAAAAGAGGCATCATTCAAAAAATCGGTGATTCCAAAGAACCAATTTTAGAAAAAGATGTTAGCACTTGCTTCAATTTAAGAAAATCAAGTGTTTCAGAATTAATTTCATCGTTAGAAAACGATGGCTTTATTGAGAGAGTGAGAAGCGAAAATGATGCTAGATGCAAACATTTAGTCCTAACAAATAAAGGCTTAGAAGCATATAAAGATGGACTAAACCATTTAAATGAAGTACAAAACGATGTTGTTCAAACACTTACTGAGGAAGAACAAATCGAACTTAACTCATTGCTTGATAAAATTATAATTAGTCTATAGGAGGTAAATATGAAAAAAGTTAAATCAAAAAACGAACCAAGTTTATTCAAAGTATTTAGATACTTATTCCATAGCGTTCGTGAATTTAAATTATCAGCCATATTAACTGTAATTTTTATTGCTGGTGAATCTATCTTGGAATGTATTATTCCGTTTGTTATGTCAAAACTTTTAGACGTTATGTCAAAGACAGACTCAAATGTTGTAATGCAAGAAGTTATCATATTTGCATCAATTCTTATTGTATTAGCATGTTTATCTCTTACATGTGGTATTTTAGCTGGAAAATTTGCTGCTACAGCTTCATCAGGATTTGCTAAAAACTTAAGACAAGATTTATTCTATAAATTACAAACTTATTCATTTGAAAATATAGATAAATTCCAAGTCTCAAGTTTAGTCACAAGACAAACAACAGATGTCAGTAACGTTCAAATGGCTTATATGATGCTTATTAGAACTGCTATCAGAAGTCCATTAATGTTAATTTTCTCTATTGTAATGTCTATTATTCAATGTCCAAAAATTAGCTGGATATTCTGCATAACTATTCCAGTATTAACTGCTGGTTTAATTGTTATTATTTCTAACGCTTCACCGCTTTTCCAAAAAGTATTCAAAAAATACGATAAGCTTAACGAATCTATTGAAGAAAACGTTAGAGGTATGAGAGTTGTTAAAACTTATACTAGAGAAGAATTTGAAAAAGATAAGTTTAAAACTGCTGCTTGGGATATGCAAAAAGGATTTATTAAGGCTGAAAGAGTCGTTACATTAAATAACCCTTTAATGCAATTCTCCATGTATTTATCAATGCTCTTATTCTTATTTGTCGGTTCAACTCTTATATTAGACACAGCTATAATGGTTCGTAATCCTGAAGGAATATTCGAAATTAAATATATTGATTTATCTGTTGGACAATTATCGTCATTAATTACTTACTCTGCCCAAGTTTTAAGTTCATTAATGATGTTATCTATGGTCTTAGTTATGATTACAATGTCAACTGCTAGTGCCAAACGTATTTACGAAGTATTAGTTGAAAATCCAACATTAGACATGGCAGCTAAACCTTTAACTGAAATTAAAAACGGAGATATCGATTTTAACAATGTTTCCTTTAAATATGATAAGAAGGCAGAAAAATACTCTTTAAATAATGTTAACTTACACATTAAAAGTGGCCAAACTGTCGGTATTATAGGCGGAACAGGTTCAGCTAAATCAACTCTTGTTAATTTAATATCAAGATTCTACGATACCACTGAAGGAGAAGTTTTAGTTGCTGGCCAAAACGTCAAAAACTATGACATTCACGCTTTAAGAAATAGCATCGGCATGGTATTACAAAAGAATGTTTTATTTAGCGGAACAATTAAAAGTAACCTTTTATGGGGTAATAAAGAAGCAACAGATGAAGAAATTAAAAAAGCTGCTCACATTGCTCAGGCCGATTCATTTATTGATACTTTCCCTGACGGTTATAATTCGAGAATCGAACAAGGTGGTTCTAACGTTTCAGGCGGTCAAAAACAAAGATTATGTATTGCAAGAGCTTTGTTGAAAAAACCAAAGATTTTAATATTTGACGATTCAACAAGTGCTGTCGATACAAAGACAGATGCTTTTATTAGAAAAGGCTTAAAAGAAAGCTTACCAGACACAACAAAGATTATTATTGCTCAACGTGTTTCATCAGTCGAAGACGCTGATTTCATTATTGTTATGGACGATGGTCATATAGATGCAATTGGCACACATGATGAATTAGTTAAATCAAACGAAATTTATAAAGAAGTTTATACACTTCAAACCAAGAAAGGAGAATAGTTTATGGCTAAACAAAAGTTTAATAAAAATTCACTTTCTCTATTGTTAATCGTTTTAAAAGATTATCTTAAAAAACACAAACTTGGTTTTATCTTTGCCTTTATTTGTATATTACTAAATTCAGTTGGAACAATTATGGCTCCATTGATGCTCAAAGATATAACTAACATTATTACAGAAAACGCTGGATTAGGTGCTGAAAAAATCGCTGCCGCAAAATCAGCTATCGGTCAAGATCTTATCGTTCTTATTTGTTCTTATGTCATCGCATTAATAGGTGGATTTACTTATGGTCAAATCATGGCTGTTACCGGTCAAACATACATGTTCGAATTAAGATGTAAAGTCTTTACTCACATGCAAGATTTACCTATAAAATATTTCGATACCCACGATAAAGGTGACATAATGTCTGTCTATACAAACGATATCGATACAATTAGACAGTTTATTATTCAATCTCTTCCTTCTCTACTCATATGTTTCTTCCAATTCATATCTATAGTAGTGATTATGATTACTTCAAGCTTATATTTATTCTTAATCGTAATATGTGGCGCTATAGTAATGGTTTTCTCTGCTAAACACATCGGAGGAACATCTAGTAAAAACTTCATTCAAATGCAAAAGAATATCGGTACACATGAAGGATATATCGAAGAAATGATGAATGGCTTAAAGGTCGTTAAATCTTTCTGCCACGAAGAAGAATCGAAAAAAGACTTCGATAAAATTAATAATAACCTTTGTGCCGTATCTACTAAAGCAAATAGATATGCAAATATCTTAATGCCTGTTATGGGAAATATCGGTAACTTCTTATATGTCTTAGTTGCATTAATTGGTACTATTCTCTACGTTACAAATACACCTAACTTAACTTTGACTGGATTAAATCAAATCCAAATCGGTGTTATTGTTTCTTTTTTACCTATGGTTAAACAATTTACAAACGCTGTTGCAGAAATGTCTAACCAAATTAACTCCATCGCTATGGCAGTTGGTGGAAGTGCACGTATATACGCAATCATGCAAGAACCAAAAGAAATCGATGATGGCTATGTTAAACTTTGTCGAGGTAAAAAAGACGCTGACGGCAATATAGTTGAATGTGATAAAAACGAAGCCACATTATGGGCTTGGAAATACCCACATCAAGATGGTCAAATATCATATGTTGAACTTAAAGGCGATGTAAGAATGTTTGACGTCGACTTTGGATATGAACCAAATAAAATTGTTTTACACGATGTTTCTCTTTATGCAGAACCAGGACAAAAGGTTGCATTTGTTGGAGCTACAGGTGCTGGTAAAACGACAATTACAAACTTATTAAATAGATTCTACGACATTGCTGATGGTAAGATTAGATACGATGGAATCAACATTAACAAGATTTCAAAAAAAGATTTAAGACAATCGCTAGCAATGGTCTTACAAGACACAAACTTATTTACTGGAACAATATTAGATAACATACGTTATGGACGTTTAGACGCAACAGATGAAGAATGTATTGAAGCAGCTAAACTCGCAAATGCAGATAGCTTTATCACTCGTCTTCCAAACGGTTATAACACTATGCTTAAATCTGATGGTGCTAACTTATCGCAAGGTCAAAGACAATTACTCTCAATTGCAAGAGCCGCAGTTAGTGGTGCACCAGCTATGATTCTTGATGAAGCTACTTCATCAATCGATACTCGTACTGAATCATTAGTCACAGCTGCTATGGATAATTTAATGAAAGGACGTACAACATTTGTAATTGCCCATAGATTATCGACTATTAGAAATGCAGATGTAATTATGGTTTTAGACCATGGTCGTATTATAGAACGTGGTACACACGATCAATTATTAGCTAAAAAAGGCATGTATTATCAACTTTATACTGGTGCCTTTGAACTTGAATAATCAAAATGAGTACGCGCGTAATTAAAGTCGGTAATAAATTGTTGGGTGGAAATAATCCAATTCTCATCCAAACAATGGCTGACATAAAAACATCAAAAGTCGATGAAGTTATTAAAGAAGCTCAAGAATGTGAAAAAATAGGTGCAGATTTAATTAGATTCTCAGTCTTAGATGATGACGATATTGAAGGATTGAAAATAATTAAAAGAAATTTGAATATTCCTATTGTAGCTGACATTCACTTTGATTACTTACTAGCTATAAAAGCAATAAATGCTGGAGTAGATAAAATTAGAATTAATCCAGGAAATATTCCAGATAAATACTTAAAAGAAATAGTTTTTAAAGCCAAAGATAAAAACATACCTATTAGAATTGGGATTAACTCAGGTTCATATCAGATAGGTTCTAATCCTGATAAGTTCTTAAACGAGCTAGAAAGCTATATCCAATCAATTGAAAGATTTGGATATAACAACTTAGTTCTATCAATTAAATCAAGTAATCCGCAAATTACTTATGAATTAAATAAATATGCTAGCTATAGGTTTGATTACCCTCTTCACTTAGGTGTCACAGAAGCCGGTTTTGGTAAGGAAGCAATTATTAAATCAACTGTTGCTCTTGCTCCACTTCTTTCAGAAAATATTGGAGATACGATTCGTATTTCTCTTTCAGAATCACCTGTAGAAGAAATAAAAGCTTGTAAGTACTTATTAAAGTCTTTAGGACTTAAAAATAATGTTCCAACACTTGTCAGTTGCCCTACATGTGGGAGAACAACTGTAAATGTATTTCAACTCGTTAGAAAAGTAGATTCACTTCTTACTAATATAAATAAAGATATTAAAGTCGCAGTTATGGGCTGCCCAGTTAACGGCCCAGGTGAAGCTAAAGATGCAGATATCGGCATAGCAGGAATTGATGGAAACTTCATGGTATTTAAAAAGGGTAAAATTATTTTTAAAGCAGATGAAGATAAAGCCTTTAATTTCTTAAAAGATGAAATTGAAAAAGCTTAAGGTACAATTTAGTATCTTAAGCTTTTTTAGGCTAAAATAATGATTATTTTTTTATTGTGTTTCATATCTTATTTATGGTGATAAAAATGGCAAATCCAATGGTTAATATGTATATATCAACTCTCACACCAGACTCAGCTATTAAATTAGCTAAGAAATATGGTGTAGATTTGACATATGATGAAGCAAGTAAAATAGTTCCTTTTCTAAAAAGAAATAAGAATAACTTAAATAAAGAAAATAAAAACCCGCCTTCTTAACGAAGGACGGAATTTAGTTAAGCCACAAACTTATAGCAAGATTGTAACTTTAATCGATAGATTTATTTAGTCAAAAGCTCGATTTCATCCTTATACGGAGCTTTACCGTCAATATAAGGAGTTTCTAATATCTTAGGAATACTTTCAAACTTATCGTTATACAAAATCTTCTTTAACGATTCAAAGCCAATATATCCTTTACCTATGTTTGCGTGTCTATCTTTATGAGCACCAATAGGGTTTAAAGAATCATTTAAGTGAATACATTTAACAAGATTTATATCAAACTTTGTTTGAAGCAAATTAATAAATGAATCAAAGTCACTCATATCATAGCCTGCATCTGATAAATGACATGTATCTAAACATACACCAATGTTAGGGCTAGAAATTAAGTCTAATAAAGATTTAATTTCATCAAGTGAACGACCAATTTCAGTTCCTTTTCCTGCCATAGTTTCTAATGCGATAGTGACATTTGGATGCTTTGGTAAAATTTCATTTAAACAATCTGTAACATTTTTAGCTGCTGTTTCAAATGATTGACCGACAGCAGAACCAGGGTGTAATACCATAACTTTCAAATTCAAAGATTCAGCTCTAGACATTTCTGCATCAAGAAAATCTTTGGCAAATGTTCTTTTATTGTCATCTGGTGAAGCTAAATTACAAATATATGGCGCATGAACTATAATATTCTCTAAAGGTATATTTGCACTCTCTAACAATTTATATGCTTCTATGGCCTTATAATCTATATTTTTTGGCCTAATAGTAGTTTGGGGAGAGCCTAAATATATCATCATAGCATTCGCACCATAATTTAATGTATCTTTAATGCTACCAAGCATATAATCAGGGCCAGAAAACGATACATGAGAGCCTAATATTGGTCTATTTGTTTTCATTCTCTTTTTGTTTCTTTCTTACGTTAGTTTTGATTATTTGTTCTTTGTGACGTCTTTTAACATCATCGATAGCCCATTTAACTTTCTTTTTATAACAAGGTTTTACTTTTTTAGAGCGATTCTTAGCAATTGCTCTTTTTATTTCTTTTTCAAGATAAACGTTATTAATCTTTTGTTTTTTCGGAGCAACATTTAAATCTCTATCAGCTTTGAGCTCATCTGTTCTAAGAGTAGCGTACTTAAATGTAATTTTGCTCTTTTTCATTAATTCACGGGCTTTTCCTGGTTCATTTGCTGTGTAGAATATATAGCTATGACCAGAATTACCAAATCTACCAGTACGTCCTGCACGATGATAATAATAAGCTAAGTCTTTTGGTAAATCGAGTGAAATTACATCGCTAACTTCACTGACGTCTAAACCTCTAGCGGCAATATCTGATGCTAACAATAATGTTGTTCGGTCATCTTTAAAGTCTTTAAGTGCTTTCTTTTGTTCACGTTTTGGTAAGTCACCATGAATATATGAGTGTTTTATTTTTTTACTTAACAAATATTCCTCAACATCAGCAAGGTCTTTTTTATTTGAAACAAAGGCAATAGCTTTGTAGGGTTTGACAACATCTAAGAATAAGCATAAAGCCTCAGCTTTACTCAAATGTCTTATATCGACAAATGTATGAGTAACTTCACTAGCAGTAACAGATCCTTCTGTTAAATCTATTGAAGTAGCTGTTCCCATGTAGTGTCTAACTAATGTGTTTAAGTGTTCATCAACTGAAGCTGTAAATAAAGCCTTAGTAGCTTTTAAAGGTAAGCTCATAATTTGATTTAATTGCTCTTCAAAGCCACCAAATATAAGCATATCACCTTCATCGAATATTAAATATTCTACTTCTCTAAGATTCATTTCATGCATGCTCTTTAAGAAGAGATTTGGTGTTGCAATTATTATTGAGCTTGTCTTGTTTGCTTTGACAAGATCATTTCCATCTTTGATTACGCTATATGTAAAATTAGGATATACTTGTCTAATATTTTTTAAAACTTCACCAGCTTGATTTGCTAAAACCTTAGTTGGAACAATAACGACAGCCTTGGTATCGTTTAATCCTTTTATTGATTGAATAATTGGAACTAAATAAGCAAGAGTTTTACCAGAGCCAGTTGGAGCTTTAAAAACACCATCTTTATGTTTTAAAAGCAATGGAATTGCTTTTTCTTGAATTGGTGATAATTCAACAAAGCCTATTGATGCTAATGCATCAACAAGCTCTTTATCTAATGTTGTGAATTGATTAAATTTACTCATCTTTTTCTCCCTTAACAGCAATGCCAAGGAGATCTAAGTTTTCAGTTGGTACAACACTTGGAGCACCACACATTGGGCAACAAGCGTTAAGATTTTTAGGGAATGCTACGACATCTCTAACGTTTTCTGTTTGGCAAAGTAACATAGCCATACGTTCAACGCCAAGTGCAAAGCCACCATGTGGAGGTGTACCATAATTAAAGGCATCGACAAAGAAGCCGAATTTTTCTTTGATCTCTTGATCATTTAAACCTAGTAATTCAAATACTTTCTTTTGAATTGAGCCGTCATAAATACGAAGTGAACCAGATGAAATTTCAACGCCGTTAATTACAGTATCATAAGCGTATGATAATACTTTAGTTGGATCTTCATCTAAGTATTTTAAGTCTTCATCTCTTGGTCTAGTAAATGGATTGGACAAACTGACTATTTGATCGTTTTCACGTCCAAACAAAGGCCAATCTGTAACAAATAATGGAACATAGACATTGAAATCACAAAGTCCAAGTTTACGTGCGTATTTTAATCTTACAGCGCCTAAAGCTGTTGAAACTGTTTCATTATCTTCATTAGCTCCAACAATAATTAAATCACCATCTTTAGCATTCAATCTTTCTTTTAAAGAATTTAATGTTTCTTCGCTGAAGAACTTAGTTGCAGAACCATTTAATTTTCCATCACTAACTTTGAAGTGGAATACTGAGTGTAATTTAAATTTCTTAACTAATTCATTATCTCCATCGAGTGTTTTTCTTGTAGCATCTTTTGCTTCATTAGAAACACAGATTGCTTTGACAACTTTACCATTAAAGCCTTCAAAACCTGCATCAGCTAATAAATCAGAAACGTTATTTAATAACATATCAAATCTCATATCTGGTTTGTCAGAGCCATATAAATCGATTGCATCTTTGTATGAAATTCTCTTGAAATCTGGTAAGTTAATATCTCCTGCTTGCTTAAAGATGTGTTTTACTAATCCTTCGATGATGTTTAATATATCTTCTCTTTCGCCGAAACTCATTTCAACGTCGATTTGTGTAAATTCAGGTTGTCTATCAGCACGCAAATCTTCATCTCTATAGCATCTAGCTACTTGATAATATCTATCCATACCACCAATCATTAATAATTGTTTATAAATTTGTGGTGATTGTGGCAAGGCATAAAATGAGCCTTTCTTAGTTCTACTAGGGACTAAGTAGTCTCTTGCACCTTCTGGTGTAGATTTAACTAAAGTTGGAGTTTCAATCTCTAAAAAATTGATATTTTCCAAATAATCTCTAGCTGCTTTTAATAACTTATGTCTAACAATTAAATTGTGTTGTAAAACAGGTCTTCTTAAGTCCAAATATCTATTAACAAGACGTGTATCTTCTAAGGCATCTGTCTTATCAGCAATAATAAATGGTGGTAATTCACTCTTAGCAAAAATTGAGTAGTTTTCAACTAAAACTTCAATTTCACCTGTTGAAAGATCCTTATTAGCTTCTGTTCTTTTAGTAACTTTACCAGTAACTCTAATGCAATATTCACTCTTTAATTGATTTGCTTCATAAAGCTCTGGATTAATATTTAATTGAGTAATGCCGTATCTATCTCTTAAATCGACAAAAACTAAGGCACCAAGATTTCTAACTTTAGAAACCCAACCTGTTAAAGTAACAGTTTCTCCAATATTTTTTGCGGTTAATTCTCCGCATGTTTTCGTTCTTAACATTCAAATTTCTCCTTTATTCAATGTCCATAAGGTCAGAAATTGATTCGTAGTCAATTTGAGTACGTGTTGACATATTTTTAACGTGATAACCTCTGTTATCTGCAATAATTACAGTCTTGCTATTCATTCTATCAGCCATTTTAATTGCACCAGTTAAAGCTTTATCCATAGATGCGAATGAGACAGAATGATTTTTTTGTTGTAACTTATTAGCTAATACAATCATGTCGTTAGCTTTTGTTTTATCCAAGACAATCATGAAATAATCTAAAGAATTTTTAAGTTCTTCAACATTTTTTCTAGCTAAGACTAATCTTTCAACGCCAAACGAATAACCAACGCCTTCAAAATCAGGGCCTCCTAAGTCATTCATTAAGTGACCATATTTGCCACCACCGCCTAAGGCTCCAAGTTCGAGGTTATCTTTATCGTATATTTCAAAAACTAAGCCTGTGTAATAGTCTAATCCACGAACGAGCTTATCATCACAAACATAAGGGATGTTTAATGAATCTAAGGCTTTTAATATCTCAGAATATTCACTTTTATCCTCATCAGATAAAAAATCAGTTACAAGTGGAGCAGCTTCAATAATAGGTCTATCTTCTGTAACCTTACAATCAAGAATTCTTAATGGGTTTTGCTCTAATCTTCTTTGACAATCAGGACACATTTGTCCAATTTTTGGTTCAAAGTATAATCTAAGAGCTTTCTTATATTCTTCACGTGAGCTAAATGATCCTAAGAAATTTACTTTTAAAATCGGATCAATTTCTAAAGCTTTTTTTACTTGGTTATAAAATAAAGATAAACAGGAAATAGTTGTGATTAAGTCTACTTTTTTATCGACAAACTCAACACCCCATTGATGGAATTCTCTAAATCTACCAACTTGAGGTCTTTCATATCTAAATATTGGACCACAATAATAAAATTTAATTGGCAAATCAGGTGAAGCGTATAATTTATTTTCGATAATTGCTCTATTAATACCAGCTGTAAACTCTGGTCTTAAAGTATAGTCGTGACCACCTTTAGGTGTTAAATCAAAAGTTTCTTTATTTACAATATCTGTCGATTCACCAACGCCTCTTTTAAAGAGCTTACTTTCTTCAAAGACAGGAACTTCAATTGGTACGACACCATATTTTTGAGCTTCTAAATTTAACACGTTAACTAGATTATCAAAAGCCAATTTATTTGCGCCAAAATAATCTAGTGTGCCACGTGGTTTATTTATTGATTGAGCCATAACTTTTCCTTTCTAGTGTATCACACGTCTTACATCAAAGACGCTTGGTACCTTTTTTATTTCAGTAATTAAAGCGTTAAGTCTAGTAATATCGCTTGCCATAACTGTTACAGTAATGGTTGCAGTCGATGTTTCTTGATGTGACTTAGCATTTACTTTATATACTTGTGTTTTTTGTTGTGAGAACATATTAAATATGTCCATTAATAAATTAGGTCTATCATAACAATCGATTGCTAAATCGACTGGATGATCGGATAGAGTCATATTAGGATTCCAAATTACATCAACTAATCTATTAGGTTCGTTAATAATATTTGGGCAATTGCAACGATGTACCTTAATTCCGTTTCCCTTTGTGATATATCCGACGATTTTATCACCTGGAATTGGAGTACAGCAGTTTGCTAATGTAATCATAGCAGTGTCACCATCAGCTAACAAAACTGAATCGTGTGGTGATTGTTTAACAACGCGTTTATTTACTTGTTTTTGAATTGCCTGTTCTAAATCTAATTGATTCTTATCTAATTCAAGGAATTCAATTACTGCTGCAGGAACAATTGTACGATTGTAAATTCCTAAATAAAATGAATCAAAATCTTCAACGTTAAACTTATCTAAAACTTTTCTATCGATAACTTTATCGACGTTTGCCTTTATTTTCTTTTCTTTAAAGGCATCGATTAAAGTTTGTCTGCCTTTTTCAATTTGCTCTTCTTTAACAAAGTCAGCATTTTGCTTCATTATGAATTTTCTAATTCTAGACTTTGCAAAGCTTGTTTGAACAAAATTAAGCCATTCTTGATTAGGTGTTGCAGTTTTACTAGTTTTAATTTCAACAACATCACCTGTTTTAAGTTTTGTTGAAAGAGGTACTAATTGATTGTTTACTTTAGCTCCTGAAACAGAGTCGCCTATGTTAGTATGAATTCTATAGGCAAAATCTATCGGAGTAGATCCTGCAGGTAAACTAATAACTTTTCCTTTTGGAGTAAAGACATATACATTTGCATCAAATATATCATGCTGAATAAAATCGACATATTCACGAGCAGTAGAGTCAGTACTCTCGTTTGAAATACTTACAAAGTCTCTAAGCCAATGTAATTGTTCTTCAATTTCAGCTTGTTCTTGCTTAGCATCATAATGAAGACCTTCTTTATATCTCCAGTGCGCTGCGATACCACTTTCAGCAACTTCATCCATTTCGTGTGTTCTAATTTGTATTTCAAAAATGTGTCCATCACCTGTAACAATTGTCGTATGTAACGATTGATACATGTTTGGTTTTGGCATTGCAATATAGTCTTTAAATCTTCCTGGAACAGGTTTAAACATTGCATGAATATATCCTAAAATTTCGTAACAATTAACTTCTGTTTCAGTAATTATTCTCAATGCCAATATATCATATATTTCATCGAAAGGTTTTCCTTTGTTGAACATCTTTTTATAGATAGAATAAATAGATTTAACTCTAGATGATATTTCAAACTTAATATTAGTTGGGTTAAGAGTTTCAACTAATTTTTGTTGTAAAGCTATAATTGCTTTTTCTCTGTTGTCTGCTTGTGTATCAAGAAGTTTTTCGATTTGTGCAAATTTTTCATGTTCAAGATAATATAAAGATAAATCTTCGAGTTCAGTTTTTATCTTAGAAATACCGAGCCTATGAGCAATTGGAGCATAAACTTCCATTGTTTCTTTAGCTATTTTTCTTTGTTTCTCAGGTGGTTGGAACTGAAGTGTTCGCATATTATGTAATCTATCAGCTAATTTGATGATAATTACTCTAATATCTTTAGCCATAGCAATAAATATTTTCCTATGGTCTTCAGCTTCGAAATCAACGTTGTGGAAATCAGATAATCGGGTTAATTTTGTCAACGATTCAACAAGAGTACATACTTCTTGTCCAAATTCACTTGTTATTTCTTCTGGAGTAGTATTAGTATCTTCTATTGTATCGTGCAATAAGCCTGCGATTAATGTTGATGGTCCTGTTTGTAAAGTCGTTAAGATCATAGCAACGCCAGTTAAGTGAGTTATATATGGATCTCCCGATTTTCTTTTTTGACCTGCATGTTTTTTTTCTGCAAATTTATATGCTTTTTCAATTCGATCGATGTCGTCTTTATTGGATATATATGTAAGAAAACTCTGCTTTACTTCTTCAAAAGAATAAATACGGTTTTCAATTTTCATAATTATAAAAGAAGTGAGGCCTCGAAAGGTACTTCTTCCTCCGCTAATACTTTTTTGCCATCTAAGCCTTCTAATTCGATAAATGTGACAGCTCCGACAACTTTTGCGCCAGTGCTCTTACATAATTTAGCTAAAGCACATATTGTGCCACCAGTTGCTAATAAGTCGTCAACAATTACAACTCTATCAGTTGGTTTAAGCAAATTTTCAGGAATAGTTATCGTATCGCTACCGTATTCAAGTCCATAAGTAATTTTAAGTGGTTCACCAGGCAATTTGCCTTCTTTACGTGCCATAACAAATCCAGTTCCTAAAGAATAAGCAATTGCTGTTCCAAAAACAAAGCCTCTAGCTTCAGGTCCAACTATAACTGTTGGATTAAATTTTTTAACGAGTTTAGCCATGTCATCAACACTAGACTTAAAGGCTTCTGAATCCTTTAAAAGTGGTGAAATATCTTTAAATGATATTCCTTCTTTTGGAAAATCAGGTACAACTCTAATAAATGGGATATAATTCATAATTAATGGCCTCCAAAACGTCTATGATTATATCATAGACAAGCCTTTATTTGTACTCTTAAGGCTATCTTTAAAATCTTTTTGTTAAATATTATCAAAAATTTTATTCTAATTTCTTATTTAACATAAAAAATCCTGCTAATAACATAGCATAGAGCTATAAAAAGCAGGATATTTTTTTAAAAATCGAATTTTACACCAGATTCAGAACTGATGAAATCAGCAATTAAATCACGAAGTTTAGTATTGTTTTCTCTATAGTAATTAGCAAATGTAGATTTGTACTCAGTTTCAATTCTTGTCATTTCAGAATCATTTTCGAATCCTTCAGCAAATTTGTTATTTAATTTTCTAAACTTGCTAACTAAAGCAGTAAATTCAACATCATCATCTTCATGTAAATTATCTAAAATGAACATTATCGCATAACTTATTTGTTCAATGCTTTCGTTTAGTTCTTTAAGAGAATCGACTTTAGATGGATCAAAATTTTCATCTTTTAATAAATCTTCACCAGTTTCATTTAAATGCTGCATGGAATATTTAAGGATAGCTGCAGAATATTTGTTAAAGCTTCTACAAAATATAACGCTTAAAATTCTAAGCATAAATGCTGTTGAGACTTTGTTTTCTAATTTAACCATTTCTACAAAGTTAGGATCGATAGAATCTGGTTCTTTTTGTAAAAATAAATTCAAGTCATTAACAAGAATATCTCTTAATGTTTGTCTTGTACCTAATAAAAGACCAAGCTGATTTAAACCTTCTTTGACATTAATAGTAAGATTATTTTTCTTAATGGAAATGAACTTAGATTTTGGACTAAACATTTGATCAGCAAATTCTTGAACTTGCTTTAATAATTTGTCGCCTGGTTCGCCTTCTTTTAAGCCCATTCCTTCGCAACGCGTGTAAAAAGATGAATCTTCATTTGTAAAAAATGCGAGCGTATCTCTACGATGTTTTGTTAAATCGATAAATTGATCTTTAAACATATCATTCATGATAAACGCTTCAAATGGGTCTTTTGCCAAATTGGCCAAGTGAAAAAATCCAATCAAATATAATTCTTGTTTTGTAACTTTCATGTTAAGCACCTTCTTTTTTTCTTACTTAAATTTATCACATCTTTAACAATTAATCTATGATTGTTTATATTTTTTTGTAACTTAGGCATAAATAACGACATATAATGGCTTGGTGATATAAAAAATGAGAAGATTTAATCCTTATCAGCAAAATTATAATGCTCCAATGTTTAATCAAAATTATCAAAGAATGAACTATAATTACCCTCAATACTCTAGATCACCTTTTGACATTCCAAAACTCAGAAGTCCAGTAGGTAGTTCAAAAAGATTAAGCTTATTTAGTGGAGCTAAGAAGCTTAATTTAACTGGTTTAATTGATACATCTAGCAAAGCTATAAATACATTTAACCAGATGATTCCTATTTATCAAGAGATAAAACCAGTTTTTACTAATACAAAATCAGCGTTATCAACTTTAAAAAGAGCCTTTATAAAGCCTAAAAAGGATAATAAAAAGCAAACAAAACCTATAGAACCAGAAGTTTTAGATAAAGCAGTAGTAAATTTAAAAGCAAACAAACAAAATTATAAAGAAGAAATCAAACCTGATAACGAGCCACATAAACCATATTTCTAGTTTGAGATGTTGATTTTTTTTAAACTGTAATGTAAATTTAAAGCATGATTAAAACTATTCTTCCTATAGGATATTGTTTCGGCGTCAAAAACACCTTAGACAATGTCAAAAAACTTGCTAACAATAATCCTACTAAGGATATTGTTCTTTTTAGTGCTCCAGTACACAATAAAAACGCCTTAGATGATCTTTTAAAAATAGACAATATTTTCATGCTAAAAGACTATAAAAAGAAGAATAACAATGATTCTATATTAGTTTTCTCTGCTCATGGACACACATCTAAACAGGAACAGTTTGCAAAAGAAAATGGATTTAAAATATACGATAGCATTTGTCCGTTTTTAATGTTTAGAAATAAAAGTATTTTAAAAGATATCGATTCTTTCGATAAGATATATGTTATTGGCGATGAAAAACATCCAGAAACTGAATCACTTTTATCTTTAAAACAAGGAATTGTTTGCCTTAACCCAAACAATAAGATTATTTTAGAAAAAGATGATTTATCTAAAGTACTTGTTATTTATCAGTCAACTATAAATGTTGATTCTTTCAATTTGTTAAATGAAGAACTTAAAAAAACATTCAAAAATTTAACTGTCATATCAGTCTGCCCAGAATGTGCTAACAGATTTAATAATTTAAACAAGATTACATTTAATCAAAACGATTTAATAATCATAGTTGGAGATAAGACATCTGCAAATACAACTTCATTATTTGAAAAGGCTAAAACAAAACTCGATTCAAAACGTGTTTTATTTATCTTAAATGTCGATGAATTAAAAAAAGTACCACTACCAATAAATATTAATAATATTTATTTGACAAGTGGTACATCAGCATCTCTAGAAGATGTTACAAGTATTTCTAATTATCTTGAGAATTTGTATAAATAATTGGCTCTTTTTCATGATCGATAGCAAGAACTTCGATTTTTGAATCAATCTCAGCAATAGCATCTTTCATTACATCAACAAATAATCTTTCTATCTCATGAGGAACATCTAAATAATTCATTTTATAACGAATAATATCTCGTCTTACATGATGAGGACAATCGCCTGATATATAAATATCACAGCCTTCATTTTGAGCAACTGAATAATATCCAGCACCACCACCGCATATGAAGCCAATTTTTTTAATGGTATTTTTTCCTTCATTTATTAAAGAAGAATATGATACATTAGCTCTCTCCATGAAATATTTGACAAAAACATCAATATCCATGCTCACAGGCAACTCTCCAATTCTCATCATTGGAAAATCTTTTGCTCTATAAACATTAATTAAATCAAGTTTATTTGCTAAAGAAGAATTCATTCCTCCCTCAGCAGCATCAAAATTTGTGTGCAAAGAAACAATTGGAATATTTAAATTATCTTCTAATTCATGTACTAAATTATTTTTTAATTGATCACTAGCTAATACTTTAGATCTCTTACCAAAAATAAATGGATGGTGAGTAATAATTAAATCTGGTTTAAATTCTCTAGTGATTTCAAGTAAAGATTCATCATAATCTAAAGCGATTAAAACTTTATTAATATCATCCTTAAGCTTACCAATTTGAAGTCCAATAAAATCAAAGCCTTCAGCTTCTTTACGTGGATATTTTTTCCACAAAGCCCTCATAAATTTCATTTTTTCCATGATTTTAAAGCCTCCTTTATTAGATTTATTTTTGAATTTAAAGATGGAGAATTAATTTCTTCGTATTTTTTTAAATTGTTAGTTAAATATTCATAAAGTAGTTTGTCTTTATTTTTAAGCGAATAAGTTCCGTAAATATAATTGATATCAGTCATCATTTCACTACCCAATTTGTAAGAAATGATTGGATAGTATTTTCCTTGTTCTTTGACGTATTTTTCAAAAGATATTTTATATCCATTTTCATTAAAAAATCTTCTTACTAATTCGACATCTGATTGTGGTTCGACAATAATCGTTAAATCTCTTTTTTTCTCTTTATCAAAGAACTTCTTGAATATTTCTACAATTGTCTTGCCCCCAATACCTGCAGCGGTTATAACCGTAATATAGTCTTTAAAACCATCGAGTCCATCTCCAAAATACGGCTCAATTTGAGAGTAATCTTTGACGTTAGAAGAAAGTCTTTCATATGGACCTTTTTTATTTTCTACAGCGATAACTTTATTTGCTATTTTGTTAGTAACTAAAATTATTGGCAAATAGCCATGATCAGAACCTATATCATAGACATAAGAATTTAAAGGAACAAGCGAAGCGATGCAAAGCAATCTTTCTGAATTAGTTATCATTGCGATAATCTTTAAGTTGTTTTGCTCTTGTTGGATGTCTAAGTTTCTTTAATGCTTTAGCTTCAATTTGTCTTATACGTTCACGTGTAACGTTAAATTCTTTACCAACTTCTTCAAGAGTATGAGTTCTTCCGTCATCAAGACCATAACGTAATCTTAAGACTCTTTCTTCTCTATCTGTTAATTCTTTTAAAACTTCATCAATCTTATCTTTTAATAATGAATTATCAGCATATTCTGATGGTGTTTCATTATCTTTATCTTCAATAAAATCTCCAACGTGTGAATCTTCTTCTTCACCAACTGGTTTTTCAAGTGAGAGTGGATCCAATGCAAATTGTTGGATTTCTCTAATTCTATCCGGAGAATATAGTCCTTGTAATTCTTCTGATATTTCTTCAGCTGTTGGGTCGCGATTTAACTTTTGAACTAATTTTCTTTGAGCACGAGTAATTTTGTTCATAGTTTCAACCATGTGAACTGGAAGACGAATTGTTCTTGCTTGATCAGCTAAAGCTCTTGTAATAGCTTGTCTAATCCACCATGTTGCATAGGTAGAAAATTTATAGCCTCTAGTATAGTCAAATTTATCAACAGCTTTCATTAATCCTAAATTACCTTCTTGGATTAAATCTAAGAATTGCATACCTCTATTGACATAGTGTTTAGCAATAGAAACAACAAGTTTTAAATTGCATCTTGTAAGTTCTTCTTTAGCTGATTCATCGCCAGCAATAATTCTTTTAGCAATTTCCGTTTCTTGCTCTTTTGTTGTTAAAACTGGATATTTACCTATTTCACGTAAATAGACTTTAACAGGATCAGAGACTTTGACATCTGCGGCAGATGAATAATCGATAACTGATTCGTCATAAACATCACTATCGACATCTGATACATCTTCGCCTCCGCCTAAATAATCATCTGAATCATCTAAATCATCAACATCTTCTTTCATTAGTTCATCAGGACTAATATCATCTGGAATTTCTACTGAATCGAGATCATCATCATCTTTAAGCTCAATTCCATTGTCTTTAAAGAAGTTAAATATTTCATCAAATTCATCCTCTGTTAAATCAAAATGGTCTAAAGCTGCCATTAGGTCATCTTGTGAAATATATCCTTTTTCTTTTCCTTTTTCTAAGAAACTTTGCTTAACTTCATCTAATGTTTTAAGCTCTGACATTTTAATTTTCTTCTTTGATGTTTTCATATACTTCTCCTTTTCTCTATTTTTGGCAATTAAGTTTACTTAATTACTTTGAGGCATAAATAGGGTTGCCCTGAAACCTTCGTTTCTATATCTAAATGCATTTAGCAAATTAGAACTAATTTTTTTTGGTGCGTGCTTTTTGTTTAGCTAAGCGTGCTGTTCGCATGGTGTTATCAATTTTAGCTGTATCGCCCTTAATTAAATCCAAATATATTTTTTGCACCATGTTGTAATCGTTAATTAATTTTCTAAAATCAGAAGCGTATTCTGGATTGTATGGTTTATCCTTACATTTTTTCATGATTTCCATAATTAGAATTACTAAGTCTTTATCTTCATCGTTTGATACTTCAAACATATCGATAATATTCTGATAATCTTCTAAATCTAGCGTTTCTTTACCTGTTTTTTGATAAGCGTCAGCTAAAGCGTTTTGAATCTTATTTAAATATGGAGAAATAAAAATGCTCTGACTATTTTCAAATTCCATATATGCATCTTTATTTTTTGCCATCTTAGCTATTAAACAAGATTCTTTGGAGATAATCGAATTTAAATATCTTTCGATATTTTTATCTTTTAATTTACTTAAACTATATTTTAAACAACTATCATAAATTGCGTTTTGGTTAATTGTTTCTGTTGAAATATTTGATAATGAATCTTTAGAAACATAACTCTTTTTCACTTCTTTTTCATCAATCAAATCATCAGGTTTAAAAGTGTTTGCCCTATCAACCATTGATTCTAAATCGTCTTTGTTGATTGAAAGAATATCAGCGAGTCTTGAAATTAAATCTTTTCTTACTAATTGCTTATATCTACTAAAAGCTAATAAGCGTGTTTGTAAATAATCATCTTTAGCTTCAAGTGTGTTAAGCTTGCCATTATCGACTAAATATTTTGCCTCGAATTCAATTGGTTCAGCTAAACTATTTAAAGCGTCGATAAGGCCATCTGTTCCAAAAGCGTTTAAGTATTCGTCAGCATCTTTAGCTCCGGTAAATTTACGGACAATTTTATATTTCAACTTTGCTTTGCCAAAAAGCTTCAAAGTTGAATACATAGCGTTTTGACCCGCGTTATCGCTATCTAAACATAAACGGATTTCAACACCAAGCTCTTTAAATAAAGCTATATGAGCTTCAGTTAAAGCCGTTCCCATTAAAGCAACGGCAGAATTAATTCCAGCTTTATAACAAGCTATTACATCCATAAACCCTTCTAAAACGTACAAATATCCATCTTTTCTAACAGAATCTTTTGCATTTCTAAAGTTGTATAAGATTGTACTTTTTTGGAATATTGGAGTCTCAGGTGAGTTAACATATTTAGACTCGCCTTTGTCAGAATCCTTATATATTCTTCCTGAAAGACCAACAATATCACCCTTAGTGTTTTCTAGTGGGAACATAATTCTATCTCTGTATCTATCGTAGAATCCAGAGCCAGAATTAGCTAATATACCAGCTTTTTCTAACGTTTCAACTGAACAATTAAATCTTTCACGTAATACTTTGATTGATCTTGTGTTGTCCAAAGGTGCATAACCTATCTTAAAATGATTTATGACATCATCGTTCATATTTCTTTTTTCAAGATAACTTCTAGCTTCTTCACCATCTTTTTGTCTCAACGAGAAATGATAAAAACCAGTTAAATTGTTTATAGCATCTAATAAATCTTGATTTTCTTTTGGTTTAACTTTAACTACTTCATCTAAACCAGGAACATCAATATTGCATATGTTACAAACTTTTTTTACCGCCTGCATGAAGCTTACATGTTCATATTTTTGAACAAATGTAATGCAATTTCCTCCAGTACCACAAACAAAGCATTTAAATATCTTTTTTGTTGGTGATATTGATAAGCTAGGTTTTGTATCGTCATGGAATGGACAAATAGCTACATAATCAGCACCCTTTTTTGTCAATTTGAGGTAGTGGCCAATAACAGCTACAATATCAGCTTTATCTTTAACATATTGTACTAATTCTACTGATGTCATAGACTACTACCTCCTTTATAAAAACTATCTATTTTCTATTTTTTCTTCAATGTATTTTGCTAAGTCAGCTATAGCTACTCTTTCTTGTTTCATTGAATCTCTTTCACGAACTGTAACCATATGATCGTTTAATGAGTCAAAATCGTATGTTACACAGAATGGTGTACCAATAGCATCTTGTCTTCTATAGCGTTTACCAATTGAACCGGTGACATCAAATATAGCATCGTATTTTTTTACTAAGTTATCCAAGACCTCACTTTGAGCATTTGGAGCAAGTTGTTTACTAAGTGGTAAAACTGCGACTTTATATGGAGCAATAACTGGTGATAAGTGTAAAACTACACGTGTATCTTTTTCTAATTGCTCTTCATCGTATGCATCACAAAGAAGTGCAAGTAATAATCTATCACAACCAAATGAAGGTTCAACAACGTGAGGTGTATATCTTTCGTTTGTCTCAGGATCTAAATATGTTAAGTCTTCACCAGAACAAGCTTGGTGTCTACCAAGATCGTAATCAGTTCTTGATGCAATACCCATTAATTCTCCCCAACCAAATGGGAATAAGTATTCAATGTCGGTCGTACCCTTGGAATAGAAAGCTAATTCTTCAGGTTCGTGATCTCTAAATCTTAAATGAGAATCTTCAATTCCAATTCTATCGATAAACTTTCTACATTCATCCTTCCAATATTCAAACCATTTCATATCTTCGCCAGGTTTGAAGAAGAATTCAATTTCCATTTGTTCAAATTCACGAGTTCTGAATGTAAAGTTTCCTGGAGTAATTTCATTTCTAAAAGCCTTACCAATGTCACAAACACCAAAAGGAAGTTTTGCTCTTGTTGTTCTTTGAACAGATTTGAAATTAACAAAAATACCTTGAGCGGTTTCAGGTCTTAAATAACAAACGCTACTCTTTTCTTCTGTGACACCAATATATGTCTTAAACATCATTTGGAATTGTCTAATTGGAGTAAATGTGCTCTTACCACAGCTTGGACAAGTAATGTCGCCAGATTCAATTTCTTTATTTAAGTCTTCTATTGTCATTGCATCGACATTTAAATCTGGTTTTTGATCTTTAACTAAAGTGTCAGCTCTATAGCGAGTATGGCAATATTTGCAATCAACAAGTGGATCGTGGAAGTTTGCAACATGTCCTGTTGCTTCCCAAACTTTCGGATTCATAATGATTGCTGGCTCAATTTCGTAAATCATGTGGTTTTCTCTTACAAAATGTTTACGCCACTCTTCTTTTAAATGATTTTTGGCTAATGTACCAAGTGGGCCATAATCCCACGAATTTGCTAAACCACCATATATTTCAGAGCCTGGATAAACAAAGCCTGAAGTAATCAAATGTGTGGTAATTTTATCAAAACTAAATTTTGACACCTTAAAATCTCCTTTACACAATAATCTTCTTAAGTATAACATACTTAAGGTTTAATTCAAAATAAAAACAGACGCAAAATAGGCTAAAAAGTAGCAAAAAAGCTACATTCTCAAAGATTCTAGTAGAAAATTAAATGTCTTTAATTCTACACCTAATTCATCTTTTATAAAATTTATTAAATCATTTAAGCATTCTTTAACAATATTCTCATCTAATTGAGCGCTACCAAATTTTTCTGGTGTAACTTTAAAGGCGTAAAGCATCAAATTTAAATATGTGTTATTTTGGCGTTTAGAAAACGTTTTTGTTGCACAATCCAAGCATTTAAAGCCGCCATTTTTCATTGAAAAATTGACAAGGTTATTTTTTCTTCCACAAATGACACAACCATCAAGTTTTGGTTCATAGCCAATTGCGCTTATAGCTTTAGCTGTAAATATTAAAGCGATGGATAATAAACTGTATCCATTTTTGCATAACAATATAGATTTTTCAAAAAAATCATACGGAATCAAATCTTGTTCTAAAAATAATTTTACTATAATTTCTCTTTCATAATTTAACAAGTTTTGAGCCGAAAAATTAACATATAATTCAACGTTGCTTTCTAGTGTTGTCACACCACGAACAGAATAATAACTATTTCCTTTTTCACCTATATCAATAGAAACCTTATTAAATAAAATAGTCGCTTGACTATATTTGCTTCCAGGCAAAAAGCCATTATTAACCCTAATAGAATAAAGATATTCTGAGGTTAAAAAAGATACTATTGCATCTTTATCTTTATACTTTTCAACATTTATTGGATATCCAATTAATTTTGATATTTTTTCTCTCATTTCATATATCCGTATCTACGAAGATACTTAGGATTATCACGCCAATCTGGAACTACTTTTACAAGTAAATCTAGTGAAACTGGTCTTCCTAAAAAGCCCTTTAAAGCCTCTTCAGAATAACGTCTAATTTTAGATATCATCTTTCCTTGGCGGCCAATCATAATTGCTTTTTCTGATTCTCTTTCAACAATGATATCAGCTCTTATAATTAATAAATTGTCTTCCTCTTCAACATGCTTTATTTCAACGTGACATGCATGTGGAACTTCATCCTCAGTTAATCTCATGCATTTTTCACGAATTGTTTCAGAATAAATAAATTCTTCTGGATGATCTGAAATCATATCTTGTGGAAAATAAGGAGTTCCTTCTTGCAAATATTTTTTTACTGTTGAAACTAATTGTTCTATACCAGCCTTATTTATCGCAGACAATTCAACTACATCTGCATTTGGCAATATTTCTTTATATTCTTTTATTTTTTCTTGACCTTGTTCAAATTTAATTAAATCAATTTTATTGAAAGCCAAAATAATAGGCGTATCTAACGTAGCCAATCTATTAGCTGTTTTCTTATCAACTCTTTTAGATGCATCAATAACATAAATAATTGCATCGACATCGTATAAAGCAGATTTAGCTTCTTGAAGCATCAATTGGCCAAGTTTTTTATGAGGATCATGTAATCCAGGAGTATCCACAAAAACTATTTGAGAGTCTTCATCGTTATAAATACCTTGAATATTTTCCCTAGTAGTTTGTGGCTTTTCGCTTACTGCTTCTATTTTTGTTTTTAAAATCGCATTTAAAATAGTTGACTTACCAGCATTAGCAAGTCCATATAACGAGCAAAATCCTATTTTCATAATTTATATTCCTTTATAAGTTTTCTTTTGAAAAAGCGTATGGCAATAATTCTTTTACAGATGTAACTAATTCTAAGCCACCAACTGTAAACAATACAACAGGTGTTTCTGGAAGTAAAAGTTCAGCCATTACTTGTCTACAAGCGCCACAAGGTGAAACGATTGAAGGTGAGTCTGCAACAAGTGCTAAAACTTCAACTTCTTCAGGTTTTACGCCAGCAAGTTTTGCTGCAAACATTGCTGTTCTTTCAGCGCAAATTGACAATGGATAAGAAGCGTTTTCTAAATTAGCCCCCCTAAACAATCTTCCATCTTTGGTAATTAACACAGCTCCAACGGCAAAATTAGAGTAAGGTGAATACGATAATTCTCTTGATTTCATTGCTTCTGCTTTTAGCATTTTTAAATCCATTTACATTTCCTCCTTCAAATAATCATATTTAAACGAATTAAGTATGGCATTTTGAAGTTCAAACATAACGTTTGCCTCTTCTTCTGAATGAACATGGTCGTATCCAAGTAAGTGTAATGTTCCATGAATAAAAAGAAAAGCTAATTCACGTCTTAATGGATGATTAAATTCAATTGCTTGTTTTTTTGCTACATCAAGAGCAATAACAATTTCGCCTAAATCTTTAATTGGTGAATCAAAAGAATCCGATTCCATATAAGCAAATGAAATAACATCAGTTGGTCTATCAATATGTCGATATTCTCTATTTATTTCTTGTATAGTATCATTATCAACAATAGTGACGCTTGAAGTTATTTCGCCATCTAATTTCATGTAAGAAACAATGTGTTTCATAAGACTATTAAACATTTCTTCCAAATCGCTAGGAGCAAGTGTTGTCTTATCGCTATAATAAAGTTCAATTTTTTCCATATTTGCCTCGCAGTTTATTATAACAAATTTGGCAACATTTATATATCTTTTTGCTTATATTGCTAATTAATATATCATTTAGTGAATATTTCATATGCATCTTTATGCAACTTTGAAAGTTCTTGGCAATATAAATCAACATTTTTTAATCGAGAAAAAATTGATTTTATAAACAGAAACAAAAAATAAATAAAACATGTTACTTGAATTAAATGTTCAATTTTCAATCGTTCCTCTAAGACCAAAATTACTGAAGAAAATATTAAAGACAAAAGCACATCAACTATATAATTTATAGATTTATACAAAGAAAATTTATAAGAATACTTTTGTGCATTTTTATATTCTGTTATAGCTATGCTTTTTCTTTTAATGGATTTTAAAAAATTGTCTTCGTTATATTCAATTTTGTCGTATATTATTTTTAGTTTTCTTTTTAGAATAATAGTTACTAATAAATCAGCAAGCATTACAAATGTAGTTGCTAATAAATATTGAATTCCCGATGATAACAAAACATAAATTACAACTCCAAAACAAGTTATTGAGCCATAAACTAATAGTGGATTTACAATTATTTTTTCTTTTACTTTTAAAACATATTTGTAATCTCCTGCATTTAAATGTTTTGATAAATATTTAAGTACAAATTTATCGTCTAACTTATTAGACAGAGAATAAGTATTTAATAACAATACTCCTAGTAAAAGCAAAAAAAATATTACTGATATAAGTGTAAACAATCCATTTCCTATGCTTGCAAAAAATAATGATAAAATTATCGCAATGCATTCTAAAATTGAAATTAGAGCTAATTTTATATATTCCATTGTTTTTAAAGTACTTAACGGTTGTATTTTCTTAACTTTTCCAGATTTAAAAAATAGAGCAGACGTTACCTTAAAATCAATTTCATTTTCCTTTATCCAATATATTTTTCCTATAGGATCATATAGTTTATATTTGTTTTTTCTCTTTTCAATTAACACTAAAAAATGACCTATATTTTCTTTTTCAATTCTCACTATAGAATTAGGTTTTAATAAGTTTAATTTATCATTATTTAATTCATAACAATCGTATATTAAACCATTATCACTTAACTCTTCTTTAATTTGAAAAACATTATCACATTTTCTTTTCAACGGATAAGAAGCATAATAGTTACATTTACTAAATTTAGATAAAATATATCTAACCGTTGTTTGACCACAATCATTTTTTTCAATTTGTTTTATCATATTGTTTCTCCTCATTTTATATATGGGAAAAACAATTACTTTTTCTAAATATTATTGTTCTATCGCAATGTTTTCTATTAGTTGATAGTGCAATTTAATGTACGAACTATTTATTCCATATTTAAAAGACAAAATATTTCTTTCATCTATTGTTCCTTCGTTTGTATCTTCAAGAGCCTTTCTGTCACATTCACTAAGAAAATAAGATAAAATTTCACTTTCTTCACGAATTCCTGTATCACACTTATATTCGATAATTTTCCAAGTATATGCATATACTTTTGCTTTAGTAAATAATTCTATTTGCTTCGTATCATTGACATTTATATAAGCACTAATAAGTAAATCTCCTTTTTTAACATAATCATTCACTTGAATCATTTTTTGTCCATGCTCAACCATTATTTTTTTGATCACACCATCTTTAGAAGCAATAAGATTTCTTTTTAATTCAGGTAATACTATTGGTTCACGTCTTTTTTCATACTTTACTTCAATTACTAAACCAGTGCGACGAATTTCCAAAAATTCTATATTACTAATTAACTCTTTTTCTAATTTAGTTTGCAAATTTTTAAGTTTAATATTAGATGGCAAAGATTGATACTTTTCAATATTACTTTCAGTTAATTTTTGACGTATTTGATTATCTATTTCTTCGTTTCCACCTGAAATATCAACTCGATATATTCTAGTAGATGCAAATATAAAAAGAATCAAAGTTATAATTAAGGATATAACTGTCGTTTTTTTGCTAATTAAATTATGTACTATTGATTTAGGACCATAACGCTTTATTAAAATTGCTTCAGAAAAGCACTTTAATACTTGCTTTTTATATTTAGGTTCTACTTTAAATTTATATGTATAATCAGATATTTTTTTAAAATTACGTACAACTATTTTCTTTTCTTTTAAAAGTTGTAAAGCTTTTTGTGGCGAATATATTTTTATAACGTATTCATCATAAGACTTAAACATATATAATCTCCAACATACTTACTTTGCCACCAATAATTGCTTCTTTAGAGTCATAATATTTAATATAAATGTTAATTCCGGTAACTTTAATTACTCTATCTTTAAAAAACACTTCAAGCTTTTTATCGCTTTGAAGTGCTAATGAAACAAAATCATAAAATTCTATACAATCATCGTTATAAACAAATTTCTTTAGCACGATAGATTATATGATTTAATTATATAAAGTATCACTCAAATAGTTCTGGTTCGATAATTTCTCTTTCAGACATTAAATATTTTAATGTGTCGGCCATAATGTTTTGAGTTATTTTATCTCTCAAACAATAGGCTTGAGTAACTTCATCAATTGTTAAACGTGAACTAATGAAAGTAATAAGTCCTTTTTTACGTCTTTCATTTAATAATGGAACTAAGTAGAAATCTCTAATTTGAAAAGATTTAGGTTCTAATCCAAAATCATCTATCAATAACACGTCAACATCTTTTATTGAACTATAAGTTTCTATTGCGTAATCGCGTGCTTCAGATTTTACTTTATCTGTTAAAGGAATGAAAAGAGATGGTGAACTAACATAGGCAACTTTATTGTTATTCATCATTGCACTTATTAATATATATTGTAAGAAAGTTCTACCATTAGAATTAGGCGAAACAACATAAAATCCTTTAACAAAATTATTTTTGTATTCTTTATTTTTTATAAGTGGTATGCTCTCTGCAAGTAAGTTCTTTAATTGGCTTTTAGTATTTTGCGAGTTTTTAACAAAAGTTAAAATCCTATTATATGATTCTCTAGCATTTTCAGGATTTATTGAAGAATGAACAACATTTCTTAAATAATTTTCCCATTTCTTCTTATAATCACAAAATACAAAGCGATTATCTATTTCTCCAGTATAAGAATTATAGACAAGCTTTAAAGTTGTACCAACTCTGTCCTTTTTAACGCATTTAGATAATCCACGACAGTTTTGACAAAGTTTTTTATCATCTAAAACTTGAGAGATTTTAATTGCCCCTTTTCTTAATTCTTCATCTGAAAAATTATATGATTTAGCAAATTCAACTAAATCTTTATCCTTGTAAAAATCAGATAAAACATCTTCGACAAACTTTGTCATGTCTGAGTTTGATATAAGTTGTTCTTTAGGAATATTAAGCTTATTCATAGTTCATCATCTCCTATGAGCACATCCAAGTTGCTAACATCTACATTCTCTTTTTCACTTGTTTCTTCTAAATCGCTATTAGTTGCACTCTGTCTATGAGTAACTTGAGCATCTTTATTAATATATTTTTTGGCATTTTTATCATTTCTATAAAGTGTTGCCATAGCATCATACGCCGTCTTAATATTTGATCTTTTAAGAGTTATTGCAACTTTTAAAACAAATTTTTCAGGCAATTTATTATCACAATGAGTAAGAGTGTAGTCTAAAATAAAATTTATAATGCCTGATGTAAACCCATACTCTTTAGATAAAGTATCAATAAGTTCAAGTTCAGATTTTAATGGTGTTGCTCCACTGACTAAACCCAAGAAATCTGCTGGACTAATATTCTCATATTCTCTTAGTGTTCTAGCACTTTCAGTATTACCTGATGTATTAGATCTAATAAAGTCTTTCTTAGAGCCGTATTTAACTAAACTCATGGCTAAATTCTTAAAGTTTTCAACTGAAAAAACGTTATTACTAGAAATTGAATTTTCAACTAATTCTGCACATTTTTCTGGTTTGACACCATAAATTGTACCTATTCTTAATATTTCAGATAAATCATCATCGATTATTGCTTTATCGACATGTCTCTCTTTCAGACCTTCATAAAAAACTTCTTTATCAAAATCTGATTCTACCGATTTAAATTGTTTATCGACAAATGATGTATAGCCATTTTCCATTTCATAATATGGCTCATCTAAATCAATTAAATAAACGTCTGTTGCAGATGTTGACACATCGACATATTCCGAAGAAATAGAAGCACCAATTGCAAAGTGCTCTCTAGCATTAAGCATATATTTTTCACCCATTGTTTTGCATAATAAACCTTTTAAAACAATGTTAGAATCTGAAAAGAATTTTTTAGGAGTGGCAGGTGGCAATAACTTATAAATATATTTAATTCCAGAAACATCTTCTTTTCTATATGTTTCAAGAAGATTAACTGCTTCAAGCTTTTTTCTATTAAGATCTAATTCATTGATTGAGATTGCAAGTCTTTTAGCTAAGTCGCTATTAAACATCAAATCATATCTATTCTTATTTCCAATTAATGTATCAAGCATGTTGTAAAGACTAATTGCTTCTGCTCCGACTATAGGACAATAAAGCCACATTAAAACTTCTCTATCGTTATATGATAAAGTATATTCTCTCCAAATTGAATAAACACTATTTTCTTCTAAAACAATCATAATAACCTCGTTCAATATTATAAGGTGCAGAAAATATTTATTCAACAAACACTTATAATCATTGCTTAAGTGTTCTTGTTTTCATGCATTTTAAAAAATTATTTGTCTAAAATAAATAGTAGGATCACTTAACGGTTAGTTTAAGCAATAAGTAATTCTTATGGGCAATTAAAAATAATGTTGTTTTTTGTTCAAATATATCTTTGTAAAAACGCTTACATAGGTTTTTGCATTGCTTAAACATATTAGGATGATAAAATAATTATGAATTATTCCGGAGGTATTTATTATATGATTAAAAAAATTGGCGTATTGACAAGCGGTGGCGATGCTCCAGGCATGAACGCATGCTTAAGAGCAGTTGTTAGAGCCGGATTAAAAGCTGGGCTTGAAATGTACGCTATTCACGATGGCTATAAAGGAATTATTGATAGAAACATCGAAAAATTAGACAGACATTCTGTCAGTGATATTCTCAATCGCGGTGGTACTGTTATTGGCACTGCTAGATTGCCAGAATTTGCACAACCTGAAGTTCAAATGAAGGCTGTAGAAATCTTACAAAGTTATGGTATTGATGCCTTAGTAACTATTGGTGGAGATGGAACATATCAAGGCGCTTTAGCTTTAAGTCGTCGTGGAATCAATTGCATTGGCCTTCCAGGCACAATCGATAACGATATAGCTTCAACAGATTACACTATCGGTTTTGATACAGCCTTAAACTGCATCATTGAATGTGTTGATAGATTAAGAGATACATCAACATCACACCAACGTTGCTCTGTTATCGAAGTTATGGGTAGACATTGTCCAGATTTAGCTGCATATGCTGGCGTTGCATGTGGTGCAGAAATCACTATCACTCAAGAAAGTGAATGGACAAAAGAGAGCGTTATCGCTGAGCTTAAGAAACAAAAAGAAAGTGGTAAACGTCACGCTATTGTTATAGTTGCTGAAAATATCTGCGATGTACATGAATTTGCACACGAAATTGAAAGAGATAGCGGCTTTGAAACAAAAGCTGAAGTATTAGGTCATATGCAACGTGGTGGAAGTCCTACCGCTTTTGATAGAGTTTTAGCATCTAGAATGGGCGACTACGCTGTTGACTTATTAATCAATGGTGTTAGCGGTGCTTGTGTCGGCATAGTTAAAAATGAATTAAAGTATTATCCTATTGAAGAAGCATTAAAGCTTCCTAGACATTCTTGTAAAGACCTTCTTAAAGTTGGTGCTAGATTGGAGTAATTTATGATCAACAACATCTTCAAAAAAACAAAAATCGTTTGTACTATTGGTCCTGCTAGTGAAAAACCAGAAGTCCTTGAGCAATTAATTCTTAATGGTATGAATATTGCTAGACTTAACTTTTCTCACGGAGATTATGCTGAACACTTAGCAAAAATTAATACAATTAGAGCCTTAGAAAAGAAATTAAATATTCTAATTCCTATTATGTTAGATACAAAAGGCCCTGAAATTAGAACACATAAATTCGAAGGTGGAAGTGCCTCAATTGTCACTGGTCAAACAATTCGAATTTGTATGAATGAAATTCTTGGAAACAATGAAAAATTTTCAGTTACATTCCCTAATTTATACGATGATGTAAAAGTTGGAGATCGTATTAAATTAGATGATGGAAACTTAACTTTAAAAGTTACTGGTAGAGATGAAGCAACACGTGAAATTATCTGTGAAGCATTAAATCACCATGTTATTCGTGATAGACGTGGTATTAACTGCCCTGACACTCATCTTTCCCTTCCATTTATTTCAGATAGAGACTATAAAGATTTAGTTTGGGGTTGCGTCCAAGGCGTAGATTATGTATCTGCTTCCTTTGTCCGTACAGCTGATGATGTTAACGAAATTAGAAAAATATTAAAAGAACATGGCGGCGAACACATAAAGATTATATCTAAAGTTGAAAATACAGAATCAGTCGCAAACTTAGATGCAGTTATTAATGCTTCTGATGGGTTAATGGTTGCTAGAGGTGACTTAGGTGTTGAAGTTCCACCAGAAGACGTTCCAGTTATTCAAAGAGAGATGATAAGAAAATGTCGTATCTTAGGAAAACCTGTAATTACTGCAACTCAAATGCTAGATTCAATGAAGACAAATCCAAATCCAACAAGAGCCGAAGTATCAGATGTTGCAAATGCTGTTTTAGAAAGTACGGACTCAGTAATGCTTTCTGCTGAAAGTGCTTCAGGTGAATACCCTGTCCAAGCCGTTAGCATGCAAGCTAAAATCAGTTCAAGAATGGAAGAGTTCTTAAACTATGAAGCAATGGCTCAAGAGGCATATGATACATCTGCTAAAACACTTAACGATGCTATTGCAAACTCAGTCGCAAATACAGCTTTGCTTTTAAACGCTAAACTTATTGTTTGTTTCTCGGAAACAGGTTCTACTGCTAGAAGAATGAGTAAGGCTAGACCAGTTTGCCCTGTTATTGAAGTATCAAATAATAGAGCTGCATGCATTTCAGGTATGATGAGCTGGGGCGTATATCCAAAATATGTAAAAATCGTTCCACAATTCATTGAAGAAATGGAAGTTTTAGCTATTCATTTAGCTAGAGTTTATAACATCCCTGCTGGCAGCAAGATTATTATTACTGGTGGTACTCCAGTCGGTGCTGGTAAGACAAACTTTATGAAAGTTATTACTCTCGATGAAGTTAAAGAGGATATCGATGCATGAAATCTGTAATTTCTGTCGACCTAGGAGCAACTAACTTAAGAGTTGGAGTCGTAAATGAAGATTTATCTTTAGGTGTTGTCTTAAGAGAACCATCAACAAAAAACGATCCAGATGCTTTGTATAACCAAATAAAGCGAATGATTACTGAAGTTTTAAAAACAACAGTAAATGAAATTAAATATGTCGGTATTTCTGCATGTGGTATTGTTAAAGATAACGTTATCGAAATACTTGCAAATCTCGGCATTGGAAGATTTGATTTGAAATCTTTAATCGAAAAAGATTTTCCAAATTTATCAGTCGAAATAGCTAACGATGCAAACGCTGCAGGTTATATGGAATCGCTACATGGTTCAGCAGCAAATGTTAGAACTAGTTATTTTATAACAATAAGTAGTGGTATTGGTGGGGTATTAATATACGACAACAAAATGGTAGATTTACCATTTGAAATCGGACATAACTTTATTAATTACAAAAATAAATTCTATGAATTAGAAAAATTATGTTCAGGCAATGGTATTGTTAATTTGGCAAAGCTTAACGGTTTAGAAGTTAAGAATGCTGGTGAGTTATTCTCTTTAAAAGTAAATGGAGATATAAAAGCTTCAAAAGTTTACGATTTGTGGCTTCAATATATTTCCTCAGCTATAGCTAATATTCAGCTTAATTATAATCCAGATGTAATAGTCTTAAGTGGTGGAGTTATGAAAAGTGCAACAATCTTCCAAGATGATTTGTTAGCTGTTGCAAATGCATTCATTGCACCATTCCCTGTTAAGAAAATTAAATTTGTCCAAGCCAAGTTTGATCAAGACGCTGGTTTGATGGGTGGAGCGAGCTTAGCTCTTAAACATTTATAAAATTTAAGCAAATTTATATTGCACTTTATAAAAATAAGATTATACTAATAAACGTAAATCATATCTATATGGGCTGTGATGAAGACACGTTCAAGCACAAAATTTAGAGAGTTCGATTAGGTGAAAGCGAACACGTGCAAGAATACCACTTCTGAGCCTTCTAGGTAACTAGACGCTACCAGCGTTATCGGTATTAAGAGATTTGATATTATTTATCAAGTGAAAATAGGTGGTACCACGCTATATGCGTCCTTAAAAGGTACCTTTTTTTGTTTCATGGAGGTAATATTATGAAATTGAAACTTAAAGATGGAAAAGTTCTTGAATTAGAAAACGCTCAAGACGGTTTATCAATTGCTAAGGCTATAGCTGTATCTTTAGCTAAGAAAGCCATTGCAATTAAAGTTGATGGTGAATTAGAAGACTTATCAACAGTTATTGATCACGATGCAGAAATTGAAATAATAACAAAAGAAAGTCCAGAAGCTTTCCAAATTTTAAACCATTCTGCAGCACATGTTTTAGCCCAAGCTATTATGAGATTATATCCTGATGCTCAATTAGAATATGGTCCAAGTATTGAGGAAGGTTTCTTCTACGATATCGGATTCTCTTCTCCAGTTTCTGAAGCTGATTTTGCTAAAATCGAAAAAGAAATGTCAAAAATTGCTGATGAAGCTTTACCTATTGTTAGAGAAGAAGTCTCATTAGAAAAAGCTAAAGAATTATTTGCAAATCAAAAGTATAAATTAGCACACTTAGATGAAATCGAAGGTAAGTTAACAATATATAGACAAGGTGAATTCTACGATTTATGCCGTGGCCCACACGTCTCTAACACAAAGTATTGTAAACACATTAAACTTACATCAATTTCTGGTGCCTATTATAAAGGTGACTCTAAAAACGAACAATTAACACGTATTTACGGAACATGTTTCTTCAGTGCTGAAGAACTTGAAAATCACCTTAAATTACTCGAAGAAAGAAAACAATCAGATCACAGAAAGCTTGGTAAAGAACTCGGTTTATTTATGATTTCTGATTACGGTCCAGGTTTCCCTTTTTTCCTTCCAAACGGAATGATTTTAAGAAGAGAACTTGAAAATTTCTGGTATGATATCCATACAGAAGAAGGCTACGTCTTTGTTAAAACTCCTATTATTCTTTCTAGAGAATTATGGGAAACATCAGGCCACTGGGCTAACTACAAAGAAAATATGTATACAACAACAATTGATGATGGCATTTATGCTATTAAGCCAATGAACTGTCCAGGTGGTATGCTCGTTTATAAAAATGAAATCCACTCTTATAGAGACTTACCAATTAGAATGGGTGAATTAGGTTTAGTTCATAGACATGAAGCCTCAGGTGCTTTAAATGGCTTATTCAGAGTTCGTAACTTTACACAAGATGATGCCCATATCTTCCTTAGACCTGACCAATTAGAAGATGAAATGAATAGACTTCTTAAGCTATTCAAGAGAATTTATGATACATTTGGCCTTTCATACAAGATTGTTTTATCTACAAGACCTGAAGATAAATATATCGGTAGTATTGAAACATGGAATCGTTCAGAAGCAATCCTTGAAAAAGTTTTAATAGAAAACGGCGTTGATTATAAGATTAATCCAGGTGATGGTGCATTCTATGGTCCAAAACTCGACTTCAAGCTCAAGGATTCAATGAATCGTATATGGCAATGTGGTACAATTCAATTAGATATGAACTTACCAGAAAGATTCGATTTGACATATGTCGATGCTGATGGTGAAAAGAAGAGACCTATTATGCTTCACAGAGCTATCTATGGTTCACTTGAAAGATTTATCGGTATCTTAATCGAACACTTTAAGGGTGCCTTCCCAACTTGGATGTCACCAAGACAAGTAGTCGTTTTACCAGTAAGTAAAGAAGAAAATCAAGTTAGAATTGCAAACGAAATTGTTAGCGCTCTTAAAAAATTAAAGATCAGAGCTGAAATAGATGACCGCGATGAAAAGATTTCCTATCGTATGAGAGATGCTCAAGTTAAAAAAACTCCTTATACACTTGTTATTGGTGCTAAAGAAGTCGAAACTGGAAATGTCACATATAGAATATTCGGTTCCAAAGATTCATTCACTGTTTCATACGATGAATTCGTGAAACTCATTTCTTCAGATATTGCTGAAAAGAAATTAAAGAGATTCTAAAATATATAGCTCGGATTAGTTTCCGAGCTTTTTTGTTTGAAAATTTATAATAAAAAAGAGTGCCGAGGAATAGCACTCTATATATAAAAATAAAGGAAGGAACAATTTAATCTTTCATTTGATTATTTAACTTAGTAATGTCCGAATCAATATTGTGAATTTCCATTTCTAAGCGTTGATTTGTCGAAGAATTTGAGCTAATTAAAGGAACCATAACAGATGTCACACCTGCGGCAAAAACTAAAGATACAATTGCAATAACTCTTAATCTAAATGCACGTCTAGATATTTTGTTTTTTGTTAACTTTTCTTTCATGTTATTCTTTCCTTTCTATAACTCTTAATTTAGCTGGTTTAGAACGAAGATTAGCTTCAATTTCTCTTTCACTAGGAGCTACTGGTTTTCTAGTAACTAACTCGTAATCTAATTGAATATCTTGCTCTGGAACCCATTTATCAGTTGCTGGTTTAACAGCATACTTTTTAAACATATTCTTAATTAATCCATCTTCTAATGAATTAAAGGTAATAACAGCTAATCTTCCACCGTTTGATAAAAAATTAATACCTTTATCAACACCAATTTCAATTTCTGTTTTTTCCTTGTTAACTTCATATCTTATTCCAAGGAATGTTTGCTTTGCAGGATGTCCAACTTTACTTAATACTTTGTTAGGCAAAGATTTTTTTATTACATCAACAAGTTCAAATGTAGTATGAATTGGTTTGATTTCTCTACTATTAACGATTTCTCTAGCAATTAATGAAGCAAATTTCTCTTCACCATAATCGTAAATAACGTGTCTTAATTGTTCATAACTATATGTATTAACAACTATTTCGGCCGTTAATTTATCTTCCTGATTCATTCTCATATCAAGAGGAGCATCGAATCTATATGAAAATCCTCTTTCAGGATTATCAAATTGTGGAGATGAAACTCCTAAGTCATAAAGAATTGCATCGACATGTGTTACACCGATTTTCTTTAACTCATCAACTGCATCTGAGAAATTAGAATGAATAAGCGTAAAGTTATTACCGATTTTACTCAATCTTTGCTTTGAAAATTCAAGAGCAGTTTGATCTCTATCAACGCCGTATAAATATCCAAATGGAATCTTCTTAAGTATTTCACTTGAATGTCCTGCGCGTCCTAAAGTCATATCTACAACAATTGAATTTGGTTTTAAATCAAGCAAAGTAATAGTTTCATTCAACAGCACTGGAGCATGATAATTACTTTCCATAATTACCTCCAATTAACTCGCTAGCAAGTGTTGAATAATTATCTTCCTCGTTTACTTCATTGTTACGATAGACTTCACTATCCCAAATTTCCAAATGATCTGACATGCCAACAACAACAACTTCTTTTTTGATACCAACTTTATCTGTCATTATTTTAGGAAGTTGAATTCTTCCTTGTTTGTCCATTGATAAATCGAATGAATTAGCGAAGAAAACACGTTTAACGCTTCTGGCTGCACTTGAGAAGTCATCTAAAGAATTGATCTTCTCAGCTTTCTTTTTATAAATTTCTGAAGGGTAGAATGAGAGGCATTTATCGAAATCTAAGACCATATAAAAACTATATCCTAATTCTTCCCTATATCTTGTAGGAAGAACAAGGCGATTTTTTTCATCGATAAGGTTAACTGTTTGTCCTAGAAACATTCCAATTACCTCCACTTTATTCCCTTTCTATCCATATTCTAACACTAGAGTATCATTATCGCAATAAAAATTTATATTTTTATGCAAAAGAAAAGCTACCATAAAGGTAGCTATACATTCATTATTTTGTTTAGTCCTCGTCATCAAACTCAATATTTGAAAACGCATTTCCTTTGCTTGCTTGATATTCGTCTTCAGAAACAATTTCAATACCATTAATTATTTTTTTTGATAATTTCGTCGTTGAATAATTAGTTGGGATTGCATCGTAATATAAAGCTAAGGCTATCGGTCTAAAGTCGATCGAACCTGTAGTATCAAATTCTACATCAGATTCTATATCTTCATTTTGTGAAACCATAATTTCATCAGAAACATTCTTTTTAAATGTCTTATATTTAAAATCGTGATCATCAAGAATTGTAACTACAACTTTTAATTCTAACGAAACTAAATATGCACTTTCAGCAACTTTAGTAGCATAAATACTTGCTTCTAGAGTTTTAACGTCTTTAACATTAGGAGTAACTTTTAATTCTTTTGGTGTAAGTTCTAATTCAAAAGTTCTTCCTTCATCATTTAATCTAGCAATATTTTGCAAAGTGTATTTCATGCTGGTATTTTCTCCTCAATATAACCTTCTTTAACAAAATGATTCTTAACTAATTGCATTACTCTACGCATATCGTGGTGAGCTGCAAAGTCTAATCTCAAGCCAAAAATTAATTCCCATTCTGTTAAATTTGTTGTTACAACGATTGAAGTTTTTAAAGCGTTAGGTAAGATTGCTCTAGCTTTGTCTGGTGTTACTTTTCTAGATGCAAGATCCATATAGCCTTTTTCTATTGTAGCAAAAACAGTTTCATATACATCCTTGTTTTCTTCATAATCTATAGGTTTAATAAAAGATAGTTCTCCATTAAACTTATTTTTTGAATAATTACAATATCTTGTAGATTCTTGAGCAAACGAGCATCTTCTATGACGAACTAATTCGTGAGATACACCTCTATCTGTAATTATTTTCATAGTAACAAATTGGTGAATCTTTCTTTCTTCATATGATAAATTAGAAATTTCTTCACTGCTTAAAATTCTAATATTCTCATTGCTTTCAACTTCAAAATCTTTAAAGAAAACATCTTTTACTCTTTGGCTTAAAGCCGATATCAGAACAAGAAGTGGATTATCAAATTCTTTTCTTGCATATGCTTCAGCAATTGGTCTTAAACTAAGCGTAACTAAATAAACATCATTTTTATTTGACATGTAAACAAAAGGATTATTTATATTTTTTATTTCATAATATAGTTTTTTATTTACAACAAATGTCAATGCCTTATGTTCAACCATTGCAAAGTGACAATTATTTATAAGTCTGCTAACAAAAGGAGCTTCATCAGGTTCTTTTGGAGTGGATAAATAACAATTTCTAGCCACTTTAGCGATCATATCAATCGTATCATCTATTTTTATTTCTTCAACTGATGGTTCAACTAATTTCATTGTTTCAAACTCACTTTCAATTTTTCAGTAACATTTTTAATTATATTGTTCATAGTTTTAGTTATTTCTGCATCTGAAAGTGTATGATCAGAAGAAAGTGTGAAATTCAAAGCAATTGATTTTTCACCATCTTTTTCATAAATATCAAATACATCAACTGACTTAACTAATTGTCCACCTGCTTTCTTAGCAGCCGTAATTAAATCTTTGCATGTTAATTCTGGTGGACAGACAAATGAAAGGTCTCTGAATACTGGTGGGAAAATGGAAATAGCTGTAAACTTAGTCTTTCCTGTTTTAATATTGAAGACATAGTTTAAATCTAATTCACCTACTACCATCTCTTTATATCCAAGTGATGGGTGTAATTCACCAATAGTACCGACTAAATCTTTACCAATCATAATGTCAGCTGAACGTCCTGGGTGGAAAGATTTATTGACTGATGGAACAAATGAGTATCTCTTTTCATCTATACCAAGCAAGTCAAGAATACCGGTAACAACGCCTTTAATATCGTAAAAATCTTTTATTGGATTAACTATGTTGCCCTGATCGTGTTTTTTGCCAGACATAACAATAGCTAATCTTAAACCATTTGGTTCACCTTTAAGGTCAACTGAAGAAACTTCAAACATATTGAAGTCGTTGTTTTTTCTATCTCTATTATATTTAGCAACTTCTATTAATGATGGCAAAACTGAAATACGTACATACATGTGATCAGCTGTCATTGGATTAATAATCTTATATGGTTCATGGGCTTTAAAAACGTTAGGACCACTTATTTTTTGCTCATCGACAAGAGTATATGTTAATGCTTCATTGAAGCCATTAGCAATTAAGTGTTCTCTTACCTTTCTACGTTTTGCTTGAGTCTCGCTTAATTCACCATGTGTTTGTGGCATATCTTTTAATGAAAGTTCTATTCTAGCTGGATCGTTTAGTCTAAAGACTTCTTCTTCAATGTCACATTGTTCTTTTAAATCCAGTCTATCATATGGTGGATATAAAACATTTCCTTCTTTTTTAACATTAATTCTTCTCAAGATATCCTCTACCTCAGCTTCAGAGAAATTAGAGCCAAGTCGATTATTTAATTTATCTAAAGAATAATCTATATGAGCATTAAATTCAGGAACTTCATTATACTTTGTATAAGAAACTAATTTAGTATTTGGAGATAATTTATTAATTAAAGCTACTGTATATTGCATAGCTTCATCAACCAAATATGGATTGACGCCTTTAATAAATCTTGCTGATGAATCGCTAGCTAAACCTGTTCTAACAACTGTTCTACGGACAGATGCATGATAGAAGTGAGCAGCTTCAATACCGATATGAGATGAGTTTTCATCACATTCAACATTCTTTCCGCCCATTACGCCGGCTAAACACATAGGTTTTGTACCATCTGTTACAACTAAATCACCTTTGACGACATCGTATTCTTTATCATCTAAAGCTAAGAATTTTCCGCAGTAATCATCTTTAACTACAAATGAATTACTATCAATCTTGCTTAAGTCATACATGTGAAGAGGTTGACCAGTTATAAGCATTGAAAGGTTGCCAATATCAACTATGAGATTAATAGAACGTATTCCCATAGCTTGGAGATATCTTTCCATAATAAGTGGTGTCTTATTTTCAGTAAAGCCATTGATTTCTAACAAACTAAATGATTTACAATTTTCTGTTTCACTTCTAACATCAATTTTCTTTTCTAAGTTGTTTATTAGAGGTAAATCAATCTTTTTAAGTGGTCTATCTAAAATTGTGCTTAATTCTTTGGCCATACCTAATACTGATAAACAGTCAGGTCTATTAGCTAAAATATTAATATCGAACAAATAGTCATCTAAGCCTAAGTGTTTTAAAATGTCTTCATCGCCTGGCAAATAGTCTTCAGGTAATTCTTCAATACCATTTAAAGAAGGTGAAGTTTCACTTAAAACAGATTTATCTAAGCCTAATTCTAAAAGTGAACAGCACATTCCATTAGATTCATAGCCTCTAATAACACCTTTTTTGATTGTTACATCTAATGCATCGAGTCTACAGCCTTCTAATGCAACAATTACGTTTAAACCTTTACGAGCATTTGGAGCTCCGCAAACAATATCTAAAACTCCATATTTAGAGCCACAATCTACTTTTAAAAGATGTAAGTGATTGCTATCTGGATGTTCTTCACATGAGAGAATGTGACCTGATACCAATTTTGTGCCGCTGGCCAAATATTTTCCGCCTTCAACTTCAAAGCCAGAAAATGTTAATTTATTTGTAATTTCTTCAGGAGTTAAATCACTGATATCGATAAATTGATTTAATAAATTATATGAATGTACCATTTTATTACTCCTTATTGAATTGATTTAAAACATTAACGTCATCGGTATAGAAACGTCTAATATCATCAATTCCATACTTAAGCATTGCTAATCTTTCAATACCAACACCAAAGGCAAAACCTTGATACTCTTTATCATCAAAGCCGTTCATTCTTAAAACGTTAGGGTGAACCATACCACCACCTAATATTTCAATCCATCCGGTGTGCTTACAAAGTTTGCAACCTTTACCACCACACTCGAAGCAACTAACATCTACTTCAATGCTTGGTTCCGTAAATGGGAAGTAACTTGGTCTAAATCTAACTTCTCTTTTTTCACCAAATAGGTGACGAATTAAAAGAGTTAATGTTTCCATGAGCGAACCCATGTTAACATTTTTATCAATTACTAAGCATTCAATTTGACCAAATTGATGTGAGTGAGTAGCATCTTCATCTCTACGGAAAACTTTTCCAGGGCAAATAATTTTAATAGGTGCTTGTCCTTTAGCAGCTTCCATTACATGAGCTTGAACAGGTGACGTATGGGATCTCATTAAAGTATTATCATCAATAAAGAAACTATCTTGCATTTCTCTTGCTGGATGGTCGTGAGGAATATTAAGCAATTCAAAATTATATTTATCTAATTCTACTTCTGGACCTTCAGCGACTTTATATCCTAATCCAACAAAGTAATCTGTAACTTCATCAACTATTACTTGAAATGGATGTTTTGATCCTTTTTTATAATTTCTTCCTGGTAAAGTAATATCAATCTTTTCGCTTGCTAACTTTTTATTTAAAAGCGCTTCTTTAATTGAAGCTTCTTTTGCTTCAAAGTAAGACAAAATTTTTGCTTTTGCTTCATTTACTTCTTTACCAAAAGCAGCTCTTTCTTCTTGAGCCATATCTTTAAGTGATTGCATTGCTTTGCTAAGTTCACTTTTTTTGCCAGCATATCTGGATTTTGCTTCATTTAAAGCTGGTAAAGAATCAATTTCATTAGACTCTTTTTTAGCTTTTTCAATGAGTTCATTAAGTTTTTCGTGCATCTTAAAACTCCTTTAATAATAACGATATAAGTATAACATTTTATTAGTTAATTCGTACACTATAATGTTTGCTAAAAATTAATTTTTTCTTTTGTCTTTTCATATAAACTGTTTTCAAAAAAATCATCTATTAATAAACCAGTCTTAATATCTTTTTTCTTTTGAATAATTTTTAAAATATTTCTTAAAATAAAGAAAAAGAGAGTAAAAATAATTGCCGTAATAGCAGCTAAGCGCCCCTTATAATTTATTCCAACAAGTATAGTTGCCATTAAAGTTATAACAAATTGAATGATTAAAAACAAAGTTATGTTCTTAAAATGCTTATACGATGTTCCTTTTTTCTTAAATTTATGAAGTTCAGTTCCAAAATTAATTAACAAGCCAAAAACAAGTGAAATTGATTGACTCATTAAAACATCAAAGCCGTTTAAAAATCCAGACAATAATTTAGTAACTGATGTACTAGAATATGATTTTATTGGCATTGAAACACCTTTAACAATTATATTTTCAACTGTATCTGTCGGTGATGAAACAATTTTACGTGGTTTAGCTAAAGAAACAACAATACTTTCATTCTTAGGCTTTTTTCGAACATATTCCATATAATCTATTGCTGAACCGATGCTATCAACTTTTTTTCTAGCTATAGGTATGATAGATGAAATTGTATTCAAACTTAAGTCTTGTTTTGAATAAGTTATTACTTTATTTTCATTTTCAACACCAATATTTGCAATTGATTTTTCTTTGTTAGCCTTAGCTTTTAAAAGCCTATTCTTAGTCTCTATTCCAGTCATTTTTTACGAGTTGTCAAAGCTAGTTTTGACATTTTATATTTTTCAGTATCAGCTAATCTTACAAAAATATATGTATAGCAATATTGATAGTACTCTAAAGTTGATTGAAAGAACTTATTTGTATCATAGCAAAACATATTATTTATCAATAAGTCTTCAAGCATTTCATAGTTTTTAGTCAACTTCTTTTTTCCTTTTTTAAAAGTTTCAATTAAATACTTAAGGTTATCTAAGCATTCAATGTTATAGATCGTTAAAGATTTATTTTCAAATTCTTGAGTTCGAATTGCAATTTTATTTGCATATTGATCAATAAGAGAATTATAAAGTTCTTTTTCGCTATCTTCTAAAGTACTTAAATTCAATTTCTTTTCTGCTTTTTTAACTTCATTTAAAATTTTATCAAATTGCTCTTCACTTTCAGCTTCATCTAGTTTATTTAATTCAGTTTCCAAGAAAGTCAAAATTTCTTCATTTGTTTTTTTGGCATTATTTTTTATTTCTTTTTCAACATATTTTCTTTTTGCATAAAATATCTCTTTTAATTTAGCAATTCTTTGATCAAGCTCACTAATTTCACTTAATTTCCCCTTAGTCAAAAAGCCGTATGTCAAAAATTTATTTTCTGCTTGAGTGAAAAAATTTAAGCTTTTTTCCATTTGTACAACGTCTAAATCAATGAATTTTTTCTCGATAAAATCTACATAACCAACCAAATATTTAATATTCTTAGGGTTATCGTTTATAAGATTAATAATAATTGTTTCAGCCTTTTTTAAATCGTTTAAAGCAAGGGCGTTTTCAAAATGTCTATATGCAAACATGTTTATATTATACCATCTTTTATTTAAAGAAAAAGTGGCACATTAAAAATGTATTTTTTATTTACTATTATTATTTCTAATGTTAAAATATTTTTGAGGAAATATAGGAAATGGCTTCACTAACTTATCTTGGTCACGCAAGTTTCCAAATTAAGACAGATAGTAAAAAAATCATCTATGTCGATCCGTTTTTTGGAGAATATAAGCTGAAAGCAGACTATGTTTTAATAACTCATGAACATTTTGATCACAATGACATTTCAAAAGTTAAGTTTTCAAATAACACGCGGATTATTAGGGCAAAAGACATGCATAACAATGGCAAATATTACACTCTAAAAAATAAAGATTTCTCTATTGTAAGCGTTCCAGCTGCCAATAAAAATCACAATATAGATGAATGTGTGGGGTATATTGTTCGTATATCAGGTTTATGTTTCTATTTTGCAGGTGATACATCTAAACTTGATTCTATGTCTGAACTCAAGGTTTATGGGATAGATTACGCTTTTCTTCCGATTGATGGAAAGTATAACATGGGGCCGGAAGAAGCAATGGAAGTTGCACAACTTATCGATGCTAAAAAAGTCGTACTGATTCATACAAACACGGACGATGGTTTTGCATTCGATATAAATCAAGTTAACAAATTCACATTAAAAAACAAAAAAGTAATGCAACCTGGTGATATTTTAAGATTTAAGAACGCTTAATATGTTCAAATAAATATACACCACTCTCTATTTTTTCTTTCTTAAGTTTTAAGGAATATGCTAAACCACAAACAAAGTCGAGAACTCTAAGTTTCTCGGCTTTTTCTAAATACATCAAATTAATGATGACACTATTTCCATCTAAAATGGTATCACATATTTTAATAACGTCTTGAAATATAAATGGAAACATGACAATCGGAGGCTTATTTTCATTTATGCATTTAGTATAGTCTCTTATAATTTCAATCTTTTCGTCTTTTGTCATTTGAAAAATTTTCTCATATTTTTTAACGCTTGTTTTTCAAGTCTAGAAACTTGAGCTTGAGAAATATTAAATTCTTGAGCAACTTCCATTTGTGTTAAACCTTCAAAATATCTATTATCAATTATTCTTCTTTCAATTTCATCCAAACTATTAAGCGCTGTTTTCAAAGTCAGATTTGTTATTACTTTTTCTTCTAAATCTTCTGGATCACTAATAATATCATATAGTTCTAACGAATCTTCATCAGTATTATTTATCGGTTCACTGAAGCTCATAACTGGATTAAACGATTCAAAAGCTTCTTTTACCTGCTCTTTTTTTATATTTAGATATTTAGATATTTCTTCATATGTTGGTGAACGTTCTAGCTGTTGCGTTAATTCTTCCTTTGCCTTGAAACAATGATAGGCTAAATCTTTTACTTGCCTTGAAACACGAAGTATTGAAACGCTATCTCTTACATATCTTTTTATCTCGCCACGAATCATAGGAACAGCATATGTTGAAAACATGACATTTTTACTAACATCAAAATTATCTATAGATTTTATCAAGCCAATTACACCGATTTGAAACAAATCATCTAAAGAATATTTTTGACTACGATATGGTTTCACAGCACTTAATACTAATTTCAAATTGCCCATTACAATTTCATCTTTAACATTTTCACCTGCTCTTAATCTTTTTAAAAGCTCTATAGTTTCATCGCTTTTTAACACTTTCAATTTATTGGTATCAATACCTGTTATGTTTACTTTAAAATTTGACATACTATCCTCTGAAGATAGTATGGTCTAATATTTATTCAGTTAAACTTGCTCTTAACTTTTTTATGATTCGTTTTTCTAATCTAGAAATGTACGATTGAGATATTCCTAGCAAATTTGCTGTATCTTTTTGCGTTAATTCTTCATGATCAAATAGTCCAAATCGCATTGCTAGGATTTCTTTTTCGCGTGGCTTTAAGCTATTTACAGCAATTTCAAGTTTGCGTATTGCTTCGCTTTTTTCAAGTTCTTCTGAAGCACTAGCATCATTTGATGGTATAACATCTCTAAGTAGAAGCTCATTTCCTTCAGTGTCTTTATTTAACGGTTCATCTAAACTAATTTCTTTACGGCTTTTAGCTTTTTTTCTCAATGTCATTAATATTTCATTTTCAATACACCTACTTGCATATGTTGCAAGCTTAATATTTTTATCTGCTTTAAATGTATTTATTGCTTTTATTAATCCTAAAGTGCCGATAGAAACCAAATCTTCTAAGTTAGTTGAATCAGTTTCAAATCTTTTAGCAACATAAATAACTAGTCGAAGATTATGCTCTATAAGCTTATCTCGTGCTTCGAGATTATGATCTTTAGCATAACTTTCTAAAGCTTCCGCTTCTTCTTCGGCAGAAAGTGGTGGCTTTAAAACCTCAGTACCATTTATATATCTTGTTGCACCTTTTAATCCAAATATCTTTTTTAATAACTTAATCATCTTATCCTCCAAGATAAAGATTAAGCAATGCATCACATCCATTGTATTTGCGATAATCATCTTTAACGGCGACATACACAAAATAACTATCAGCAGATACTTTTGTTTTTACCAATGTTTTATATAGGCTTTTAACTCCATATTGCTTTTTTAAAATAGTAATTATTTCACCTTCTACTTTTTCTTCTGAGCTAAAGTTATAAATACCATCTCTTAAAAAGATTACTGGACAGTTTCTATATCTCAAAGTATTTCCAGAATCAAAATATGCTGTTATTACTTTTTTATTAGTAGAACTTCCTAACAAAATTATAGTTTTATAATTTCTAAGTCTATATAGTGAATCAACGGCTTTACTCACTAGTATTATAGAAATAAACATAATTGGGAATGTTAGATAACTAAAAGCACCAATTGGATCTTTTATTACAACAATTCCATTTCTTATTGTTAGAAATTCCTGATAGCATAATAAATTTAAAACGTTTAAAAAAGCGTAAAACAAAATAAACAACGGATAGTAATGCAAAGCTTTTTTTCTAAAGAAAATTAATAATGTAACAAAAAAATAGGTTAGAGTTAGAAAATATCCAAATATTTGGTTAGTAATATAAACTATTATAATTGAAAACGAATTTATAAAAGATATTCCGATTATTTTCCTCCTTTCCATCGAACATACTAAGATGTTTTTAACAAATACTAAAGAACATATAGATGTCATAATGTAGTAAACAAACATCAAATCAAAATATACTTTCATACTCTCACCTAAAATAGAATATAAAACAAAGTGTTTTAAACTATTGTCTAGATATGTCGATGGTATTATTTAACTTTATACATGACAACACCTTCATATAAAATCATTAAAACTCCAGATGAAAGTATAATTGGTTTTGTATCTATATCAACTTTTAAAATTCTTTCATCATCTATTTTTTCTAAAAATTTATTTATTTCTTCTTGCAATATAGAACTATCTTCTTCTTCAAACATTTCTACTTGAACCATATTATCACCCGCTTAATATTAAATTAAACTATAAAATTTTATAGTCGAAAAAAGGTTAAGCCACAAAAGCTTAACCTTAATTATTTATTTTACAACAATATTAACAATTTTATTTGGAACAACTATTGTTTTAACAACAGTCTTTCCTTCAATTGCTTTAACGACATTTGGAAGATCCATAGCTTCTTTTAAGATAGCTTCTTTATCAGAATCATCTCTTTCTCTTTCAATAGTACCTTTAAGTTTACCATTAACTTGGACAGCATATGTAACTGAATTTGCAAGACTCTTTGATTCATCAAATGTTGGCCAACTGACAAAATCGATAAATCCTTCAAATCCCAATAAATGATATAATTCTTGACCTAAGTGTGGACAAATTGGAGCTAACATTTGTGCTAAAGCCTTTAATTGATCTTTTGGAAGCTTTGGAGATTTATATAATTCATTTACATAAATCATCATAGCTGAAATAGCTGTGTTGAAATGTAATTCGTTATAATCTTCTGTAACTTTTTTAACAGTTGCGTGATAAATTCTATCAAGAGATGGAACATCTTCCTCAGTCCATTTATTTTTATATTCGCTTTCAGCATATAAGCGATAAACTCTCTCAATGAATCTTCTAGCACCAGCTAAACCATTATCTGACCATGGCAAAGATTGATCGATAGGTCCTTTAAACATTTCATAAAGTCTTAATGCATCAGCACCATATTGAGCAATACATTCATCTGGATTTACGACATTTCCTAACGACTTACTCATCTTCATACCATTAGAGCCTAAAATCATGCCTTGGTGATATAGCTTTTGGAAAGGTTCAGAAGATTCAAATACGCCTTCATCATGTAAGAATTTATGCCAGAATCTAGCATAAAGCAAGTGTAAAACAGCATGTTCAGCACCACCGATATATAAATCGACTGGTAACCAGTGATCTAATAATTTTTTATCACCGATTGCTTCATCGTTATGTGGATCTATATATCTTGCATAATACCATGAGCTACCTGCCCATTGTGGCATTGTATTTGTTTCTCTTTTACCTTTTAAGCCATCAATTTCAACGTTGACAAATGCATCGCATTTGGCTAATGGTGAGTGACCATCACCAGATGGAGCAAAATCATCTAAGTTAGGAAGAACAAGAGGTAAATTCTCTTCTTTACGTAATGTACCATCTTCCATATGAATAATTGGTATTGGTTCACCCCAATATCTTTGACGTGAAAATAACCAGTCTCTTAATTTGTATGAAGTTGTTTCGCGACCAGCATTTAATTCTTCAAGACGTTTAGCAATAGCTTTTTTAGCTGCTGCAATATTCATTCCATTTGCAAAATCAGAATTAATGTGAGGAGCATCACCTTCAAAAGCATGTTCAGAAACATCGCCTTCAAGGACTTGAATCATTTCTATATTGTGAGCTTTAGCAAATTCATAATCTCTTTGATCATGTGTTGGAACAGCCATGACTGCTCCTGTACCATAAGAGGCTAAAACATAGTCTCCAATATAAATTTTAACGATTCTACCATTTATTGGATTAATTGCATGTGCACCAGTAAAGACACCTGTCTTTTCTTTATTAAGAGCTGTTCTTTCGAGGTCTGACTTACTAGCAATTTTTGCTAAATATTCATCGATATCTGCTTGATGTTCAGCAGTTGTTATTTTTTTTACTAATGGATGTTCAGGTGCCAAAACAACATATGTGCAACCAAATAATGTATCTACTCTTGTGGTAAATACTTCAAATTCATAAGGTGCATCAAAAACTTTAAAGGAAACGACACATCCGTGACTTTCCCCAATCCAGTTTTTTTGCATTTCAAGAGTTGAAGATGGCCAATCAAGTCCATTCAATCCATCGAGAAGCTTTTCACCATAGGCTGTTATTTTTAAGACCCATTGCTTCATGTTCTTACGAATAACTGGGAAGCCACCACGTTCGCTCTTGCCATCAATTACTTCTTCATTTGCAAGAACAGTACCAAGTTCAGGACAATAGTTAACTGGTCTTTCATCAATATATGCTAAACCTTTATCATAAAGTTTGAGGAAAATCCATTGAGTCCACTTATAATAAGAAGGATCACTAGTCTTTATTTCTCTACTCCAGTCATATGAAAAGCCACAATCTTGCAATTGTCTTCTAAAATTTGCAATATTGTCATTTGTAAAGCCTTCTGGATGGTGACCAGTTTTAATAGCATATTGTTCAGCTGGTAAGCCAAAAGAATCAAAGCCCATCGGATGTAAAACATTATATCCACAAGCTCTTTTATATCTTGCTACTGCATCAGTTGCAGTGTATCCTTCAACGTGACCAACGTGTAAACCTTGAGCACTTGGATATGGGAACATATCTAGTACATAATACTTAGGTTTTGAAAAATCATATGCATCACATTTATAAAGATCTGCATCTTTCCAGGCCTTTTGCCATTTCTTTTCTATTTTACTGGAATCATAACTCATATAGACACCTCATTTATTAACTAACTAAGTTTATATTCATAGAGCATTTTTGTCAATAATTAGGCACTAAAATAAAATATATATATTTTATTAAAATTACCACATAGTTTTAAAAATAAATCATAGATATAAATAAAAGTCTTGACTTATTTGCATAATTAGTGTATCTTTAATGAGCATGTGTAGCACATGAATATCTGCTCGACTGATGAACGACATCAAAAGTAGCCCAGCTATTAATGGTGAAGCCGTCCACCCGGAGCAAAGAGGATTCATGCCTAACTTGTAGAAAGAAAGGAGAAAAAAACATGTCAAGATACACTGGACCATCATGGAAGGTTTCACGTCGTTTAGGATATAGCGTCCTCGATACAGGTAAAGAACTCTCAAAGAGAGCTTATGCCCCAGGCCAACACGGAAACGATCATAAAAAGAAAGCTTCTGAATATGGAAAGCAATTAACAGAAAAACAAAAGTTAAGAGAAACATATGGTGTCAGCGAACGTCAATTCAGACGTTTGTATCTCATTGCTAAGGCTCAAGATGAAGTTACAGGTTTAGCTTTCATGAGAATCTTAGAAACAAGATTAGACAACGTAGTTTATCGCTTAGGTTTTGCACGTACCAGAAGAGCTGCAAGACAACTCGTCAACCATGGTCACGTTCTCGTTAATGGTAACAAAGTCGATATCCCATCATACTTATGTAAAGTTGGTGAAGTCGTCTCCCTTAGAGAAAAATCAATGAATCTTAAGGTTGTTACAGACGCTTTAGAAAATCAAGTTCAAACAGTTGCTTATGTTACAGTTGATAAAGAAAAACGTAGTGGTTCTTTAACAAGATTACCAGAACGTAATGAATTAACATCTGAAATTAACGAAGCTGCTATCGTTGAATTCTACAACAGAAAGCTCTAATCTTAAAAGAAATTAGTCGGAAGAAATTCCGACTTTTTTTGTATATAAATTTATAATAAAAAGTAGATTAATATTTAACTCTATTATCAAGCAAATATTTCTCTACTTTTACATATTTAGTCTTTCAATCAATATTTTATATTCATCCAAAGTTATAACTTTATCTTTCAATAATTGATTATAATGTTCCCTTCTTTTCATCTTTTCATCCTTTGGTAAAGAAGACAACGTATGCATAACAGGAGTATTTGAATATGTTGAACGTGATTCTAACATATTCTTTTCTGCCCACAATTGCTCTGCTGATTTATAGCCATATAAGGTTTGAACACCATTTTGTGGTGCTAGTTTAACATCAAATTTAGCGGATTTATAATAAATAAGTTTTCTGGCATCTTCTTCTGTTAATGGAAATAACATTTTTTTGCGCATATATTTTTTTAACATAATTCCTTCACAATTGAATGCTATCGCAAAATGAATTAAAACAACAGTAATTATACCAATATAATTATATGGTTGAGACCATGGTCTTCTAAACAATAAAAGGAGCTTATTTATATAGACGAATGCATTAGGCTGAATAAAATTAATCTTATTAATAAGATCAGCTAAATATTGCATTCCAGGAATAGGCAAAAAGTAATAATACATTATCACTAAAAGTAAAAACGATAATACTTTACCACGACATAATAAATAAAATGGGCCAAAAAACATATAGAGCCATGAAAACCCTACATATTTTTTCTTCTTATTTCCTAAAACGTCTGAAACAATAACTTTCATATGAATGATTATAACTTATAGAAGTATATTTTTAAAGTCAAAAAAAGAGGTAGATTGATGCAAGCATCAACAAACTACCTCATTATTTTTTTACTTATAGCTGTCTTTACGGACGTGTGTTAAGGATTCAACAACAGAAGATGTGAAACCATTAACTGTGATTGAAACATCAGCAGCTAAATCTGAATCAGATGGCTTGTTGTCTTTACCGACTGCAGCGTTAAGAGCAGCAGCATCTTTACCAACAGCCCATGTTTCATAAGCAAGAGCTTGGACATTCCACTCGCCTTTATTAGCACTTCCTGCCATACCATACTTTTCGCCTAATTCTAACTTAGAAGCGATTGTACCAACAGCACCAACTTCTGTAGCATATTTAACTGCGTTGTTTGTACCTAATTTACCTTCAGTTGTAACTGGGATTTGATAGACACTAACTTGTGTTGAGACAACTTTAGAATCAGAAACAGCAGTTGCAGCCATTTCAACATCTAATTGCCAGTTGCCACTGTAATCGTTACTAATACCTGTTAAAACGATACCAGCACCAGCAACACCAGCTTCTTTAGCTTCGTATTCTTTTGCATGAGCTAAAGCAGATTCAATTGTCTTAGCTGTTGTGCTAACTGTGATTGAAGCATCAGCGGAAAGATCTGAACCATCTGCTGGTTTACCATTTGTACCAACTTGGGCTTTGAATTGATCAACTGTTAAACCGATAGCAACATTTTCGATTGCTGCAGCTTGGACATACCACTCGCCTTTTGTAGCTGATCCTGCCATACCATAGTCTTCAAGAAGTTCCTTCTTAGAAGCAACAGCTTGACCTTCTGGTTTGTGTGAAGATTTAATTTGAGGCTTGCCAGCTGTAAATTCTAATTTAGCAGCTGTATCGCCACTAGCAGCTGTGTAGGTGAGTGGGATTTGTAACTCATCGATGTAAGCAGAAACGATTGTGTTTGTGCTATCAAAGATAACAGAAGCAACATAAACGTTTGCTTGTGTAATGACACCATTCTTATCAGTTGCAAAGTCAATAGATGTACCAAGGCCTTGTTTGTATGTAACCTTATCTGTTGTACTACTTATTGGAGTAGTACTTGAAGATACTGGTGATGGTGTAGAAGTACTTGTACTTGTATTACCTGTTGATGAAGTATTACCTGTTGTGTTACAAGAAACTAATAAACCAGCAATACCGACGATTGAAAGTGTTAAAAGCATTTTGTTTTTCATAACTAAAACATTCCTCCTTTATTTGAATGCTCATAAATTATAGCGAAATGAGCATAAATTGTAAATAACTTGTTAATATTTATATTAAAAAGTTGCAAAGTGCGCGTATTTTATGAAAATAACGCGATCACTTTACAACTAATTAACAATAAAAAATCATGAATTAGGATTAAGAGACTTTAAAATGATTTTTCTCTAATTGCTTAATTACCATAGCAGCTACAAATCCAATTAAAAATCCTGCAATAATACTAGGAATGAGAACCATAGGCAAATAAGTCATCATACCAATTTGCATATAAATAATAGCTGCCATTGCTACTTGACCAATAGCGTGGAAAATAGCAGAACATATTGATAATGTATAGACAGATGCTTTTTTCCAAATAGACAAAAGTAACGTTGCAATAGTAGATAATACAAAGCCACCTACAGATATTAAAAAGCCGGTAGATAATAATCCAGTGGCTATAAGTCCGACTAGTAATACTCTTAACGCACCTATATAAACATACTCTTTTCTTGAAAAATAATATAGTACTAAAAGGCTAATTAAATTTGCTAATCCTAATTTGACACCTGGAATAGGAATAAGTGGTGGAATCATGCTTTCTATATAGTGAAACAAGACACTTAAAGCTAGCATCATTGCCAAAAAAGAAAGTCTTTTTACCATGCTGCTTCGTCTCATAATTCCACCTCAGTATAATAGATAGTTCCAATAGGTGGTGCATCAAAATCAGATTTTCCCTCAACTATTAAATAAACATCATTTGGCAAGCAGGTTATCATCCATCCAGGTGTTTTAACCCATCCTTGTTTAGAACAAGTATGAATCGGTGATTGCTCTTTAGCAACTCTAACCTGGCCATCTTTAACTTCTATTATAAGTTCTCCTAAAAGATTTGGATAATCTTCTGGTTCCATAACAAAAGTACTATCTTCTTTTAAATTTAAAGTTGTTATCTTTTCACTGTGGTAATAGACAGATACTGAAGCTCCTTCTTCATCGTTTAAGTAAAAAAGTGCAGTAAAAATACCAGAAGCTATAATTAAGCTTCCTATAACAATATAGTCAATAACAGAATTCTTTAAATTAAACTTCATTCTTATATTATCTACTATTTAGCAATTATAAATCAATAATATTTAGTTTTGTTGTGTTTGAATTGGTCGAGAAATTCTTTTTATATCCACTAGTTAAATAACAATTAATACTATTTGCATCAACTTCTTCGAATAATCCAATATTAATACTAACATTTGTATTATAAAGATTTGAAAAATAATTGTTTATATCTTTGATATATTTCTTAGCATCTTCAATTTTTAAATTCATAAGTGTAGTTGAGATAGCATCAGCAAAACCAGCACTTACATTTGAAGATTCAACAGAAACAGATCTATAGTAATTGTTAGAAAATCCTGTCGTTGGATCAATAATATGGTGTCTTCTAATAACAGTTCCATCTAATAGTGTATAATCCCTTCCACGTTGTTGATCTCCTGAAGTTGTATAATTAGATTGACCCTTCATTGAATATCTTCCAATAGATTCATTTCTCTTAAGTGGATTAGTCATACTAATTCTCCAACTAGAATTCATATAGCTATCACCTAAACTTACTATTGAAGAACCACCACCATAAATTAATCCTTTTGTATAGCCAGCCTTTATTAGTTCATCTTTAACAATCTCAGTTGCAAAGCCTTTGCCTATTGCACCTAGTGTTATTGACATAGATTCTTTGTCATTATATTTATTAAATTTTGCAAAGTATTTGTCGCCTTCGTGTCTCAAAGTTAAAATCTTATCAAATTCTTCAGCAATATTATCAACTGGTGAAAAATCAGGAATACTATTTAAAGCTTTTGAAAAATTATCACTATTTTGTTTAACTCCATTATATACATATTCATCAACTCTATTATCTAATTCTGGAGTGTGATTTTCTAAAAATTCCACATAGTTAGATGGGTCAATTTGAGCAGCAACTTCATCGTCTTTTGCAGCAGCAATTAAATTGTTCCAAAAGTTAGATAAATCACCGATAAATATATTAAATTTACCACGACTTAAAACTGTCATAGTTTTAGATTCTTCTAGCACATCATAAAGCAACTTATCAATTTCAATTTCTTCTTTACCATAGTTAGAATTAAGCATACATAAATTATTAATTCTAGTTTGTCCATCAACGTCTAAATAATAGTAATTTGAATCAAATAATGCATGCATTTTTGAAATCGATTTACCAAATATAGTTTCAATATTAACGATATCTTGAGTAGATAATCTGTCAGCAGAATATCTTATAAAAAGCGATGTATCAAACGGATCAAAAGTAGAAAACTGCGATTTAACTTTTAAGTTGTTGCAAATATCATAATAGTAATTTGCATTATCGTACATAACTGTTGTACAAACATTTGATTTTAAAGTAGTTCCATAGTCGGAGTGATCTAAATATTTAATTTCTTTCTTGTTATTGCATGATGATAATCCAATTGCAAACGTAGATAACAAAGAAAAAACTAGAGTTGTTTTCGTAATTATTGTTTTCATTTTTTCTCCTTTTATTTGAACTTAACTGTAAACGTTGTTCCTTTTTTTAATTTACTTTCAACGAATAGACCAAAATTGTATTGAGAGCAAATATGTTTTACAATAGCTAATCCCAACCCACTTCCTTCTTCGCTTAATACTGAATACGATCTGAAGAAGCGTTCGAAAATTTTCTTTTGGTCCGATTCAGAAATACCAATTCCTGTATCTTTTATAATAAATTCTGATTCTGTTAAAGTAATTGAAATACTGCCACCTTGCACATTATATTTTATAGCATTTTCAATAAGGTTATTCAAAAGTGAATAAGCATGACTTTCATTCATAACTGCAAAAGCTTTTTCGTCTAGCTTCATTTTAACCTTAATATCTTTATTCTTAATTTTTAAAGAATCATTATCAATTAAATCTGTAATAATTTTTGCTAAATATACATCACTTATAACAGAATCAAGATTACCTTCAATTCTAGAAAGTTCAAGCATTTCTTTGACGATTTCATTCATTCTTTTAGCTTCTTTAATAGTTAAAGAACAATAATCTTCAATTTCTTTTATGTCTGTAACTAAGCCACAACTAATTAATTGTTGGTAACCTATTATTGTTGTTAATGGACTTTTCAATTCATGAGAAGCGTTAGAAATAAACTTTTGTTTTAAAGCGCTAGCATCTGCTAAATCAGTAATATCAGTGTAAATAATTGCTAATTTTAAGTCTTGACTAGCCTTGCCTTTAGCATTCGACTTTAAATCGTTAAAACCTAATCTAAAAGTTTTTTTACCTATTGAAAGTTCATAATCTTTAACACTATCGCCTCTTAAGGCTTTATCAATATAGTTAATAATTATCTCTTTATCAAATATTACATCGCATTGTTTACCTAAATAATCTTGATATTTTTTATCAAATAGGCAAGCCACTTTGTCATTTATAATAATGATGTTTTTATTTGAATCTAAAACTACAATTCCTTGTGACATGTTATTTAAAATGTATGAAAGACGAGCTTTTTCCTTTTCAAGTTTATCTGTGTTCTCATCTAAAGAAGAAGAAAGTCTTGTTATTTGTTTGGTAAAAATAAGTAAGTTGATATAAACAATAAGTCCAACAATGATACTAGCAAAAATTACAATTAAAATATAAGTTAACTTTAATTCTTTTACTAAATATAAAACAAACAAAAAAACTGCACTACAAAAAATAGTGACAGTTAAAGATATAACGATATTTTTCAAATTTTTACTCATATGTTAATTTTGTATCCGACACCATAGACAGTGACAATAATTTCTTGATTGACATCATTGAGTTTTTTTCTTAAGGACTTAATGTGCATATCTATTGTTCTTGTCTCTAAATTTTTATCATCGATACCCCAAATCTTTTTAAGGATTTGTTCTCTTGTAACAGTTTTGCCAGCTGAAGAAACTAACAAAGTAAGAATATCAAATTCTCTTGTGGTTAAAAGAACTTCTTCATCGTTAAGAGTGCATGTACGTTTTGATGTATCAATAGATAAATTTCCTACTGATAAAACGTCACTCTTTTTACGACGTCTTAAATGAGCGTTTACTCGACTTATTAATTCTAATAAATCAAAAGGCTTTTCTATATAGTCGTCAGCGCCCAAATCAAGGTTTCCGACTTTATCCATAATCATTCTATTTGCTGATATTACAATGATATTAATATCATCATTAGAAACATCACTTCTAATTGTTTTAATAATTTCTGATCCAGAAATATCTGGTAGCATTAAATCAATTAATGCTAAGTCAGGCTTCTTTTCTTTGAACGCCTTTAAGAAACTTTCTCCATCGCTAAAACTTAAGACTTTATAACCTTGTTTTGTTAAAGTTATATTAATCAAATTTGCAATTGATGAATCGTCTTCTACTGAATAAATTTCGTACTGCATATTTAATAACCCTATCTTTACAATTAATCTATACTCTTTTTTTGTAAACAAATAAAGCAAAATAGTAAATGAAAATGCTTACATTTTAAGAAATTGTAAATTTCTATTACTTTATGAACACTTTTCAATCAAACAATGTAAATTTTGCAAAGATTAATTTTTATAAAAAATGAGTAGATTTTTGATTTCTACTCATATATTTACAATTATTAATAAACTATTTTTGCACCTAAATTATACAAATATGGACCAGATTCAAAACAAGCATAAATATTCTCTTTAGACAAAAGAATAATTTTAATATCTAAATCACCTATTTTATAATTTAAGAACTTATCACTATATTTTTTTGATATAAGATATTGACGAGATAAAATATAAGGTATTGTATCATAATATGAACTCAAATTATTCTCATCATATTTCGAATTCAAATCAACTGCAGTAAAGTGCATACTTCTTAATGGGTTTTTAGGATGAGTACAACCAGGATCTATTACACTTGAATAAATATTAAACACGCTCATTACGTTTTTGCCATTTATATCAAAAGGATTAAACTTATAAGATATATCAGCATTAAAGCCCATCACATTTCCTTTAGAACTATCAAATAAAGCAGGATAATAAATGGAATCTGTAAAATAAGAAAGATATCCTAAATCATATTTATATTTGTTTTCATCTAAATCATAGTCAAAGTAGTATATGGCTTTAGAATAATTTGAGCCTAAATTTGTAAATCTTTTTACTTGCGTTTCACCATCAAGGCCAGTAAACGATTCAGGTAAGTCGTAATATTCAATTGAGTCAACCATTTCTTTGAATTTGTTAAAATGTCCAGAAAAAAGATCGAGTGTTGGAGTTATATATCCACTTTTTTCAAAATTAAATTCTCTACATGTAAAATCTATTTTATATTCTTCTGGAAGTTGAACATCGATAAATTTAGTAGATATAGTTATCGATTCAGACTCGAACAAATTTTTAACATATAAATCATAATAAATTGTCCTGTTGAAATTTGAACTATATTTAAAGAAAATATCAATATTGTCATTGTTATAATCAAAACTAATATGTTTATTGCACGTGTTATTATAATTATAATCAAAAGACTTATAAATTTCATCTGGAACATAGATAGTTATACCATACCGAGCAAATTCTTCTAATTCCATTTCATTTTCTTTTTGATTTTTAAAAGTTTTTTTATCTTTGGAATTATATGTATTCTTTATTTCAATTTTAAATTCTTTATTGTATATCTTATCTTTGTTATTCGTACTTATGGTACATGAAGATAGACTAACAATTGTTAATAATAAAGAAAGTACCATCATTTTTTTCATATAAATCACCTTTTTAAACTAGCACTATAATCAGAATATATGCTTACTAAATTTTTGAAATCTGATTTGTAATCATCATTACTTACACAATTTAAACTACTTAAAGTATTTAAAACATGTTCTATTGATGAATCATATTTATACTTTGAATCTCTTAAAATTAAAGCAAATTCAACGACGGCTGCTTGGAACATAAAATCTTCTGTTGCCTCATTAATGTCTATATAGGCTTGATTAAATGATTTTTTATTCAAATCATTTTCTTTTGGATCTTTATACCTTAATTCAACATTAAATATATCTTGTCCTGTATAGTTTTCATTCATTTCAAGTTCATACATAGCAACGGTAGTATGACCAGCACCTATTTCTCCAGCATCAGTTTCATCATTATCGAATTCTATGTCTGATAAAAGCTTTGTTTCATAACCTAATAGTCTATAACTCTTAACTTCATTAGTATTAAATGTGACTTGAGTTTTAGTATCCTTAGCGACTGTTTCAAGTAAACCACCAACTTCGTCAATTAAAGCCTTACGTGCATCTAAGATTGTATTGATATAGTATGAGTTACCATTTCCATTTGAAGCTAATGTTTCTAATACATCGTGTCTTGTTGAAGTATAACCAAATCCCAAGGCTGACAAATATATACCAGTTTTTCTCTTTTCAGAAATAAATTTTTCCAAACTATTGATTGAACTTATTCCAACATTAAAATCACCATCAGTGCCTAAAATAATTCTGTTGTTTCCATCTTTGACAAAATATTTTTGAGCGACTTGATAAGCTAATTGAATACCGCCACTACCATTTGTCGATCCAGATGCTTCTAAATCTTCAATTGCAGCCACAATTTTTGACTTTTGATCACCTGTAGCTCCTTCTAAAACGATATTTACTCCACTAGCATAAGTAACAATAGACACAGTATCGTTTTCATCTAAATTCTCTAAAAGCATTTTAAATGACTCTTGAACAGTATATAAATAGTCGTACATAGATCCTGAAACATCAATAAGAAAAACATAATTATTAGGAACATTTGCATCTGGTTTAACATAGTCTCTTGCTCTAACGGCTATAGAAGCTAATTTGTGCTTATTATTCCATGGGCATTCATTGACTTCAGTATATAAACTCAATGGCTCATCTTTTGGAGCTTCATAGCTATACTTAAAATAATTGAGCATGTGTTCAATCATTACTTCATTTTGAGAAATATTTTTATGTTGAGTTATCTTTCTTCTAATATCGCTATATGATGATGTTGAAGAGTCTAAAGAAAAAGATGAAGTGTTTTTTGTTTTAGTTTCAATAAAATCGTTTTCAGTAAAATTTAAATATTGATTATTTTCTTCATTATTTAAAATGTAACTATATTCATGTCCAGGGCTAGCCATTGCTACGCCATTTGCAGAAGAGCAGCCAACACAAACAGATAAAACAAGTAACGAATTTAAAATCAACTTAGTCTTTTTCATAATTTTTTCCTTTCTCAAGTTAATTATTTTGCCAGTTAATATCAGTTAAATTACCATTTGCATCATATAAAGAATTACTTATGTTCAAATATAAATCAAAACTTACAGGAATACCCACGTATACCGAACGGCGAATTGAATAAACGTCGTTATTTTTATACTCTACTTGAAATGATAAATATTGAATTTCCAGTACAACACTTGCAACATCATTAGTATTATTTACCATTAATTTTGATAAATTTATAATTTCTCCGTCTTTTCTAAATAATAAATCAGTTTGATTTAATTCTTGTTTTATATCTTCTAAATATTCTTTGTTTAATTTTTCTACTATATCCGAGAAATAGTTAATCAACGTATCATCTGGTCGAACATTAAACTTATAGGAAGATTTATATTCATAATCTATATACCAATTTGGTGCACTATTTGATCCAAAAAGATCTACATAATAATCTATTTTAGAAAAAGTATCTGGTCTATATATCTTAAAACCAAAATTATTATTTTCATACTCAAGTAATAAAGAATATGGGCCACTATTTGGTTTAAAAGTAAAATCATATTCTACACTTGCAGAACTATTAGAGCCACAAGAAGCTGTAAGCAAAATAGGCAATAATAGAAGTATTAAAACTTTTTTACTTTTCATTTTGTGCCTCCTTTAAAAAGCCACTAACTTTTGCAACATAGCAATCTACTGTAATACCAAGATATTTTGTTATACTAAGTTCGCTATTAGGTATGAGATTAAGAAGGACAGTACAATCAGAATTGGAGCTATCTATGGTGTAATTTACTTGTCTATTTATGTAAGAATATACCATTTCATTACCATTATTATCTATAAAGTAAGTATGAACTTGATAATATGTTTCAATATTTATCATTGATGATTCATCACAATTATAATCACTGTTAAGGCTTATTCTAGTATTTATAGTAATTTTGTTTGAATCGTCAAAATTGATTCCATCCATATACTCTAAATAGAGATAATTTTGATAATTTTTGATAGTAAGTTCAATTGAATCTTTTTTATTTCCACTAGCTACAATAGTTGGAATAGCAATTGAAGACATTACAACTGATAAAATAATTAATGCAATGTTAATTACTATCAATACGATAGTTAACTTTTTGCTTTGCTTTTTTTCACTATCAACATAAGGTTTTTGTGTTAATAATTCATCTATGCTGACGTTCAAAACTCTGGCCAGAGAATCTAACATTTGAATATCAGGATAGGTTTCACCTGTTTCCCATTTTGAGACAGCTTTGTTCGTAACGCCTAATTTACTTCCAAGTTCTTCTTGTGTGATATGAAGCATTTTACGCCTTTGATAAATAAACTCACCGAACTTGTACTTATCCATACGTTCCTCCTAATTGCATTATATCAGCTAATGCTTCTTTTGTTGCTAGAACTTTATCTCTTAATAAGAGACTTATACTTTATATATGAATTTTTTACTTACGATAGTAGAATAATCGTTTTTTATTAATCTAAATAATTTATAAATTTCAAATATATATATAATTATTATCTTCTAATAATTGGATTAAATTTAATATTAAATATATCTAAAACAATAAGTGATATAAATGGAACAATGCCAAATATTAGTGGAATAGCTAGTTGAATCTCTTTAGCAGTCAAATTGGCTATCGTAATTATTGTTACAAATGTATAGACAATAAAGACAATTGAATTTAAAACAAGTGTAAGAATTGACAATGAATGCTTTCCTATAAATAACTGAATAATTTTAATTGACATAACTAAAATTAAAACATCGATAAAAGCAAACAAAAAGTTTATTAGAATACCCTTACTATATGTAGTTAAACCTGCTGAAAATATATCTTTTAAACTATTATTGTTAGCGTTGCTACTAGGCACTTTAAAACTATTTATTGTAACCAAAATAATTAATGCAGCTATAATGATAACTACATATAAACCTATTTCGATATAGTTAAAGCTATTTTTTTCTTTGTTTTCAATTTCCATACATTTATTTTAAAACAAAATTTAATAATAATAAAGAAAAATTACTTTAATTGAGCATAAGCGTCATCAAATAAATCTTGAATATTATGAAATGCTTGAGATAATGGCAATCCATCGACAAAAGCGTGACTGACAGTAATATTTAATGTCATGATGGTTTTATCATTTTCAACTCTATATTTGTCCCAACATATTCTTGGAACAGAAGAAGATTCAGAATTATTGTTTGGAAGTGGATTGCTCATACTTTCAAAAGAAAGCCATGGAATACAAGTGATGTAGTATTCATCAAAAATTGTTGATTCGTTATATGTTTCTTTCACTGTTTCTTGTTGTTTAGCACTTTCTATCACTTTTTTTGCTCTTTTATAAAATTCAATGTAATCTTCTGCATATTCAAAATTACAATTTTCGAACATTCCACTTTTTGTCATAACAGTAAAACTAGGATTAATTTTCTCATAAAGCCTTATTTCATTATTAACTAAACGAAGCCTCATTTCTTCAACCATGCTTAACCCTTTAGTAACCAAGTATAAAGTATTAATAAAGAAACTCGTTTTTGTCTCTTTGGTATATTCAACAAGTTTCGTGACATCCATTTTTACATCAAATCCATAGCATGGATTAGAAAAAGTACTAAACCACATATATTGTTTATGTTTTTTTAATTCGTTTTCTTTTATAACTAAGTATTTATTCATAAAATCACCTTAATTATTTTAATATAAGTTAAATTAAATTTAAATTTTATTTCTAATTTTTTTAACGTTTTTGTTCATAACCTTTCGACCGATATATTTATAAGACAATTTTTTTAAAAAATTCATTTTTTGACCATATTCTTTAAATAGTTCATCAGGATTATCAAATATTCCATAATCTTTAATTATTCCTTCATTTTGAATATAAGTATTACAGCATTCAAAATATATTGTTGGATTTAAAAAAATCCTTTGTTGCAACTCCATAACCAACTAATGATCCATCGGTATTTGGTTTTACAATTTTTTGTAAAGAGTTTAAATATTTATAATCAAGTATTACACCTTCTAAATCATACCATCTATTATTAACGTAGACTTCAACATATGTATGGAATATTTCTTTAGGTGCTAATTTATAGACTAATCCTATCATAGAACCTTTTTGAAGTTTTTTATCTATTGTAAATCCATGAATACGACACGGTATCTTTAAAGCTCTCAACAACGCCATTAAAAGTATGCTTTTTGTATTGCATTGTCCAAAACCATCTTTAAGAACCTCAGACGCTTTTAAACAATCATCTTTATTATATCCAAATAATATTTTCTCTTTAGTAAAATTATATGATGATTTTACTTTTTCAACATCTGATAATTCATTCCATTTATTATCTAAAATTAATTTTTGAATGTTCTTATTAGAAAAATCTAACAATTTTGTTTCAGATAAATATTCTTTATATATATTGTCTTTCATAGTTTGGGTTTATTTCTACGATATCCACTTTCATCAACATATTCTATTTGATCTTTTAAACGGATATCTTTATCTCCATATATTGTATAGTCACAAACAGCACCATTACTGCAAGTGCTCTTTCTTACTAATTTTGCATGTATAAATTCCATAGCTTTAAAATCTGGATTACATAAGGCTGGCATAACTTCTAAAAGGTTATTCTCCTTTGCAAATTGAACTATTGGACAAAATGTAAACTCATAATATATAGGGCTATTCTTTTCATAAGGTGCAACATTCATTTTATAATCATTCCACTTATCGCATTCTTTTTTAGCTTTAATAAAAGCTTTATACATCATCTTTTTTCAAATCTTATGATTGTAGTTAACAAATTTTAATTTTTTAAACGCAGACAAACAAAGATTACCTTCCATTTCTTCTATCTCCGCTAAGCTAGTTTGTTCTTTACAAACGACATAATAGCACATTAAAGCTATGGAATCATATGTTCCACCAACTCCATTGTGAAAGTTATTTTTTCCACCTAAGTCCTTACGCCAACTTTTTAAATATTCAACGTATTTCAATTGTACTTGAGTAAAAACTTCTTCAAGACTTTCTTGACCGTAATGTTTTGCAATTTTATTTTTGATTTCCTTTTCACACTTTTTGCTAAAAACAACGTGATAACGTCTATCAATGTCCAAATCTTTGTTTTTCATATAATCACCTTTTGCTTTCTTTTAAAATGTTTATTATATATAGTTAGATATAACTAACTTGCCAATATTTTATCATATTATTTGATATTTAAAAATTTATTTGTATACTTTTTATTAGATTATAGCTTATTTTTAAGCATAATAATTATAAGGAGATTATTATGAAAATTTATAACTCTATAAGTGAACTAGTTGGCAAAACACCTCTAGTAAAATTAAATAACTACAATTCTGCCAAAAATTTAAATGCCACGATATATGGCAAAGTCGAATACTTCAACCCAGCCGGATCAGTTAAAGATAGAATTGCTAAAGCAATGATTGAAGAAGCCGAAAAATCTGGTTTATTAACTAAAGATTCAACTATTATTGAACCAACTTCAGGCAACACTGGTATTGGTCTAGCCTCAATCGCTACTGCAAAAGGATACAAAATTATAATTACAATGCCTGAAACAATGTCGGAAGAAAGAAGAAACCTTATAAAAGCTTATGGTGCTGAACTTGTATTAACTGAAGGATCAAAAGGCATGAAAGGTGCTATCGCTAAAGCTGAAGAATTGGCAAAAACTATTCCAAATGCTTTTATTCCAGGACAATTTACTAACTCTGCTAATCCTTTAGCTCACTATAAAACAACTGGTCCTGAAATATATGAAGATCTCGATGGTAAAGTTGATGTCTTTGTTGCTGGTGTTGGAACTGGTGGCACAATATCAGGCGTTGGTAAATACTTAAAAGAACAAAATCCAAATATTAAAGTTATAGCTGTTGAGCCAGCTTCTTCACCTGTTTTATCCAAGGGCGTTGCTGGTCCTCATAAAATTCAAGGAATCGGTGCTGGATTTGTTCCAACCACTTTAGATACAAGCATTTATGACGAAGTCATTGCAGTTACAAATGAAGATGCATTTGAAACTGCACGTCAATTAAGCAAAAAGGAAGGTTTCTTAGTTGGAATTTCAAGTGGTGCTGCTTTATGGGCTGCAACAGAAATAAGTAAGAGACCTGAATATAAAGGTAAGGATATTGTTGTTCTTTTCCCTGATACTGGTGATAGATATCTTTCCACAGAACTATTCAAATAAAAATTAATGCTAGAGACAATTTATATTCTCTAGCATTTTTAATTTTCAAAAATATCAGATTTTAATTCGATAATATATTTAACAAGAATTTTAACGTTATTTTCCAAAACAATCATATCTTTAAGTTCGTCATAACACTTTAATACATTTTGAACTTTTTTATAAATTCCACCTTTTTTCTTCTTATCAGGCTCAAAATAAGTTATTTCTATTTGTATATTTTCTTTTTTATGTTCATTTAATATATATAGTTTCTGACCAATAACTTCTTTTTCACTATCATCAAGCTCAATAAATTCTTGAGTGTATCTATCAACCTCGATAATAGCATCTTTATAACCAGTCAAAGCAGAAAAAGGCGCAAATTGTGCAGCTCTATCACTTATAGACATTTGAGGATGGACTTTAGATACATGTCTTGGCAAATCGATAATGTCATCATAATTATTCCTATTCATGCTTTATGTCCTCCAATTTGATTATTTCTTTCTTTAGCTGTCGCTCCATCTTCTAAGTCTCGACCTTTTAATATGGCATTTTTACCATACTTCTTTTTTATTGATAAAATAACCTCCTGAGTTTGTCGTTCTTTTTCTAACATTTTTTCCTGCTTTTCTTTTTTCTTTTTCTTAGCATCAAAATCTGTAAATAAATCTAGTTGTTCAAATTCAGTTATCGGTTTATCACTTTCTCTAATAATAGCACATGAAATATTTATTCTTCGAATTGTAAGTTTTTTATTGATTATTCTATCGTAAAGACTAACTACATTATCTGTAATAATTGAAAGCGAAGATGTGTATTCGTCAAGTCTTATTGATCCTTTAGCAGCTTTTGGAACAACTCTTCCACAATAATCACTACTTAAATTTTCTTTAATATCTTCTGTTAATATGTCATCTTCAACATTAGCAATATCATAACCGATATATATGACTATATAATTTGTTATTAATCTTTTCTCTAACATTTCATATACAAGAGATTCAATCATTTCTTTTAAGACAATGCGAGCTTTTCTATAAGTATATGCACATTGTAGAACCTGTCCTTGTCCTAGTGTATTATTGCTAGGCTTATATTCCTTAATAGCTTTCATTGTGCAAGACTCATAACCCCAAGCGTGATCTATTAATAGCTCAGCATTAATTCCAAATGTCTTATATAATAATTCTTCATTGTAATAATCGTTAGGAGAACCAATAGAACAACGAGCTATATCACCCATAGTATATAAACCCAACTGATATAATCTTCTTGTATATCCACGTCCAACACGCCAAAAATCAGTTAATGGTGTATGTTTCCATAAAAACTTTCTATACCTTTTTTCATCTAAGCCTGCAATTCTAACTCCATTCTCATCAGGCTTTTTATGCTTAGCAACTATATCCATTGCTACTTTAGCTAAATACAAATTCGTTCCTATTCCTGCCGTTGCTGTTATACCTGTTTCTTTTAAAACATCCAAAATAATATTTTGAGCTAATTGCTTTGCTCTTATTTTATATGTTTTTAAATAACAAGTAATGTCCATGAATACTTCATCGATAGAATAGACATGTATATCTTCTGGCGCAACATATCTAGTATATATTTCATAAATATTTGCACTGTATTTTATATACAAAGCCATTCTAGGTGTTGCAGCAATATAAGATAGCTCCAAATTGTTATTATCTAATATTTCATTATTATTATAAGTAGACCCTTCAAAAGTTCTATTATATGCTTTATCGCGTCTTTTAGAGTTAATCTCTTTAACTTTAGCAACAACTTCAAAAAGTCTTGGCCTGCCACTTATTCCCCAAGATTTTAAAGATGGTGATACAGCTAGACATATTGTTTTTTCTGTTCTACTTACATCAGCAACAACTAAATTTGTCGTTAATGGATCTAGCTTTCTTTCTACACATTCAACTGAAGCATAGAACGATTTTAAATCAATACAAAGATAAACTCTATCTTCCATTTGAATGATTTCTCCTTAGTAATATTTTAACATAAAAATATTCATAACTTATTATTTGTATTTAAATATTAATATATACTAAGAGACTCTATATTAATGTTTCAATTAATAAAGTAATGTATCCAGTGAGTAAAGAAATAACTACTAATGATAATAAAATTAAAATATTATTTTTAAATTCTTTTTTGTTTTTGAACAAATAAACTATTCCTAATCCAGCATTGACAAGTAAACCAGCTAATAAAGCTGCAAATGGTATACCATTTAAAACGTACAATTCAGAAATAATAACACTCGATGAACAATTTGGAATTAAGCCAATTAAAACACAAAGTAAAACGCTTAAAGCTTCTTTATTCTTTAAAGAGTTTAAAATATTATCCTCACCAATAAAGTATATCATTAAGCTAAATATGACGTTTATAGCTAAAACATATGCAAATACTTCTAAAGAATGTAGTAACGAATGAATTAGTTTATTTAAAAACTCACTTTTTGTTTTAAACTCTTTATGGTGGTGTGAGCAACATGAATCACCACATTCATCTATATTTTCTATTGTTTCAGGTTTATTTTGTTTACGCACTAACACAAAATCAAACAAGTAACCAAATAGTAATCCAAGAGCAAGTTTTGAAAATAATAAGACAGCAAGTGAGCCCCATTTATTTGAACCAATAAGGATAAAAACAGCTTCATCACTACATGCCAAAAAAGCTGCAATAAGCGTACCAATAGAAATCTTTTTAGCTAAATATAAATCACTAAAAGTAACTGTTACACCACATTGTGGAATCAATCCAAAAATGGCACCAATAGCTGGTGAACTCTTTTTGTTTTTCACTCTCTTATTAATAAATTTTTCTAGATAACTTAAAATAAAATATATGCAAAATACGAATGCAAATACTTTAAGACTATCTAAAATAGCATCCAATAGAGCATCAATCATGTTTAGCACAGTCCTCACATAAACCGTATAAAACAACTTTAGAACTCATTACTTTAAAATGGTGTTTTTCTTCTATATGTTTAATTAAATGTTTTGCTTCTTCACAGTCTAAATGAAATAATTTATTGCATTTTAAACAAATCATATGTAAGTGATCTTCACATTGGCATTCTTTATCGATATATTGATATAAATATTTATTTGTAAATTCAGCTTTATACTTTCTAATTACTCCTGATTCAACTAACTTTTCAAGCTGTCTATATAAAGTTGCTATTCCTATTTTTTTGTTTTCTTTAACTAAGAGCATGTATATATCATCACAACTTAATATAGAGTCTTTGTGCTCTTTTAATACATTAAGTAAACAATCTTTTTGTTTTGTCTTATATTCTGATGTCATAAAGTGCTCCTTTCAAATATGATAATGATTATCATTTTCACATTAATTTTAATCACTTTATAAAATAAGTCAACAAAAATATTGTTTATTTAAATCTAGGAATTTAAAATTTTAACTAATTTTTCAATATCAAAAGGTCTTGTTACTTTTTGATTTTCTTTAGCAATATAATTAGAGTCAAAAACTACATCAGCTAGTTCAGGGCTTGAAACTAATTCTCCCTTGCACGAAATAATTTTAGCCATGTTTATGTCCTTTAAGTAATCTTTATTTAAATATTTATATATTGATGCAATTTGTTTTTCGTCCATCACCAAATTACGTCCATCAATATTTAAATTCAAAACAACAATTTCTTTAGCTTCTAAATCGATTGCAAAACCTGAATATTGATTTGAATCAGAATTGACATTAATCTTAAGTTCAATATTTTTAGGATCCCACGATTCGGTATTTAAATTATTTTTATCTTGATAACCGCAATATATTTTACCAACGTCTAATTTTCCACCAAATCCATTAATACAAAATAGTGCATATTTATATCCTAAATCTTTAACTTCTTCTAAATCAAAATCAATATATTCTGCACCACTTATACTACGACAATCACCTGATGTTAGTGCTGAATTTCCAAAAGGTTTAGAAGCATAAGTTCTCCAAGATAACTCATCAACTTCATCACCTATTTGATAATTGTCTTTTAAAAATAAAACACCTGTATCTATATCAAATACTTTTTCCCAATAACAGAAAGTTCTTATATACTTTCCTCTTATTTTTATTCTTGAACCGGTAGGTAAAATGTCAAGTCCCTTTCCTGAAGCACTTGTATTAATTGGCAAGGCTATATTTTCAAATTCATTTGAAATATATATTTTGCCTAATTTTTCTGTATTTGAATAATAAGAAATTATCTTGTTCAATACAATATTTTTTAATAGAGCAGACTTTTTATCATCTAATCGAGATTTTCTCCACATATATTCATAATCAGTTTCAATATGACTTTTAGACAAATTATTATGTTTAAAAGTAAAAATTCTCTTTTTATTATCTTGATCAATGTTTTCAATTAATTGATATAAAACTATTGGATTTTTATTTGGTAGCATATCAATCAAACTAACAAAATCATTTTCATCAGCTCGTGCTAAAAGCATTTTAATATTACGTTCTAATAAAGAACCATTTTCATTATATATCTTTGCAGCATTCATAATATTGTTTTCTTTTATACTTTTAATAGCATATTTGTATGGAGAATGGATATTTGTCTCTTTTTCTATATTATCAATATTGCATTCTTTGCAAAGTTTATTAAAATACTTAGCTTGTTTTTTTGACATAGGACATTCACTAGCTAATGGAATTACTTTTTTTATTATTAATAAAGTTTTTTTCTCTTCACTTGATAAATTTTTGAATGATGCATTTTTCAGTTTTAAAACAGAATATTTAACAATGTCTTTTCTGTCTAACAATGAACCATATTTTTTATCGATTTCTATCAAATTGAAAATGTTGTCTTTGCATTGAATTTTTTGATTGTTATAATATCCAAGTTTATATAATAACAAAAATTCTTCTTTTTCATCTAAGCTAAAAGGTCTAGTATATTGACAATAATTATCCATAATTTCGGATAATATTTTGCTTTGCTCTTCTTCAGAAATTATAACAAATTTTCTAATAACACTTTCGTTGCTACCAGACTCATCATATTTTGGAAAAACTTTTTTAAATATTTCTATTCTATCAAAGTTTGTATGTTCATTATGATTTCCTTCGATTAAATCAATAACAACATAAGAAACAATTTGTTCTAAGAGTAATTCATCACATGAAAAATATTTTGTTTGTTGTGGATTATCGTAAAAGGAACTAGGTATGCTTATACCCATATATTCTGCAATATCTTTAACAACTTGCATATTCAATTTTTCAGGATTAACAATTTCAATTCCAAACCTATTTAATAAATAGGTAAAATAATATGACTGTGTCTTTTTATCGATAATACTTTCATCTGTTAAAACATAATGGCGCGATAAAAATATTTGTTTTAATTTACTAGATACTTTGTTCATAACATTCCCCCTATTTTTCTAACAAAAAAGGCCTGACTATTAAATCTCATATTTAAATAGAAATAAGTACAGGCTCTAGTGTGCAATTAAGCACATATTTATTTAATCATATATAAGCTATTATTGCAATTTTAATTTATCTTTTTACCATCTTTCCAAATTCCAGTAATAATTTCCTTATTAGGATCTAAATATATCAACGTTCCTTTACCATCAAATTTATCGTTTTTAAATTCTCCAAGATAAAATTTTCCATCAGCAAAAGTATATCTTCCTTGCCCTTCTTTTTTATTATTTACAACATATCCAACAAATTGATCTTTATTGGCATATTGGATAACACATTCACCATTTAAATGGCCGTTTTTTATTGTACCGATATATTTGTTTTTATCCAAATCGGTTATAACACATTGTCCATCTGGTCTATCGTTTACAAATGTACCTTCTATCTCTATTCCTGACTTTAAGGTTAAAACTCCATAACCATTTTTTTTACCATCAGCTGATACTTCTCCCCCATATATATCGCCATTATCATATTCGATTACTTGTAAAAATTTATCTTGTTTAGCTTTATCTTTTTCAAACATATGTTTCACCTTTTAATTATCTATATTTATATAATAACTGAAATTAGTGGGTAAAAAAAAGATAAAAAACAAAGTTTTTTATCTTAATTCTTAATATTTTGACTAATTCCTTTTAACATGTACTTGCCTTGAGCATTGTTTTCCAACTTGCAACGTGATCAACGCCCAAAAACTTAATGTCAGAATAGTCGTTTACAATATCAGTAATTGAGTTATATAACACTTTTTTTGCTGTTTAGTAATAACAAGTTCAAAAGATTTATTTGCTATACTAACTAATGCTTCTATGGAATAGAAGAAGGTGACATTCATTATAACTGTTGCAATTTGTACGTTATATTCTAAGATAGAATTTGTTATTTTTTCTGGTTGTAACGTATATTCGTTTATTTGGTTTGAATTATTTAACGTAGATACAAAATTGTTTAATGGTTTATTATCGTTTGAATCTGAAATAATATCAAACTTTACGTTAGCAAAATCAAACATATTTGACACTTCAATTTCAAGTGTTATCGAAAGTTTAAATATTTGAACAGTTAAGACTATCAGAAGTTCCAGATCATATATAATGGCATTTTAATTCCATTAAATTCTTCACCTACATTGTTTTGTCAATGTTTACTTGATGTATTAACTATTTACTGTTTCTGTATTTTCTAACTCTCCAACATCTTCAATTTTATCTAATTGTTTTCTAATAGCTCTTGTTCTAGTACCAACTAAGGTATTTAATTCTTTTCCTGCATCGTCTACTTTTTTCATAGCCTTATCCAAGACTTCGGCAAACCTTCCAAATTCAGTTTTTACAGATGTTAATAACTTAAATACATCTGCGCTCTTCTTTTGAATGACCAAAGATTTGAATCCCATTTGTAAAGCGTTAAGCAATGCTGCAAAAGTTGATGGACCAGTAACGTTAACTTTATATTCTCTTTGAAGTTCTTCAAATAAGCCCATGTTAATAACTTCAGCATATAAGCCTTCAATTGGTAAAAACATAATTCCAAATGAAGTAGTATTTGGCTCATCGATGTATTTAGTAGAAATATCTTTAGCAAATTGTTTGATTTCAACTCTAAGTTGCTTTCTAGCATCTTCAATTTTATCCTTATTTCCCTCATCAATACCTTCAAGTATCCTTTGATATTGAGTGGTTGGAAATTTAGAATCGACTGGCAAATAAATATATTCACCTTCGCCGTTACCAGGCATTTTAATAGCAAATTCAACTCTATCTTTTGACCCTGGCTTCGTTATAACATTTTCATCATATTGATTTTTTGTTAATATTTCACTGATGAGATTTCCTAAAATAACTTCACCAGTTATGCCTTTTGTTTTAACGTTGGTTAAAACGTTCTTTAAAGATCCAACATCATTAGCTAGGCCTTTAATTTCACCAATAGCTTTATTAACGCCATTAATTTGTTCAATAACATTTCCAAAAGATTCTTTTAATCGTTTATTTAAAGTATCTTCAAGTTTATTTGATACTAAATTTTGAATCGAATCAAGTTTTTCATTATTATCTTTTCTAATATCCGAGATACTATCTTTAGTAGTCTTTTCTATTTTTTCCAAAGTTTCTTTCAAACTATCAGAAATAGAATTTAATTTATCATCAAGTTTTTTAATTGTAAATTCGTTATTAGAAACTAATCTATCATTAATGCTTGTGAAGTTATTATTTAATTCTTTTATTAATTTAACCTCATGTTCATTTGTAGTTTTAATAAGTTCAACTCTTGTATCGTTACTTATATTCTTTAATTCATTAACATACGCGTTCAAAGAAGAGATATTTTCGTTTAAAGTTTTTTTCAATTCATCAACTGTAGCTATAGTTGGCTTAGCAATTGAATCTGATAAATTTGTTATTGTCTTAAATATATCTTCTTGTTCTATTTTAGAATCAGTTGAAGACTTTCCTTTTTCAATTTTATTTATCTTTAATAATACAAAAACTAAAAGCGACAACACTAAAACAAGAAGAACGACTGCTATTATTAATAATGCCAACATAAAAATTCCTCCTATATAGTGAAATAAGCAAACATTGCTTTTATATTATACACTAAATAAGATGAGAAAGCTTCTTTTATAGTATTTTTTATTCAATCCACCAATTTGGAGTTAAATCACCTAATGAAACGACTTTATCGTTTTCATAATCTAGCATTATTTCAATATCTTTATAATCATTTGGCATTAGTTGCGTCATGAATTCTCTGCAAGCGCCACATGGTGAAATAGCATGACCATTAGAGTTTATAGCTATCACTCTTTTTATTTTTGCTTCACCATTAGTTATCATATTAAAAATAGCATTTCTTTCAGCACAAATTCCTAAAGTACAAGCACAATCAACACATACACCAGTATATATTTTGCCAGATTCTGATTCAATTGCTGCTGCAACACAACCTACTTCAACAAAATTTGAAATTTGTCTTGGATTTAAGACTTTTTTTGCTTCTTTATAAAGATTTTTCCATATTTCTTCCATTTTATTTTACATCCAAAGTTATTTATTTCTCTTTCTAAGAAAATTTATCATTGAGAGTAAGGAAATGCAAGCAATTAATATTAAAAAACTAATAGTTGAAACAATAGTTAATATTTTCATATTTTCAGTATAACCTTCTTCGCTTACCATAATTAATGTATTTTGAAGAGTTAAAATAGAAACAATAGCCGAAACTAAATTAATAGTTGATATTTGTTTGTTAAATAAATTATCTTTGTTCCTATAAGAAAAATAATTTTTTATAGCAATAACAATTTTATAAGTAGTAAATGTTGCAACAGTAATTGCTGCTATCATGTCTAAGTTTACAGGCCTTTGATGATTAATCATTAAAACTGATGGAACAATTAAAGCAATAGTTATTGTTACTATAAGTAAAGAAGATAGTACATATTTGCGTAACGACAAATCTCTAGTTTTTTTATCTACTTTATTTGATCTAAAGCAAACTATACACTTAACAACTAAAAGCAAAATATAATATACAGCAATGCTTCCATTCCATATTGCTAAATAATTTATACCTAAAAATGCGTTATAAGCAGCAAAGCATAACGTTATTAATATTGAAAAATAGAGAGATAAATATTTCTCATTCCAAACTTTTTTGAATTTCTTTATAAAATTAATCATTGTAAGTTTTTAAAATTTCATCAAGTCTTAAGCAATATTTCATAATATCAATGATTTCATCAACCGATTCTTGGCAGTTATTATCCAACCATTTACTTATTATTGAAACTAAGCCACTACAATAGTACATTAAAACAAATGGTTGAATTTTCTCATTGATATTAAAATGATTCATTATAGGAATAAAATATTCTTTATTCATTTTTGAAAACGCATTTTCACTATTAAATAATGTAGCTCTTTTTAATGCTAATTTGAATACTTTTCTATTTTCAAAAACAAAATGTAAATATGGCTTTAAATATTCTGATGTAACTAAAATTAGATCTTTCTTATCATCTTTCTTTATTAAATCATCAATTTTCAAATCTTTATTAAATGAAGAATAAAATTTCTTTTCTATCATATTAATGGTTTCATTTAATAAATCATTCATTGTTTCATAATGTAAATAAAAAGTCGATCTATTAACACAAGCTTTATTGCACAATTCTTTAACAGTTATATATTCAAAATCCTTTTTTCTAATAATGAAAGTAATGCTTCATTCATAAAAAGAGCGGTATTAAAATATTTGCTTTTGTTTTTATTCATAATACCGACTCATTTCTTTACTCTTTTTCAGATATTTCTTTGGCTAATGCTATTATATCATAAGCGTATTTTTTCTTGCTGTTTTCAAGAATCTTTTTATATATTGGATAGTTTATTCCCATTAAAGCCATTCCAATAACACCAATAATAATACCAATTACAAACATACTTGTTCCTTCGCCAATTACCTTCATTGCTAAGCACATTCCTAAGCCAAAAATCAATGCCGAAACTATCCCAAAAGTATATGTAAATACTTGTGCTGGTAATTTAGCCTTTCTATCTAATTTTTTTAATGCTATAACTTTTGATTCTTCTTTGAATATTCGTTTGCTATAGCCTCTGCATAAATTTTATCTGTGTTCATTTTAAATATCTCCTTTCAAGAACAATTAAATTCTATATTTTTTGGATTTAAATCTGAACAACATAAATTGCTAAAAGTGTTGGATTAAAAAATCCCGACATAAGTCGAGATTTAATCTTTTATAATTTATTTTGTATTAATGATAATATATTCTCATAAAGATTTTAATATAAACTTATATGTCTAGATTTATTTTTCTCTTTTGCTTTATTTAAAAATTCTTTATTAGAAAATAATATTTTATTCCCATCTTCAAAAATAATAGAATTTAAGCAATTAATTTCATGTTCATTTAATTCTACAAAATTTATTTTAACAGTACTTTTGAAAATATCACCATTAAAAACTAATTTTTCATCTTCAATTTCCATTGATAGATATTCATCACATTTTTTTATTTTTTCATTTTGAATGCTTTCACTATTAAAAAAATATTTTGAATTAGCTAATATTAAACCAATTTTTGGTGATACTGGAACATAAGTAAACATATAATTGTTATCTATTGAACACTCAATTATCGATGTTACTTTTGATACAATAAAAGCATTAGAATTATTATTAACTATAACTAGATGTTGACCAATAGTATTAAGTGGCAACTTTTCTTTATATAAAAAACCATTTTTATATTGATCAATTATTTCATTATCCGTTAATTTCTTTAGTCCATCAAATTCATCACAAATAATTGAAGTCCATTCAATTGCTTCTTCTTGAGTCTTAATAAGTGGGATTCCAAATAAATAATCATTATTTCTATAGAAACCAGATATATCGTCTAAAATTACAGGTGAAGTATTATCATTTCTACAGCTTTGTAGAACAACATATAATTTAAGAATCTCCATATCTTTTATTGAAAATTCTATACATTTAGATTCAATTTTATTTATTTTTTTTAACAAATTACCAACATATGATTCAAAATTAGCAATTCGATTTTCTAATTTATCATCTTTTTTTCCAAGTGAATAATAGTATTTTTTTGTATAGTCATTTTTTGAAACATTTATTGTTTTCTCAGTATTTTTATTATATATTTTGCCTTCACATTCTTTCCACCTTTTTATTATCATTCGTGGTAATAAATGATTATATTTTTTTATTGCCATATTAATACCTCTACAAATATTTTATTAAAAAACATAAGTTTTTTTGTAGTATAAAGTCGATTATGTATATATATTAAAAATTAAATTTTATATTTGTAGAATTTTATCTAATTTTGCAATAAATGTTTCATTCCTCAATCAAAAAAGTAATCATCTATAGCAATTTTATATCTCCACCTAGGTCTTATAGTTACCCTTATATCTTTTAAATCAAAATATGGATTTAAATATTGTTTTAGTTCAGCAATAAGACCTTTATCAATATCTTTAGGAGCTCTTCTTTTAATATCTTCATAAATGCTTTTGGTAAATTTGTCAACGCCTTCAAATCTTTTAGTTGGTAGTTCAACGCTGGCAACAGCATTAACTTTAAAAACTAATTTCTTATTAGGAATATCACTTCTATTTTCTTGAAAAATAAACTTGTTAAAATACCCTCTATAGTGAACCTTACAACAGCTACCGAACAAACTAAAATATTCATAAAAGCCTTGCTTACCACGATATTCACTGATAAAACTTATAACAAAACTAACAACATTTTCATATGTGTTGTTGCTCTTAAGGTATTCATATTTTTCTAGAGTTTCTTTGCTAAGTGTTCTCATTTCTTTTAATTTGACCTTTAAATCCTTTTCTTTTTAAATTTTAACATTTATGAACACTATTTTACAATTATTTATTTAAAAAAGGACCTCAAATGAGATCCTTTGTTTTTAATTTATTCTTCAGTATCAACTGCTTCGATTTGCTTGATAGTAAGTTCATTTCCTCTAAGTAAATATGTGTGTTCACTGCCACAATGAGGGCAAATCTTTCCATATTTAACTGTAGGATAATCTTTTAAGCAATCTTCACAATGAGTAACTGCTGGTAAAGTTTCAACAATAATTTTTGCATCTTTTAATACAGTCTCTTTTTTTACTGCCCAATTCCAGCAATCTTCAAAGAGATATGGTAAAACTGTAGAAACCTCACCTATTTCAACTGTGACAGAATTAATTTTTTTAACTCCGTTTTCTTCAGCAATTTTATTTACTTCTTTAATACAGTGGAAAACAACACCTAATTCGTGCATTATCTATCCTTTTTTTGTGCTTCTTTATAGGCTTTCTTGCGTTGAGCAACGAATTCTCTATCTTCTTTACTATTCTTGACAAAGACAATCTTTGCAGCACGTTTAGCCATATTTGGTAAAATCTTACCAAATTTCTTTTCAGCAACTACCATTGTACTTGCTTCTGGATGATCACGATGGAGAGTAATAGCATCAAATTTACATCTTGTTGTACATAAGCCGCAACCGATACAACGGTGATCATCGACAACAACTGTACCACAACCAACTAAACATAAACAAGAAACGAGTCCTAACATTGTGTTTTTTAATACATTTTTCATATTATAATTACCCTCTATTTCATATTTCTTCTTTGCTTTATTAATTTTCCAAACCACTCAACTCTATTTGGATCACGATGATCAAAGAAAGAAGATGTATTTTCATCTAATAATGAAATTAAATACATATCGTTTTCATCGAGACAAAACGAATATATATCGTTATTTTCTTTAATTCTTTCTTCGTGTATTGATTTTGCTAAATAAACAATATTTCTTTAATAGCTTTAGCGGTAATTTTCCATTGCTCTTTATTGCTTATACTATCTACAACATCTTTCTTTTGTAAACCGTAATTACCAAAATTAGAATGGTTTCAACCACCAATAATTATTTCTTTATATAATATTTCGTTGAAGTATTCTCTATTTTTATTAAATTTATCTTGTTTAACTATTTTATCTAAAGTTCCTAACATTGATAAACACTCTAAATTTTCTGGCATCTTTTTAGTAGCATAACTTCCAAGCAAAATTACACCATCTAGTTTATCACCATTGTCGTGAGCATAACTTGCTGCCATTGCTCCACCTAATGAATGTCCACCGATATAAATATGTTCATATTTATTCTCATTAATTATTGAAGAAGCCTTATTTATTCCAAAAAGCGCTAGATTAAAAGGCATGTTACACAAAGCAACATCAACATTCTCATTAGCTATTGTTTCAGCTAAACCGACATAGGCTTTACTTTCAACTTTTGCTCCTGGATAAAATATAAATAAATCGTTACAAATGCTATCTTTTTTAGAATATAAAGAATATCCATCATTTTTTTTGCATTCAATATTTTCTAAATTAGTATATTCTTTAGCATGATAATAGACACTAGTATATCCAAAGAACGCTCCGACAAGAATCAAAATTGGACATAGTATTGAAATTAATATAACAAATATTTTTTCTTATTCATAAAACTCTCCGATTAATTATTAACAAAATTAATTATTACTTTATTATTATCATCTTTAACGACATAATTATGTTTTTCATCATCATAAATAGATAACTTACAATTTATAAAATCAATCACACAGCTATCGCTTATCACACTTGTATCATAGGCCAAGTAATAATATTTTGATTCAACTTCATCTGTATTGAAGACAAAATTTTAAAAGTGATTTTGTGATTATTAAAATTAACACTATTGCCGTTAAACATCATAAAATTAGCGCTTATAGAATTTGTTTTAATGTTGTCAGATATATTTATATCATCAGTTATATTTAAATTATAAAATTCATAGACAATTGTTAATTTTTCGCATGTAATCGTATTGTTCTTTGTTTCTTTAACATTATGATATATAGCTTTGCTAATAGTGTTAGCCACTATTACATTGTTTTGAAAAAGCGATTTACTATCAAAAACTCTATATATTTTAAAGCAATTAATATTGTTATTTATAAATTTAAACTCTTCATTAGTCGAAGAAATAGTATATATTCCTGAATTGTTTATAAACTCAAAATTATTGTTATCAACAGTAATATCCTCACCTGCATCGGCATGAGAATTATGACTAAACATTATATATAAGTCTTCTTGATAACTTGAATCAATTTTTACATCATTATTTTTGAAAATGACTGTACTAGCTTTTCCATAAAGTAACAAATAATTTGCAGAAAACATTTCTATCATATTATTGATAAAGCTAATATTATATACTGGCGATAGTTGATAACCGACAGTAAGTCCAACAACTCTAGGTCCCAAATCTTCATTAGGCTTTCCATCAACAATAGTATTATTTTTAAAAGTTACATTTTTTATATACCCACCACCAGTTTCATTTGGATATAAACTTGTATCACCACCGCTAAAAACCGCTATAACTTCATCTTTGCAGTTAGAATATATATAATTATTTTCAATAGTAGCGTTAGTACAGCCTTTTTTATAAATATCTCTAATTCCTATTCCACCTCCTGCAACTGTTGAAGAGTGGTTTTCTAATGTACAATTTTTGATTGTAACATTACTCCATCCAGTAAATAAATCAACCATACCAGACGATGAATATATCGATGCTTCTTTTGGTAGATAGAAAGAGCAATTATTAAGCACTAGCCCATCAATGTCTCTAGCTGATAGTAAACCAAGCAAAGGATCATCTAATTTCTTTTTTACTTTTATTTAAGAGCTAAAATCTATTTTTTAAATTATTTACCTGCTTTTTTGTATAATTCTTGAACATTTCTAATAATTTGTTCAGCTTCATATGGAATTCTTCCAAGCCAATCTGGTCCAATATTAATTAAGTAATTAATACCTAATTTTTCTAGATTAATTCTATTTTCTAAAATTTTTTCAGGACTTTTCCAATTATTATCTATTGAACTATAACCCCAAGAATTATTAAGTGTGCACGCTGATTCATATAAACCAAATGGAGACTTTTTGAAGCCACCAATATCGTTATAATCGATATCGTCCGAAATATTGTTTGGTATTTCATCAGGAATTTCATTATCTCCCAAAGAAACATAATCGAAATTACCATTACCTAGTCTCGAGTTAATTAAACAATCAGGTTGTAAACTTTTAACTAATTCATATATTTTTTTACTTTGCGCCTTTGTGGAATCTAATGGCATATCAAACCACATTAAAAATACTTTTCCATAGTTAGACATTAGTTCTTTTATTTGAGGAATAATTTTATTATTAAAACATATTTCGTAATTCTTTATACTCCTGTCAGTATAATCCCAATTGTTATCCCAGGAACCACCAGAAGAGCCTTTCCCATCAACTGTATAACCTCCACCATTAGGATCACGCCAGTCGATGCACTGCGAATAATAAAATCCTAGCTTTAAATTATATTTTTTACATGCGTCAGCTAATTCTTTAATCAAATCTCTTTTACAAGGAGATGAATCATAACAATTAAACTTATCAACCTTAGATTTAAATAAAGCAAATCCTTCATGATGTTTTGCTGTTATAACTATATACTTCATCCCACATTCCTTTGCAAAACTACATATATAATCAGCATCAAAATATATTGGATTGAAAATATTTGCAAGTTTATCCATTTCACTATTAGGTATTTTCTTTTCACATTCGATCCATTCAGCATATGTAGGACCTCTTTTACCTCTATATACTCCTCCTAGCAAGCTATATAAACCAAAGTGAATCATTAGTCCATATTTTGCATCTTTAAAAGCTTGAATATTTTTCATATATTTCTCCCTTTAAGTATTAAGTTTTATATGTATTTTATTATATAAAATTATATAAATTATTTATTCTTATCATTGAAAATATTTTAATAAAAGATATTATTATTCTATAAATCCAATTAAAAAATTCACTTGTTATTTTACTTATTCGATATCAAAAAATTCTAAATCATTTGGGACAAATATATTGCCTTTAAAATATTTCTTTCCTTCACCAATATAGAGTTCTTTTCTATTCTTTAAATTGTGATCTTCAGTATGATACAAAATTATATTTTCAATATTTAAAGTATCAGCTATTTCACAAGCATCTTTAACTGTTGAATGATGTTTTTCATATGGATGAAATATATCAGATTGACTATTTAAACAAAAAGCTTCATGAAGTAACCACTTGCTATCTTTAACATATTTTTCTTCACAAATATTATAAGGTTCATCACCACAACAAGTTAGTTTTCCATTATTTAACTTCATGCAAAAACCAAATTGCTTAGCCTTAGTTGATTGAATATCAAAAAAAGTAACTTCTCTATTTAAAATATTTACTTTTTCACCATCTCCAACTACTTTAAAATGAAGGCGCTTATTAATAAATTCAACATCCTTTTTTTGTAAAAGTTTTTGTGATATATCAATCAATAAGGTTATTGCTTCTTCATGAGCATATATTGTTGCATCACCATCGTATTCGCCTTGTTTCATGTGTTGACAAATCATTCTAATCATCCATATGATACCTGTGATGTGATCAAGGTGCTTATGAGTAACAAATATACTCTTTATATTTTTCCAATTAATTCCTGCATGTTTTAATTGATGAAGTATACCATTTCCTCCTCCACCGTCAACTAGTAAATACTGATTATTCTCTTCTAATACAAAGCATGTATTATAGCATTCTGTAACTAAGGCGTTTCCAGTACCAAGCATGGTCAATTTCATTTAATTACCTCCAAAATATTAAGTATTAAATTACTTATTTTAATAACGCATAAAAATTTTAACACGAACACTTAATAAAAGTAAAAATATAGATTTAAAGTCAAAAAATACACCTAACTTAAATTAATGAGGTGTAATGTTTAAAATTATTTTATCTTCCATTTTACGCTATCTGATTGTAAATCAACCATATGTGTATATATTCCATTTTCCGCATATAGTTCATCTGGTTTTCCTTGTTCTGCTACAATACAATTAGATAGGACAACTATTTTATCCGCTCCAGCTACAGTCCTCATTCTATGAGCAATTACAAGAACAGTTTAATCTTTAATTAATCTTGATAACGCACTTTGAATAAGTGTTTCATTTTCTACATCTAAACTTGCAGTAGCTTCATCGAGTAAAATTATTGGAACATCCTTTAAAAATGCACGGCGATAGAAATTCTTTGACGTTCTCCGCCTGATAATTCATAACTATTCTCACAGATATTTTAATGTGTACCCTATGTCAAGGACAATAAATAAAAAAGGTATATATTAATAAATAATCATTGATATCCCTAGGGATATCAAAAATTAAAAAAATTATATAAGGACTTGTGTAGCAACAGGTCCTTTTGCATTGTAAATGATCAAATTTGTCCTAGGTTGGTTAAGTAAATAATTACGATATTGAATAGGAGTCATTTTGTTTAATCCCCATTGGCATCTATCATTATTATAATAATCAAAATAATTATCTAATTCTTTACATACATTTTCATATGAATCACATTCTTTTAAATGCAGCTCATCTTTCATATGTCCAAAAAATGATTCTTGAGGAGCATCATCCCAACAGTTTCCTCTTCTAGACATTGATTTAGCAATATTTAACTCTTTAAGCAATGAAGTAAAAGCAATTGAAGTATAATGAACTCATTGATCACTATGAATTATACAACGATTAAAATTGATAAATGAATTTTTTTAATTGTATAACTGTATCAAGAACAAATTTAACATCTAGTGATTCAGAATATTCTTTTACCAATATTTCATTAGTTGATGAATCTTTAATAGTGGAACAATAACATAATTTTCTTTCTTTACCATAAAAGATATAAGTAATATCTGCAAGTAAATGTTCTCCTTGTTTAGATGATTTAAAGTTACGATTTATTTTATTGAAAGCATAATTATTGGTTTTCATAGCTTTTATCATACGACGATAAGGATTTGCTTTTCTAATTGGACAATATAATCCATATTTCTTCATTAAATGTCTAATCTTCTTTAAATTCATTTTAATATCAAAAGTATTACTTAAAGTCATTTTAATTTGTCTAGCACCTTTATGACGATTTCTATAGTCATATGTTTGCTTGATTAATTTAAAATCTTCTTGATCTTTTAATCCTTTAATTGTTGGATTTTTCTGATAATTTAAGTAATTATAAAATCCAGATCTAGAAACATGTAATTCCTTAAACATCATAGAAATAGACAAATGATTTTTTGGGTTTGATAATGCTTTTTGAATTATTTTGTATTTTTCTTTGATGGGGATTTTTGAGGCTGGTAACGTCGTTTCAGCCTTCGTATTTGGCGTAAGAATTCATTTTCTTGCTTCAATGTTTCTATTTGAAGCTTTTGTTTTTCAATAATTTCTTCAGGAGTTAAATCTCTAGTTATAGAATTACCTGTATTATCTTTACGTGTATCTTCTAGAGATGAACGTTCATTATATTGTTTTTTCCACCTTGAAATTGAAGCTTTAATTCTCTCATATCCAAGTATTGATTTTGGAAGACCAGCTTCTTAAAAAATAACTGTAGCTGATTTAGTACCATATTCAGAAATAAACAAATTTTTAAATTCTAAAGTATATGTAATACTTTTATTTGAAACGTGATTTACATATTTATTCTTTTTTAATAATTCGACTTGATCATCTGTAAAATAATACTTTCCCATAATGTCACTTTCTTTCTTTTATTATCGCATAAGAAAACCCAGTGAGTAGAACACTTTTTTATTAAGTGTCCATTTCACTGGGTACATTTTATTTCTTCTGCCACTCACAGGAATAGACAAAAGAAGTATTTGATTGTGTTTTTAAAAGCAATTAATTTCCTTGAAAATTTTTCATGTATTCTACATTAAAAAGTGTGAATCGAACAGTTAATAAATCACCTTTTGTGCTATACGTAAATTCCATTAAATCAATTGTATCGTATTGTGTTATTCCAATATAATACTCACCTTTGTCATTTAGTTCAATAACACAATCTTTTTCATAAATATTAAAGTGTAAACTATATGATTTATCTTTATATCTTACATAAACATTTGTGAAAATTAATTGTTTCCCATTTTCTAATTCAATGGCTAAATCTTCATAATTCTTATATACTGTAGGATTGTCTTCTTTGCTTTTTAAAGTTTGATCAGAACAAACGATTTCTTTACAGAATTCACTATCAAATAAACTGTTAGTAATTCCAAATTTATTTTTAAATTCTTCTAATGTTCCATCATAATAAAGAGCATCAAGATGATAATTTCTTTCATCGCTATAGTCAGTACCATCTATAGAATAACTTTGATTGAAAGAAAAACTATTTAATGTATTTGGTAAATGTAATTTTTTAAGAGTTTTAGTGTTTTTCATAGGTTCACTATTTATATTTGACCTACTTGAAATAGTAAAGCCAGTTACTGTCTTTCCATTTATTGTAGCAGGAACAAATAGTTCTTCACTATTTCCACAATAGTTTGTTAAACGAATTGAACTATCGTCTATTTCACCAGTTTCTTTATTATAAGAATAGCCAACATATTCATAATCGTTAATGATACTATTCAACTCGCTATCGTCTTCAATCTCAATTTCGCATCCATAATTTTTAATATTTGAAAAATCTGTAAATACGGCATTATTTACTTTAGATATTAGTTTAATTTTTGTGGTGGCATTATATTGAAGTCTATCATAGTTAATTCTATTCAATGTTGAAGGTAAATAGATATTTATAATTCTATCTAAATTATAATCTATTTCGAATTGATTTAATGAAAATTCAGTAACTCCCTCATGAACAACTATTTTTTTAACGTTCAAACAATTAATAGGATTGAGTCCATCAATACTATTATTGAAATATATATCAATTGTTTCAAGCCCATTTACAAAACCTCCAAAAGTAGCATTAGGCTTAGTTGAGTTTAATTCTATATTTTTAATTGCACCTTTTTCATCAGATATATAAACTTTATCAAAAGTACCACTTAAGACTAACTTATCTATACTAACTTTATCACTTAATACTGAAAAGTTATATTGATCATAGGCATTTCCAACTTCTAAATATTCAAAGTGAGCTTGAATGTCACTTGATAAAAATATGTTAGCAAAAATATCAAATTCATAATTATTTTCATCATAAATTAAATTATATTTTAAGGACTTTATGTTTATAAATATATTTGGCAATTGATTTCTAAAGAACCAATCAGAATATTTATTGTATTGAAGTAAATCTAAATTATCTACTTTTTTATTCATTAAATATAAAAGAGTACTATTATTTGTATCAGTCAATAGATTATCTTCAACTTTAAATAAGGTTGAACCTTCTTCGACAATTATATTTTCTAAATAATAATGAACATTATCATTAAAATATTCAATATTAAAAGTTTTAATATCAACAGTATTTCCTTCTTGATCAGTTATTCTAGTAATTGATTTTGGAATATAAAGTTCTCTTATATTTCCACTAGCGAAGATATAAAAGTTATTAGAAATAGCTGTAACATTACTTGGTAAAGTTATTGTAGTTTCACTTCCATCGCTAACATATCCTAAAGCAACACCATTTGACACTTGTAATCCCTGATTAACGGAAATACCACCACTATTAGAAAATATTTTATCCATTATTTTCGAATATTCTTGTTTTGTAATTTCAAATTTAGACTCGTTTTTTAATTTTTTTAAAGTGTTTGGATTAATCAATGAAAATCTATCATCTATCTTGTTTCTTACTTCAGAAATGACACTTTGATCATTTATTTCTTTTTGAGTCATATTTGTTGACTGATAGTTAATTACAGTTCTTTCACTTGTTTTCGAATATTCGATAAACAATAATGAACTATCGCCATAAAAATACCATTCTGTGTTGTTATCATCAGAAATTTCTATGCCACCAAATGTATAGTTATTGCTATCGATATAATTAACGCTAAAATAAATGTAATGACTTACACCATCAAAGCTATATTCACCAGGAATATAAACATAAGTTGAAATAGACTCACTTTCTAAAAAAGTTTTAATATAGTATTGTTCATCTACAAATGCTGCAATATTATAAAAACTTGTTTGTTTTCTATATTCAGTTAAGCCTTTTCCCATTATAATCGGAATATAAAATGATTGTTCAAATGCGTTAGCAATATCTGGCTTTTGTGTTTTGCCATCAGCGTTATCTATAATTGAAATAATATCATCATTTCTCTCATCAACTTTCTTTAACGCTAATTTATTTTGTTTATTAGAAGTAGAAATCTTACTAGCATTATCAAAATCTTTAATTATTTTGCTTACTTTTTTATAGTAATCATTATATTCGTTATTTTTGACTTTGTTAGAGCACCCTGTCATACATAATATTGATGACAAACTTAATAGTGAGACGACCAATAAATATTTGTTTTTCATTTGTATTCCCCTTTTGCATATCAAACTTTTTTGCATTTCCTATTTGATATTAGCTACATTTTAATTTTAGCAAAAATAAAATATAATGTCTATTTTATTATTATTTTTTTAATCGGTGATTCATATAAAGATTTTATACTATAAGCAATCGGTTCTTTATTATGATTTGTTTCTTCTAAATATTTCTCTTGAGCTTTAAGAAGGTAAAGATATTCTTGCAGCATATTTTCAACTCTATATTTATGATTTAAGCTTTCGCTTTTTATATATTGAATAATTCTTGGGAATCAAACAAATTGAGCCTTTCTTTTTTCCAAACCCATTATATTTTTCAAATGATATTCTAAAACCATTTTTTTACATATAAAGATTAATATTATTATTTTTCTGCCTTATTTTTTCTAAATTCTTACACTTCCCGTTTGAACTAACAAAAGTTTAAAATCGAGAAAGCAAAAAATTATTTCTTATTTCAATCATAGATAATGGTGTAAAGTTTTCATCAATAAAATATTAATCTATTGTTGAATCAAGCATAATCCACTTATCTAATTTTTTATCAAATATTTCATATGCTACATGTGAGTCAAAATCAAAAAGTAAAAAGGAATTAATAAATACTCTTCTAGCATATATTCCTAATGCTAAGCAGCACTCTGTAATAATTTTAGCTTTATTTAGGCAATTAATTCCATTTTCACTATTTTCAAAACTATATTCAAGTAGTTTTAAAGAATTACATTCTATGTGATTGTCATAAAAAAATTATGTTTAAGTATCGGAGCAAAATAATGTAATGATCTTTTTGCACTTTCAAATGAAGTTCCGCTTTTAGCAATATACTTTAATGAATATTTGAATTTTAATTCTTTCGCCTTAAAATCATAAATTAAATTAACTTTTTTACCATTTAAAAAATTAGAATAATTATTCAGTATTCCTAAATATAAATTTTCTATTTGTTTTTGATATGAGTTCATATATTTCTCTTTTAAATTTGACATTTTATATAAGTTTATCTATAAAGAACTACGACTTTGGGATCTTCTAAATCTTGTTCTCTAACAAAACACTCAACATAATCTCCAATTTCATATATTGGAAAATAATTAATTAATGTTCTTGCTACAAATCTAATTTTAACTCTCCTATTTGAATCTTTTGATTCAATAACTCCATACATTAAACTACCTATAGATCTTTCAGTAATTCTAACACTTACAGTTTTGCCACTCGAACTTCTAAATGGCAAAAACCAATTTAAATACACAGCTATTGAAGTAATTAAAGCTGTTATTGTTACTATATCCAAAATAAAAAACACAATCATTATTTCACTAATTCTCTTATTTGGTTCCATATAAAATAAACTAATTGTAAAAATAATGCTAACAACAAATAAGGCAAATAAAGAAATTAATGAAATCAACATTCGATAAAATCCATACATTCGCTTTATATTGAACTTTTCCATAAAAATAAACCGTCCATTAAATTTATTTTACAAATTTATAATTAAAATTTCATTAATAAAAATTAAAAATATCCATTTCAACTATGAAAAAGACTATTATTTTTCTTTATATTAAATTAATTCATTTTTTAATACATCTATAAGTAGAATAGTAGAAACTATCTGCAACATTATATAACGTTTGTAATACCCTATAAATAATCAATGGTAATCTTAAAACTACATATTAATTTTTTTGATTAATTTAACTGCTACTTTTCTTTATTTATCTTACTATTCATCCAAAATAAAAATGTGTAAACCAAGTAATTCAACTGGATTTACACATTACGCTACTCGTTGGCTTTTTCAATTTAAACTAAGTGCAAGAAATATTTTAAAATTAATTTTTTAAATTAAAATACTAGTTATTTTCTTTTTTTAACAATTCTACTAATTCGTTTGTTTCAATGTCTTTATAATATAAATAACCTTGATATATATAACATCCCATATCGTTTAAAATTTCTTTTTGCTCTTTAGTTTCAACATATTCAGCAACTACATTAAAATCTAATTGATTTCCTAATTTAACTATAGATTCTACAATGCTTCTGCATCTTTCATTATCTATGTTTTTAACTAAATTTCCATCAATCTTAACGAAATTAAAGTAATTCTTTTGTAAGAAAGAAATTGAAGTGTGACCCATTGAAAAATCATCCATTGAGATTTCTATTCCTGATTCTTTAATCAAACTAAATACAGTAAGATAGTCATTTGAGTCTGACAAATTTGCATCTTCAGTTATTTCTATACCAAACGTTTTGTTAGTAATATTTGCTTCTTTAACTTTTTGAATTAACCAGTTGTGGAATGACGGCTTCATCAATAAATCTAAGTTTAAATTTACGGCTAACTTGAAATCTTTATTTATTGTCTGAACTTCCTTAAGTGTAAGTAAAGCTTGATCAACTATCTCTTTTGATAGATCTTCAAATAAATATCTATTAATTGCTATACCTACAACTAAAGGAGGATATAAATATTGTTCTTCATTTAACTTAAAGCGTAATAATGCTTCGCAAGATATTATTTTTTCATCTTTAACTTGAGGCTGATAACGTAAATATATTTTATGGTTATAAATATCAGAGCTCAGCTTTGAAGCTATATCGTCTTCAAAAGAATATAAAGAGATATTTCCTCCTTGTAATCTATAACCTGTTTTTTGATTTTCACATTCTTTACATATCTCTGTTAATTTATTAACAAATCTTTTTTCGTTTTCTTTCACAAATTTATATTCAAGTTTAACAAATGGCATATAAATTAAAACACCAACGCCAACTAAAACTATTTGTAACAAACTACCAGCAATCGATCCAGTAGCTTGATATCCACTAATTATTATAGGAGTAGTCCATTGAACTGAACTATTAATAATTTGAGGAACAATTCCAATATATGTAGCTAAATATGCTATTGAATAAGTTACTAAAGGAACCAAAGTAAATGGTATTAAATAAATTGGGTTTAATACTAGTGGTATTCCAAATATCAACAATTCATTAATATTAAAAAGTAATGGTCCACCTGCTAAATAGCATAACTTCTTTCTCTTTTTATCTTTGCTAAAAATTAGCACTGCTAAAAATAAACTAATTGAAGTTCCACATCCACCCATTAAAACAAAAGTATCGATAAACGATTTAGTCATTATTTGACCATTAGTGAAAGCAAACACGCTATCAGGTGATGTAAGAATACTATCAAAAACATTACCTCCATGTATTCCAAGCATCCAGAAAACTGATTCAAGGAACATTATTAAAAATCCCCAAAAATAAGTAGCGCCAATAGATTCAAAAGGTTTACGTAATAAATAAAGAATTAAATCACTAAAATTATTTATATTAGGAAGTAAGTTAATTAAAAAAGCAACTAAAGAAGAAATTAGTATGCATATAAGCATTGGAAAAATAGTATGTAAACTTCTTATAAATGTCGAAGCATTATCTTCTTTTTTATTGTGAATAAATAAGTGGTAAAACACATAGAAAAGCTTAGTAAAAACAAATGCTGTAATTAATGACGAGAATATATTAACCATCTTTGTATATTCTAAAATATTTGCTTTACCCGTCAAAACATCAACGCCTAAAAAAGCAAAATAACACGCTACAGATGAAATAGTTGAAAATATACGTACATCAGTATGAACATCTTTAGATGTAGATTCATAAAAAGATATAGCTATAACAATGTATAAAGCTGAAAATCCAAATGTCGCATTCTAAATCAAATCAAAAAAATTATATATTTTTCCATCCAACGCATTTTGAATAAATTCTCTTATAACTGTTATTGGAAAATTTTGAACTACAAGTGCACAAGCACCAATCATAAATATAGGAATTAAAGATTGAAAGGCTTGTTTTATAACTAAAAAAATAGAGTTATTTGATCTATTTATGGCTTTATCTAAATATTTATCAATTAATTTATCCATAAACGTACTCCATTTTTTTATAAATAATTTCTTTATTTACTTTAACATTAAGCTATTAAAATAGCAATTAAATTCTTTTAATTTAAGCTCTATATCAATAATAAGTAATATAATTTATACTTTATTTATCTTAAAGACTATATTTATATAATAAATGCTTACATTATTCCTAACAATAAAAATATTTATTATTAATGACTATCTTTTTTAATCGTATTCTAAACAGATGCCTTTGTTCTTAAGCGTTAAAAATAACCAAGATTGACAAAAAGGTTTCGCATCGCTTTTTGCTCCTGCTTTTCTAAAAAGTCTAACAATTTCTTGTAAATATTCAATGTCGTTATAATTAAGAATTGACGTTGCCATTTTGCATTTGTGATTGTCATCTCCTGCAATGCTAACGTACTTTTGAAATTTACAAATTCTTCCTTGAGTGTCTTTGCAAGCCCAACTGGAATATCCATAAAGGCTTGCTGAATTGTAATCATCTTTTTAAAAATGTTTTGCAACAACCTCGACTGCTTCTTTTCTTGTAATTTTGTTCATTTCAATTTCAACTCCGTTTGTTTGCTGTTTTATTTCTTCAATTTGTTTTAGTGTTTTTTGGTTCATTTTTCTTCATCCTAAGAAAGTTTTTCTTTTCCCTCCATCGTGTATGTATATCACTCTAAACACACACTATAGCAAGTTAATAATTCACTATTTTTTAATGAATTTTATCGCTTAAAAAGGAGCCTTTATTTAGCTCCTTCAAGTAGTTTTTTCATAGCTTTTTGGCATTCTTTTTCGCCTTTAGCTAAGTCAACCATTTCGTTTAAATCTGAAAATACAACAACTCCAATTCCGTTAACTCCAAGCTTGTACTTTGTATCAACTTTCCTATGAACCTCGTGGTATAGTTGCTTTGTTTCCTTACTTAAGCTTTTGAAAATTTTATTGATTTTTTGTAACTGTCATCATTTTTTTGTTTCTTCTTACGTGTATATATATCACTCTAAAAGAAACTTATAGCAAGTTAATTGTGTACTTATTTTTGATATTTTTTATATACTTTTAGTATATAAATGTTCTTAGTTTTTATCACTTTTAAAGATAAATTCTATTTCTCTAATTACACCATTTTTAAAAAGTTTAGTTGCGTGCTCGACTGCTTCTTTTTCTTTCATTGTAGTATCTCTTATATAGTAATCAATAAGAGTATTCATTCCTTCAATTTTTGTATTGGACTTTTCACACATTTCAAATAATGCATTGCGTGTTGCAGGTAAAATCTCAAACTTATCAACTTCAGGAACAATAGCACATCCTCCCCAAGTACCATGTAATTGTTTATCATCATCAATGAATAATACTTTGCCGACTTTATCCTTGTAGTTAGGTTCGTCTTTCATCTCTATGATTTTTATATAGCAACCTATTTCTAATTTAGCCATACTAGCATCCTCCTTTTACATTAATTAATCACTCTAAAAAACTTATTTATCAAGTAAATAGAGTAAAAGAAAAGCCCACCGAAGTGAGCTAATTTTAATAGCATTGAATGATTCATCTGTTTCCGACTGCTTTTCCTCTATCAATTAATGCTTTTCTTAATGTTAAGAATTCTTCCAAGCTTAATTTGTAGAATGAGCAGTCTTGAGAAATGCTAATCATTAAGTCTTTGATGTCTCCATATTTTGTTGCTGTTTCAATTCTTTTTTTGTAGTTGTTGAATGTTTTTTTCATAGTTTTTTCCTTCTTTCTTTTTCTACTATATATATCACTCTAAAGTGTATTTATAGCAAGTTAATTAGAAAGATTTTTAACTATATTTTTTAAACACAATTATCGTGTTGGAATATAAAATTCTTTTCTATGTAACGGTGTTTTTCTATAAACGACTACTTCTCCTTTGTCTGTAATTTCATCTATATCAAAGTACCTTATATCCATATTTTTTGGGAATAATGGATTAAATATTCTTTTTATTTCTTTTGAATATGCTTCATCTACTTTTTCAAAATATTCTAAGTTTGATTCAGCAATTAGATAAATGCATGTCCCAATATCACCAGGCGAGTATTCGCTAGCGAAAACGCATAAATATTTTTCTTTTTTCTCATCATAAGAAAGAATTTGCATTGGAAACGGCTCGTTATCTAAAATTAAATAATTTTTGCAATAAATGATATCTCCATATTTATATTTCATTGTAATCACCCTCTTTTAATTTTTAGGACTATTTGGATGTACTGTTCCTTCTCCATCATCCTTTTCTGTCCAGTAAAGTAAGCCAAAAAAACTATGTGTTTTAAATATAGCATTAGGTTTTCTAATTATATTTCCTAAAGAATCGTAATTATGAAAATGTTTGAAAGCAAGTTTAGGATTATTATCATTAGGCTTATTTTTATTATAAAGATGAATCTCTGGTGCAGTAGTTGTATAACCAGAACCAGCTTCCAAAATTAGTTTCCTAGCTGTATTTTGGTACCATGTGTAAGAGCTATAACCATTTACATGAGTTTTATTTCTTATACAAAAATCAACATCAACTGGTTCTGTTAAACTTATTTGCATAACATTTGCGTTGCTATGCTTGATTAATAAAACATCTTTTTTTCTTCGACATTGTGTAGCTATAGCAGCCATTGCATCAATATCTAATGTTCTAACTTCGGTAAATTCAAATGTCTTACCATCAATTTCAGTTCTAGAAGAAACAGTTGATTCATTTCCTTTAGCTGCTGCATCTGAAAAGAATGATTCAATAAATGATTTAAATTTTGCAAATTGTTCAAGAAACCATATCTTTATGTCATTCATAACTGATTTAAAATCAATCCAATTTAAAATAATGATTGCTGCCATAGCCATTAACGCGGCAATTACTAGTGGAACAGATATTTTCCAACCAATAAAAGGAATCCAACTAGTAGATAATGCAGTTGTCATAAGTGAAATACATGAAGTAAAAGCAGATATTATCTTTTCAACAAGTCCAATGCTTTTTAAAATGTTAATAATTTCCATTGTTCCAGATGCAGCTGATATTGTAGAAGTGCCACCTCCTGGATTAGTTCCAATTCCAGGGTTCATTGGAGTAATAGGAATAGTAGGATTAACTGGTTGTATTTTGTGGACGTATTTTAATTTAGGATCAAGGACAGAAAATTTAACTTCATTTAATGATACATATCTATCAAAATTATAATCATATTCTCGTAAAGTTTCATAGTATTCTAAATCTTCTTCAGATAGCGAAGCTTCTAATTTAACTTGATAGTCATGCATTATATCGTAAAATTCAGGTATTATATAATCAATATCAAAGTCTGGTAATTCAATAGCTTCTTTATCTTGAACATTTAATGCGGTTATATCTAAATAACTAGGAAATTCTTCCTTATAACCATCTAATGCTCTACTAAATATCTCATTTGGATCTTCAGTATCCTCAAGTTCTTGATCGACAGCACGTCTAATTACATGTGTGACTTCTGTTTTAATTTCATTAATTTTTGCCGTTAAAACTTTTTCTCTTCCAGCCAAAGTAAAAGGAAAAGTTAATGCTAAAACAAGTATCACTAATTTTTTCAACTTCATAAAACCTCCATTTGTTGTTTGCAGTATAACATAAACAATATTCAAATGTCTATTTTTTTATTTTCCACTTTTTTTACAACATCATCATACATTACTTTTTCTCCATTTCGGATACAATATACACATTCTGAATTACCTCCATTTTCAACATAACGTCTTAATATAACTGAAGCATATTTTTCATCAAGCTCCATCGTATAGCAAATTCGATTTGTTAATTTACATGCTATTAGTGTTGAACCAGAACCACCAAAGGTATCGATTACAATTGCATTTTCTTGAGAACTATTTTTTATTGGATAAGACAATAAATTTAAATCGTTCAATCGTTGATGTATAAAAATACATAAATGCACGTATAAAAATTTAAAAAATTAAAAATACAGAAAAGGCACATCTTTATATAAGTAGAATGTGGTTGTTTGGTTCTTATGCGAAAGAAAAAAATGACAAATTCAGCGATATTGACATAATGGTAAAATTTAATGAAAATATCGAAAATCAAAAAGTATATGCATTAGCTTTAAAAAAAAGTTTGCAGAAAGCTTTAAACGTTCCTGTTGATATAGTTGTATTAAGAAAGAAACCAGATGATTTTGATTTAGGAATACTAAAACATGCAATAGAAATTAAATGATTTTTTAACATAAGGTATTTAAATGAGTTGAATTCATCTTGTTTGTATCATTTAATATATTAAAGGTGATTTTTTTATGCTTAAAAGAATTAAGATTGTTATAAGCACATTATGTTTAGGTTTGTTAGTGGGGTGTACTTCATCTCTTTCTTGGGATGATAATATTAAAAAAGATATTGAACTTCTAAAAAATAATAATTTTTATGCATATGTTTTAAATTCCAAAGAAGATATTCAAGAATATAATGAAGGTACGAATAAAGAAATTAAACAAGAAGGTTATAATTTTACAGTTAAGTTTGTAAATGTATATAATATGATAGAAACAGAAACATCAGTCTCAGATTATATTGCTTTCGCCGAACTAAGCACTAAAGAAGAGGCAAAGAACTATTATACTTTTTTAAATAGAGAAAACAGAATGTATAAAATGTATATTTCTGAGACAATCGTTATAATCACAACATCCGATAAAGCCATTGAACTTTTAAACTATAAATTCAAATAGTCCCCCGTCGATGAATATTGATTATTGTATCAGTACCACATGCCCCCACCTCAGAAATGCGTGAGGCATAATTTTGAAAAACTAGATTTTAGAAAAACCAATACTAAATTAAGGAGCAGAAATGCTCTTTTTTTGATTTGAAGGAGAGAATATGAAGAAAATATTAATTTATTTATTAACGATCACTTACTGTTTATTACAAACACTAATTGGCGGATTCGTTTATTTATTCAATCTAAAGAAGAAACATTATAAATTTCATGGTTCAATTATTACTGAATGGAATTTTAAGGGTAATGTTTCGTTTGGTTTGTTTATTTTTATCAATAAAAACGATCATACTGAAAAGCTTAGAAAACATGAATACGGGCATACAATTCAAAGTTTAATTTTAGGTCCATTATGGATTTTTGTGATTGGCTTGCCTAGTCTGATTTGGTGTAGTTGCTTTGAAAAATATAGAAGAAAGCCTGATTATTTGTGTTAGACGCACACACGATATCGACACCACCCTTTGAAAGAAAAAAATCTGCAAGATCTATGCCAGCAACGAATGTCGTCTTCCCGTTCTTTCTTGCAATTAGCAGGATGACTTCGTTGAACCTTCTTAGTCCTGTCTCCTTGAATTTGAAACCATAGGCAGTCTGAAGTATTGCCTTTTCCCATAGTTCCAAAATAAATGGCTTGCCGTTGAATGGCGATTTTGTATGCCTACAAAAAGTCGCTATGAAATCAATTTTTATTTGTCCTGGAACTTCATCGAATATGTATTTAGGATTATCCAAATCTGTTATCAGTCCATCAAGTATAGTTCTTAGTTCGTTGCCAACGACAATATCTCCATTCATTATCCTTTCGTAATATTCTTTTAGGTAGTTCATTATCCTGTCTTAACCCTTTTCAAGAATTCGTCAAAAGAATCATCTACATCTTCTACAGAACCGCCAAGTATCGTATTCAAGGTCTTTATGATGTTTGAGTAAATCGAGATGGATTGAAGGTATGCCTTGTATGACATCGACATCCTTACATTGCCTTTGTTCGAGAACTAGATTGATCCGCATTTCCTAATAGAACATTCAAGCATATCAAGTTCCACCTTCAGGAATGCGGCCTTCTTCAATAACTCGTCGACTAGGTCTACCTTGGTTTCATCGGCATTGGTGAATAAAGTTTTTAATCTTTCATATTCTTTTTTTGCCAATTCTTTCTTATCCATCTGCTACCTCCTTTTAATCTTTGTTTGTTTCGCCTGTGCGCGCTTGTTTTGCCATATCGAGCAATTAATCAAACTGCACTAAAAAAGACAACGTCGGGCTTCTTTGGGCCTTTGGTTGGCATTATTTCCTACTTATCTTCTTCGACATTAGGGATTTATTTAATTATCTTATTTTGTTCTTCAGTTGTAATTCCTATACTTTCAAGAGCCTGCCTTGTCCCACACTCAGGACAAATAGGTGTTTCATTATCAATTCGTGATATTGCTGGATGTCCTCTATAATGCTTGCCGCATATAGGGCATACCTTGTTTGTACTATTTTCCTATTCTTCATTCCCTCCAGACTGTAAATGAATGCATCAATCAGAACATCTTTGTCAAAGTCAAAAATATCATATCCCTCGAAGCAAGTCTCAAGATAGTATCTGGTTAATACCCAGTTTTCTTTCTTCGTGCATGATATAAATGATTGCCGTTATTTTGCGTTCTGTGCCTTTTTTTCGTTAAGGGCTACATTTACTCGCTTTCTGTAATAAAACGCCGGATAACCATCGTAAGTGTCCAATCGTGCCAAGTCTCGCTTGCTTATTTCAAAGACGCCTAGAGGAACATTATTGCCTACTGATTTTTCGACCGTAAGATATGAGCCGGTCTTGCTAGGTCAACTAAATGTTTTCTATATCTTGTTAATCTTTGTAGTGCTAAACGCTGCTTTCCGCGGAACGGCTTAAGCATTTTAGTCCTTCCACATCTAGCAAAATCAATGAGCATAAACGAAAGCCACTATATAACTATTTGATAAAGACAATGCTAGGTTCAAAAGTAAAAGTATTGCATGCAGATGAAACGACGTTAAGAGTATTAAATAGTGATAAAGCAAAATGTTATATATGGTTATTCAATACATCATTTTATGATAATCCAATATATATTTATAAATTTAGTAAAACTAGATCAAGGAACGTTCCAAGAGAGTTCTTAAAAGAATATAAAGGATATTTGATAACAGATTGTTATTCAGGATATAACGATATACCAAATGTTAAGAATTCATATTGTTGGGCACATGCAAGAAGAAAGTTTATAGAGATATTAGATGAGCTATCACTAGAACAAAAGAAGAATTCAATATCACAAAAAATAGTAAATGAAATAGATAGTTTATTTTATTTAGAAAAAGAATATAGAAACAAAAAATATGATGCAGATAGAATAAAAGAATTAAGAAACGAAGGAGAATTTAAAAGTCATATAGATAAGTTGTTTGAAATATTGAATAAAGCTAATTCACAAAGTAAAACAAGACTAGAAGAAGCGATAAAATATATAACAACAAGAAAAGATAGTTTCTTAGAAATATTAAACGATGGTCATTTAGAATTAAGTAATAATACAGCAGAAAGAGGCATAAAGCCATTTGTAATAGAAAGGAAAAACTTTTTGTTTTCGAATACAGAAAATGGAGCTGAATCATCAGCAATAATATTTTCAATAATACAAACAGCAATAGCAAATGGAATAGATTATAAAAAATATATAGAAAAAGTAATAAATAATATACAACCAAATTCAACAGAAGAAGAATTAGAAAATCTTTTGCCTTGGAAAATTAAATTAAATTAGTGATTCGAACACGTTCGAACTATATATGGATAGCTTTGGCGATTACGTTCGAACCAACGGTAGGAATTGAACTCACGTAAATATAAAAAAAGTTTGACACATTTTACTGTATCAAACTAATGCTTCTTTAATGGCAGTGCCTTGCAGTAATAACACAGTTAAAAACATATCGTTTAATAGCTGAAACCACTAAGCAAATCGTTTAATAATGTGAAACCACCCAAATCGATAAATAGGAATTTGACTACATCTTCGTAATCGTTTTTATCTCAATTATCATATCATTTATTACATCTGATATACTCTCTCTGAACATTCCTGCAAATAATCTGTTCAGATTTTCGTCAAAGCGATTAGGCAAAATCTTGCATTCCTCAGAACAAATACTTTGCATTCTCTTCTCCCCAGGGTGTGTCATCTCATTCAGTGCAAAAATAATATCGAAATAACTTGCGAGGAATTCAGCAACCCTATGATTGACGCTTACAAGGTCCCCTCTATTCTCTGCCTTTTTTATCTGCATATCAAATGACGGTAACATACCACTAAGAAGCTTTAGATTATTGGATATGATATTCTCCTTTAGCTTCTTTGGATATGGAATCCGATATTTTTCCTGTAGAGCGCTCAGTTTTCCATTTTTATCTATTACAATTTTAGCGGTAATGAGATTATGCCACATACAAGTGGTATAGCCATTCCATGGCACACAGTCTATTACAACAGAGGAAACCATGTCTTCAAAATCCTGCATATTTCTGTAAATGATGTCCATATCAATTCCATCATTTAAGGTAACATCATCTTCAAGTTCCCAAAAGGAATTCCCGATTTCCATATATCTGCAGTATTTTTCCAGAATATTTCTTCGCTCATTTTCATCAATACTGCTTGTTATGTACACATACACATCGTAATCTGATTTTTCATCATTTCTACCAGTCGCTCTTGACCCGCCAAGAGCAATCGCTTCTACTTGCGAAAGGCTTCCAAGTTCTTCAAACAATTCATTAACGTCAATTTTCATCGTTGTTTTTCCTTTACAAATTCTAATTTATATAACTTCTTCTATGATGAAATTATATCACATTTTCATTATTTTTACTATGAATATGTATAATCGTTTAATAGTTGAAACCACCTAACCTAAATCGTTTAATAATGAAACCACCCTTCTCAAATCGTTTAATAATTGAAACCACCCCTTTAAATCGTTTGTCGAATGGTATTGCTAAAAGTATAGATTCGAACCCTATTTGTTATATAAATAAGCTACATTTTTCACTACTAAAACAATATTATTAAAATACGTAGGAGACTTGAACTCCTGAAAAACAAAAAAAGTTTGACACATTTTACTGTATCAAACTAATGCTTCTTTAATGGGGCGGCTGACGAGAATCGAACTCGCGAATGACTGGTTCACAGCCAGTTGTGTTAGCCACTTCACCACAGCCGCCATATAACGCTCATTTAATATACTAAATTTAGCTGATAAAGTAAAGTAAAAACAGTTATTTTATTACTATTTAGAAAAAAATAGCACTAAAAAGTGTTTTATAAAATCTAAATATTATATTTTTTATAGATTCATAAAATAAAGCCATAATTATAATGAGGTGACATAATAAATTTATGAAAGAACAAGAAGAAATTACACACTTTATAAAAGGTCAAAAAATGGGGATAGAAATATTAAAGTTATTCAAAAAGAAAACAAGCGATATTTCTATCATAAACGAATTAAATAGCTCAATAGAAGTTTATGAAGCTAGATTAAAAGAACTTTTAGAATTATATCGTAACAGCTATAACATGAGTGAACCTGAGATGACGTTTTTCCAAAAGAGAGCTATCTTTTTTACCAAAATAGAGCTTATGACTATAAAGACTGATCGAAAATTAATAAGATATATTGCCAAAACTGTATCAATGGGCACAACAGGAGCCTTAAAGTTTTTAGAAAAAGTTGAAAATAGACACAAAGAACGTATTAGCTTATATAAACAAACTGTACAAGATTATTTGAATACATATACTAAATTCTCTTCTATGCTTTTAGTTGATTAGCTTAATAGCTATATTAACTGCTATTTCAATAACTAAAACAATAACGATAGGAAGTAAAATTACTCTTAATGAAATAATATGAAACTTATTCGTTATTTTTACTATGTAAGGATATATAAATTTAACTATTATTACTCCACCTATACCAAAAGAAATAGAACTCCACATAGCTATAAATCCATTAAGATTAATTGTATATTTTGAATAATCCCACAATCTTAAATTTGCAAATTTCAACAAACAATAACCAGTTATATACTCCAAAAATGAAGCAATAATTATTGAAAAAAGTAAAACTTTTAAAGAGCTTTGTCTTTTATTTTGAAAAAATCTAGCTATTAACACTGATCCAAAGCCGTAAATTGGAAGAAGTGGTAAAGTTAAAAATCCTCTTTTTTCGATTATTCCTTCTGTAAGATATATTCCTGTAACTTCTATAATATATCCCGCAAAAGAACAAAATAAAAATAGTGTTATGTATTGGTATATTCTACGTTCCATAACACTATTATTTGTACTATTTAGTTACTTATTCAGTGAAATTAAACTCATCGCTATTAACATCAAGTTTGCAATGTTTAAACACTTTGCCACTTAAGATATTAATTGCTAAAGGTGTTTCTACTTGTTTTTGAATGTATCTTCTTATAGGTCTAGCACCATATATTGGGTCATATGAATCTTTAGCAATCTTCTCAACAGCAGCATCAGTGTATTCGAATGTAACATCTTTATCAGCTAATCTTGATTTTAAGATATTTAAGAATTTCTTAACAATATCGTTAACAACATTAGCACTTAAAGAATTAAAGGTGACAATCTCATCAATTCTGTTTAAGAATTCAGGTTTAAATGTTCTCTTTAACAATTCATTAACTTCTGCTTTCTCTTTTTCACCATTACCGTTAAGTAATATATCGGATCCAAGGTTACTTGTCATAATTAAGATTGTATTTGAGAAGTTGACTATTCTACCTTTAGAATCTGTCAATCTACCATCATCAAGAACTTGAAGCAAAACGTTAAATACGTCTGGATGAGCCTTTTCAATTTCATCAAGTAAGACTATAGAATAAGGTTTTCTTCTAACTGCTTCAGTTAATTGTCCACCTTCTTCATATCCTACATAGCCTGGCGGGGCTCCTAAAAGTCTAGAAACTGAATACTTTTCCATATACTCAGACATATCAATTCTGACAATTTGACTTTCAGAATCGAATAGTTGTTCAGCTAAAGCTTTTGCAACTTCTGTCTTACCTACACCGGTAGGTCCTAAAAATAAGAACGAACCAAGTGGTCTATGTGAATCGTTAATACCAGCTCTAGATCTTAAAATTGCATCTGATACAAGTTCAAGAGCTTGGTCTTGTCCAATAACTCTTTTTTCAAGTTCACTCTTGAGTCCTAAAAGTTTAGCACTTTCTGATTTTGTAAGTTTGCTTACTGGTATTCCAGTCCAATTAGAGACAATTTCTGCAACAGTTTCTTCGGTGACAACTTCGTTTAACATTCTATTATCACCAGAATTACTGCTATTTTCTTTTAACTTTTTATTTAAAGATGGAATAACAAAGTTTTGAAGTCGAGCTGCTTCGTTATAATCGGCATCATTTAAAGCTTTATCAAGTGCAAGTTTAGCCTTATCGAGTTCAGTTTTAATTTGCTTTGAACTTTCCAAAGCTGCTTTTTCATTTTGCCATTTAGCTGTTAATTCATCTTTCTTAGATTTGAGATTAGAAATTTCCTCGCTCATTTCTTCTAATCTCTTTTTAGCACTATCAGTTTCTTCTTTCTTTAATGAAACTCTTTCAATTTCAAGTTGCATTAGCTTACGATTTACTTCATCAAGTTCTTCTGGCATAGAGTCTATTTCCATACGAACTTTAGCACAAGCTTCATCGATTAAATCTATAGCTTTATCAGGTAAGAATCTATCTGAAATATATCTATTAGATAATGTAACTGCAGAAATAATTGCATCATCAGTTATTTTTACGCCATGATGCATTTCATATCTTTCCTTAATACCACGGAGGATTGAAATTGCATCTTCAGGTGTAGCCTCGTCGACCATAACCTTTTGCATACGACGTTCAAATGCTGCATCTTTTTCAATGTATTTACGGTACTCATCAAGTGTCGTAGCACCAATGCAATGCAATGAACCACGAGCTAACAATGGTTTTAATAAGTTAGCTGCATCCATAGCTCCATCAGTACGACCAGCACCTACAAGCATATGAATTTCATCGATGAAAAGAATAATTCTTCCTTCACTCTTTTCTACTTCTTTAAGAACAGATTTTAGTCTTTCCTCAAATTCACCACGATATTTTGCACCTGCAACTAACGAACCTAAATCAAGTTCAAATACTGTCTTATTTTTAAGTGAAAGAGGTACATCTCCTTTGAATATTCTCCAAGCTAAGCCTTCAACTACAGCTGTTTTACCAACACCAGGTTCACCAATAAGTACTGGGTTATTCTTACTCTTTCTTGAAAGAATTTGAATTACTCTTCTTATTTCTTCGTCTCTACCAATTACTGGATCAATATGACCTTTTGCTACTTCATCAACTAAGTCACGTCCATATTTCTTTAAGACTTCATAAGTATCCTCTGGTGAATCACTAGTAACATGATTTCCACCTCTTATATCATCTATTGCTTTTGTGAAAGCTTTTTTATTGTAGTTTTCTAATTCACAAAGTTTAGAGATAATAGAATGTTTACTATCAAATTGAGCTAATATTAAATGTTCAACGCTAAGGTACTCATCCTGCATGCTTTCTTCATATTTTGTAGCATTAAAAAGCAAATTCTTAAAGTCAACACTTGGGAAAGGTTCCTCACTAGAACTTGTTTTTGATATTTGATTTATAAATCCATCAATTGTCTGTGATACGTTTTTAGTATTAACTCCTGCTTTGGTTAAAACATTAACATAAAACGAATCTGAGATATCAAACAAAGCTCTTAACAAATGTGGGACATCAACAGAAGGTTGGTCATTCTTTTTAGCTATTGCAGTAGAATTGTTAATTACTTCAATAACTTTATTTGTATATTTTTGATCTGCCATATTAGCACCTCCTTTTAGCACTCAGTATCTCTGACTGCTAAACATATTATAGCACCATTTTTAGCACTGTCAATAGCTAAGTGCTAATTTTTAACATTTTATTCTTTAAGTTATCTTTTATTACTCAATTGTAGTAAACTAGTTGATATGATTGCACTATACATTTTCTTATCCTTATTAGGATTATTCATTATATATTACTTAACACTATTAATTATATTTAAAGTTCTACATTTTAAACTTTTTCATCACCATGAAAAAGCACTAATAGGTCCTTTATATATAGACTATTCTGACTATAAGCCATATATAAATAGAACACCTATTAAAATATTGACTAAAAAAGATAATTTTATACAAGCGTATTTGTACGAACCAAAATCAAAGCCTTTGAATTATAGAGGTTTAATAGTATTATCTCATGGCTTTTTATCAGAACACACTAAATATTTACCTGAAATTAAGTTATTAATTGATAATGGTTATCTTGTCTTAGCTTACGATAACTTAGCAAATGGTGAAAGTAGTGGAAAGAATCAAAAATCTTTATATCATAGCTATATCGATCTTGATATAGTTTTAAAATATGTTATCTCTAATCCAGAATTATCTAAATATCCTTTAGGATTATATGGCCACTCATGGGGCGGATTTGCTGTTAATAGCGTTAATCACACTAAATATAATGTTAAAGCTGTTTTTTCACTTTCAGGATTCGAGCAAGAAAGTCAAACTATTTTGGATGGATTAGAAAAATATTATAAAATAATAGTTAAACTGTGCCGTCCTTTTGCAAAATCATTCACATTATTTATTTGTGGTCCTAAAACTTTTAAACAGGCATCACATCAAATAAAAAAATCCAAAAAAACAACTTTCATGCTCGTGCATGCTACAAATGATCACTTTGTCAAATTCAAACACTCAGCTACATATGCATGCTTAAAGAAAAAAGCTCCAAATGCAATTACTAAAGTATTTACACGTGGAGGTCATAAATTATTCTATAGTATGGATTCAAAACAAGTGAGACAAAATGCTAGTACTGAATATAAAAAACTTCTCAAGAAATATGACAATGATATTCCTCAAGAAGTTATTTCTCTATTCGAATTAAATTTTCCTAAAGTCAAACTATATGAACCAAATAAAGTTATATCAGAACTTATAATAAGTTTTTATAAAACTAACCTTAAATAATATTAAATTCAAGATAATTTATTCTTAATTCATCCTTTAACTTATTCAAATAGGCGTTATCTAATGATTTAACGCCTTTTAATTTAAAATCTAAATTCAATCTATCGTACTTTTCTTGGCACATATTGTGATAAGGTAAGAACTCAATTGTACGACTATTATAATTACTTTTTAATAATTTAATAGTTGATTCTAAGGCTTCATAACTATCATTTATACCTGGAATAACAACTTGTCTAATTACATGTTCTATTTTGTTATCTTCCAAATATTTAAGAACTTTTATAGTTGAGTTAAAAGTATTTCCTACATACTTTTTATATAAATCTATAGAATTAAATTTTAAATCTAAATAAACAAAGCTTGAATTAGATAATACTTTTTTAGCATCATCATTTAAAACGGAGCCAGAAGTTTCTAAAGCATAATTAACTTTGTATAAGCTATTAAATTCATTTATTTCTTTAGCTTGTAACAGGGGTTCTCCACCAGAAAATGTTAAGCCTCCATTTTGCTTATAATAGACTTCATAGTTTTTATATATTCTTTTTAATTCTTCAAAACTTAGCATCTTTGCTTCACTATCAAGAAAACACTCTGGATTGTGACAATATATGCATCTATTTGGGCATCCAGACAAAAAGATTACAGTTCTAATTCCTGGTCCATCAACAGCTGAAAAAGTTTCAAATGATGTAATTTTAAATTGATTCATGGAATGTACGTGAAATTACTTCTTCTTGATGCTTTCGAGATAGCTTATTAAAGTTAACAGCATATCCTGAAACTCTAATTGTCAAATTTGGATATTTTTCTGGATGATTCATAGCATCAATTAAAACTTCTCTATTTAACACGTTAACGTTGATATGGTGAGCACCTTTTGAAAAATAGCCATCCAAAATTGAGACTAAATTATTAACTCTTGTATTTTCGTCTTTACCTAAAGTGTTTGGGGTAATTGAAAATGTATTTGATATACCATCACGACAATCAGAATACTTAAGTTTACTTATGCTATTTAAAGAAGCTAAAGCACCATGCTTTTCTCTATTGTGCATTGGGTTAGCACCTGGAGCAAAAGGCTGACCAGACTTTCTTCCATCAGGAGTAGAAGCAGTTTTTAAACCATACATGACATTACTTGTAATAGTTAATACCGATAAAGTGTGAGTAGCATTTCTATAGCAAGGAGTTTGACGTAAAGCTTTAATTGTCTTATGTGTAATCATTTGCGCAATCTCATCTACTCTGTCATCATCGTTACCAAACTTAGGAAAATCACCGATAGTTTCAAATTCAACTATATATCCATCTTCGTTTCTAATTGGTTTAACTTGAGCATATTTAATAGCAGATAAAGAGTCAGCCATGACACTAAGGCCAGCTACACCAAAAGCCATCATTCTTTCTACTTCAGAATCGTGAAGAGACATTTCTACTCTTTCATAAGCATATATATCGTGACTATAATGGATAACATTCATTGTTTTAACATATAAATTTGCCAAATAATTAAGATAACCATCTACTCTTTTCATTACTTTTTCATAATCTAATATGTCACCAGCACATGGTCCCATTTGTGGCCCGATGTGAGTATCAGATTTAACATCATAGCCACCATTTAACGCTAACAATAACACTTTTGGCAAATTACATCTTGCTCCAAAGAATTGCATTTGTTTACCTATTTTCATAGCAGAAACACAACAAGCAATAGCATAGTCATCGCCATAGTATTCACGCATTACATCGTCGTTTTCATATTGAATAGCATCTGTTTTGATAGACATAGCAGCACAAAACTTTTTAAAGTTTTCCGGCAAATTAACAGAATACAATATTGTCATATTTGGTTCTGGTGAAGCTTTTAAATTGTTAAGCGTATTAAGCATACGATAGCATGACTTTGTTACTAAAGTTCTTCCATCTAAAGCCATACCACCGATAGCTTCTGTTATCCACATAGGATCACCAGCAAACAATTCGTTATATTCAGGTGTACGTAAGTGACGAGCTAGTCTTAAATGTAAGACAAAATCATCGAACAATTCTTGTGCACCTACTTCATCTAAAGTTCCTTCTTTAATATCTCTTTCAATATAAATATCTAAGAATGTTGAAACTCTTCCTAAAGACATAGCTGCGCCATTTTGAGTTTTAATGGCACCTAAATATCCAAAGTAAAGCCATTGAAAAGCTTCATGAGCATTATTGGCAGGTTTAGAAATATCATATCCATATTTTTTAGCAATACCTAAAACAAATTTTAAAGCTTCGACTTGACGACGAAGTTCACCGAGAAGTCGCATATTGTCTTCACTCATTGGTCTTTCTGAAAATTCATCAATATCTTTTTCTTTTTGTTCAATTAAATAATCTATACCATAAAGAGCTACTCTTCTGTAGTCACCAATAATTCTTCCACGACCATAAGCATCTGGTAACCCTGTTAAAAGTCCCATGTGACGTGCTTTGCGCATTTCCTTAGTATACATCTTAAATACGCCATCGTTATGTGTAGTACGATATTTAAAATCCTCTTCAATATGCTTTGGAAATTCGTATCCATACGCTTCACATGCAGTTTTTGCCATTCTTAAACCACCGAATGGATTAATGGCTCTTTTTAAAGGTTCATCAGTTTGAAGTCCAACAATAATTTCTTCATTTTTATCAAGAAGATATCCTGGATCAAATTCATCGTTAAAACTAGAGATATGTTGAGTGTCTATTTTATATACTCCACCATTTTCTCTTTCTTTTGCATAATAAACCTCAGCAACACTAACTGCTTTTTTTGTTCTGTCAGTTGGACCAACTAAAAACGAGTCATTTCCTTCATATGGCGTAAAATTTTGTATTATAAAATCCCTAACGTCAATTTCTTCTTGCCATTTATGGCCTTTGAAACCACGCCAGTTATTTGAGTTATCTGTCATATATATTGTAATTACCTTTCTAGTTATTTTGTGATCAAACAAGCGTAATTTTTCTTACCACGTTTAATAAAGAAGAAACCATCTAATGAATTATCTTTGTTTAAAACAAGGTTCTCATCATCTTGCTTTGTCCCATTAACCTTAATGCTTCCAGCTTTTAAGAATTCTCTTGCTTCTCTTCTAGAACTTGCAAGTCCCAATTCTATTAAAGCGTCGATAAGCTTGATATCGCCTTCTTTTGTTACTGTTTTAATACCTTCAGCAACTTCTGCTAATTGTTTAGCATTAAGTCCACTAAAATCGTCTTTAAATAAGGCTTCTGTCATTTTAACACAATCGTCAGCAACCTCTTTTGAGTGAATAATTGAAACGATTGAATGAGCCAATTCTTTTTGTCCATATCTATACTCTGGATGTTCCATGTGTTTGTGATAGATAGCATCAAGCTCTTCCATACTTCTATCATCAAAAATCTTTAAATAACGACCAACATCGTTGTCACCAACATTAATAAAATATTGGTAAATAAAATATGGAGAAGTCATATCAGCATCTAAGTATAAAGCACCACGTTCACTCTTACCGAATTTTCTTCCTTCAGAGTCGGTGATAAGTTTAACTGAGAAAACTTCAGCTTCATCATCAGCATTACCCTTTTTACGTACCATTTCTAATGAACTTGTAAGGTTACCCCATTGATCTCCACCACCAATTTGTAAACTACAACCATATTCTTTATGTAATCTATAGAAATCGCCTGATTGAAGAATCATATATGAGAATTCAGTATAAGAAATACCTGTCTCTAAGCGGCTTGCAACAATTTCCTTACTTAACATATAGTTAATTGGAAATACTTTGCCAAAGTCACGTAAATATTCAATAACGTTAATCTTACTCCACCAATCGTAGTTATTAACACAAATACCTTTTTCTGGATCAGAAAAGTCTAAATACTTGGCAAGTTGAGCTTTAATACCTTCAACGTTTGCTTTAACTGTTTGTTCATCTAAGAATGATCTTTCAGCTTTTTTACCTGAAGGATCACCAATCATACCAGTACCACCACCAATAACAGCTATGATTCTATGACCAGCTTGTTGTAATCTTCTTAAAACAGTAATCATAACGAAATTGCCAAGTTGCATAGACTTAGCAGAAGGATCAAAGCCACAATAAATAGTTTGTTTAGTTTGGAGCATCTTTTCAATATGCTCTCTATCTGAGAAATTATCTAACATTCCTCTATCAATTAAATCTTGTATAATGTCTTTCATAGTAGCCTCCTGCGTACTTGTTAATTATATCAATCAATTTAGTCAATGTAAATTAAAGTACTCAATATAATCATAAAAAAAGGCGACTAGAACAGCTATTCTAATCACCTATATTTTTTACTTAAGCTTTAACAACTGTATAAATATTAATATTTGGATTTGAACTATGTGGAACAGATTCAACCTTATAACCTTCAACTAAGAACGAAGTATCTTTTCCTTCAGCATAGTTATTCGATGGATCAAATCCACTAAATGTTCCGCCTTGAACAAATACTTTGGCAGTACCACCTTTATATGAAGAATCTATACAGTTAAGCGTGTAATCATAACCATTACCTACTTGATTCCAAAGTTGTAATAAATCAAAAGAACCACCAGTAACAATCAATTTTCCTTCTGTAATTTGAACAACACTAATATTTCCAATATATTTTCCTGATTCGATTGTCAAGCTAGCACCATTTTTAATATCGATACCATAGCAGTCATCTTGTTTAGCTCTTAAACCACCATTATTACCAGTGCTATCTTTCAAAACTACATTACCACCTTTGACTGATAACAATGAATTTGAAACATCACCCCAAATATCTACAATGTTTTCAACAACATAACCATTGAAGTCGATTGTAATACTTTTGCCAACAGAAATACTTTTATCCACTTTCTCATTATCAACTAATTTAAGAGTATCACCATCTTGAGCCATATTAATAGCTGATTGAAGTGATTTAAACATAAGTCCATTAACTTCGACTACACCACCATCAGTTACAAGAGCACTATCATTAGCTCCTGTTTTAATTTCTTCTTCGCTCTTAACTTCTGTTACTTCTTTTGCTTCACCATTAACCGTTACAACTACATCATCAGCTCCTTTAGAATATGCCATTACTGTAGCACTACTTTCTTCTGTTACTGTAACATTACTTGTTGCAACATTTAAATTAATTACCTTTGATGTATTCTCGGCAACAAAGTGTCCTGCTTCAATACGTACATAGGCAACGACACCATTTTCATGATATGAAGCTGTATCAATTGCTTTAATATTAACTAAATCGTTAGCGCCATAGTGATCAACACTATCAGTATCGGCATCAATATTTAATGTGCCACCATTTGTTCTGATGGTTACATCTTTTGCTTCTGTTGTTTTGCTATAGTTAACAACATCAACATTGGTGTTTTCACCAACATCAAGACCAGTTGTAATGTCTAGAGTACTATTACCACTATATCCTGAATTTA
>ENA-OOWZ01000002-OOWZ01000002.1-human-gut-metagenome-genome-assembly--contig:-NODE-2-length-198418-cov-8.907261_pt1 | contig 198418 bp, 219 predicted proteins | sample MGYA00241580_ERZ501329 | MGnify/ENA primary metagenome ERZ501329 (study PRJEB25962, sample SAMEA2042923) | human gut metagenome | biome: human gut; feature: human-associated habitat; material: faeces... | reverse complement strand
CATCAATTATTTAGATTGATATTTATTGAACAATTATATAGAAGTTATAAAATACTTAATAATGAAACATATCATAAATGATATATATTTTAGCCCATATATAAGGGCTTTTTTTTATCAAGAAAAGAACATATGTTCTCTTGACAAATAATAGAAAGTGGCAATGGAAGTGAAAGTAATCCATACATGTTAAAACTTAATTCTTATAAAATAACTGATTATTTATCAGTTTTTTTAATTTAATTATAATATATTCATATTATTTATTAGGTGATATGATGGAGATGTTAGGTATATTAGTTTTGTTTATATCGGGTATATATTTTACTTTTAAACTTAAATTTATTCATTTTAATCCTAAATTGATATTTAGGAGTTTGGTTAAGAAGGAAACTGATGAGGGTATATCTCCATTTCAAACATTATGTATATCTTTAGCATCTAGGATAGGTGTTGGATCTTTATCTGGAATGGCATTTGCGATTTATATAGGTGGGCTTGGGAGTATTTTTTGGATATGGGTATCTACACTTATTTGTGCATCAAATACGTTATCTGAATCTATTTTGTCTATAAAATATAGAAAGAAATTGGGTAATAATATGTATGAGGGTGGTCCGTTTTATTATATAAGTATGGGACTTAAAAAGAAATATTTGGCAATTGTTTATGCTTTAATATTTGTTTTTGCTTATATATTTGGATTTCTTACAATACAATCAAACACTATAAGTAAAATAGTTACTGAAATAGTTCCTGTTAATGGATTTGTAATTGGTATGGTTGTTGTAGTGATGACATCTCTTATAATATTTAAGGGTGTAAAGGAAATTGCTAGTGTGGTATCTAAATTAGTTCCATTTATGGCAATTTTATATATTTGTACTTGTTTATTTATTATATTTGGAAATATTAGTAGGTTAGGAAGTGTTATTAAGTTAATAATAAGTAGTGCTTTTAATCCAAGGAGTTTTTTAACTGGTTTTATTGTTGGAACAACAAAATCAATATTTTCAACTGAAGCAGGACTTGGCACGGGTGCAATTGCGTCTAGTGCTTCATCATCTACTAATGAAGTTGAACAAGGACTTATACAGGTGTTTGGTATACATTTTGATACGTTTGTAGTTAGTACATTAACTATATTTGTAATATTGCTATCTCCATACAATATATTAAATTTAAGTAATATAAATGGTATAGAAATAACTAAATATGCATTTAATTATCATTTAGGAACATTTGGTGGTTTAATTCTTACTATATCAATTATTTTGTTTGCGTTTTCGACGATAATAGGTGGATATTATTATGGAGAAATTGCACTTAAGTTTTTGATTAAAGATTTAAATACTAAGTTATTTAAAATAATTGTACTTGTGCTTTTGCTTATATCTACTGTAATATCTCCAACTATAATATGGAATTTAATAGATAAATCTATAGTTATACTTGCTATAATAAATACTATTAGTTTGGTAATGATGAGGAAAGAAATATTTAATATAGTAAAGAAATATGATAAAATTTAAGTATGGATGTGGTATTATGATAGGAAATAGTTGGGATGATGTATTAAAAGAGGAGATTCATAAGGATTATTTTAAAAAGTTAGTAAAATTCTTGAATGAGGAAAGTAAGTGTAAAGAAATATATCCAAAAAGTGTTAATTTGTTTAGGGCACTTAAGTTAACTGATTATAAGGATGTAAATGTAGTGATATTGGGTCAGGATCCATATCATGGTGAGAATGAGGCGAATGGATTGTGTTTTTCTGTTAATCATGGTGTGAGAACTCCACCTTCGCTTCAAAATATATTTAAGGAATTGAAAAGTGATTTGGGTATTACAAGAACTGATACTGATTTAAGTGATTGGGCTAGGCAAGGTATTCTTCTTTTAAATACGGTTTTAACAGTAGAAAAAGATAAACCCTTTTCTCATAGAGATAAGGGTTGGGAAATATTTACAGATGTAATAATAAAAAAGTTAAATGAAAAGCAAGATCCAATTGTATTTATTTTATGGGGTAGTGCTGCAAGAAGTAAAAAAATTCTTTTAACTAATAAAATACATATGATAGTTGAATCAGCCCACCCATCACCACTTTCTTATTATAAGGGATTTGAAGGGAGTAGGCCATTTTCTAAGACAAATGCTCTTTTAAAAAGTGTAAATAAAAAAGAAATAAAATGGTAACAATTGACAAAAATAAGGAATATGTTATATTAGTATTAGATTTTAAATAAGTTATCTCCCTTATAGATTTGGAAGAAATGTATGTTAAAATTCAATATTTATTAAGGAGGTAATTATGCAAGATAAGACAATTGTATGTAAAGATTGTGGTAAAGAATTTGTTTTTACTGTTGGTGAGCAACAATTCTATGCAGAAAAGGGTTTTGAAAATGAACCAGTAAGATGTAAAGAATGCAGAATTAATAAAAAGAATGCAATGTTTACTAAAAAAGAAAAATAGGGTTGAAAAGATAAATTAACAATGGTATAATAACATCGTTAATTTTTTATGGCGTCATTGGTGAAGTGGTTAACACGCCAGATTGTGGCTCTGGTATGCATCGGTTCGATTCCGATATGGCGCCCCATTTGAAAGTAACTTGTGGTTTTAATCTTCCATAAGTTTTTTTTATGTACTGAGAAAGAGAATGCACTTAATATTATATTGATTTTTTTTAATTATAATTATATAGTATATAATAGGTGATATAGTGAACGTTGATGTAAATATATATAAACTGAGTGATTTATATAAAAATCTAAGTGATTATAATAGATTAAAGCTTCTTTTGTTTTTGCTAGATGGTGAAAAGGATTCTAATGAAATTGCTGATTATCTTGATGTTACTAGGGCAATTGTTGTTCATCAGTTGATGATTTTAAAGGAAGCAAAATTTATAGGTGTAAATAGGATAGATAAGAAGAATTATTATTTTTTACAACCACATATTTTGAGAGTGTTAAAAAATGATTATAGTGTTGTTAAGAAATTTAAAGATAAGAAAAAAATATAAAACCCGTTTCGTATAATGAAATGGGTCTTTTATATTATTTAGCAGTTTTATTTTTTTTAGAATAACGACTATTAACTATTTTAACTTTTTTACCAATTTTAGTAACAAATTTTTTTCTTACACCCTCTGGTAATTCTTTTTTTATAACTTTCATAAAATCCCTCCAACAGCATTATATCACATATTGTATGCATAATGTATAATATTTTTTTCTTACTTTATAGTATACATGTTATAATTTAGTTGGTGATGTGTATGAAAACTGTATTAATAACTGGTGCTTCTCGTGGTATAGGGGCATCTATTGCACTAGAATTTGCTAAAAATAATTATAATGTAGTAATAAGTTATAATAGTAGTAAATGTGAAGGTGAAAAAGTAAAGGAGTATATTGAGAAAAATTATAAAGTAAAGTGTTTGATGGTTAAGTGTGATATTAGTAGTGAAATTGAAGTATCACATATGGTGGATTTATCTTTAAAAGAATTTGGTAATATTGATGTTCTTATTAATAATGCAAGTGTTTCTATGGATAATGATATAATGTCTAAGAGTAAAGATGAGTTTTTAAGGGTTGTGGAGGTGAATTTGGTTGGAACTTTTTTGGTTACTCGTGAGGTAATAAAAAAATGTAATGTGAATACTATTGTAAATATTTCGTCAACTGATTCCACTTCGACTTATTCTAAGTTAAATATAGATTATTCTTGTTCAAAAGCAGGAGTTAATATTCTTTCAAAAACATTTTCTCTTTGTTATCCGGATATAAAAATATGTACAATTATGCCTAATTGGGTTAATAGTGAAACAGTACTTAGTATGAATTCTGATTATTTAGAAGAGGAAATGAAAAGGATAGGACAGAAGAAATTAATAGATAAGGAGTATGTTGCTAGGAAAACTTATGAAGTGGTAGTTGATAAATTTATTAAAAATGGTGATATAATAAGAATAGATGAAGGTGAAGTATGATAAAAATAAATGAGAAAGTTAGTAAATTAGTTAGTGAATCCGAAAAGGAATTAGATGGTGTTTTTAGGGGTATTGATGATGTTTGTGAATATAACAGTATGAAAGTATTAAGTGCTTTTAATAGAAATAATGTATCTGAATCACATTTTATATCAACTACTGGCTATGGTTATAATGATATCGGGAGAGATGTTATAGAAAGGGTATATAGTGATATATTTAAAAGCGAGGATGCATTGGTGAGAACACAAATAATATCTGGTACTCATGCATTAACTGTAACTTTATTTGCGCTTTTAAGACCAGATGATGTACTTCTTAGTATATCTGGTAAACCATATGATACTTTGGATGAGGTAATTGGAATAACTGATAATGATAGTTCTCTTAAGAGTTATGGTATTAGGTATGAACAGATTGATTTAATAGATAACAATTTTGATTATGAAATGATTGAAAAGAGATTAAGAGAAAGTTTTGTAAAAGTTATTGAGATTCAAAGGAGTAAGGGATATTCTACAAGAAAAAGTATTGGTATAGAAAAGCTTGAGAAAGTTATTAAGTTAATTAAAAGTGTATCTCCTAATACAATAGTTATGGTTGATAATTGTTATTGTGAGTTTGTGGATAAAATTGAACCGATAGAGGTTGGTGCTGATGTTGCTGTTGGTTCTTTGATAAAAAACTTGGGTGGTGGAATTGCAAGTAATGGTGGATATATTGTTGGAAAGCGTAATTTAATTGAATTATGTGCAGAAAGATTAAATGTTCCTGGTGAAGGTAAGGAAGTTGGTCCCACGATGGGTATGAATAAAAGTTTGTTAATGGGTTTGTTTTTTTCACCTAAAGTTGTTACTGAAGCGGTAAAAATAGCAGTTCTTACTAGTATGGTTTTAGAAAAACTTGGTTATGATGTTGAACCAAAATGGAATGATAAGAGAGTTGATATTGTCCAAAATATAATATTTAATGATAAGGAAAAATTAATAAAGTATTGTGAGGGTTTACAGGGTGCTTCACCAATAGATTCTAATGTACTTCCTATCCCTTCACCTATGCCTGGTTATAATGATATGGTTATAATGGCTTCTGGATCGTTTACACAGGGTTCATCTATTGAACTTTCTTGTGATGCACCTTTAAGAAGTCCTTATATACTATATCAACAGGGTGGTTTAACTTATCAGTATGGTAAAATTGGTATATGTAATGCAATATCGAGATTGGAGGATTAAATGGATAAATTAATAAAGTGTGCTGTTTTGAATGAACTTAAGAGAGAGCAGAATAATATAGAATTAATCGCATCAGAGAATTTTGTTTCAAAAGATATATTAGAACTTCAGGGAAGTGTACTTACTAATAAATATGCTGAGGGCTATCCTGGTAAGAGGTATTATGGTGGATGTGAATTTGTTGATGAGATTGAATCGTTAGCAATAAAGTATGTATGTGAATTGTTTAAATGTGAATATGCTAATGTGCAACCACATAGTGGGAGTTCTGCAAATATGGCTGTATATAAGGCATTGTTAAATATTGGTGATAAGGTAATGGGTATGAATTTAAGTCATGGTGGACATTTAACACATGGGCATCCTATTAACTTTAGTGGTATGGATTATGACATTGTGTCTTATAATGTTGATTTAGAAACTGAAATGCTAGATTATGATGAGATAGAAAAGATAGCAATAAAAGAAAAACCAAAAATGATTATAGCGGGTGCTAGTGCATATTCTAGAATTATAGATTTTAAAAGATTTAGAGAAATAGCAGATAAATGTGGTGCTTATTTGATGGTTGATATGGCTCATATAGCTGGTTTAGTTGCTACTGGTTTTCATCCTTCACCTGTTGGTTATGCTGATGTTGTGACATCAACTACTCATAAAACATTAAGGGGTCCAAGAGGAGGCATAATCCTTACTAATAATAAGGAAATAATAAATAAAATAAATAAGGTAGTATTTCCAGGAATTCAAGGTGGACCGTTAATGCATGTTATTGCTGCAAAGGCGGAATGTTTTTATGAAGCACTACAGCCATCTTTTAAGGAGTATATTAAAAATGTTATAGATAATGCGTGTGAATTATCTAATACTTTAAAGGAAAATGGCTTTAAGATAATAAGTGGAGGAACATCTAATCATTTAATGTTAGTTGATGTTAAAAGCATTGGTATAACTGGTAAGGAAGCAGAAGAAGTATTGGAAAAAATAAATATAACATGTAATAAAAATACAATACCAAATGAAACTGAATCTCCTAGAGTAACAAGTGGTATAAGATTAGGTACTCCAGCAATGACTACAAGGGGATTTACTAAGGAAGATTTTCATGAGGTTGGATTAATAATAAGTGAAGCACTTAAAAATAAAGATAATGAAGAGGTATTAAGTAAGTTAAGATGTAGAGTTTTAAAATTAACTAGTGAGCATCCTTTGTATGAATAATTGATTATTGAAAGTTAATACTAATATCGAAAGGAGAAAAGTATGACTGACGATTTAGAATTAATAGAATATGTGTATCAAAATGCTGAAATGGGTGTTACTACTTTAAATGAATTATTGAAGGAATTAAAAGATAAGGGTAATAAAATAAAAAAATTAGTGGAAGAAGAAGTAAAGGAATATGAAAAGTTTTATAATGAGTCGAGGAAGCTTATAAATAAAACTAAGGTTCCTGCACAACATAATAATCTAATGAAGAAAGTTATGGCAAGTATGGGAGTTAGGAAAGAGGTAAAGTGTGATAATAGTGATGCCGCTATAGCAAGGATGTTAGTAGAGGGTGTTACTATGGGTATAGTTGATATTTCTACTAAAATTAAAAATTATAGTGATAGTGTTGATAATAAGATATTGGATTTTTCTAAAAGATATTTAAAATATCAAGAGGGAGAAATTGAAAAATTGAAAAAGTTTTTATAGGTGGTGAGTTTATGGCTAAAAAGAAGGTATTTTTTAGTTATTATTATGAAAAAGATGGTAATAAAGTAGATGATATAAGAGGTATGGGACTTGTGAGGGATATTAAACCTGCATCTAAAAAAGAGTGGGATAATATATGTAGTAAAGGTGATGAAGCAGTTAAAAATTGGATAGATACTAATATGAAAGATGCTGAAACTGTAGTTGTATTTATTGGGGAAGATACTATAAAAAGAAAATGGATAATATATGAGATAGAGAAAGCTTGGAATGAAGGTAAGGGATTACTTGGTATATATATTCATAATATGGATGGCTCTAATTATGGTAAAACTAATAAGGGAGAAAATCCTTTTGAACATTTTAAAATGAATAGAGATGGTAAGACATTAAGAAGTGTTATTAAGTGTTATGATCCAGATCCTAAGGATGCCTATAATTGTATATTTGAGCATATAGAAGATTGGATTAGTGATGCAAAGAGTATTAGGGATTTTTATTAAAAAAACTCGTTTTTACGAGTTTTTGTTATTTACATGTAGCACCAATAGATTCATATATATTTTTTATATCATTTATGTCTATTTTTCCATTTTTAATTAGTTGACTATTTGAAGAATCAATACTTATCAATTTTTCTGTATCAATTTTTTCATAATCAATGTCTACTGTTGAAGTGAATGTATTTCCATTTATTTCTGTTTTATAATTATAATTTTCGATATTATTATAAGCACTATATATATTTTCAGTTTGTTCTTTTAAGGTATTAAGATATTCTGAATCATCAGATTCTACTATTTCAACACTTTTAACTTTTGTAACATAGTTTCCTTTATAATCTACTTCATAATTTAAAGACATTTTTGTATTGTTTTGATTTGTAGTTTTAGTACAAGTCATTGTTTTGACTTCATTTTCACATCCTGATAATAGAAAAACAAATAAAAATAAAGATATACAAAATATTAAGCTTTTTTTCATAACTCCTCCTTCTAATATAAATATAACATTGTTAATTATTATAATCAAATATTTAATTGATATAAATGTGTAAAATGTGTATAATTAAATTGGAGATGATTTTATGAAAATACCTTTTAAAAAGGCAAATATTTTACTACCTAAAAATTGTGATATGAAAAAATGGAGTGTAGTAGCATGTGATCAGTATACATCTGAAAAGGAATATTGGGATGATGTTAAGAAAATAGTAGGAAATAATCCTTCTACTCTTAATTTGATTCTTCCCGAGATATATTTAGAGGAAAGTGATATTGAAACTAGAATTAAAAATATAAATAAGAATATGGATAATTTATTGAAGGAAGATTTTTTTAAGGAATATCCAAATTCAATGATATATCTTGAAAGAAGACAAGCAGATGGAAAGGTTAGAGAGGGCTTAATTGGTATGGTAGATCTTCTTGACTATTCTTATGAAGTGGGTAGTACAAGCATGATAAGAGCAACTGAGAAGACTGTGATTGAAAGAATACCTCCGAGAGTGAAGGTTAGGGAAAATGCGTCATTAGAACTTCCACATATAATGATTTTGATAGATGATGAGAAGAAAGATATTATTGAATCTTTGAAAAATAAGGTAAGTGAAGAAGATAAGGTTTATGATTTTGATCTTATGAAAAATGGTGGACATGTAACTGGATATGTACTAGATGACAGTGTGTCAGATGAAGTTATAAGTAAATTAGAGAGTTTATGTGATAAAGATTATTTTAATAAAAAATATAATGTGGATAATAAAGAAGTATTATTGTTTGCTATGGGTGATGGAAATCATTCGCTTGCAACTGCAAAGGCATGTTATGAAAATTTAAAGGGAACAATGAGTGAAGAAGAATATTTAAATCATCCATCTAGGTATGCACTTGTAGAACTTGTTAATTTGCACAGTGAGGCACTTTTGTTTGAACCAATAAATAGAGTTGTATTTAATGTTAATCCAGAGCATTTATTAGAGGAATTATCAAAGTATTATGATGTATCTTATACTGAGTGTGATGGACAGAAGTTATATTATGTCTATAAAGAGAAGGAAGGATATTTGTGGATTAAAAATCCTAAAACAAATATAGCTATTGGGTCTTTGCAATTGTTTTTAGATGATTATTTGAAGAAAAATGATGGAAAAATAGATTATATTCATGGTGATGAGGTTACTAAAAATTTAGGTAAAAAAGATGGAAATATTGGATTTGTAGTTGATGCAATGAGTAAGAATGAGCTTTTTAGAACAGTGATATTGGATGGTGCTTTACCAAGAAAGACATTCTCAATGGGTCATAGTTATGATAAGAGATATTATTTAGAAAGTAGAAAGATTAAGTAGGAGGTTTTTTATGGAATTAAAAGGAAGTAAGACAGAAAAGAATTTAATGGATGCGTTTGCGGGAGAATCTCAAGCAAGAAATAAGTATACATATTTTGCCAGTAAAGCAAGAAAAGATGGTTATGAGCAAATAGCAGAAATATTTGAAGAAACTGCAAATAATGAGAAGGAACATGCAAAGTTATGGTTTAAATTATTAAATAATAATTCTATTCCATCAACTGTAGAAAATTTGAAGAGTGCAGCAGAAGGAGAAAACTTTGAATGGACTGATATGTATGATAGAATGGCTAAAGAAGCAAGAGAAGAGGGATTTGATCGTATTGCATTCTTATTTGAAAGTGTTGGTAAAATAGAAAAAGAGCATGAGGCAAGATATAAGAAATTACTAGAAAATGTAGAAAATGGATTAGTATTTAGTAAAGAGGAAGATAAAATTTGGGTATGTAGAAATTGTGGCCATATAGTAATTGGAAAAAATGCACCTGAGGTATGTCCAGTATGTTCTCATCCAAAAGCGTTTTTTGAAATAAAAGAAGAAAATTATTAAAAAGTCACTTTGAAGTGGCTTTTATTTTATATATTTTTCTATAATAATCTCTTTCAAGTATTAATTTAGATATTATAAATTTATTGTTTACGATTTCATTTGTTTTTTCTACATAATTATTGTCTACATTATTAACAAATGGAATAAATGTATTAGTAACAGAATTGTATTTACCTTTATCAGTTATAAAACTTCTATCATTATATATTACTAAACCATCTTCATTTGATAGTAAATCTTTTCCTATTAGAATTCTTGAATCATAGTTTATACCAAATAAATTTAATATAGTTGGTAATATATCTAAACTACTTCCAAATTTATTAATTTCAATACTTTCTTTTAATTTGTTGTTCCAAATAATAAAGTTGTTTTTGTGAATATCAAATTTTTCATCTTTTATATAATTTGTATTTTGTTTAATTGCTTTTTTTGATAATCCATATGGATAATGATCGGCACTAATGACTATTACTGTATCATCAAGTTTGTTTGCTTTTTCTAGTTCTTTAATTAATAGTTCTACTGCTTTATCAAGTTCTATTTGAGTTGCTAGATATGCTTTGATTGATTCATCATAATTTAAATCCTCGACATACTTTTTATTTTTTCTGGCAATTATATTATCTTTATAATTATATTCTAAGTGACCGCTTACTGTCATGTAATAAGTTATGAAAAGGGATTCATTTATATAATCTTTTATAGATTGTTCAATCATTTCAATATCGCTTTCTGGGAAGTAATCGCAGTTTATTTTTAAGCCCCCATTGCACCCTTTGTAATTATATCCCATATTTGGATGTGATTTATTTCTGTTGTAATAATTATAATCTCCGTCATGATATGCATTAGCAACATAACCATTTCTTTTAAATATATTGCCATATACAAATGGTAAATAATTGTTACTTGAATCAGGCATACTCCATGTTCCTTCTTTTGGGAGTAGTGATGTAAGTGAAATGTATTCTCCATCGGATGTACTTATTGAATAAAGTGGTGTATAAAAATTATTAAATTTAAATCCATTATTATATAGTTTATATAGTGTTGGTGTTAGATTTTTGTCTATTGATAATGGTGATGCGGATTCTGCAATAATTACAATTAAATTTTTATCTTTAAATATACCAGTATATTTATTCTTCATTGTTGGTTTTTCATTCTTAAAATATTCGTGCATTTTAATTAAAGTTTCATCTTTTTCATTCTCAATTAATTCATCAAAATCAATATCTAAAACATTATATTCTTCACTACTATAATATATATTTTTATTATTATTAAATTTTATATTTTCATCAGTTTTAAAAATCATTCTTTTTAAATCTATTCTCATTTCATTTAATACACCAAAATCCTTTGTTATTAGTTTAGGAACATACGTATTATAGTATAAATTGTATGTTGAGTATGTTTTAGTATCTTTACTTAGATTAATTAGTAATATTGGTAGAATGTAAGATAATAATAAACTAGTAAATGTTATTATGTAGTATTTTTTGCTTTTTCTTTCCAGAGTAAATTTATTAATACCAAAAAGCAAACTTATAATTGGTATTAGTAGAATCAATATTGGTATAATATTTTCTGTTATTACTCTTATTATGGAATTTAGAAATCCAAAAACTTGTGCACCATTAAACATGGAATAAATTGAAAATACAGTTTCATAATATTGATAATATACAAATTGTGATGTGAATAATAACCATATGAATAGAGTTGTTATTGTAATTATAATTTTACAAATAACTTTATTATTTATTATACTTTCTAGAAGTGTAATAAATAATCCAAGGTTTATATCAAATAGTATAAGTATGATTGTTGATAAGCTAAATAAGTTATTAAATATAAATATTTTGAAGATAATGTCAAAAAATAATATTGTTATTATGTTAAAGATAAGTAAATTATATTTTTTCATTAAGAATCACCCTCCTTATAATATCAAAACTAATAATGTTTTACAATAAATGTATATTATGTTTAATATATAGTATACTAAAAAATGAAAAGAATAATTTTTTTAGCACTCACTATTGACAAGTGCTAGAAAATGAGTATAATTATAATTGTGAAAGGAAGTGGATTATATGAACATAATTCCAAAAAGTTTTTATTTAGATGATATTTTTGATAATTTTGATTCAACACGTAATAACAATATGAAGTGTGATATTTACGAAAAAGATGGTGATTATCATATTGAGATAGATATTCCTGGATTTGATAAGAAGGATATTAAAGTAGAATGCGATAATGGATATTTGACTGTAACTGCTAAGAAAGATGAGGAAGCAGAAGATAAAACGAAGAACTATATTCGTAGAGAAAGAAGTTATGGTAAATACCAGAGATCATTTTATATAGGTGATATGGATAGTAACGAAATTAGAGCAAAGTTTAAACATGGAATGTTGAAAATAATTGTACCAAAAGTAGAAACTAAAGAAACAAAAAAACATATAGAAATTGGAGAATAGTTTTCTCCTTTTTTTGTGTTTTAAATTATTTTTATTTCTATTGCTAATACACCATATTTATCTTGTTGTTCTATTGTGTATATTTCATTTAATGTATGTAATAGTTCATCTTTTGTTAGGGTTTTATCAGCCATTAGTTCTATACTAAAATCATTTATTAAATCTTTAAAGTTATTGTATTTATATATGTTTGTAATTTTTGTATTTAAATATTCTTTAGTTTCACTTAATTCTTCAAATGTAATAATATCGTTTACTTTTAATTGTTTTCTTTTTTCATCATTTAATCGTAGTTCTAATCTTTTTGTACCATTTTTAATATAATTAAAGTATTGTGGTAATAGTTTCATGTTATATGTTTTCATAAGTTTTTCCTTTCTTGAGATAATTTTATCATAATTTTTTTTGATTATATAGATTTTAATTATAATTTAAAATGTTTCATATTATAAATCTGATTTACATAATATTTAGTATGAATAAAATATATGGAATAATAATTAGTTTAATAGCTGGTTTATCTACTTTGATTGGATATTTGTTTATATATATAAAAGGAGATAAAAATAAGATAATCTCTAGGTGTTTATCATTTGCAGGTGGTGTTATGATAATGCTTTCTGTGATAGATTTATTGCCTAGTAGTATTGAGAATTTATGTAAAGAAAATTCTTATTTTAAAACTATTATTTTTAGTTTTTTGTGTTTTTGGATTGGTTTTTTTGGGTGTCATTTTATTAGTAAATTGATGCATAATGAATCTAGTAAGTTATATAAAACAGGGATAATATCGATGCTTGGTATAGTTTTACATAATATACCAGAGGGTATAGCTACTTTTGTACTTAGTGCTATAGATTTGAAATTGGGTCTGTTTTTGGCAATTGCAATAATACTTCATAATGTACCGGAGGGTATAGGTATAGCAATACCAATATTTTATTCTACTAATAGTAAAAAGAATGCATTTTTGTATACTTTTATATCTGGTATAAGTGAACCATTGGGTGGTTTGTTTGCACTTTTGTTTCTTTATAAATATATTAATAATTCTATAATTGGTTTTTTATTTTCTTTTATAGCTGGTTTAATGATTTATATTGGTTATTTTGAACTTTTAAAAACGTCTAGGTATTATGATAATAAAAAGAATACATTTCTGTACTCTTTTATAGGAATGATATTTATTATAATTGTTGAAGTAATTCTTAAGTTATCTTAATTTCTTTTTAATATATAAATATATAGTTGAGATTAAGGAAATTGTACTAATAATGGCACCTGTTTTTAGACCTTTTGTTTTATATATAAATTCTATATTATGATATCCTTCATTTAAATTAAAACCGATGTAAGATTCTCCTATTTTATAAAAATCTATGTATTTATTGTCTACTTTTATTTTCCAACTATTGTCATATGGAATACTTGTAAATATTACACCACTTTCTTTTAAGTTTATATATCCTTTAATATGATTTTCTTTGAATGAAGAAATGTTTAGAATCTCGTCATTTAATGAATTATATGCTTTTTTAAAGTTATTTTCGTTAAAACTATATGCATATATATTAAATTCGTTATATGATGTATCTCCGTAACTAAAGTACATTGTTACATTTATATCATCATATTTGCTAAAGTATCCTAAGTTAATAATATATGGTTCATTTGTAGCAATAAAATATGATTCTCCATTTACTAGTATACTGGATAGGTTATTGCTATCAATGTATAAATATACATCTCCATTTCTATCATTTTCCAGATTAATTGAACATATTCTTGAATTTATGAAATATCCATTATTTGTGATTTCTGGAACTATATCTTTAAAATTTATATTTAATTTATTGAACATGTTATCAAAACCAGTTGATTCTTTGATAAAACTTTCTTGTACAGTAAATGGATTATTTGAAGATGTATCCCAATTTTTAATGTTGTTATTTACTTTGTATGCAATTGATAATGGATATTTATATTCTTTTATACCTTCATTTTTGTTTTCTTTGTAGAAGCTTTTGTTATAATTAAATTTACCAACTAGGTATTTAATATTAAACATAGAATTATATATTGGAGTTTGTAAATTGTAGTAGTAACTGTTAATGTTATTGCTACCATTTCCTAATTTTCTTTGTATTTTAGAAATGTCTTCATATGTCATAGATGAGAATACTGATATACCATAATAATTGTTTAAAGCAGGATCATTATATGTATCGCGATTTATTTTTTCTATTCTGTAGAATTCGTTCTCTTGAGGTAGTATATTTTTAATATATTGATAATTTTTAATTGAATTATCTAAATCTTTACCATTATGATCTGGTTTTATATTATAAACACAAGATATACATGTTTCTATTGCTACAATAGTTATTAATGCGAATTGTGTATATTTTTTATTTTTAATGTTAATTATTAAAATTGTAAAATATATTATTAGCAATATTGTATTAATTATTAGAACTTTATTTTGTAAATTATCAAATTTTATTATTTTTGATAATATTATTAGAAGTATAAATACAGTTAGTGTTATTAATAATTTTTTTGTGTTTATGTATTTAATATTAATTAGTGATTTGTATGCAATAATAATGGTAATAAAAATATATATAAATGATTGTCTATATGGTAAATCATTTGGAAAATGAAAACCATGCCATATAAAATTGATGAATGTATTATGCATACATAAGAATAGTGTAAGTAGTAATAATGCATACAATATTTTTTCTTTTTTATTAATATTTTTATTTATGAAGAATAATGGTATTAATATAAATATTAGTAGTGAAGAAGATGTGTTTGGTAGGGGAATATTTTCGCTTATTAATGCAGTTGGTTTTGATAATGAAAAATTATTTAAAATAAAATTTATGATATTAAATTCTGTTTCAAATATACTTGGGAATGTATCTTTTGTTGCGGATATACTAGATAATGAAAAATATATTGGAATAACTACTATAGAAATAATTCCTATAGATATTATTGAATATAAAATATAATTTTTGAACTTTATGAGAAAATCTTTTATATTAAATTTATAATTTAGTAAATAATAAAATTGGAAGTATATGAAGGTGAATATACATATCATGTATCCAATATAATAATTAGAAAATATTGATATTGATAAAGTGATTATGTATAGTAAGCTTTTGTTTTCTTTTATTATTTTTTCTAGTCCTAAAATAATTAGTGGTAAAAATATCATTCCGTCTAACCACATAATGTTCCAGTGATATGCAATATAATATGAGGAAAATCCGTAGGAAATGGAAATAGGTATTGATAATATTGAATTTTTTATGTTTTTTGTTAAATAATAACAAATGGTTGTGCTTGCGAGTACTGCTTTTATGGCAATTAGTAAGGAAAAACCAGTTGATAAATTATCTTTAAAGGGTAATAGTAGTATGTTAAATGGACTTGATAGATAATTATAAAGGTTTCTTATAAATGGAAGTGAACCGTTAAATGAAAACAATAATGTTTTGGAGTTTAAAATTCTGTTTATTAGTTCGCTAGTCATAGGAAAATATTGATGATAAAAATCTATAACTGTGAAATCTTTTGAACCGAATGGGGTAATATTATTAATATAAAAGAATACTAGGATTATTAGTAATGATAATAATAGAGTATATAAAACGTATATATTATTTTTTATTTTTTTCATAAAATCACCATTTAAATTGTACCATATTAAAAAAAAATATAAAATACAAATAAGTGGTTGAAAAAATAAAAAAATAGTGTTACTATTGTAATATGTAAAATAGTGGAGGAGTGGTCATATGAATGATAATCAAAATGGTATGAACAACATGAATAATATGAACAACATGAATAATATGAATAATCCAAACGAGATACAGAATGCAGCACAGAATGATTATTATAACAATGATGCGTATTATAATAATTCTAATTACGATAATTATAATAATTATAGTGATACAACATATGAGGAAAAAGAAAAGAAAAATGGCATATGGTGGAAGATATTATTAGTAGTACTTGTATTGTTGATAATAATTATCTTGTTACTAAAATTCTGTACAGGTGGAGTTAGTAATGATGAGAAGTACGTGAAGTTAAAAAGTGAGATATGTACGGCAGCAGAGGAATATTTGAATAATAATCCTAACTTATTAGATAGAACAACACCAGGTACATCAGTGATAATTAGATTTAGTAAACTAGCTGATGCAAATCTAATAAGTGCAAAAATAGAAAATCCATATTATAATGGTGGACTATTTAAGAAGGGTACAGAAGAGAAGTATTATCCTATGAATAGTAGTGTAAGATTACAAGTTAATAACGATGGTTCTTTGAATTGTGAATTGGTTGATAATGCTAATGATACAACAGCACCAGAGTTAAGATTAAATGGAGATGCTGTTATTAGTTTAGCAGTTGGTACTGAATTTTCTGATCCTGGTTATACTGCAACAGATGATTATGATGGTGATATAACTGATAAGGTTGTAAGAAGTGGAAATGTAGATTATTCTAAAGCAGGAGAATATACATTAACATATACAGTAAGTGATAGTGCTGGAAATACAACATCTAAAACAAGAAAAGTTATATATGAGGAGTTTGCTAATATAGATATTACTTTGGGTAGTATATTAGATGGTGTAACACCAATGATATCTTTAAAGGGTGCAAATCCATATTGCTTAGTTAAAGGTAATCAGTATGTAGAACCAGGTGCAACAGCAACTGATAATGTTGATGGTAATATAACTGATAGAATAGCTGTAACTAATAAAGTAACAGGTAATTTAATGGGGGCATTTAGAGTAGTTTATAAAGTTTCTGATTCATCAGGAAATGAAGCAATTGCGTATAGAGCAGTAATAGTAACTACAGAGTGTCCAGAAGAAAAACAACCTGAATTAGTAGCAAATAATGCACCAGTTATAACATTAATTGGTAAGAGTGCGGTAACTGTTGCTAAGGGAACAGAGTATATAGATTTAGGTGCAACTGCTTATGATAAAGAAGATGGAGATTTAACAAGTAAGATTGTTACTGATACAAGTGCAGTTAATACTAGTAAAGCAGGTGTATATAAAGTTCATTATAGAGTAACTGATAGTCAAGGTGAACTTGCAACTGCTGTAAGAACTGTAACTGTAAAAGAAGCAGTGTCTGGTAATCCAAGTGTAAGATTTACTGGAAAGAAAGAAAATATAAAAATAGAAGTTGGAAAAGGTAATGATTCGTTATTAAGTGCACCAGCAGCTGTTAATGAAAATGGTGTTGCAGTAGCTGTAACAAAGCGAATTGAAGATTATGTGACAAAAGCAGGAGTATCTGCAATTGATTGGAATAGAGTAGGTAAATACAGAGTAATATATACAGCAACACATGGTAATGGAGTTATAACTCAAGAAAAATCAATAATAGTAACTATATATGAGACAAATGTAGTTATAGGCGGTCCTGATACAATAACAATTACAAAAAGAGATTCTGGTTGTGATTTATCTGAAGCAGATTTAGTAAAAGCAGGTGTAACATTTACAGCCAGTGGAAACAATACTCCAATAGTAAAAATAAGTAATGGTAGTGGAATTGCTTGTAAAGTTGGTTCTTATGAAATTGTAGTAAGTGCTTCAACTACCGAAGGAAATGTTGTAACAAAAACAATTAAAGTTAATGTAATTGAAGGATCAAGTACAATTGATGTTACTGCACCAAGTAAAGTAACAATAATTGGTAATAGTTTGAATCCATCAAATGTTTATAATACAAATGAATTATGGGCTGGTGGAGATAAAACTGGTGTAACTATATCATTTAGAGCGACTCCTGCTAAGAATACTGAGATAGCACATTTTGAATGGTCAACTAATTGCAGTGATTCTAATGGAGAAATATCTAGAATGTCAGCAACAGATGGTATGAAGACATTTACAGAAGAAGGTAAGAATAACATATGTATAAGAGCTGTGACAACAGCTGGTGTAAAGGGACCTTGGTCTAATCCAGTAAAAGTTTATATAGATAGAACTGGTCCAGTTGTAGTATTTACTCATACATGGGCTGATAAGGAAAATGATTGGCATAATAAAGCTTTAACATTAACTTATAAAGCAACTGATTCGGGTTCTGATTTAGATCATTTTGAGTATACATATGATGATGTAAAGGCAAAGAAAGCAGAAGAAATAACTACTCATAATGAGGCAACAGGAAGTTTAACTGTTCAAGAGAATACAGAGCCAAGTAGACCAAAACTATTTGTTTATGTAAGAGCAGTAGATAAAGCGGGAAATAAAGGTGAATGGACAATTAATCCTGCATATGCAAATATAGATACAGTAAAACCAAATGCACCTACGTTAACTGTTGAAGGTAATAATACTAAAATAGTAAAATTAAATGCAACATTTAAAGATGGAGAGTCAGTAAGACCAAGTGGATTTGGTAAGTTAATATATACTATTAATGGTGGAACAGAGTTAGAGGAATTAACTCAATTGATAACAATGCCATCAAATACAACACAAGCAAATGTAACAAGCAATGTAAAAGTGTGGGCAGTAGATAAAGCAGGAAATAGAAGTGATGGGTTTGCAGAAGAAACTGTCACAGTAGCACCAATGAAAAAACCAGCAACTGGTGTAGACATAACTAATAATGGTGATAAAGTAACTGATGGTGGAGCATGTAAAGCTGGTAATATATATGTTGGAGATAGCTTTACATTAGTAGCAAAACCAAAACCAGCAGATGCTGATGAAAAAGATGTAATATGGTCATCAAGTAATGGAAGTGTTGCAACAGTAGATGCAGATGGAAAAGTAACAATAAAGAGTTCGGGTAATGCAACAATTACTGCAAAAATAGGAAATGCAAGTACAACATGTACTATATCATCAACAACGCAGGTTGAACCAGGATATACTCCTAGTACAGGTGGCAGTGGATGTTATGGAAAATCAACACCAGTAGGAAAAGGTTGGTGTTGGTGTGATTATAACAAACATGACTGGGTTTGTGAGAATGATGGACAAGGCGGATCTAGTGGAAATAATACAAAACCATCTAAAACAACTACAACAACTAAAAAAACATGTAATATAAGCGGTTGCGCACAGTATAGTCTAGATGATGAGTGTTACTGTATTTTATGTGAGTTTGGTTATGAAAGCACAAGCGGTGGATGTGAAAAACAGACAATTAATCCGAATAAAACAACTAAATCAACCAAAAAAACAACAAAAAAAACAACCAAAAAAAATAATAGAACAGATAGTCTAAATTGAGGTGACTATGAAAAAGAAATTTGATAAAGCTGGTGCTAAAATGCACTAGCTTTTTTTATTCCTAAAATTCACTATGTTTGTATTATATATTAATAATAGATGGAATAATATAAATATATATTTATTATACATATAGAAAAAATGTGCATACTAAATATAGGGTGATGCTATGGATATAAATTATAATGAGTTGTTTAATGTTGTAATACGTGGATTATTGTCTTTAATTACTTTGTTTTTAGTAACTAAGTTGATAGGTAAGAAACAGGTTTCTCAACTTAGTTTGTTTGATTATGTTATTGGTATATCTATTGGTAATTTTGCTGCTGAGATGACTATTAATTTGGAATCTGAGGAATTGTATGGAATTATTGCTGTTTTGTTATTTGGTGGTATTGCTTATTTGGTATCTGTTGGTACAATGAAGAGTATTAAGTTAAGAAGGTTTTTTATGGGGAGTCCGACTATTCTTATTGAGCATGGAAAAATATTACAGGATAATTTTTATAAGGTTAAGTATGATATAAATGATATGTTGGAACAGTGTAGAGTTAATGGTTATTTTGATATTTCTGAGATAGATTATGCTATAGTTGAGGCGAATGGTGAACTTAGTATACTTGCTAAGAGTGAGTATTTGCCTGTAAATAGGAATGATATGAAATTGAAAGTTAGTAAGAATGGTTTGTGTGCTAATGTGATTATAGATGGAAAGGTTATGTATAATAATTTGAAAAAAATTAATAAGGATGAGAAGTGGTTAAATAAGGAGTTAAAGTTAAAGGGTAAGGATATTAGTGATATTATTCTTGCTACTGTTGATATAAATGATAAGGTAGTTTTTTATGAGAGGAATAAAGGTGTGGTAAGTTTGGATGTGCTTGAATAGAATTTAGTGGTGATATGATGAAAAAGTATAAATATTTAATTATTAGTATTTTAATTAGTTTGGGTGTGGGCGGATTATCTGCTTTAATTACTGGTGGTGATATGGATACTTATAAGTATTTGAGTAAGCCACCTTTATCTCCTCCTAGTGTATTATTTCCTATTGTGTGGACAATTTTGTTTATATTGATGGGAATTAGTGCATATATGGTATATGTTTCTAAGGATAGAGATAAAAATTCTGCTCTTGCGGTTTTTGTTATTCAATTAATTGTTAATTTCTTTTGGTCTATTATTTTCTTTTCATTAAAGCTTCGTTTGTTTGCCTTTATTTGGATTATTCTTTTATTAGTACTTATAATTATAATGATTGTTAAGTTTTATAGAATCTCTAATAAAGCTGGTTTATTGCAAATACCATATTTAATATGGACTTGTTTTGCAACGTATTTGACTATAGCAATTTATATATTAAATAGATGATAGTAAATATTTTGTTTATACATATAATAAAATGAGGTATGTATTATTACAATTTAAATTGATAATTTTCCAATAAAGCACTTATGTGCTTTTTGTTATATCAAAATTAATAAAAATAATTTTTTTAGTTATACTAATAAATGGTGTATGTGTATGAAAATAGCATTTATATTATTATTAATTTTGGTGTTTATTGTATTAAGTTTAAAGAAGTTAAATATTGTTAGTTTGTTTTTTTTATTATCAATGTTATTATTTATTGTTTATTTAGACAGTGTTTTTCCTTTGTTAAGGTTTGAATTAAAAGGTGATGAAGTTATTAGTATTAATTTAAATGATGAGTATAAGGAGCACGGTTATGTTGTTTATGGTTTTGATAAATATAATGTATTTATAAATAATAGAGTTGATACGTCTAGAATCGGAGTTTATAATGTGGATTATATATTAAACTATGGTAGGAAAAAGATAATTAAAACTAGAAAGGTAATTGTAGTTGATAGTGTAAAACCAGTTATTGAATTAAAAGGTGATGATGAGGTATTTATAAAAGAAGGTTATAAGTATGATGAGCTTGGTTATACTGCTACAGATAATTATGATGGTGATATAACTTATTTGGTAAGAACGTCTAGTAATTTGAAGGATGAAGTGGGTAAATATAAGATAGTTTATTCTGTTAGTGATAGTAGTGGCAATGTTAGTTCTATAACAAGAATAGTAAATGTTATTCGTAATAATAATGGTGTTGTTTATCTTACTTTTGATGATGGACCAAGTGAGATAACTGAGGAGATTTTAAAAGTTTTGAAAAAAGAAAATGTGAAGGCAACATTTTTTGTTCTTAATTATACTTATCAATATAATAATGTAATTAAAAAAATAGTAGAAGAAGGACATTCGATTGGTTTGCATAGTTATTCTCACCAGTATGATAACATTTATTCTTCTGTTTATAGTTTTTATGATGATTTGAATAAGATTAAAAATAAAGTTAAAAAAACAACAAACTTGGATGTGAAAATAATAAGATTTCCTGGTGGAAGTTCAAACACTGTTAGTAAGTTTAATAAGGGTATTATGAGTTATTTGACTCGTGATGTTGTTAGTAATGGTTATCATTATTTTGATTGGAATGTTGATAGTGGTGATGCATGGAATGCAAGAAATAGTTATGAGGTTTATAATAATGTGATTTATAATTTAAGTATGAATAGATCTAATGTGGTTCTTATGCATGATTTTTCAGGTAATTATAAAACATTAAATGCACTTGATGATATAATTAGAACTGCTAAGAATAATGGATATGTGTTTGATAAAATAACGTATAATACTCCAATGATTGTTCATGGTGTGAATAATTAACAAAAATTTATAATTTGTTTATATGTATTTAATAAAAATGTTAAATATTAAGTATTAAAATAAAAAATAGTAATAAAGTATTATCAAAAATTAAAATATTACTCTTTGAAAAATAAGTTTAAAAGTTTTATAGTTGCATCAAGGAGGAAGAGATGAAGAAGATTTTAATTTTTATGGCAATACTTTTTTTGAGTATCAGTGTGAATGTTAAGGCGGATTCAAGTAGTGTTAGAGTTAGTGTATATTATGTGCCTGATGTTTACTATAATTATAAAAAAGATGGCATGATTTATTGGGGTCAATTAGGTTATATAAGGGCTGATAAACAACTTGCTTATTGTCTTGATATATTAACTAATATAACCACTGATACATATTTTAAAGGTGAAATTAGTAATGACATTAAGGAGGATATGATATTAACAAGTTATTTTGGTTTTGAATATGGAAAAATAGGCGGATTTGCATATTATGCTGCTGCACAGCAAATGATATGGAAACAAATGGGAATTGATGTATATTTTACTGATCAAAGTATGGGTAAGGGTAATATAATTGATTTGAGTGATATTATTTCTATAATAGAAGAATGTATTAAGGAGTATAAAAGAGTACCTGAGATAGGAAATAATTTTAAAGTAGAGATAGGTTCTACTTTAAAATTGGATGATTTAAATGAAGTTTTAAATAATTTTAATGTTATAAATAATAGTGAAAATGATATAAGTATTAATAATAATAAGGTAATTATAAAAGCGATTAAGAAGGGAAAGGGCGAATTTGAGTTAAGAACACAGTATAAAATGATTCGATCAAATTTATTTTTAAGTGCACCTGGTTCTCAAGATTTGCTAGTAGCGGGTAGTATTCCTGATATATCTAGAACATATAGTTATGAAGTTATACCTGGGAGCATAAGTATAGATTTATTTGATTCTAAAACAAGATCAAAAGAAAATACTGGTTTAACTAGTTTTAAAGGAAATGTTTTTGAAATTTATAAGGATGATGCGTTTGTTAAAGAAGTTGAAACTGATGAAACTGGTAGAATTTATATTGATGATTTAGATTTGGGATCTTATAAATTAAAACATGTAATTGTTAGTGAGGGGTATATAAAAAATAAGGAGGTTTATAATTTTGAAATAGTAAATGGTAATATAAATATAAAAGAATCAATATATTTAGAACCACTAAAAAGTAATATAACTATAAACAAAACATATGGTAATCCTATTGTTGGAACAAGTTTTTATGACAAGAATGTATCTTTTCTTATTAGAAATTCGAAGGGTGATGATGTTGCTACAATAGTAACTGATGAAATGGGTAAAGCAAATATAACGTTAGATTATGATAATTATAGAATAATGCAGATAACTAATAATGGTATCGGTAATGAGTATATGCGTGAGTTTCGTTTAAATAAAAGTATGTTTAATAGGAATCATGTTTATAATATTTTCACTCCAATTTATGGGGCAAAATTGAAAGTAAAGGTATATGATTTGAGTACTAAATTGCCAATGGAAAATATTGAGTTTGAAATTGATGGTAAAACATATTTTACTGATAGTGATGGTATTTTTATTACTGATAATTATAAAGAAGGTGTGTATACGTTATGTGAAACTCAAATAGATGGATATTATGCTATAGATGATATTATTGTTGAAATAAATGATAATAGTAGTTATTATATAGAGAATGATGAGATATTTATAGATGTGATAGTTTATAATGAAAAGATAAAAAAGGAAATTGAGAATGAAGAGAAAGATATAATTGATGATAATAATGATAAAGAAGAAATAAATGATAAAATAGAAAATAAAGATGGTGAGGAATTAATTGATAAACCAAATAAAATAGAAAATAAAGATGGTGAGGAATTAATTGATAAACCGAATAAAATAGAGAAATTGCCAGATTTGGGAATAATAAATCATGTAAATTATTTAATATTTTTTCTGTTAGGATATAAGCGTGTTAAGAAAAATAATTGTTAGTATATGCATATTATTTGTTTTGACTGGATGTAGTAAGTATTATGTAAATGAAGAGTTTGATGATAAATTAATACTAAATATTGATAGCATTAACTTAAGCGAAGAGGTGAGAATTAATAGTATAGATGAATATGTAAATGGAATTGTGTTATTTAGTGAATATGGAAGACCAGATATAATAGGAAGTAATACGATTATTGGTGCTCATTCTGGGTATGGTTCTAATGCTTATTTTAATTATCTAAGTCATTTAAATTTGGGGGATATGATATATTTGAAGTATGATGGATATGAGTATAAATATGAAGTAAAGAGAGTTTATGAAGTTTTTGATACGGATTTATATGTACTTGATAGTGATGAATTTACGAAATTAACTTTATTGACTTGTAAAATTGGTGAAAATAATAAAAGAATAGTTGTTGAATCTTATTTATTAAATTAAATACTTTACCATAATTTGACAACTTGTTAATAGTTAGTTATAATGAATTCGTAGGGTTGATGTATTAATGTGAGGTGTTCAATATGGCAAAACAAACTTTTTTAAATTTACCGGAAGATAAAAGAAATATGGTTGTTAATGCATTAAAAAAAGAGTTTAGTAGAGTACCTTTAAAGGATGCATTGGTGTCTAATATCATTATTGATGCGAAGATACCAAGGGGTAGTTTTTATCAGTATTTTAATGATATTGAGGATGCATTTTATTATATTATTGGTGAGTATTCAAAGGATATTAAGAGAAAGTTACTTGAGCATTTAGAAAAAAATAAAGGGGATATAATATTATCTTATAGAGAGTTATATTTGTATATTCTAAATGTAATAGATAACCCTGATGACAAAGAATATTTTGAAAATATTTTTTTGAATATGAATTATGAAATAGAAAAGATGTTTACTCCTAATTTTAATGATGGTTTGAATTTAATATTAAATCATGTTGATATATCAAAATTAAATATTTCATCTAAGTTTGGTCTTGGGTATATACTTGATATTATTGAATCTATAATGATGACTAATATTATTCAGAGTTATAAAAGAAATTTAAGTAAGGAAAAAAATAAGGAAATATTTGAAAGAGAACTTGCACTTGTTTGTGCAGGTATATTAAAGAAGTAGTTTACTTCTTTAATTTTTGTGTTATTATATATCAAGAGGTGATTAAAGTGGCAGATTGCAAAGATTGTAAATTTATGAATTTAGAAGATATGAATAAGTATGGTGAAGCATATTGTAGTGAATTAAAAAAGTATACTAGTTTGACTGGTAGTTGTAGATATTTTGATAGAAGGTATTCGTATAGTACTTGTTATTTAACAACAATGTATTGTGATATTTTAGGGAAGCCAGATAATTGTTTTGAACTTGAAACTTTAAGGGGTTATAGAGATTGGTATATGAAAGGGGATCCTAAGTGTATACCTTTACTTAGAGAGTATGATGAAGTAGGACCTGTATTGTCTGAAAATATAAGAATTGATAGTAATAGAGATACTGTTGTTAATAGTATGAGTGAGTATATAAATGCTGCGATTGATGAGATATTTAATGAGGAATATGAGGGTGCTAAGGAAACATATATTAAAATGGTAAATATGTTAAAGGAAAGATATGGTGTAAAAGAAAAAGTTAAACGTTTGGTTTAACTTTATTTTATTTTAAAATCTTTTATATTTTGATCATACATATCTTTGCCATCAAAATACATTTTTTCTTTTAATCTTAGTAAGCAGGCCACTATTTTAGTTGGAAATTTTGAAACTAAGTTATTATAGATAGTTGTACTTTCATTGTAGTATTTTTCTTCTCCTAGAATTCTTGAATTTAAATTTACTATTTGATACCAAATATCATTAAAAGAAATATTTTTATTTATTTTTGTGTTTTCACTTTTGAATGTATATATTTTGGATTCTATATCTGCTAATTTTCTTTCAAATTCAAAAGATGATAGTTCTTCGTTTTTAATAGTATCAATGTTTTTAAAATCTTTGTTGTCTTTATCTATCTGAAGTATTTCAGCAATTGCTTTTACTAATAAATCATATTTTTGTCTTAATGATTCATCAATTTTGCTTTCTGCTGAATTAATTTTAATTATTTGTGTTTTTATATCATTATGCATTTTTGTATAAACAAGTAATACAATAACAATTGTAATGATTATATACATTATTATTCTAAAAGTATCCATATTATCACCTATTTAATTATAGCAAAATTAAGTTATATATACAATATTAAAAGTTTTTGATATAATTTATTTTTTCATCGAATTCTACATAATCAAGATATATACTAAGTAATAAATACCATTTGCCAGTAGTAGGATCACTAATAATTATGTGATCTCTTCCTGATTGTTCTATTACTCCTGTAAATACTTTGTCTCTCCATTCAACTGAATCTGGGAATGACATATAAAATCTTCCTATTTTCCCTTTGTTTAATCTTAATATATTTTCAATATACGATTGTTCTTCGTCTAGATTACTGGTTATTGTTTGAGCTACTTGTTGGTTTGGAGTTCCACTTGGTAATGAACTCATTGGATAAACTGGATTATAGTAACTATTGTTATTCATAAATCACATTCCTTTCACACCTAATTATATGGTGAGTTATAGGTAATTATGATTATGTTATATTGAAATACTTCAAAATGTAATATTATTTAGTTAAATTTGCTTTATTTTGTGGTATGATGTAAGAAAGCGAGAGTGATTTTATGAAAGTTAAGATAGCGATATCAGCAAGACATGTGCATTTAAATAAAGAGGATTTTGAATTTTTATTTGGTAGTGGTTCAGAACTTACTAAATTAAATGATTTAAGTCAAAAGGGTGAGTTTGCGTCTTGTGAGAAGGTTAATATAATTACTGAAGGTGGTAGGATAGATGGTGTTAGAGTAGTTGGTCCTTTAAGAAGTTATACGCAAGTAGAAATAAGTGCAACAGATGCTTTTAAATTGAGGATAAACCCACCAGTAAGGGAATCTGGAGATTTACTTGGTTCTTCTTCTGTAATAATTGAACATGATGGAAAAATGTTAAATAAAAATAATTGTTGTATTATTGCAAATAGGCATATTCATATGAATACAAATGAACTTGGTAAGTATAATTTAAAAAATGGTCAGGTTGTAAAATTAAAAATAGATGGGGTTAAGGGTGGAGTATTAGATAATGTAGTTATAAAAGCAAAAGATGATTATTCACTTGAGGCACATTTAGATACTGATGATGGAAATGCTCATTTGATAAATAAAGATAATAATATTGGCGAGGTTATATATGAATGAATTTAAGATTTGTAATAAGTGTAGATGTGATAGTGATTTATTGTCATCTAAATTGAAGGAACTTGATAGTAATGCAAAAATAATGGTTGGTTGTGTTAGTATGTGTGCTGTTGGAAAAAATAATCCTTTTGTAATAGTTAATGGTATACCTGTAATAGGAAATGATATAGATGAACTTGTTTTAAGGGTTAAGGAAATGATTTAGTTTTTATGAAGTGGAATATAGGAAATGTAGAGATTAAAAATCAGGTTGTACTTGCGCCTATGGCAGGAATTTGTAATAGTGCATTTAGGAGAATTGCAAAGGAAATGGGTGCTGGTTTAATATATGCGGAAATGGTTAGTGATAAGGCGTTATTATATAAAAGTAAGAAAACAGAGGATATGCTTTATATGAAGGATGAGGAAAGACCTATTTCTCAGCAAATATTTGGAAGTGACAAGGAGTCATTTGTGGAAGCTGCTAAGATAGTGTGTGAGAAAATGCATCCGGATATAATTGATATAAATATGGGATGTCCTGTTCCTAAGGTTGCTGTGTCTGCACAGGCGGGTGCTGCATTATTAAAAAATCCAGATAAAGTTTATGAAATAGTTAAATCTGTAGTTGAGGCAGTTTCTATTCCAGTTACAGTTAAAATAAGAAGTGGATGGGATAAAAATAGTATAAATGCTATAGAAATAGCAAAAGTGTGTGAGAGAGCCGGTGCTAGTGCAATATGTGTTCATCCTAGAACAAGGAGTCAGAGGTATGAGGGATTATCTGATTGGAATATTATTAAAGAAGTAAAAGAAAGTATCAGTATTCCTGTAATAGGAAATGGAGATATAAGAAACGTTGATGATGCGAAAAGAATGATTGAATTAACCAATTGTGATGCTGTAATGATAGGAAGAGGGGTACTTGGAAATCCGTGGCTTATTAGAGATATTGTTAATTATTTAGAAGATGGAGCTTTACCTAAAGTTATTAGTAAAGATGAGAAGATAGATATGTGTATTAAACACATGAACTATTTATTAAGTTTTAAAGATGAAAAGACAGCTGTACTTGAGATGAGGAGTCATATAGCGTGGTATTTAAAGGGATTAGATGGAGTAAATGAGGTAAAAAGAGAAATATTTAAGGCAACAACTGAAAAAGATGTATTGGAAATATTAACAAAATTTAAGAATAAATAATTCAATTTGTTTACAATAAATGTAAATTGTTATAAAATGATATGTGAGGAGTGTTTTTATGAGTGAATACACAGAACAAGAAATTGTAAGAAGAGAAAAAGCGGAGAAGTTACGTGAAAAGAATATTGATCCTTTTGGTTCGAGATTTGATGTTACTTCAAATTCAAAGGAAATAAAGGAATTATATGGTGACTTTACAAATGAGGAATTAGAGGAAAAAGATATTGAAGTAGTAGTAGCTGGAAGAATAATGACTAAAAGGGGTAAAGGTAAAGCTGGATTTATGCATATACAGGATAAGTATGGTCAAATTCAAATATATGTAAAGTTGGATAATGTTGGGTTAGAAGAATATGAGTTATTTGATAATGCTGATTTGGGAGATATAGTTGGTATTCGTGGTAAGGTATTTAGGACTCATATGGGTGAACTTAGTGTTAAGGCAATGGAGTATATTCATTTAGTTAAGGCATTAAGACCTCTTCCTGATAAGTTTCATGGACTTGTTGATATTGAAGAGAGATTTAGAAGAAGATATGTAGATTTGATAGTAAATGAGGATGCGAGAAGAATTGCGTTTATGAGACCTAAAATAATAAGAACTATTCAAAATTATTTGGATAGTATTGGTTATGTTGAGGTAGAAACCCCTGTTTTAGGAACAATATTAGGTGGTGCTGCAGCAAGACCATTTGTTACGCATCATAATACTTTAGATATTGATATGTATTTACGTATTGCAACAGAATTACCACTTAAGAGGTTATTAGTTGGTGGCATGGATGCTGTATATGAAATTGGTAGATTGTTTAGGAATGAGGGAATGGATAGGAATCATAATCCTGAATTTACTACTATTGAATTATATAAGGCATATAGTGATTTGAATGGAATGAAAGAAGTTTGTGAAGAATTATTTAAAAGGGTAGTATATGCTGTAAATGGTACGTATGTACTTAATTGGAAAGGTCATGAACTTGATTTTAGTAAACCATTTAAGAGTGCTAAGATGGTTGAACTTATTAAGGAAAAGACCGGTGTAGATTTTTATAAGCATATGACTTTGGAAGAAGCGAAAGAAATAGCAAGAGAACATAATGTAACTGTTGAGGATCATTATGAGGTAGGACATATAATAAATGCTTTCTTTGAAGAATTTGTAGAAGATACTTTAATTGAACCAACGTTTGTGTGTGAGTATCCTATTGAGGTAAGTCCGCTTGCTAAGAAGTGTAAGGATGAAAGATTTACTGAAAGATTTGAGGTATTTATTTGTGGTAGTGAATATGGTAATGCATTTACTGAATTAAATGATCCAATAGATCAAAAAGAGAGATTCTTGAATCAATTAAAGGAAAGAGATTTAGGAAATGATGAAGCTAATGAAATGGATGAAGATTATGTTGAAGCTTTAGAATATGGTATGCCACCTGCTGGTGGAATGGGAATTGGTATTGACAGACTTGTTATGCTAGTAACGGGTTCTGAAAGTATAAGAGAGGTAATTTTATTTCCTCACATGAAAAACAAGTAGAAGGAGGACTTTATGAGAAATAAGAATGTATTAAAAGTATTTGGTATTATGTTTTTGTTAACATTTGTACTTACTTGGGTAATACCAGCAACTACAATTCAATCATCTGGATTGGTAACTGGTGTAACTGAACCAACTGGAATAGCTGATATATTTACGTCAATTGATGTAATATTAGTGTATTTTGCTAAACCAGCAATATTAATGTTATTTATTGGAATGTTTTATGGAGTAGTTAACAAGAGTGGTGCATTAAAGGCATTAGTTGACGAAATTGTTTCAATATTTAAGAAACATAGTACTATATTTTTAGGAATAACTATATTATTTTATGCAGTAACTACTGCATTTACAGGTATTTATTTTCCTATGTTTATGTTTATTCCTTTATCAATTGCAGTATTGTTAGGATTAAAATATAACAAGGTACAAGCATTGTTAGCCACTGTTGGATCAACAATAATTGGTTTAACTGGTGAAATATCTAATTATGTAATTAAGATTATGACTAATGAGGATGGTAATAAGTTCTTTTATGTTAAATTAGGTTTACTTGTAGTACTTGTAGTATTAGAAATATTATATATAGTTAAAACTAGCAAGAAGAATAAAAAGGATGATGATAGTGGTAAAGAGGAAATTATGTTTATTCCTGAAAAAAGGGTTGCTAAGAAGGAAAAGAACCCTAAGGGAATTGCATTATTTGTAGTATTAGTTTTGCTATTTGTAGTGTTTGTTTTAGGACTAACTCCATGGAGTAGTAATAAGATATTTAGTGATTGTTATACTGCAATTAAAAATGTTAAAATTGGTGAATTTCAAGTATTTGATGCGATATTAGGAACATTTGAAACATTTGGCGAATGGACTTATACTTCATTGTATCCAACAATTGGTCTTGCTATAATAGTGATGGCACTTGTTAATAGTTTATCATTAGAAGAAGCATCTGATGGTGCTCTAACTGGTTTAAAGAAGATATTTGGAATATCATTATTGACTGCAGTTATGAATGTAGTAGTTATATTTACACTTAATTCTGGTTTTGTAGCAACAATTATAAATGTTATTGCAAAAAGTGGTAATATTGCACTTATTACGTTGTCAAGTTTATTAACTTCACCATTTATGGTAGAAAGTGCATATGCATCACAATATATTTTACAAATGATATATAAATTAACTAGTAATGATGCATTATTGAGCTTGTATGGTTTAGTTGTACAATTTACATATGGATTTACAATGTTAATTGCACCTTCAAGTATATTATTAATGATTGGATTATGTTATACAGAAGAAAAATATACAAAATGGGTAAAATATATTTGGAAATTATTATTGGCAGTTTTAGTTGCATGTCTTTTAGCAGTAACTATAGCAGCTATGTTATAAAAGAGTATGGAGGAGTTTATGAAGAAGAAGTTATTTAGTATTTTATTCGCAATGTTATTGTTTGTACCTTTCTTTGTAAAAGCTGATGAGAAAGTTAAAGTTTATATTTTTGAAGCTGGTGGATGTCCTTTTTGCGAAGCCGAGGTTGAGTATTTAAAAGGTCTTGATTCTTATAATGAAAAATTTACTATTGAAATTAAGGAATTATATGTAGATCATATTGATTGGGTAGAAGGTAAGGATTATGCACTTGGTAAAAAGGTTGCAGAAGGGTTTTTAAAAGCAGGTTTTACTGATGCAAGTTATCAAGGAACTCCTTTTGTAGTAATAAGTGATTTATATGCAGCTTCTGTTTATAGTGAATCACTCGAAAGCGTTATTAATGAAGCATATGAAAAGGGAGATAAAGATATTGTAGGTTGTTATGCAGATGGTAAAGATGATTGTTTGAGTCATATAGCACCAAGTGATACAGATAATAAATATGATAATAAGACAAATTCAAATACAGCATCTAGTGATACATGGGTTAATGTTTTAATTGGTATGGCAATAATAGCAACAATAATAATTAAGTCAACTATTGATACTAATAAAATAGTTGAGGCAATAAAAGCAAATAAAGTAAATATAAATAAAGAAAATAAGAATAAGAAGAAGTAAACATCATATTTTGGTGTTTTTTTCTTTTAATAAAAATTATAAAAAATGTAATTTGTGTGTTAAAATAAAGAGGGTGATAGTATGAAGAAGAATGGTTTTACTTTAATAGAACTTTTGGCAGTATTTTTAGTGTTAGGTGTGATACTTGCAATTGCAGTACCTAAAATATCTAATGTGAAAGATGATTCTTTAAAAAGATCATTTATGATAAGTGTTGAAAATATAATGAAAGAGATTAAAAATCAAAATCAAGATTTGTTAGCCAGTTTGAATGAATCAACTGTAACGTATACTTTTACAAATGGAAAGGTATCACCAGATTTGAAATTAAGTGGAGAATTACCTAATAGTGGAACGATGGAAATAAATAGTAATGGGAAAATTAAAGTAAATGTTTCAAATGATAAGTATTGTGCAGTTAAAGAGTATAATGAGAGTGATATAACTGTAAAAGATATAGATGCTTGTTAGTAATATTTAAATTCTAGTTATCTAGAGTTTTTTTGAATAAATTATTTCTTTTTTACTCATAACAAACATAGAGTGTTATGAAAGGAGATTACTATGTTTAGCAAATTTGATGAGGAAGCACAAAAAGTAATGGTGGAAGCAAAGAGAGAAATGCAAGCTTTGAAGCATCCATATGTGGGAAGTGAGCATTTGATGTTGGCAATTTTAAAGGGTAATAATGATGTTAGTAAAAAGTTAAAAACATTTGGAATAGATTATAAGAAATTTAAAAATGAGATTATAAATATTATAGGTGAGGGTAGTACTGAATCCGATTGGTTTTTATATACACCTCTTTTAAAGAGAACTTTAGAAAGTGCAGTTAATGATGCTAAAGAGGTTGATGGGGTTGTTACTATTTCTAATCTTTTTTATTCTATATTAGAAGAAGGAGAGGGAGTAGCAATCAGAATAATGCTTGGAATGAATGTTGATATGGATAAAATATATAGTTATTTTTCAAGGAAAATGGTTAAAAAGAGTAATAGTAAGAAAAAGTTATTATTAGAAGAATTGGGTACTAATTTGAATAAATTGGCTAGTGATGGAAAGGTTGATCCTGTAATAGGACGTGAAAATGAGATAAATAGGATATTGGAGATATTGTGTAGGAGAACTAAAAATAATCCTATTTTAATTGGAGAAGCGGGTGTTGGTAAAACTGCAATAGTAGAGGAACTTGCTAGTAGAATAGTGAGTGGTGACGTTCCTGATATATTAAAAAATAAAAAAATTATATCTCTTGATATGGCTTCATCTGTAGCGGGTACAAAGTATAGGGGCGAGTTTGAGGATAGGATGAAAAAGATATTAAATGAGTTAGAGGAAAATGAGGATATTATTCTTTTTATTGATGAGATACATACGATAATGGGTGCTGGTGGTGCAGAGGGAGCAATAGATGCATCTAATATATTTAAACCGGCTTTAGCAAGAGGTAAGATGAGATGCATAGGTGCTACTACTAGAGATGAGTATAAGAAGTTTATTGAAAATGATGGTGCACTTGATAGAAGATTTCAGAAAGTAGAGATAAATGAACCGGATGAAGACACAATTAAGGATATACTTATGAAATTGAAAACAATTTATGAGCGTCATCATGAGGTAAGTATTAGTGAAAAAATGATAGATAAAATAATATTTTTGGGGAAGAAGTATATTAAAAATAGGAGAGAACCAGATAGATCAATTGATATATTAGATGAGGTATGTTCTAGGGTATCATTAAAGAAAAATACTGTAGATAAGAAGTTATGTAATCTGAATAATGAGCTTAAGAAAGTGCTAAATGATAAGAAAAATGCAATAATAAATAGTAAGTTTGATGTGGCTCTTTCTTTGAAGGAGAATGAGGAAAAACTTAAAACTGAAATAAATAATATTGAATTAAAGAAAACTAATAAATCGAAGGTTGTAACTCTTCATGATATTATTGATATATTAAAAAATAAGGTTGATATTCCTTTACTTAGTTTAGATTCTTCATATATAAATAAGATGGAGAAAATTTTAAAGGAAACAATAATTGGTCAGGATAAGCAGATTGATGAATTATTGAATATAAGTAAAATAAATTCTCTTAATTATAATAAAAATAAATGTATATCGTTGTTGTTTGCAGGTAGTACTGGCACAGGGAAAACAATGCTTGCTAAAACTTATGGAAAGCTTATTGCGGGTGATATGAATGTAATAAAGCTTGATATGAGTGAATATAGTGAGCCACATTCTATTAGTAAAATTATAGGAGCGCCTCCTGGATATGTTGGTTATTCTGATTCGAGAAATGTATTGGAAGAGATAAAAGATAAACCGACAGCAGTGCTTATATTGGATGAGATAGAAAGATGTAATAAGAGTGTATTAAATTTATTTTTGCAAATATTAGATGAGGGTTATACAAAGGATTCTTTGGGAAGAAAGATATATTTTGATAATGTTACTATAATTATGACATCTAATATTGGATTTAATAAAAATTGTATGGGATTTAATAATAGTTGTAATATTACTAGTAAACTTAAAGATATTTTGGGTGTTGAATTTATAAATAGGATATCTAAAACAATAACATTTAATAAGATAACTGAAAGTGATGCGAGAAAGATAATATGTAATGGTATTGAGAAGTTAAGGTGTGAATATAAAGTGAAATTAGATGTGTCTGATGATGTAATAGATGATATGGTTAATGAATCAAATTATTCTTTATTTGGTGCTAGAAGGATAAAAGAAATAGTTAGAAATAGAATTGAAAATGTAATATTAGATGAACTTATGAATGATAATAAAAATATAAGTATAGATATGTCTAAAGATAAAGCTTGTATAAATAATTAATCCATTTATTGTATGGATTTTTTTGATTATTTTACAAATATTGACAAAAAGTTATAAATGTGTATAATAATGTGCCAAAAGAGGGGATGTTTATGGAATTGAATAGTAGTGTGATACCTCATTATACATGTGAGGAAATTCCTGTTAGTGAATTAAAAAAGGAAGTTTCTATAAATGAGTCATATTTAAGTGAAAAACCAACTTGGTATTATGTGGATAATAAGTTAGTATATTTTAAGAAAAGAAGTGATTATAGGTTATTTACTGAACAATTTTTTAGTATGTTTGCTAATGAAATTGTTGGTCTTGATACTGTTATTTATAAGGTTGCTAATATAAGAAAAGTTAAGTGCACTTCTGAATTGGAAAAAAAGAGTTATACTGGATTAATAAGTGAGAATTTTCAAGATAAGAGTAAGTATAATTATTATTTGTTAAGTGAACTTGAAAATCCTTCTATTTCATCTTTAGTTGGGTATGGTGATTATTGTTTATCTAATTTGCTTGAGTTTTTTAATAATGTACTTGATGATAAGAGTTTAGAAGATGTAAAAAGTTTTCTGTTAAAGTTATTTATAGCCGATGCTTTTACATTACAAATGGATAGAAATCATCATAATATTGGCTTTAAAACACCTAAGATTGATGGGATTGATTATTCTAAAAGATTAAGACCTGAAATAATATCTAATGTGTGTAATATTAATGAAAATATAGTTCTTGTTAATGGTATATATAAATTAAAAAACTTTTCACCTACACCTGTTTATGATAGTGAACGTATTTTTGGTGTTGATCATAGAAATGTATTTTTGCATAAGGAGAATGATGTATGGACTCCTATATTTCCTTATTCATCTGATTTGATGTTTAGAAATCAAGCAGAAGCTAAGGAAGCACAAGATTCGCTTTATGATGGGCTTGATCCTAATTTAATGGAAGTTTTTATGAATTATGAAAGTGATGTACGTGATTTAATTGATAGATTGGCTAAGGGGGATGAATATAGGGAAATATTAGAAAGATTTGAGCAATCTAATAGTCAAATATTACTTCATCAAAGTACTATAGAATATTTTGAAAAAATATTGAGTGAAAGAAGAAAGGTGTTTCAGAAGGTATTAAAATATAGTTAGAATATGAAAATTAGAGTTGTTAATAACTCTAATTTGTTTTATAATATTATCAATGTTGGAGGTGTCTATGACAAATAAGGAGTTAGCTAATTTAATATTTCCTAATATAACAAAAACAGTAGATGATTATGAAAAAATGTATCCTGTGAGGAATTTAAAGGATGGTGCTATAGTAACCAGATATGCACCTAGTCCAACTGGATTTATTCATATAGGGGCTTTACTCGCATCTTTTACTGGTTCTACATTTGCAAGACAAACAGATGGAGTATTTTATTTACGAATAGAGGATACTGATACAAAAAGAACTATTGATAATGGGATTAGTGAGATAATAAATGGTTTAAGAGAGTTCAGTGTAACTTTTGATGAAGGACCAATAAATGAGAATGAAGAGATTGGGAATTATGGACCTTATGTTCAAAGTCAAAGAAAGGAAATATATCAAGCATTTGCTAAACATTTAATTGAGGAAGGTAAAGCATATCCATGTTTTTGTTCTGAAGAGAAGATTTCAGAAATAAGAAAGAATCAAGAAAGAAATAAAGGTAGAATTGGTTATTATGGAAGATATGCTAAGTGTAGAGATTTATCAAATGAAGAAAGAGCAAAGAGAATTAAGAATAATGAACCATTTATTATTAGATTAAGATCTAATGGTGATTATAATAGAAAAATAATTTGTCATGATGAGATAAGGGGAGATATTGCATTTCCTGAAAATGATTTGGATATAGTAATAAATAAAAAAGATGGTCTTCCTACTTATCATTTTGCTCATTTAGTAGATGATCATTTAATGAGAACTACGCATGTTATAAGAGCAGATGAATGGATTTCTTCATTACCTTTGCATTATCAATTATTTCAAATGTTTGGATTTGATATACCAAAATATGCTCATATTTCTCCTCTTGCTAAAATAGATGAGGAAACAGGTGGAGTTAGAAAATTAAGTAAGAGAAAAGATCCAGAATGTGCAATGAGTTATTATCATAAACTTGGTATACCTTATGAAGCAGTTAGATTATATTTAGCAACAATTACAAGTAGTGGTTTTGAGGAATGGTATTTACATAATCCGGATGGAAAGATAGAAGATTATAAGTTTGAATTTAAGAAAATGAGTAAAAGTGCTGGATTATTTGATTTGGAAAAATTAAATAATATATCAAAGAATTATATAAGTAGATTAAGTGCATCTGATTTATATGATAGAGTAAGTATGTATTTAAAGCAGTATGATCATGATTTTTATGAAATATTTGTAAAAGATAAGGAATATTCAATTAGTATTTTAAATATTGAGAGGTGCCAAAAGAAACCAAGGAAAGATATTGGGGCATATAGTGATGTTAAAAAAGAAATGTGGTATATGTATGATGAGTTATTTACTAATTTAAATTATAGTTTTGATAAAATAAGTGATAAGGAAGAAATTAGAAATTTACTTAATACGTATATTAGTAAATATTATAATGAATCAGATGATAAAGATACTTGGTTTAGTAAAATAAAAGCATTATGTGATTTTCTTGGGTATGCTTCTGATATGAAAGAATATAGAAATAATCCAGATAGTTATAAGGGTAGTGTTGCGGATGTTAGTATGGTTATAAGAGTAGCACTTACAACTAAAACAATGACGCCTGATTTATATGAAATAATGAAAATTTTGGGAAAAGATAAAATAGAACACAGAATAAGTTTAATAGCAAAGTAGAAATACTTTGTTTTTTTGTATTAAAAAATTTTTTGTTGTAGAGTAATTTCTTGTTTATGAAGTAGTTTTATTATATAATTTATATGGGTGAGTGTTATGAAGGAAGTAGTTCAGAAATTGATTTTATTAAATAAAACAGTGAGTACTATGGAATCATGTACAGGTGGATATATTGCAAATTCAATTACTAATGTAGAGGGCTCTAGTAATATATTTAAATTTGGTGCGGTAACATATTCTAATGAATATAAAATAAAAATGGGTGTTTCTGCATATGTAATAGATAAGTATAGTGTATATAGTATTGAAACATCTAATGAAATGAGCAAGAAAATATGTGATTTTACTGATTCGAATTATGGAATAGGTATTACTGGAAAATTAAATAGAGTTGATTTAAATAATAAATTTGGCAGTGATAATGTTGTATATATAAGTATTTATGATAGAGATTTAAATAAGTTTTATAATCAAACTGTAACAGTAACTAATATTAGTAGGGAAGAAAATAAAATTGCTTTATCTAAAATAATATCTATTATGTTACTAAATATAATTAAGTAGGAGGACTTTATGAAAATATATAATACTTTAAGTAAGAGAATAGAAGAATTTGTTCCACATGAAGATGGAATTGTTAGAATGTATACATGTGGACCTACTGTGTATCATTATGCACATATAGGTAATCTTAGGACTTATATATTTGAGGATGTATTAGAAAAAACACTGAATTATTTGGGATATAAAGTTAAAAGAGCAATGAATATTACTGATGTTGGACATTTACAGAGTGATGCGGATACTGGACTTGATAAGATGCTGGTTGGTGCTAAAAGAGAAGGTAAGACAGTATATGAAATAGCTGACTTTTATACTAAGGAATTTTTTTGTGATACAGAAAAGTTAAATATAAAAAAACCAGAAATAATTTCACCTGCGTCTTCTAATATAGATGAGTATATAAAAATAATACAAAAATTACTTGATACTGGTTATGCTTATTTATCACATAATAATGTATATTTTGATATAAGTAAAGCAAGTGATTATTATAAATTATCTGGTAAGAATGAAGAGGATTTAATAATAGGTGCTAGAGATGATGTGAATGAGGATTTGGAAAAAAGAAATCCATTTGATTTTGCATTATGGTTTACTAAATCAAAGTTTGATAATCAGGAAATGAAATGGGATTCACCATTTGGAATTGGTTATCCAGGATGGCATATTGAGTGCTCTGGAATATCAATTAAATATTTGGGTGAATATTTAGATATACATTGTGGAGGTGTTGATAATATATTTCCTCATCATACAAATGAAATTGCACAGAGTGAGGCATATTTAGGGCATAAATGGTGTAATTATTGGGTACATGGTGAACATTTAAATGATAAAAGTGGAAAAATGAGTAAGAGTAAGGGTGAATTTTTAACTGTTTCACTTTTGGAGAGCAAAGGATACAATCCTTTGAGTTATAGATTTATGTGTTTACAGTCACATTATAGAAATCAATTGGTATTTAGTTATGATTCACTTGATATGGCAGAAATTTCGTACAATAAATTGAAAAGTAGGATTAAGTCATTAAAAAAAGGTGATGGTGTTATTGATTTAAATCTTATAGAAAAATATGATAATATGTTTAAGGAACAAATTGGAAATGATCTTAATACATCTAATGCACTTACAGTACTTTTTGATGTATTAAAGGATAATAGTATGAATGATGATACAAAGATATATTTAGTGGAATCTTTTGATAGAGTATTATCTCTTGATTTATTAAAAAATGATAATGATATTACTGATGAGGAATTAACATTTATAAATAAATTAATTGAGGAAAGAAATGTTGCTAAGCTTAATAAGGATTATAAAAGAGCAGACGAAATAAGGGATGAATTAAAAAAGATGAATATAATAATTAAAGATACTAGGGAAGGAACAATGTTTGAAAGGATATGATGTAATATGAATTTTTTGTTAATAATAATACCTGCTATACTTATAATAGTGTCTCAAGCATATATAAAGTGTAGTTATAATAAATATAGAGAATTTAGTGTTAAAAGTGGAAAATCTGGATATGAAACTGCGAGAGAAATATTAGATAGTAATGGACTAAGTGATGTTAGGATAGTTAAGATTGGTGGAGAGTTAACTGATAATTTTAATCCTAAAACAAATACTATAAGTTTGTCATCTGATATTTATGATGATAAAAGTATTGCGAGTGTTTCTGTTGCTGCTCATGAGTGTGGGCATGTTATACAACATAAAGAAAAATATGCTTTTATAGTACTTAGAAGCATATTAGTTCCAATAGTAAGTATATCATCTAAACTTGGTTATGTAATAATGATAATAGGTGTTTTGGCGTCTATATTTGATATGGCTATGATTGGTTTTATAATGATGTGTGCTGCACTTTTATTTCAGTTAGTTACACTTCCAACTGAATTTAATGCATCAAGTAGAGCAAAAAAACAATTAATTAAATTAAATATTATAGATGAAAGTGAATTAAACCAGGTTAATGTTATGTTAAATTCTGCTGCAATGACTTATGTTGCTTCTTTCTTTGCAAGTTTTACTCAAATGTTAAGATTGTTTTTGCAAATAAGAAGAGATGATTAATTATAATATTTTATCAATGATACCGTATGAGAGAGCTTCCTCACTTGACATGAAGTTATCTCTTTCGGTATCTTTTTCTATTATTTCAATATCATTATTTGTATTTTCGGCCATTATTTTGTTCATTTTATCTCTTATTTTAAGTATTCTTTCTGCCGCTATTTTAATTTCTGTTGCTTGACCTTTTGCACCACCAAGTGGTTGATGTATCATAATTTCACTATTTTTTAAAGAATATCTTTTGCCCTTTTTCCCGCTAGATAGCAAAAACGCAGCCATGGATGCGCACATTCCTATACATATGGTAGACACATCGCTTTTAATATAATTCATCGTATCATATATTGCCATTCCAGATGTAATACTTCCACCATTAGAATTGATATATAAACTTATATCATCATGATTTATTGAATCTAGATATAATAGTTCTGCAACTACTATATTTGCAACATTATCATCTATTTCTCCAGATAACATTATAATTCTATCTTCTAATATTCTAGAGTATAAATCATATGCTCTTTCTCCATTACTACTTTTTTCTATTACTGTTGGTACTAAATTCATATCCTCACCTCATATATATATTAGGTATAAAGTAATGTAAATATTCAATAATAATTATGACAAATTTTTTATTATTTGATATACTTGGTTTAGAGTGGGTGATAATATGGATAATATCAAGATAACATATAATAATAAAACAGATGAATTTCCAAGGGGAATTACTGTGTTAGAAGTAAGTAAAAAGTATTCTAAATATTATAAATATGATATTTTAGCTGCAAATGTAAATGATGTGATTGTATCTTTAAATTATGTATTAGATGAGGATGCAACTATTGATTTTTATGATGTATCTAGTAATGAAGGAAATAAGGTATATGAAAGAACTGCTATACTTATTTTGTCTAAGGCAATATTAGATGAATATAGGGAACAGGTAAGAATAGAGCATTCTATTGATAAGGGAATATTTTGTGCTTTAAGTAATATGACACCTAAGAAATTAGATGTAATTAAAAATAGGATGCATGAAATAATAGAGGAATCAGTAGAGATACAAAAATTAAATATTAATAGGATAAAAGTAATTAAATATTATGAGTTAAGAAAAATGTATGATAAAGTTAATTTACTTAAATATTTAAGTAATACTTATATAACTATATATAAACTGGATAATATATATGATTATATGTATGGTGAAATGGCAATAAATACGTCTTATGTGAAGGATTTTAATTTAGAATATATAAATAAAGATGGTTTTGTGCTTATGTTACCATTTACATATGATAATAATAAAGTTAATAAATATGTTCATCATGAGAAGTTTTTTAATTCAGTTATGGAGTATATTGATTGGTCAGATAAAATTGGTATAAGAAATGTTTCTGATATAAATAAGATGCTTGCGGAAGGTAAATGGAATGATCTTATATTTATGAGTGAAGCAACGTATAATAAAAATCTTTTAGATATTTCAGAAACTATATCTAAAAATGAAGATATAAAAATGGTTTTAATAGCAGGTCCTTCTTGTTCTGGTAAAACAACTACATCAAAAAAATTAGAGATGTTTTTGGAAAGTAAGGGTTTGAATCCAGTTGCACTATCTGTTGATGATTATTTTAAGGAAAGAATAGATACTCCTTTAGATGAAGATGGAAATAAAGATTATGAATCAATAAATGCAATAGATACTGAATTATTTAATGATCAATTGTCAAGATTATTAAAGGGTGAAGAAGTAATTTTACCTACATATAATTTTATAACTGGACAAAAAGAGTTTAAGAGAAGATTAAAACTTAAAGAAAATGCAATTTTAATAATAGAAGGTTTACATTCTTTAAATGATGAATTGACTAAAACTATTGACAAAAAGAATAAGTATAGAATTTATATCTCTCCTCTTACTTGTTTAAATTTGGATAATCATAATAGATTAAATACTACTGATAATAGGTTATTAAGAAGATTAGTAAGGGATAATTTAAGGAGAGGATATAATGCGAGTGAGACACTTGATTCTTGGAAAAGAGTTAGAAAGGGTGAAACTGAGTATGTATTTCCTTATCAGGATAAATCAGATATAGTTTTAAATACGTCATTAATATATGAGATGAATGTACTTAAGGTATATGCAGAACCATTATTATTTTCGGTTAATGAAAGTGATCCAAATTATATTGAAGCGATAAGATTAATAAATTTACTTAGAATGATATTGCCAATGCCAAGTGCTTCTATACCGCTTGATTCAGTTATGAGAGAATTTATTGGAAATGGTTGTTTTGAATAGGAGGAATTAATATGATAAAAATAGCAATAAATGGATTTGGAAGAATAGGAAGATTGTGTTTTAGAGAAACATTTTCTAGTAAAGATTTTGAAGTAGTTGCCATAAATGATTTGACTGATGCAAAAACATTAGCACATTTATTAAAGTATGATACGGCACAAAAGAGATATGAGGGTCATACAATAGAAAGTACAGAAAATTCTATAATAGTAGATGGTAAAGAAATAAGAATATATAAAGAGAAAGACCCAGCTAATTTACCATGGAAAAAATTAGGTGTTGATGTTGTATTTGAATGTACTGGTTTCTTTACAAAAAAGGAAGATGCAATGGCTCATATAATTAGTGGTGCAAAAAAGGTAATTATTTCAGCACCTGCAAAGGGTGATGTTAAGACAGTTGTATATGGTGTAAATGAAAATATATTGGATGGAAGTGAAGAAATTATTTCTGCAGCTTCTTGTACAACTAATTGTCTTGCGCCTATTGCTAAAGTTATGAACGATAACTTTAAGATTAAATATGGTATTATGACAACAATACATGCTTATACTAATGATCAAAATACTTTGGATAGTCCTCATAGAAAGGGAGATTTAAGAAGAGCAAGAGCAGCTGCTTCTAATATAGTACCTAATAGTACAGGTGCTGCAAAAGCAATTGGACTTGTAATTCCAGAATTAGATGGTAAATTAGATGGAAGTGCGCAAAGAGTGCCAGTTATAACTGGATCATTAGTAGAACTTACTTGTGCATTAGATAGAAGTGTTACAAAGGAAGAAATAAATGAGGCCATGAAAAATAGTACTAGTGATACTTTAGGTTATACAGATGAAGAAATTGTGTCTAGTGATGTTATTGGAATGAAATATGGATCACTTTATGATGCAACTCAAACAAAAATAGTAAAGACTTCTTTTGGAGAATTAGTAAAAGTAGTTGCGTGGTATGATAATGAAATGAGTTATACATGCCAAATGATAAGAACTGCAAAATACTTAATGAACAAATAAACTCCATTGGAGTTTTTTTCTTAATTGTTTAATTTTAATTTGTATGTTAAAATTAAAATGGTGATAATATGAAGAAGAATGGTTTTACTTTAGTAGAAATTACAGTTTGTGTTGTACTTTTAGTAACAATCTTTTTGATTGTTGTTCCTAAAGTTAATACAATGATTAAGCAAAAGAAACAAGATTCCTATAATAGTTTAATATCTACAATAAAAGATGCAGCTCAAGCTTATGTTTATTTAAATGTTAATATTGTGGATGATGCGATAGAAAGTCAAGGATATTATGAAGTTTCTATTCGAACATTACAAGAAAATGAATTATTAGAAAATAAATTAGAAAACCCATTAACTGGTAAAAATATACCATCAACTAGTATAGTTAAAATAATTAAAAATAACGAAGAATATATTTATAAATTCTCACTAGATTATCAATATTTATTAGAACATATAATTGATTTATATAGTAGTGAAGAAACAAGAATAAGTAATGGATTAAAAAAAGATAATACTCCTGATCAAAATATAAGATATTATGGAAGTGATCCAAATAACTATGTAAGATTTAATAATGAATTATGGAGAATAATAGGAGTATTTGGTGATAATGTAAAATTGATAAGAAGCAAATCATTAGGAGAATTATCATGGGATAGTAGTGAATCAAGTGTAAATGGCGGAGTCGGTATAAATCAGTGGGGAGAGAGTAAAGATGCGGATGGAAATGAATATGCGGGTGCAGATTTACAAGTATATTTAAATAAGATGTATTATGGAGGAACAAGTGTAACATGTTATGGTGGCACTAAGAATTCAACAACAACATGTCCAACAAACACATTAGATAATACTGCAAAAGCATTAATAGATAATCATACATGGAATACAGGTGCACCAAACCATAGTACTTTGTATAATAGTACAACACAATCATATGATACAGTTGAATTTTATAAAGCAGAAAGAGGAACAGTAAACGGAAAAATATGTTCTAGTGGAACTTATTGCAATGACACAGTAACAAGGACAACAGAATGGACTGGATATATTGGACTACCATATGTAACAGACTATGCATATGCCAGTAGTGAAAATGATTGTAATACAAAGATAGATCAATCATCTACATATAAATGTAAAAATAATAACTGGATGCATAGAAGCACGTCTACATGGTATATGTCGCCTTATGCTATTCCTTATAATGCTACCAGTGTCTGGTATGTGTATGGTGATGGGTCTTCTGGCCTCAGCCTTGCTGCTGATGCGCTTTCTGCTTTCCCGACCATATATCTAAAATCTAATGTCCTTATAGATAGTGGTAAAGGAACAAGTAGTGATCCATACATTCTAAAAGCAGGATTATAAAAAGTGTTAATATGTAAACGGGATGACAACAAAGGTTGTCATTTTTTTACTTTTATTTTATAATTAATATAATATATGGGAGGGTATATGAAAAAAACAGTATTGGATTATAAAGTTAAGGGTAAGAAAGTTATTTTGAGGTGTGATTTGAATGTTCCTATTAAAGATGGGATTATTATGGATGATACTAGAATAAAGGAAAGTACTAAGACAATAAAACATTTGGTTATGAATGGTGCTAAGGTTATTATATTATCTCATTTAGGTAGAATAAAGGATGAGAGTGATAGGTTAAGTAATTCTTTATTACCTGTTGCTAAGAGATTATCTGAGATACTTGGTATGGCTGTAAATTTTATTCCATATACAAGGGGTAGTGAGGTTGATAATGCAATATCTAATATGAATAATGGTGATATAGTAATGCTTGAGAATACTCGTTTTGAGGATTTGAACGGTAATTTGGAAAGTAATTGTGATATTGGTTTATCTAGTTATTGGGCTAGTTTAGGTGATATATTTATAAATGATGCATTTGGTACTATACATCGTGCTCATGCTTCAAATGTTGGTATTGCTAAGATATTACCTAGTGGTATTGGTTTTCTTGTATATGATGAAGTAGAAAAGATTGAAGAAGCATTAAATAATCCAAGTAGGCCTCTTGTAGTTATACTTGGTGGTGCTAAGGTAAAAGATAAGATAGGTGTTATAGAAAATGCTGTAAAAATTGCTGATTATGTTTTAATTGGTGGTGGAATGGTTTATACTTTTTTAAAGGCAATGGGATATAATATTGGTCTTTCTATTGTAGACGATGAAAGTATTGTTTTTTGTAAAAAAATGCTTAGTGAAAACAGTAGTAAAATAATTTTACCAGAAGATGTTGTTGTTGCTAAGTCGATGACTAATGAATCGTCTACAAGGTTAGTTAATATAAATGGTATTATGGAAAATGAAATAGGAGTAGATATTGGAGTTTTGACTATAAGCAAGTATAAAACAATATTAAGCAAGGCAGGAACAATTATATGGAATGGTCCAGTTGGTGTGTTTGAAATACCTAATTTTTCAAATGGTACAAGAAAATTAGTACAAATTTTGTCTAGTTTAAAAGCAAAAATAGTTATAGGTGGTGGAGATTCTGTATCTGCTTTAAATAAATTTGGTTTTAGTAATAGTAATGCACATATATCTACTGGTGGAGGTGCCTCTCTTGAAATGTTAGAAGGAAAGGAATTGCCTGGTTTGAGTGCCATTAGTGATTTATAATGAAGAGAATTAAAAAAAATATTATTTTGCTTTTTATAATTACAATTATAATTCTGTATTTTATTTTAAAAGATGAGTATGAATCGATATTATCTGCTTTATTGAATTCTAATTTGGTATATGTGTTTTTAATGATAATTGTTATGTTTATGGCGGAGTTTATAAAATCAATTTCATTATATTTAATAACTAAGAGTTCTAAAAAAAATTATGAGTTTAAAAATTCTCTTAGGTTGGAACTTGAAACAAATTTTTTTAATGGTGTGACTCCATTTTCATTGGGTGGTCAACCATTTCAATTGTATGTGTTAAAGAAAACTAGTAATATTGATTATACAACTGGTGCGAATATATTATTTAAGGATTACTATTCTTATCAAATGGCTTTGATGTTTTTGGGTATAATATTTGTAGTATTGGATAAAGTATTTAATATATTAACTATGACTAGTGTAGTAGGGAAATTTATGTTAATTGGTTTTATAATAAATATAATAATTACTGTATTACAAATATATTTGCCTTTTAGCAAGGGAAGTGGAAAGAAGCTGGTTAATAAACTTGTTGGTTTCTTGTCAAAAATTAAAATAATTAAAGATAGAGAAAAAAACGAGAAAAAGCTTAATGATTCGATAGAAAAGTTTAAAGTACAAATTCATGAGATAGCAGAGGATCCTAAATTAATGATTAAGTGTTCTTTATTAAATTTGATTAGATTTCTTTTGTTTGGACTTTTAACGTATTTAAGCTTTAAGGCGGTTAATTTAAGCGGTATTAATGTAATGGTTGCTACCATTGCTATGATTTTAATTACTATAATGTCTTCTTTTGTACCTATTCCTGGTGCTAGTGGTGGTATGGAATTTGGTTATATTGCTATATTTTCTGCATTTGTAGGTGGCCCTAGTTTAACTGCTGCTATGATATTATGGAGGTTTGTTCATTATTATTTACCAATGATTTTTGGTTCAATTTTGTTTGTTTTTGAAAAGAGGGAGTAATATGAGAGTTGGAATTTTTACTGAAGTATATAAACCATATGTAAGTGGGGTAGTAACAAGTATATTAATGTTAAAAAAATCTTTAGAGGATTTGGGGCATGAAGTGTATGTTGTTACTATCAATATGGATAAAGTAAAGTATGAATATGATGAGAAAGAGAGGGTATTAAGAGTTCCTGGAATTAATTCTGGTATTTATGATAATTTTAAGGTGAGTTCTATATATCCAATAAAATCTACTAATAGAATTAAGAAGTGGAATTTAGATATTATTCATACTCATACAGAAGGAAGTATGGGAACATATGGAAGATTACTTGGTAAACAATTTAATATTCCTATTGTTCATACTTATCATACGATGTATGAAGATTATATTTATTTAGTGACTAAAGGACATTTTGATAAACCAGCAAAAAAATTACTTGAATATTTTACGTTGTTTTATTGTGATAAGACAGTTTCTGAATTAATTGTTCCAACTAAAAAAACATATGATTTATTTAAAATAAAATATGGTATAGAAAGGGAAGTTAATATAATTCCAACTGGAATAGATGTTGATAGGTTTAAAAAGAGTAATTTTGATAAAAAAGATATAATAAGTTTGAGAAATAAGTTAGGGATTAAAAGTGAAGATTTTGTTTTACTTTTAGTTAGCAGAATATCTGAGGAACAGAAAAATATAAAATTTTTGTTGGATTGTCAAAAACAATTAAATAAAAAATATAAAAATATAAAGTTTTTGGTTGTTGGGGATGGACCGGATTTGGAATATTTTAAGAATTATGTGAAAAAAAACAGAGAAGAGAATGTGATATTTACTGGTATGGTTCCATGGAAAGATGTTGCTATGTATTATCAATTAGGAAATGTATTTGTTACTGCTTCTAAAACGGAAACTCAAGGGCTTACTGTAATAGAGGGAATGAGTGCATCTTTGCCTGTTGTTTGTATGGATGATGATAGTTTTAAGATAGCTGTAATTGAGGATTATAATGGTAAATTCTTTAAGAATAGAAGGGAATATGTTAACGCAATACTTGATTTGTATGAGAATAGAGAAAAGTATAATACGCTATCTAAACAGGCATTAAATTCATCAAAACAGTTTTCTGTAAAATATTATGGTGAGAAGATATTAGAGGTATATAGGAAGGCAATAAATGATACGAAGGAGCCGTTTTTGAGTAAATTTAAAAAAATTTTAAGGAGAAAAAAAGGTGAATAAATTAATTGTTGCAAATTTAAAAATGAATTTGGAATTGTCTGATATATTAAGGTATAAGAATGAACTTGAAAAATTTAATGTTAAGGATATAGTTATTTCTCCATCTAATATATATTTATATATTATGAAATCTAGCTGTTATGATTTGTGTGCGCAAAATGCTTATTATGCTAACGACGGTTCTTTTACTGGAGAAGTTTCTTTTAAGCAGTTAAAAAGTATTGGTGTAAAGTATTGTTTAATAGGTCATAGTGAAAGAAGAAGTATTTTTAATGAAACTAATGATGATGTTATTAGGAAATTTGATTCGTGTATAAAAAATAATATAATACCGATACTATGTATAGAGGGTAGTAATGATTTTAATTTTATTGATAAACAAATTTCTTTTTTAAAGGGAAGGAATTTAGAAAATGTTATTATTGCATATGAACCAGTGTGGTCAATAGGAACTGGTTATACTCCATCAGGTGATAATATAAAAAAATCTCATTTACATATTAAGAATGAGTTAAGTGAAAGCGTTAAAAATGTAAAGGTGTTGTATGGTGGAAGCGTAAGTATGTCGAATATTAAAGAAATTTGTAGTATTGATGAAGTTGATGGAGTGTTAATAGGTAGTGCTTCTTGTGATGTTTCAACTCTTATATCTATGTATAATAAATTAAATAAAATGTAAATATACAATATATTTTCATTTTTTCTATTTTATTCTACATTGTATTGTGTTATAGTGAATTTGTAGAAGGTAGAAAGGTTGTGATAGATTGAACGCAACAAAAATATTGTTTCTTAATATGTTAAAGGAAGATATTAAGAAATATGTAAATAGGAAAGTAATATCGATGAGTGAATTACATTCTTTGCAATGTATGAAACTTATGAATAATAGTGAACTTGATATGGTTAATTCTATATTATCTGAAATGAAGAGTAATGGTAATGATAAGGGAAAAGTACTCTTAAAGCATATTGATGGTGTAGGACCGTTAGTAAGTACTGAAGAAGTTCAAATGTCCAATTATATGGATGCATCTTAATACCTTTTAATGTAGTAAAATGATACTACATTTTTTCTTTTTCAAATAATTCGACAAAACTCATCACTTATTTTAAATATACTTAAGTAGTAACATAAAGGAGGAACTATGGAAAAGACAAGATTACTAGTAATTGATGATAATGAAGCATTAGTGGATATGATAGAGGAGTATTTTTCTTCTCATGAATTAATTAATATTGCGTTTAAGGCATATACGGGAGAAGAGGGTATAAATTTAATAGAGAAGAATTTAAATGATTATGATGTTATAATACTAGATTTGATTATGCCTAAGAAAGATGGAATATATGTTTTAGAGGAAATGAAAAAGAGAAATATATATAAACCTGTAATAATATCTACTTCTTATAATAGTGATGAGATGATAAGAAGGGTATCTGAATATGGTGTACATTATTTTTTATTAAAACCGTATGAATTATCAGATTTAGAAAATAGGATATTGGAAGCATCAAATGTTCATGAGAAGGAAAATAAAAATATAAATATATATCATAATAATTTACAAATATCGGTAACAAAGATATTGCATGAATTGGGTGTACCTTCTCATATAAAGGGTTATCAGTATATAAGAGAAGGAATATTGCTTATTTATAATAATCCTGAAATAATTGGAGGAATAACTAAGGAACTTTATCCTGAGATAGCGAATAAGTATGATACAACTGTATCTAGAGTTGAAAGGGCAATAAGGCATGCTATTGAGGTAAGTTGGAATAGAGGTGACTGGGAACTTATGGAGGAAATATTTGGCCATAGTGTTGATATAGATAAGGCAAAACCAACTAATTCTGAGTTTATTGTTACAGTTGCAGATAAACTTAGATTGGAATATAGGAGGGCTAGTGTGTAAATTTAAAAGTGTATACAAATGTATATGCTTTTGTTTTATTTTACTATTTGTGTTATTTGTGTTATTCTTTTACTAGAGGTGACATATGAAGTTAAGTATTATTATTCCATGCAAAAATGAAGAAGGGAATGTTTTAGAATTATATAATAAGATTAAGGATACTTTGGGTAAAGTTAAATATGAAATGATTTACATTGATGATGGTTCTACTGATAAGACTTTGGATATACTAAATAGTATATATTATAAAGATAAGGAACATGTAAGAATTATTTCTTTTTCTAGAAATTTTAAGAAAGAAGCTGCTATGTTTGCGGGTCTTACGCATGCGGTTGGGGAGTATACTTGTATAGTTGATGGTGATTTGCAACAGAATCCTAATTATTTGTTAGAAATGATTGATTTTTTGGATAATAATAAAGATTATGATGAAGTTGCTATGAGGAACAAAAGCAGAAATAATGAATCTTTTATAATGAAGTTTTTCAAGAAGATGTTTTATAAGTGTATAGATAAAATGAGTGATGTTCATTTTGAAAATGCTACATCAGATTTTAGAATGTTTAGAGAAAATGTAAAAATGGCTATGTTAACATTAAAGGAAAAGAATAGATTTACAAAGGGTATATTTTCTTGGGTTGGTTTTAATATTAAATATATGGATTTTGAAATGGAACCAAGGAAAAGTGGTAAAACATCTTTTGGGTTTGTTTCTAGTATAAAGTATGCAATAAGTGGTATTACTGATTTTTCAGATAAACCACTTAAGGTACCGTTTATATTTGGTTTATTATTATTTATAATTGCAATTATTTATTTAATTGTAGGAATTGTTATTAACTCTTTAAATTTGGTTATTACTTTAATGCTAATATTATTTTCAGTAACATTTGTATTTATGGGAATAATGGGAACATATATATCTAAAATTCATAGTGAAGTTAAAGATAGACCAATATATATATCAAAATTAGAGAAAGGGTTTAAAAAGGATGATGAATATAAGTAGAGTTTTGCTTACCATATTAGATGGTGCTGGGTTAAGGGATGAAGTTAAAGGAAATGCATTTAAGCAGGCCAAGAAAGCCAATTTTGATTATTTGTGGAATAATTATCCTCATACTGAGTTATTAGCAAGTGGACAAGATGTGGGTCTTCCAAAAGGACAAATGGGTAATAGTGAAACTGGACATTTAAATATAGGTGCTGGTAGAATAGTGTATCAACCTTTAGAACTTATAAATAAGAGTATAGAAGATAGAAGTTTTTATGAAAATGAAGTATTATTAGATGTAATGAAGTATGCAAAAAATAATTCTAAGAAATTGCATTTTATTGGGCTTATTAGTGATGGTGGTGTGCATTCACATATTAATCATTTAAAGAATCTTCTTAAAATGGCTAAATCTAATAATGTAGAAGAGATTTATATGCATCTTATAACAGATGGAAGAGATACTCTTATGGATAGTGGATATAAGTATGTATCTGAAATAGAAAAGTTAGATATAGGAAGTGTTGCTACTATTTGTGGTAGATATTATACAATGGATAGAGATAAAAATTATGATAGAACTCTTAAGGGTTATAAGTTAATGACTGAGGGTATTTCAAAGGAATATAAGAATTCGAAAGATGTATTTGATGATAGTTATAAAAACGGAATATATGATGAGTTTATAGAACCAAGTTTATTAAATAAAAATGGTTTAATAGAAAAGGAAGATGCAGTTATTTGGTTTAATTTTAGACCTGATAGGGCTATACAAATATTATCTTATTTGGAAAATATAACTAGTCATATTGCTACTATGATGTTTGTATCTAATGATATAAAAGCACCTTTTGCTTTTAAATTGAATGATTTAAAAAATACATTTGGCGAGTATATTTCGGATATGGGTTTAAAACAACTTAGAATAGCTGAAACTGAAAAGTATGCACATGTAACGTATTTTTTCGATGGAGGAGTAGAAAAAAAACTAAATGGATGTGATAGGATTTTAGTTCATAGTCCAAAGGTTGCTACTTATGATTTGAAACCAGAAATGAGTGCATATGAGGTTACTGATAAATTACTTGAAAATATGAATAAGTATGATGTTATTATATTAAATTTTGCTAATCCAGATATGGTTGGACATACTGGTAATATGAGTGCAACTATTAAAGCGGTAGAAGTAGTGGATGAAAATTTAGGAAAGATATATGAAAAAGCATGTGAACTTGGATTTACTTTACTTGTTACTGCTGATCATGGCAATTCTGAATATATGATAGATGAAAATAATAATCCTGTTACTTCTCATACTACTAATAAGGTACCATTTATTGTGTGTGATAAAAACTTACAATTAAATGAGGGTAGATTATCAGATATAGCACCTACTATGCTAGAACTTTTGAGATTAGGTAAACCAAAAGAAATGACTGGAGAATCACTTATAAAATAGTTTTGTTGACAAATATACATAATTCGTGTAAAGTAACTTATACGAGGTGTGATAATGAAAGAAGAAAGAAAACAACTTGATCAGATATCTGAGTATCTAGAAAAAGTTGGTTCAAGTGAAAATAAACTAGAAGATTCAGCTTTATTTTTTGAATATCTTGATTATGATTTTTCTCTTATTTCAATGGGGGAAATTATGACATTAAGTGTTCTTAATTCATGTAAATGTAATGAGAATGGATACTTAAAAGAAAGTGTTTTGGATGAAGTAGGGGCATTAGTGTCTTTGTTTATTGAAGAAAAACCATTATGTTCATATGATTTGCATAAACCAAGATATGATGAGATTTGTAGGTATGGTGAACTTGGAAAAAGAGTTTTCTCTACTATTGAATGGTGTAAAGAGGAAGCAAGAATAGAAACTTTAAAAAATTTAACATATCCTTATCTTGGTGGTGTTGGAATAAGCAACTTAGTAGTTTTAAAGGAACTTTCTAAAGATAAAGTAAGGGTTAAGAATTAGGATTAAATAAATAGTGAATGTTTATACGTTCGCTTTTTTATTTTTTTCGTAATTTTGTGTTGATTTTTATCATATTATTTGATATACTGATTAAGTGTGTTGTGGCTTAGATGTGCAAGGTTGCTGACACGCTAGGTTAAGTTGTTTAAATTTTATCTAGTATTTGTCAGGTTATTTGCTCGGAGCAAGTTTATACATGATATAAGCGAAGGGAGGATTTTTAAATGTCAAACAAAATACGTATCAGATTAAAAGCATATGATCACAGAATCCTTGATCAAGCAGCTGGAAGAATTGTTGAAGCAGTTAAGAGAACTGGTGGAGAAATCAGTGGACCAATTCCACTACCAACAGAGATTGAAAAGTTTACAATTTTAAGAGCTGTTCATAAATATAAAGATTCACGTGAACAATTCGAAATGCGTACACATAAGAGATTGATTGTTATCAATAACCCAAGTAAGGAAACAGTTGATGCACTTCAAAGAATTGACTTACCAAGTGGTGTTGAAATAGAAATTAAATAGGAGGAAAATATGAAAGGAATCTTAGGTAAAAAGATTGGAATGACTCAAGTATTTGCTAAGAATGGCAAATTAATTCCTGTTACTGTAGTTGTTGCAGAACCAAATGTTGTTATGCAAATTAAAACTAAGGAAACAGATGGATATGAAGCTATTCAACTTGGTTTTGTTTCTAAAAAAGAAAAGCATAGTATAAAACCAGAAATGGGTCATGCGAAAAAGGCAAACACTGCACCTAAGCGCTTCTTAAAGGAAATTAAAGGTGTAGAAGTTAGCAACTATGAATTAGGTCAAGAAATCAAGTGTGATGTTTTTGAACCAGGAGAAATAGTTGATGTTACAGGAACTAGTAAAGGTAAAGGGTTCCAAGGCGTTATTAAACGTTATAATCAAAGTCGTGGACCAATGGGACATGGTTCTCAATATCATAGAGGCGTTGGTTCTATGGGTACACTAAGACCAATGCGTGTATTTAAGGGTAAGAAATTACCAGGTCATATGGGTCATGAAACTGTTACAATTCAAAACTTAGAAGTAGTAGCGGTTGATTTAGAAAACAATGTTATCTTAATTAAAGGAAATGTTCCTGGCCCAAAAAATTCTTTTGTTATCATTAAAACATCAGTGAAAAATCCAGAGCAAAAAAATGAACCAGCTGATTTAATAACTTATGAAGCTGTTCAAAAAACAGTTGATGAAGCTTTAGATACTGATGAGGTAAATGAAGAATTAGAAGCATCACAAGAAGTTAGTGAATAATTATAATAAGTTAAACTAATTTGTGATGAAAGGAGGAATATAATGTCTAAAATATCAGTTTTAAATGTTAAAGGTGAAAAGGTTAAGGATATAAAATTAAATGATAACGTTTGGAGTATTGAACCAAATGATGCAGTTATATATGATGCTATATGTTTAGCAACTGCTTCATTAAGACAAGGAACTCATAGTGTAAAAACACGTAGTGAAGTTAGTGGTGGTGGAAGAAAACCATGGAGACAAAAGGGCACAGGTAATGCTCGTCAGGGTTCAACTAGAAGTCCACAATGGAGACATGGTGGTATAGTGTTTGGACCAACAATTGAAAGAAATTATAATAAGAAAATGAATAAAAAAGAGAGAAGATTAGCTTTAAAATCAGCTTTATCTTATAAAGTATTGGATAGTGAATTGTTAGTTTTAGATGAATTAAAATTAGATAGTTCAAAAACAAAAGAAGTATTAAATATTATGAAAGATCTTAAGTTGAATAAATCAGTTTTATTTGTAGTAAATGAATTAACTGATGAACTTATTTTGGCCTCTCGTAATATTCAAGGTGTAAAGGTAATACTTCCAAATGAAGTTAATGTTCTTGATGTAGCAAGATATAATAATATGGTTGTTACAGAAGAGGCCGTTAAGGCAATTGAGGAGGTGCTTATATAATGGATTATAGAGATATAATTAAAGCACCAATTATAACTGAAAAAAGCACAAGCATCGCATCTGATGAGAGAACTTATGTTTTTAAAGTAGATGCAAAAGCAAATAAAACTCAAATTAAAGAGGCAATACAAAAAATCTTTAATGTAAAAGTTGAGAGTGTAAATACAGTTAATGTTCATCCAAAGAAGAAAAGGGTTGGACGTTATTCAGGTATGACAAATAAATATAAGAAAGCAATCGTTACTCTAGTTAATGGTAATAAGATTGACCTTTAAAAGGAGGAATTAGAATGCCAGTTAAAAGTTATAAGCCAACTACAAGTTCAAGAAGAAAAATGAGTACTTTAGTTAATGATGAAATAACTAAAACTACTCCTGAGAAGAATTTAGTAGTTACAGTAAAGAAAAATAGTGGACGTAACAATCAAGGTAAAATAACTGTAAGACATCAAGGCGGTGGCGCTAAAAGAAAATATAGAATTATTGATTTTAAGAGAAATAAGCTAGATGTTCCAGGAACAGTATCTGCTATTGAATACGATCCAAATAGAACAGCAAATATTGCTTTAATAAGTTATAAAGATGGTGAAAAAAGATATATTATAGCTCCTAATACATTAAAAGTAGGAGATGTAATAGTTAGTAGTGAAAATGCTGATATAAAGGTAGGTAATACGTTACCAATTATGAATATACCTGTTGGTACAGTAATTCACAATATAGAAATGAGACCAGGAAAGGGTGGACAACTTGCTAGAAGTGCAGGAAGTAGTGCTCAAATACTTGGTAGAGAAGGTAACTATGTATTAATACGTCTTACAAGTGGTGAAACAAGAAAAATATTAGGTGTATGTAAAGCCACTGTAGGAGAAGTAGGGAATTTAGATAAAGAATTAGTTAAATTAGGGAAAGCTGGACGTAAACGTCATATGGGAATTAGACCAACAGTTCGTGGTTCTGTTATGAACCCTAACGATCACCCACATGGTGGTGGTGAAGGTAGAGCACCAGTAGGAAGAAAACAACCAATGACTCCTTGGGGTAAACCTGCACTTGGACTTAAGACTCGTAAGAATAGAAAAACTTCAACTAAGTTTATTGTAAAACGTCGTAATGATAAATAGGAGGTGTTAAGATGGCAAGAAGTTTGAAAAAAGGACCTTATGTATTCGATAGATTACTTAAAAAGGTTAAAACTCTAAATGAATCTGGAAAGAAAGAAGTTATAAAAACATGGTCTCGCCGTTCAACAATTTATCCTGATTTTATCGGACATACATTCGCGGTACATAATGGTAAAGAATTTATACCAGTTTATGTAACTGAGGATATGGTTGGACACAAACTTGGAGAATTTTCATTAACTCGTAAGTTCGGTGGACACGGCGAAAACAAGAAAAAATAGTTGAGGAGGGAAATTATGGAAGCAAAAGCAATCGCTAAGAATATTAGAATATCTGCGGACAAGGCAAGATTAGTTGCTGACTTAATTCGTGGTAAAAAGGTTGATGAAGCGATGTCTATTCTTAAAAATATGAATAAAAAAGCAGCAAGAGTTATAGAGAAAGTTTTAACATCAGCAGTTGCAAACGCTACAAACAATCATAATTTAAATAAAGATAAATTATATGTAAAAGAAACATATGTAAATGAAGGTCCTGTTATGAAGAGAATGATAATGGATTCAAGAGGACATGTAGGTAGAAACGATAGAAGAACAAGTCATGTGACTGTAGTCGTTTCTGAAAAATAAATAAGGAGGTAGTCATGGGACAAAAAGTAAATCCAATTGGTCTTAGAACTGGTATAAATAAAGATTGGAATTCTAAGTGGTATGCATCTAAAAAAGATTTTGCTACTTATCTTAATAAAGACATTAAAATCCGTAAGTATTTATCAACTAAGCTTAAAGATGCTGCTGTTTCTAATGTTGTAATAGAAAGAAATCCAAAGAAAACAGAAATAAATATTTATACAGCTAAGCCAGGAGTAATTATTGGACATGGTGGAGAAGAAATTGAAACTTTAAAGAAGTCATTATCTAAGTTGGTTGATGAGAATATATCAATTTCTATCATAGAGATTAAAAATCCAGACTTAAGTGCAAAAATAGTTGCAGATAGTATTGCTCGTCAAATTGAAAATAGGGCTTCATTTAGAGTGGCTCAAAAAAGAGCAATTAGAAATACAATGAAAGCAGGAGCTAAGGGTATTAAAACTAAGGTTTCTGGGAGATTAGGCGGTGCTGATATGGCACGTAGCGAAGGATATTCAGAAGGAACTACACCACTTCATACTTTAAGAGCAGATATAGATTATGCTACAAGTGAAGCAGATACTACATTTGGAAAAATTGGAGTTAAGGTTTGGATATATAAGGGTGAGATTCTTAAATCAAAAAAATCTAAGGGAGGCGTAGATAATGGCACTAATACCAAAAAGAACTAAATATCGTAGACCTCATAAGCTTAGATATGATGGAGTATCAAAAGGAAATACAGAATTACATTTTGGAGATTATGGTTTAATGGCAATGGAAGGTGCTTGGATTACACAACAACAAATTGAAGCAGCCAGAGTTGCTATGACTCGTTATATGAAACGTGGTGGAAAGGTATATATTAATATATTCCCACACTTATCACTTACTAAAAAACCACTAGAAACTCGTCAAGGAAAAGGTAAAGGTGCACCAGAAAGTTGGGTTGCAGTAGTAAAAAAAGGAAAAATTATGTTTGAAATAACAGGTATTACAGAAGATGTAGCTAGAGAAGCATTACGTTTAGCAATGCATAAGTTACCTATTAAATGTAAGTTTGTTATGAAGGAAAGTGGTGAAAAATAATGGAAATAAAGGAAATAAGAAATTTATCCACTGAAGAAATAATGAAAAAAATAGAATCTAATAAAGAGGAATTGTTTAACTTACGTTTTAGTCAAGCAACTGGTAATCTTGAAAAACCATCAAGAATTAGAGAATTAAGAAAAGAAGTTGCTAGAATGAAAACTATTATTAGAGAAAGAGAACTTAATAAGTAGGAGGATGTATGAAAGAAATTAGAAAGCAAGAACTAGTAGGTAAAGTTGTAAGCGCTAAGTGCGATAAAACAATTACTGTATTAGTAGAAACATATGGAAAACATCCATTATATGGAAAAAGAGTTAAACATTCTAAGAAATATGCTGCACATGATGAAAATAATAAAGCTAAAATTGGCGATAAAGTTCGTATCATAGAAACTAGACCATTATCAAAGACTAAGAAATTTAAATTAGTTGAGATAATTGAAGAAGCAGTAATTTTATAGTCCAATTTGTAAAAGGAGGAAATAAATATGGTTCAACAAGAAAGTCGCTTAAAAGTAGCTGATAATTCAGGCGCAAGAGAACTTTTAGTAATAAGAGTACTAGGTGGTAGTAAAGTTAAAACTGGTAATATTGGAGATGTAGTTGTTGGTACAGTTAAAAAGGCAACTCCAAATGGAACAGTTAAAGAAGGTAAAGTAGTAAAAGCAGTAATAGTAAGAACAAAGTTTGGTGTAAGAAGAGAAGATGGTTCTTATATCAAATTTGATGATAATGCGTGCGTACTTATTAAGGATGATAAGAGTCCAGTTGGAACACGTGTGTTAGGACCTGTTGCTCGTGAACTTCGTGAAAAGGATTACATGAAAATAGTTTCACTAGCACCAGAAGTGCTATAAGAAGGGAGTAAACTTATGAACTTTAAAACAGGAGACAAAGTAAATGTCATTGCTGGAAAAGATAAAGGCAAAAGTGGTAAGATACTTCATGTATTAAGAAATAAAGACAAAGTAGTTGTTGAAGGAATTAATGTTGTTAAAAAACATCAAAAACCAAATGCAACTAATCAAACAGGAGGAATAGTTGAAAGAGAACATCCTATTCATATTTCTAATATAATGATGTCTGATCCAAAGAGTGGAAAAAGCACAAGAATAGGTCATGAAATAAATAAAGATGGCAAAAAAGTTAGAATTTCTAAGAAATCTAATGAAAAGATTGATTAATTGGAAGGAGGGTATCTATGAACCGCCTAAAAGAAAAATATTTTAAGGAAGTTGTTCCTAGTTTAAAAGAAAAATACCATTACACAACATTGATGGCAGTACCTAAAATTGAAAAAATTGTAATTAACATGGGTGTAGGAGATGCAAAAGAGAATAGTAAATTCTTAGAAGGAGCTGTTAAAGATCTTGAACTTATTACTGGTGCTAAACCAGTTGTAACTAAAGCAAGAAAATCTATTGCTGGTTTTAAGATAAGAGAAGGCGCTCCTATTGGATGCAAAGTTACATTACGTGGTGAAAATATGTATGTTTTCCTAGAAAAACTTATAAGAATTTCATTACCACGTGTTAAAGATTTTAGAGGAGTATCAAATAAGGCGTTTGATGGAAGAGGAAATTATACATTAGGAATAAAAGAACAATTAATTTTCCCTGAAATCGAATTCGATACAGTCGTAAAAGTTCGTGGTATGGATATAGTATTCGTTACAACTGCAAAAACTAACGAAGAAGCTTATGATTTATTAAGTGGACTAGGAATTCCATTTAGAAAGTAGTGGAGGATATATATGGCTAAAAAAAGTATGATTGTAAAATCAAAGAGACCACAAAAATTTAAGGTACGTGAATATACTCGTTGTGAAAGATGCGGAAGACCTCATGCAGTAATGAGTAAGTTTGGTATATGTCGTATTTGTTTTAGAGAACTTGCAAATAATGGACAAATTCCAGGCGTTAAAAAATCAAGTTGGTAAAATTTGGGAGGAGGAAATAAAATGGTAGTAACTGACCCAATTGCTGATATGCTTACAAGAATTCGTAATGCTAATCAGTTAAAATATAACGAAGTTTTAGTACCTACTTCAAAGTTAAAGACTGAAATTGCTAATATCTTGAAAAATGAAGGATATATCAATGGATATAAAATTGAAAAAAGAGATAATGGTAGTATGATGGTTATAGAACTTAAGTATGGTGCAAAAAAGGAAAGAGTAATTACTGGACTTAAAAGAATTTCTAAGCCAGGATTACGTGTATATGCTAAAAAAGAAGAAATTCCTACTGTATTAAATGGTTTAGGAATAGCAATAATTTCAACATCAAAAGGACTTATGGTTGATAGGGAAGCAAGAAAAGCTAACCTTGGTGGTGAAGTATTAGCATACATTTGGTAACAATTACAAAGGAGGATAAATATGAGTCGTATTGGTAATAGAGTGTTAACGTTAAAAGAAGGCGTTAGTGCAGAAATTGAAAATAATACTATTACAGTTAAAGGACCTAAGGGTTCACTTAATTTCCCTATTTCAAAGAGTGTAATTGTTAAAATGGATGGAAATACTTTAACTGTTGAAAAAGCCGATGAAAGTGCAAGTGCAAATGCTATGCAAGGTACTACTAATGCAATCATTAAAAATATGATTGAAGGAGTTACTAATGGATTTGAAAAGGGCTTAGAAATAATCGGCGTTGGATATCGTTTTCAAGTACAAGGTAAATTATTAACCGTAAATGCAGGATATTCTCATCCTGTAAAAATAACTATTCCAGAAGGGCTTACAGTTGATGTTATAAGTAATACTGAAATAGTTGTAAAAGGAATAGATAAAGAATTAGTTGGTGAATTTGCTGCGAATGTAAGAAAAGTTAGAAAACCAGAACCATATAAGGGTAAAGGTATTCGTTACAAAGGCGAGGTTATTCGTCGTAAAGAGGGCAAAAAGGCCGCTAAATAATAAGTAAAGGAGATTATGTTATGATTAAAAAAATATCTCGTAATGAAGCTCGTAAAGCTAGACATAGTCGTATAAGAACTAAGTTAAGTGGAACAAGTGATTCACCAAGATTAAGTGTTTTTAGATCAAATAAGCAAATTACTGCTCAAATAATTGATGATGAAAAAGGAATAACATTAGTTAGTGCATCTTCAATGGATAAAGATTTAAAAATAGAAAATGGTGGAAATATAGAAGCTGCTAAATTAGTTGGAAAGAGTATTGCTGAAAAAGCAAGAGAAGCAAAAATCAAAACTGTAGTATTTGATAGAGGTGGTTACCTATATCATGGACGTGTAAAAGCACTTGCTGATGCTGCACGTGAAAACGGTTTGGAATTCTAGGAGGAGCTATGGAGAAACGTAGATTTAATGAACCCAAAGCAAAAGAATATGAAGAATTAGTAATTGCTGTTAATCGTGTTACTAAAGTTACTAAAGGTGGACGTCGTTTTAGATTTGCTGCTACTGTTGTAGTAGGAAATAGAAAAGGAACTGTTGGTTTTGGAACAGGAAAAGCAAACGAAGTTCAAGATGCTGTTAAAAAGGCAATCCAATCTGCTACAAAGAATGTTGTTAGAATCGCACTTGTTGAAGAGAGAACTATACCACATGAAGCTACTGGTGTTAGTGGTGCAGCTAGAGTACTTATTAAACCAGCTAAAGCCGGTACTGGTATAATAGCTGGTGGATCAGTTAGAGCTGTATTAGAACTTGCAGGTGTTAAGGATGTTGTATCTAAATCACTTGGATCAAATACTAAGATAAATGTTGTTAGAGCTACTATGAATGCATTAACATCTCAAAGAAGCGCTACTCACATTGCAAAACTTAGAGGAAAAACAGTAGAGGAGATTTTAGGATAATGAAGTTAAATACATTAAAAATAAATGAAGGTTCTAAAAAAATAGCTAAAAGAGTAGGTAGAGGTACTTCTAGTGGAATGGGTAAGACTAGTGGTAAAGGACATAAAGGACAAAAGGCAAGAAGTGGATATAGTAGAAAAGCTGGATTCGAAGGTGGACAATTACCACTATATAGAAGATTACCAAAAAGAGGATTTAGTAACGCAAACTTTAAGGTAGAATATGCAGTAATTAATTTATCAGATTTAAATAGATTTGATAATGATACTGTTGTAACACCAGAATTATTAAAAGAAACTGGTATTGTTAAGAAACAATTATCAGGCATCAAAGTTCTTGGAAATGGAGTTCTAGAAAAGAAATTGACTGTAAAAGCACATAAGTTTTCTATGACTGCAAAAGAAAAGATAGAAGCAGCAGGTGGAAAAGTAGAGGTGATCTAATATGTTTGCAACTTTTAAGCAAATATTTAGCCCTAAAAACAAAGATATTAGAAATAGAATATTATTTACATTATTTGTATTATTTGTATTTAAATTAGGAACTTCAATAACAGTTCCTGGTACACAAGCGTTAACAAAAGATTTAGGATTCTTAGAATTGTGGAATGCAATGAGTGGTGGTGCACTTGAATCATTTTCAATATTTGCACTTGGTGTAGGACCATACATTAATGCATCAATTATTACACAACTTTTGCAAATGGATGTGTTTCCATATTTCTCTGATTTAAAAAATCAGGGTGCAACAGGTAGGATGAAAATAAATAAGATAACAAGATATCTAGGAATTATAATTGCATTTATTCAAGGTTACGTGTTTTCGTTTGCAATATATGGTCAAACAGGAGGAGCACTTGAATATTTAAGAATTGCAATTATATTAACAGCTGGAACTGCACTTCTTTTGTGGTTAGGAGATCAAATTACTCAAAAAGGTGTAGGAAATGGTGTATCATTAATAATTATGGCAGGTATTGTTGGTAATTTACCTAGTATGTTTATATCTGCTTGGAATGGATTTGTAACTTTTGGAGAATTATCAAAAACTATTATTGGATTATTGTTATTCTTACTATTTATATTCATATATTTAGTAATAATAGTAGGTATAATATTTATTGATAAAGCAGAAAGAAGATTACCAATTCAATATTCAAATAGAACTACAGGTGCATACGGCGGAGAGCAAACTTATATACCAATAAGATTAAATTCTGCTGGTGTTATTCCAGTAATATTTGCATCAGTTTTAATATCAATACCTGGTACAATAGCAAATTTTATAAATAATGCAGGGTTTACAAATTTTGTAAATAAATATATAGTTTATACAACACCAGTTGGATTTATACTATATGTAATATTAATATTTGTATTTGCATATTTTTATACATTTATGCAAATAAATCCAAAAGATTTATCATCAAACTTGAAAAAGAATGGTGGATATATGCCTGGAATAAAACCAGGAAAGAATACAGAAGAATATATTAGTAAAGTGTTAAATCGCCTTACTGTTGTAGGATCTTTATTCTTAGTTGTGTTAGCAGGACTACCAATTCTATGTTCTTTAATTCCTAATATGCCAAAGAATGTAACAGTTGGAGGCACAGGATTGTTAATAGTTGTTGGAGTAGCGCTTGAAACATATAATCAAATAGAAAATCAACTAGTAAGCAGAAATTATAGTAGGAGTTATAAATAATGAATGTAGTATTTATTGCTCCCCCTGCTGCTGGTAAAGGAACTCAGGCAACTTTATTAAGAGATAATTATAATTTCTATCATATATCAACAGGTGATGTATTAAGAGAAATAGCTGAAACTAATACACCTCTTGGTTGTGAAATAAAAGCTTTAATAGATAATGGTAAATTAGTAAGTGATGAATTAATGGCAAAATTACTTAAAGAAAAAATTGGTTCTTTGGGTAATGTTGAAGGAATCATTTTCGATGGATTTCCAAGAACTTTAGAGCAAGCACATATGTTAGATGAAATATTAAATGAAGTTGGTATGAAAGTAAATAAAGTTATTTACTTTGATATAGATAAAGATACTGCTATGAAAAGAGCATTGGGTAGAGTGACTTGCAAAGATTGTGGAGAAATATATAATACATATTTTGATACATTTCTTAAAGAAGATGAATGTAGTAAATGTGGTGGAAAGTTAGAAAAAAGAATGGACGATACAGAAGAGAAATTTAGCAATAGATTTGATACCTATTTAGAAAAAACTAAACCACTTATTGATTATTATACAAATTTAAATTTACTTGAAACTGTAAATTGTAGTGATAGTAAGGATAATATATTTAATAAAATTAAATTTATTATAGAAAAGTAGGCGCATATGATAACAATAAAAAGTGAAAGAGAAATAGAATTACTAAGAGAAGCAGGTAGATTAACATATTTAACTCATAAAGAAGTAGAAAAGTATATTAAACCAGGTATTACTACAAAAGAGTTAGATAAGATAGCAGAGAAATTTATATTAAGTAAAGGATGTACTCCATCGTTTAAAAATTATAATGGTTTTCCTGCATCAATATGTACATCAGTTAATGATGAGGTAGTTCATGGTATACCTTCTAATAGAAAATTAAAAGAGGGTGACATAATTTCAGTAGATATTGGAGTATGTTATAAAGGGTACCATGGTGATTCTGCTTGGACTTATCCAGTTGGAAAAATTTCTGAGGAGAAACAATATTTGCTAGAGCATACTGAAAAAAGTTTATTTGAAGGATTAAAAGAAGTAAAACCAGGAAATAAACTTGGAGATATATGTTCAGCAATTGGTTCTTATGCTTCAAAACACAATCTAGGGATTGTAAGAGAACTAGTTGGACATGGTGTAGGAACTAATATTCATGAAGATCCAGAGATACCTAATTATGGTACACCAAACACAGGACCTGTTTTAAAAGAAGGTATGGTGTTTGCGATTGAACCAATGCTTAATTTGGGTGGTGATGATGTAGTTATGCTTGATGATGATTGGACAATAGTAACTGAAGATTATAGTCCATCTGCACATTTTGAGCATACTGTTGTAGTAACATCCACTGGATACGAAATTTTAACGCGAGGTGATTAATAAGATGGCAAATAAAGATGCAATCGAGGTAGAAGGAAAGGTAATAGATGTATTACCTGGAGGTAAATTTAAAGTTGAATTAGAAAATGGATTTACTGTTGAGGCTCACGTTTCTGGTAAAATTCGAATGAATTACATTCGTATCTTACCAGGTGACACAGTAAAAATAGAAGTATCACCTTATGACTTAACACGTGGGCGTATAACCTATAGAAAAGGATAGGAGGAATTAAAATGAAAGTTAGACCATCAGTTAAACCAATATGTGACAAATGTAAGGTCATAAAAAGAAAAGGTAAAGTACTTGTAATTTGTGAAAATCCAAAGCACAAGCAAAGACAAGGATAATAGGAGGTGTAAGAATGGCACGTATTAAAGGAGTAGATATACCTAATAATAAGAGAGTTGAAATTGCTTTAACTTATATTTATGGTATAGGAAGAAAATTATCAAAGACAATTTTAAAAGATGCAAAAGTTAATCCTGATACAAGAGCAAAGGATTTAACTGAAGAAGAAGTTGTGCGTATTCGTGATGAAGTATCTAAATATTTAGTAGAGGGAGATCTAAGAAGAGAAGTTGGTTTAAATATCAAGAATAAAATGGAAATTGGATCTTACCAAGGAATACGTCATAGAAAAGGACTACCTGTAAGGGGTCAAAGAACCAATAGGAATGCAAGAACTCGTAAGGGTAAAGGTAAGACTGTTGCTAATAAGAAAAAATAATAGTTAAGGAGGAACAAATATGGCATATAAAGCTAGAAAACGTAAAGTTAAAAAGAATGTACCTGAAGGACAAGCACATATTCATGTAACTTATAATAATACTATTATTACTATTACAGATATGGATGGTAATACTGTAAGTTGGGCATCAGCAGGTACTATTGGATATAAGGGTTCAAAGAAAAAGACTCCATTTGCTGCAGGAATGGCTGCAGAAGCAGCTGCAAAGGCAGCATATGATGCTGGTATGAGAAAGGTAGAAGCATATGTAAATGGTGTAGGACCTGCAAGAGATACTGCTCTACGTTCTTTACAAACAGGTGGCTTAGAAGTAATGGCTATGAGCGATGTAACACCTATTCCACATAATGGATGTCGTCCACCAAAGCGACCACGTGGATAATAATTGAAAGGAGTGAATTATAATGTCTGATAAAGTTACTGAAGAAAAATTAAATGTATCAGTAGATTTGAGTTTTAAAGAGGATAATATTAATTATCTTGCATTTGAAAGACCAGAATATAAAATGACTGAATATATAGAAGGTAATAATTATGGAAAATTTGTTTTAGAACCATTGGAAAGAGGATTTGGTATAACAATAGGTAATGCACTTAGAAGAATACTTTTGTCATCTTTACCAGGGGATGCTATAACAAGTGTAAAAATTGAAGGAGTAATGCACGAATTTCAAACAATAGAAGGCGTAATAGAAGATGTAACTTCAATTGTATTAAATTTAAAGAAAATAGTAGTTAAGAAAAACACTAATGAAGCGGTTACAGTTAAAATAAGTGTTAAAGGAGAAGGAGAGTTAAAAGCAAGCGTTTTGGCTAAAGAGCCAACACTTGAAATAATAAATCCAGATCAAACAATATGTACACTTGCTGAAGGTGGAAAATTAGAAATGGAATTAACTATAGGAAGAGGTAGAGGATACTTAGTAGCTGATGAAGTAAAACAATACTTAACAGATATGAAGGTAGGCACTATTGCTATAGATGCACTATACTCACCAGTAGAAAGAGTTAATTATGAAGTAGAAAAGGCACGTGTTGGTCAAAATAATAATTTTGATAAGTTAGTACTTGAAATATGGACAGATGGTTCATTAGCACCTCAAGACGCAGTTAAGATGGCATCAAGTATATTAATGGCTCAATTAGATAAGATTGATTCACCAGAGTTTACAGATGCAATAAGGGGCTTAATGAAGCAAAATGAAGAGGATCCAAAACAAAAAATATTAGAAACTTCAATAGATGATTTAGAGTTATCAGTAAGAGCTTATAATTGCTTAAAGAGAGCAGCTATAAACAATGTTCAGGATTTAGTAAATAAGTCAGAAAATGAAATGATGAAGATACGTAATCTTGGTAGAAAATCATTAAAAGAAGTAATGGATAAAATAAAAGAAATGGGTCTATCATTTAGAAATGATGAATAGTAAGGAGTGATAATATGGCTTATAGAAAATTAGGTGTAGTAAGTAAACATAGAAGAAGCATGTTAGCCAATTTAACAAAAGATTTAATAATGAACGAATCTATAACTACAACTGAAACAAGAGCAAAAGAAGTAAGAAAATCATTTGATAAAATGGTTACATATGCAAAGGAAGGTAGTTTAATTTCTAGACGTAAGATATTAGCGTTCCTTCAAAATGATAATGAAGCAACTAAGAAAGTATTTGAGTTAGCTGATCGTTCAAAAAATAGAAATGGTGGATATACTACTATGTTAAAATTATCTGAAAGAAAAGGCGATGATGCTTTAATGGTAATATTAAAATTAGTAGATGAAAAAGCTGAACCAGCTAAGAATGAAGTTAAAACTGCAAAAACTTCTAAAAAAGTAAAAAATGAAGAAGAAACTAAATAATGAAGTTGTAAGATAAAAGTAGACACAAAAAGAACGTGTTTACTTTTTCTTTTGTTAAAATAGAAATAGGAGGTAAAAATATGGCAAAGAAAGGTCAAAAATTTAAAACATGGACAGCTGATGAAAAATATAATGTAATCAAACCAATTATTGATTTAGAAATTAGCTTAGCACAAGTAGGTAAAAATACAGGTATTAGTAATAGTATGTTACACCGTTGGATTAAGTCATATAAGGAAAATGGTTACGATGGTTTAAAAGCCAAAAGGAAGCCTGGAAATCCACTAATGAAATATTCCAGAAGAAAAATTCTTACAAAAGAAGAACATTTAGAATATGAAAATATGAAGTTGAGAATTGAGAACGAATTATTAAAAAAAGGATACCTAATGAAAGGAGATGGTACAATTGTAAAATACACGAAGTAACCCAAATAAAATATGAAATAATTGAATTATTAGGCAAAGAATTTAATATAAAATCCTTATGTTTAATTATGAAAGTATCTAGAAGCGGTTATTATAAATGGCTTAAAAATAAAGAAAATTTAAATAACTATGAATTAAACAGAAAAGATTTAGGAATTTTGATAAAAGATATTCACACAAGAAAACCAAGTTATGGATATCATAGAATAAATGCAATTATAAGACGGAAAACTGGCTGGATTGTATCAGACAATTTGGTACATAAAGTATGTAAATTGTTAAATATAAAATCTAAAGCAAAACATTACAAGTATAAGAAACCTGGTGAAGAGCTGATTAAGTATTCTAACCAAATATGTGGTAATTGGAATACAACAAGACCTTTTGAGAAAATTGTATCAGATACAACTACGTTTTGGTTTAGGAAAAGAAAATATGATTGGACATTTTATTTAGATGTTTTTAATAATGAAATTGTTGGTTATGATGTAAGAGATTCAATGCATGGTAATGGTATCATAAATCATCGTGAAGCTTTAAATGATATGTTAAATAATAAAATAAAAAGAGGATATAAAGAACTTGAAACTATCGTTCACACAGATCAAGGTTCAGTATATTCCTCAGCGTCATTTAACAATATATTTAAATCTTATATGGTTACTAGATCTATGTCTAGAGCTGGTACACCAACCGATAATCCAGTTATTGAATCAAAAAATGGCTGGATTAAAAAAGAAATGTATATTGATTTTGACATAAATAATTATAACACAGTTCAAGAATTTATTGATGATATAGTTTGGGATAATAATAACTTTAGACCAAGTTATGCACTAAACTATAAAACCCCAATTGATTATAAAACTCAACTAGGGTTTAAATAATATTCTTTTAGTGTCTACTTTTTATTGACAAGTTCACTAAATAATTTCTTCTTTTTTTAATATTTATATTTTGGTTGAATACTATAGAAATAATTGTAATAAAATATAATAATGAGTATATTCTCTATATTCAAGTGATTTTAACTATATGTTTAATAAACATATAGACAAAATGTATGATGGGTGATATGATAAATAATCAGTGAGGAATGTATATATTAGGAAGGAAGTTATAATAGTATGGAAGAATTAAAGTCATTGGTAGAAAAGCTACAGGATAGTAAAAAATACAACTTTACAAAACTTGCTGATGTTATTAATAATTATATATCTAATAAATCTAAGGATGTAAATATGATAGAGTATTATCTTGACTATTTAATTGATTGCATATATGATGATAATAGTTTGAAATATGCATATGATGTGTGTGATTATTTAGAAAAATTGGACGAAGTTAGTGGAAATCTTTATAGAACTACACTTAACAAATATTATAGTGAATGTAAAAAAAAATAATGAGGTGATTTATGAAAGCATTAATAACAGGAGCATCTAGTGGTATAGGAAAGGATATGGCGATTTATTTATCAGAACTTGGATATGATATTATTCTAGTATCTAGGGAAGAAGATAAATTAAAAGAAGTAAAAGCGGAGTTAAAAACTAAATCTAAGATAATAGTTATGGATTTAAAAGAGAAAGATAATTGCATTAAACTATATGAAATGACTAAAAAGGAGAATATAGATATATTAGTTAATAATGCTGGTTTTGGTGAATTTGGTGAATTTGTTAAAACACCATTACAAAAAGAACTAGATATGATAGATGTAAATGTAGTTGCAGTTCATATATTAACTAAATTATTCTTAAAAGATTTTGTTAAAAGAGATTCTGGTTATATTCTTAATGTGTCATCTAGTGCAGCATTTCAAGCAGGACCGCTTATGTCTACATATTACGGAACAAAGGCATATGTTTTAAGGTTAACAACGGCAATATATCAAGAATTAAAACATGATAAGTCAAATGTACATATTAGTGTATTGTGTCCAGGTCCTGTTAAAACAAATTTTAATAATGTTGCAAATGTTAAGTTTGAGATAAAGTCAACAACTAGTGATTATGTAGCAAAATATGCAATAGATAAAATGTTTAAAAATAAATTAATAATAATACCAACATTATATATGAAACTTGGAATATTTTTTAGTAAGTTAGCACCTACTAATTTAATGCTTAAAATAGCATATAATATTCAAAATAAGAAAAGGTAACAAAAAATAAAAATATAGAATTTTCTATATTTTTTACTTTTTTCTAAAACTATCACACATTGTATTTTCTTTTGTTTCATCATGTCCACAATTACAAACCTTTATGCAATTTAGCTTACACTTATCACAACTGCAATCACAATATTTGCAATCATGTACTGAACAATCTATACTTTGTTTTTTGTTCATATTATCACCCATTACTATTATTAACTAAATACTATAAAATATGCTATTTTCTTTACTTAATTTTATAAAATATGTATAATAAAAAGTATTGGTGGTTTTATGAATAGTATTATTAATATAAACAAATTAACATTTAGATATTTAGATAAATTTGTATTTGATAAATTTTCTCTTGATATTGAAGAAGGAAGTTTTGTAACTATAACTGGTCCAAATGGTAGTGGTAAATCTACATTACTAAAAATATTGACTGGTTTGGTTAAAACTGAAGCTGATATTACTATTTGTGGACTAGAACTTAATAAAGAAAATATATATGATATAAGAAAAAATATTGGTGTTATATTTGATAATTTGGATAATACATTTATATCAGAAACTATAGAAGATGATCTTGCTTTTACTCTTCAAAATTTGTGTTATACAAAAGAAGAAATGAAAGATAGAATTGAAAAAATAAGTACACTTTTAGGCATTAAAAATATTTTAAATTCACGACCTAATGAGTTATCTGGGGGTGAAAAATGTAAAGTAGCTTTGGCATGTGCAATTATACATAATCCAAAGATTTTAATACTTGATGAAGCATTATCAATGATAGATGAAAATGATAAGAATAATATATTAAAAATTTTAAAAAAATTAAATAAAAAAGGTATGACTATAATAAATGTGGTTCATGATTTAAAAGAATCATATTATTCAGAAAGATTACTTGTTTTAAGTGATGGAGTGATAGTTTTAGATGGTTCTCCATTAAAAGTAATGGAATATGATAAAATATTAAACAAATTAGGAATAAGTATCCCATTCGAAATAGAGTTATCATTAAAACTTAAATTATATGGTCTAGTAGATAAGTTATATTGTAATATAGAAATGTTGGTGGATGATTTATGGCAATAGATTTTAAAAATGTTTCATTTAAATATAATGAATTTTCAGAAAAAAATATAATAGAAGATATAAATATAGAATTAGATGATAATATAATTTATGGTTTAATAGGTAAAAGTGGTAGTGGTAAAACTACTTTATTGGAATTAATAGATGGATTATTAAAGCCAACAAGAGGTAAGATTTTAGTAAATGGTATTGAATCTACAAAAAAAGAAAATAAAAAAAATATTGGTTTTGTATTTCAATTTCCAGAAGAACAATTTTTTGAAGTAACAGTAAAAAAAGAAATAGAATTTGCGTTAAAAAATTTTAAAATTAAAAAACTAAATGCAAAAGATGCACTTAAGTTAGTTGGATTAAAAGAAGAGTATTTAGATAAAAAATTAAATGAATTAAGTAGTGGAGAAGCGAGATTGGTTGCAATTGCATCTGTGCTTGTATATAATCCAAAAATAATTTTGTTTGATGAACCAACTATTGGACTTGATTGTAAGAATAAGAAAAAATTAATAAAAATAATAAAAAAATTAAAAAATGAATATGGAAAAACTATAATTATAGTTAGTCATGATATTGATTTGTTATATGAAATATCAGAAAGAATAATTGCAATTGGTGATTGTAAGATAATTTTATATGGTGATACTGATAGTGTATTTAGTGAAACAAAATTAATTAAAAAATATGATATTCCAATACCCAATATAATAAAATTTGAAAATTTAGTCAGAACTAAAAAAAATATAAAATTAATGCATACAAAGAGTATAAATGATTTAATAAAGGAAGTATATAGAAATGTATAATCTTTATATAACTAGATATTATAATACAAAATCAATTATTCATAGTATGAATTCTTTTTATAAAATAATATGTATATTATTATTTACTTTTTTAGTATTATTATCAAAAAGAATATTATTTTTAATTATATTATTTTTGAGTGTGTTAATATTAATGGTTCTTTCAAATGTTCCAATGAAACTATATTTTAAAAATTTAAAGTTTGGTATATCATTAATTACATTTATATTTTTAATAAATTTAATATTTGATGTTCCTATTAGAGATACTATTATATCTGTTTTAAAACTATTGTTATTTATACTTTATTCGGGTGTAATGATTTATACTACAAAACCAAATGATTTAATAGATGGATTAACTAGATTGTTAAAGCCGTTACAAATATTTAATGTAAATGTACCTGTTTTAGCCCTTACTATATCACTTGCTATAAGATTTATTCCTATAATATTTGAACAATCGAGCAAAGTTTTAAAATCTCAATATAGTAGAGGATTAGATTTAAGTGGAACGTTGAAAGAAAGATGCGATAAATTAGTGTCTATTTTCATTCCTATATTTAATTTAGCTTTTAAAAGATCTGATCAAATATCAGACGTACTTGAACTTAGATTATATAGAGTTAATGAAAAAAGAACTGTTTATAAAGAAGAAGAGTATGGTAAATTTGATCAATTGATAATCGTATTACATACAACACTTTTTCTAATTTATTTGATTATGGAGGTAAAAATATGAGGTATTTAATTACATTTTCATATGATGGTTCTAATTATAATGGATATCAGAAACAACCTAATTTAAGAACTATACAATCTTCTATTGAAGATGCATTAAAGTTTATTAATGGTTTAGAAAGCGTTGATATTCATGCATCTGGTAGAACAGATAAAGGTGTGCATGCTATTAATCAAAAAGCACATTTTGATTTAAATAAAAATATTACATTATATAAACTTAAATGTGCATTAAATACATATACTGATAAAGATATATATATAAAGAATGTAGAAGTAGTAGATGCATCTTTTCATGCTAGATATATGGTTAAAAAGAAAGAATATATATATAAACTCAATATGGGTGAATATAATCCAATAGAAAGAAATTATGTATATCAATATAATAAAGAATTAAATATAGAAAAAATGAAAAATGAAATAGAATATTTTAAAGGTACTCATGATTTTAGTGCATTTGTAAATAAAGAAGAAAAGAAAGAATCATATGTAAGAACAATATATGATGCAAGTATAACTAAAGAAAATAATATATTAATTTTTAGATTTATAGGTAATGGATTCTTAAAATATCAAGTGAGGAATATGGTGGGAGCATTAATAGAAGTTAGTACAAAGAATAAAACTATAGATTATATACTAAAATCAAAAGATAGATGCTCATTTGGAAAAACTGCAGGTGCAGAGGGATTATACTTAAATAACGTTGAATATTAAATAAATGCAATAGATATTATTATTAAATATCTATTTTTTTTACATTTTTATAAAAAAAACATTTGTTCTCTTGACAAACATAAGGGGTGGGTGTGTATAATAGGCATATAGTATAAATATAGGGAGCGTGTGAAAATATGAAAAAGAACAAAAATGCATTTACATTAATAGAATTATTAGCAGTTATAGCAATATTAGCAATAATACTAGTAATATCAATACCAAAGATATTAGATGTAATAGAAACATCAAAAAAAGATTCATTTAAGAATGCAGCACAACTAATAGCAGATAGTGCAGAAAAGAAGAAAGCATCAAATAAGTTATTAGATAAAGATGAAGAAATAATTTGTAAAGATGTAGCAAAGATAAATGATGAAGATTACAAGAGTTGTATAATTAGTTTTGATAGTGAAGGAAATGCAAAAGTAAATATAACAGGAAAAGGTAAATTTGATGGATTAAAAATAACAAATGGAACAAAAGGAAATGCAGAAGTAAAAGAAATAACAAAACCAACATATGGAATAACAGCAGTAGAATATATAACAAACCTATATGATTATGATGATATTTCAAATAATTTAAAAAGAGATAATACGAAAGATCAAAACATAAGATATCATGGAAGTAATCCAAATAACTATGTAAGTTTCAATAATGAGTTGTGGAGAATAATAGGAGTATTTGGAAATAATGTTAAACTAGTAAGAAGTGAGAAACTAGGAGATTTATCATGGGATAGTAGTGCAAATAATGTAAATTATGGAAGTGGAATAAATCAATGGGGAGAAAGTACACATGAAGATGGAAGTTATTATGAAGGAGCAGATTTACAAGTCTATTTAAATAAGATGTATTATGGTGGGGATACAACAGTAACATGTTATGGTGCTTCTGGTAATAAAACAACAACATGTCCAACAAATACATTAGATGAAACATCAAAAGCACTGATAGACAATCATACATGGAATGTAGGAGCAGTATATTCTAGTGATACGTTAGAATTATATAAGACAGAAAGAGGAACAAAAATTGGTAAAACTTGTCAAACTTCTGGCAATGGTAGTGGTGGTTGTTCCGATATGGTAATAAGAACAACTTTGTGGACAGGTCATGTGGCACTGCCATATATAACAGACTGGGCCTATGCAAGTAGTGAAAGTATATGTGAAACAAATGTACAAGCCCAAGATAGTTCAAATGATTATATATGTCAAAACAATAATTGGATGAATAGTGATACAAATATATGGATGCTCTCTCCAAGGAATTACAATGGACCTGGAGGAGCTACTTATGTCAGTAATATAGGTGGAAATGGATATATTGATAAAGCAAGTGCAGCTGAATTGTATGATATTTTCCCTACCATCTATCTAAAATCTAATGTCTTAATAGAGAGCGGCAATGGAACAAGTGATAGTCCATACATACTAAAAGCAGGTGCCTAATAAAAGAGGTCATAAAGCTTTTGCGAAATTGGTAAGTGCTAGTAAACTTATTTTACTAGTGCTTTTTTAAAAATGAAAATTAATATTTTATTATAATAAACTTTTACAATATATTAAAAAGAAGTTGAAAAAAATCAGTAAAAAGAGTAAAATAAAATTCAGGTTAGATTGAGGTGTAATTATGGGAAGATTTCCAAGTATAGCAGCAGATAAACAAAAAACTGGTGCTGCAAGAGGTAAATTATATGCAATGTATTCAAAAGAAATATACAATGCAGCAAAAAAAAGTACTGATTTGGATGCAAATCCAACATTAAAAAGATTGGTTGAAAAAGCGAAAAAAGAACAAGTTCCAAGTGATATAATAAATAGAGCAATAGATAAGGTTACAAGTGGAGTGGATGAATCATATGAAAGTTTAAGATATGAGGGCTTTGGACCTGGCGCATCAACACTTTTAATTGATTGTCTTACAGATAATGTTAATAGAGCAGTAGCAGATGTAAGAGCTGCCTTTTCAAAAGCACATTGTAAATTAGGTGCATCTGGTTCAGTTTCTTATATGTATGATAATTTATGCATAGTAAGATTTAAAGGATTAACAGAAGATGAAACACTAGAAGCACTACTTAATGCATTAGTAGATGCAGAAATTGAAAATGATAATGGTACTATAACACTATATGGTAACCCACAAGATTTATTTAAAATAAAAAATGCTATATTAGATTATAAAAAGGATATTACATTTGAGGTAGAAGAAATAACTACATTACCAAAAGAAAAAATAAAACTTGTTGGTGAAGATTTAGAAATATTTAAAAAGCTATTAAAACTATTGGATGATGCAAACGATGTACAAAATGTGTATCATAATGTAGAATTAGATTAAATATAAAAAAAGATAAAAAATATAAAGCAATGTTTTCTAAAAAATGAAAATTGCTTTTTTTTAATATACAGAAATGTTGATTACATTATCCGTTTTTCTATAGTTTTACTTATTTAAATATACGTGATATAATTAATACGGTGATAATATGTATAAGTTTAAAGTTGATATAGATAAAGAAGAATATAATAAATTCATATCAAAGTATTCCATGGCACCCATTACTCAAGATTATAGGTGGGCAAATGTAAAAAAAGATTGGGAACATACTTTATGTGCTTTATATAAAGATAATTCTATTGTTGGTGTTGCTTTACTTCTTATCAAGAAATTTCCTTTAAATTTAAAAATGATTTATAGTCCAAAGGGATTTTTAGTTGATTATACAAATAAAGAAGATTTAATTGAGTTCACAAAAGGTATAAAAGAATACGCTAAAAAGATACATGCATTTGTAGTCAAAATAGATCCTTTAATAGCAGTTAGCGAAGAATATTATGATACACTTATAAAAAAAGATACAAAAGTATCACCTAAAAACTATACAAAAAATAATGAATTAAAAATTAAAAATCTAAAAGAATGTGGTTATATTCATAATGGATATAAAAAAGAAGTTGGAGCATATATTCAACCAAGATATAATATGGCAATAAGTTTAATAGATGAAAATAACAAAAGATTAACAGAACAGGAATTGCTTTCTAACTTTAAAAGAAATGCCAAAAGATATCATGGCGAGTTTCAAACAAAAAGGGGTGTGACTTTTACCTGTGTACATGATGATTCTTGTATAGATGATTTCTATAGAATAATAGAAAGTACAGAAAAAAGACAAGGTATATCTCTTAGAAATAAAGATTATTTTAAAAGAATTATGAATTCTTTTAAAGATGATGCATATATGTATTTTGCAAGTGTAAATGTAGATAAATTTATGTCATTTTTAGAATCCGAAATAAAAAAAGAAAAAGATGAAAATCAAATAAATAAATATAAAGAACAATTAGAAGACGCAAAAATTACAAAAGAAAAATATGGTAATGATATTAAAATAGCAGCTACCCTTGCTATAATTCCTCCAAATAAAGAAGGAATAAAAAAAGTAGAATACTTATATGCTGGAACATTTGAAGAAGTATTTCCATACTTAAATACCAATGCAAGTGTACATATTAATAGTTTTATAGATATGCTAAATAAAGAATATGATTATGCAGATTTAGAAGGAGTAGAAGGAACATTTGATGATCATTTAACTAAAACAAAAGCAAAATATAATCCAATAGTTTTAGAGTTTGTAGGTGAATTTGATTTGTCAATTAATAAATTTTGGTATTTCATATTTTCAAAATTTAGTGTACAATTAAAAAAGATTTATAGATTAGTAAAAGGTAGGTAGTATAATGAAGAAGTTAAAAGCAATGTTTTTGATAATACTTATGTTATTTCCTAGTTTAGTTATATTTTATCCAAATAATGCAAATGCAAAAACAATTGCAGATTTAAGACGTGAATTAGATGAAATAGAAAAAAGAGAAAATGAAAATAATAACAATATTAGTTTAACTGAATCTGAAATTGCAACTGTACAAAATGAAATAGGAAGTATTTATAATGAAATAAATACTATAACAAAGGATATAAAAACAGCAACAAAAGAAATAGAAGATTTGGGTAAAAAAATAATTGAAAAAGATGAAAGTATAAAAAAATTGATGTCATCTTTACAAAAAACAGAGGGTAATTCATTTTATATAGAATATTTGTTTGGAGCAGATAGCATTGAAGAGTTTATATATAGATATGCTATAACTGAACAAATTACTGAATATAATTCAGATTTAATAATTGAAATGCAAGACATGATTAAGAAAAATGAAGATAAGAAAAAAGAACTTGCTACTAGACAAAAGGATTTAGAAAATAGACAAAGTGTATTATCTGTTAAAATAACAGATTTAACTAATTCAAAAGTAAAATTATATGAATTAGGAACTAGTATTGAAGATGAAATAAAAAATGCAAAAGCAGTTATACAGATGTATAAAGATGCTGGTTGTGGTGAAAATGAAGATATAAGTACATGTGCTAACAAATTATTACCATCAGATACTAAATTTTGGAGACCATTTGGAGAAGGATTCGTATCAAGTGAATTTGGATATAGAAATCCAATATACAATAGTTGGGGTCAGCTAATCGCATCAGCTGGTTTACATGAAGGAATAGATTTAACAAACGGTTATGGATATAATAATAAAATATATTCAATAGCAAACGGTAAAGTAGTAGCCACATGGTATGATCAGTGGGGAGGAAACCAAATAACAGTTCATCACAATATAAATGGAAAAGCATATTCTTCATCTTACGCACACTTAAGTAGAATTTTGGTAAAAAAAGGAGATGTAGTTACAAAAGATTCAGTTATAGGTATGATGGGAGATACAGGAAGTGCAACAGGACCACACTTACATTTAGCGATATCTACGGGCCTTAGATTTACAGATTATAGCGGATATTCTGCTTATGCTGCTAGATGTTTAAATCCAAGAGATCTTATAAATTTTCCAAGTGGAGAACGCTATTGGAGCGATAAAGTATCTTATTATAGATAATAAAATAAATTTGTAAAATAATATGTAAAGTCGAATAAGAAATTAATTTTTCTTATTCTTTTTACTTGACCATAAACTTAATAAATAGTATCATAGTGGTAGACGGTGGATGAATAGTGGTAGAAAGTGGGGGATAATATGTTCATGGGTGAATATCATCATAATATTGATGAAAAATCAAGAATAATAATGCCCTCAAAATTTAGATATGATCTTGGGGAAACATTTGTAATTACTAGAGGAATTGATTCATGTTTATTTGTGTATCCAAAAGAAACTTGGAATAACATAACAAATAAATTAAATGAATTATCATTCACTAAAAAAGATGTAAGATCATTTCAAAGATTTTTTCTATCAGCAGCCACTATATGTGAATTCGACAAACAAGGAAGAATTAACATATCATCTCCGCTAGCAAGTTACGCAAATTTAACAAAAGAATGTGTTATAATTGGTGTTAACGATAGAATAGAGATATGGTCAAAAGAAAACTTTGATAAGTTCTTAAATGAATCAATGGAAAATGTAACTGAAATTGCTGAACATTTATTTGAGGTGTAATATGCATAAGAGTGTACTATTAGAAGAAGCTATAAATGGGCTTAACATTAAAGATGGACTTATATATGTTGACTGTACTCTTGGATATGCAGGACATAGCGGAAAAATCCTCGAAAAGAATAAAAAGGGTTGGCTTTATGCCTTTGATCAAGATGAAGAAGCAATTCTATTTAGCAACAAAAAGCTAAGTTCAATTGGATCAAATTTTGAAATAATACATTCCAACTTTGTTAATTTAAAATCAGAATTAAACAAAAGAGGAATAAATAAAGTAGATGGAATACTATTTGATTTAGGAGTATCAAGCCCTCAACTAGATAATAAAGAAAGGGGCTTTAGTTACCATAAAGATGCACTGTTAGATATGAGGATGGATAAAGATAATCCACTATCTGCTTATGAAGTAGTTAATAATTACAAAGAAAGCGATTTAATTACCATATTTTATAGATATGGGGAAGAAAAATATTCAAAAAGTATTGCAAGAAAAATAGTAGAATACAGAAAAAACAAAAAAATAGAAACTACACTAGAACTTGTTGAGATAATTAAATCTGGAGTTCCAGAAAAATACAAAAGAGAAACTCATCCAGCAAAAAGATGTTTCCAAGCAATAAGAATAGAAGTAAATAAAGAGTTAGAAGTATTTGAAAGTGCACTTAAAGATGCAATAGATTTATTAAACAAAAATGGAAGAATATGTGTTATAACATTTCATTCATTAGAAGATAAAATATGTAAAGAAATATTTAAAAAAAATAGTGAAGTAAATAAAGTATTTAAGGGACTTCCAGATGTACCTTATGAATATATGCCTAAACTAAAATTAATAGGCAAATACACTCCAACAAATGAAGAATTAGATGATAATAATAGAAGTAGGAGTGCTACTTTAAGAATTGCAGAAAAAATAAAAGAATAAAAGGAGATAACAACATGAAAAAGAATAAAAAGAAAGTAAAATTATTTAGAATTGAAAGAATGTTAATAAAATTTTGTTTAATTTTATTAGTCACTTTTCCTGTTGTTAATGTACTAAGTAAGGCAGCACTATCAAATATGAATTTGGAAGTAGAAAAGTTAAAAAGTGAAATAAGCAGACAAAAAAATTCAAATGAAAGTTTAAACATGAAAGTTAACGAATTAAAATCACTCGCTAATATAGATATAATTGCAGATAATGCTGGACTTAGTTATAATAGTGATAATGTAAAAGTAATTTCAAATAACTAGAGGTGTCATATGAAAAGAAAGGTAAATGTTAATAAAGTAAAATTTAATAAACTTATTTTTGCATTTATCCTTCTTTTTTTTATTATTGTAATATTTAGAATGTCATTCCTATCTCTTGCAAAAACAATAGATGGAGTTGACATGAAAAACTTTGTATCAAGCAGAAATACAAGAAAAAAAGTAGTATACGCAAAAAGAGGAACAATATATGATGTTACCGGTAATACACTTGCACAAACAGTTAACTCATATACAGTTATTGCATACCTATCAGAAAGTAGAAGCGAGGGCTTTAAAAATCCACAACACGTAGTTGATAAAGAAAAAACGGCTAAAGAGTTATCTCCTATATTAGGAATGAGTGAAGAATCAATATTACTACTACTTAATAGAAATGCTTATCAAGTAGAACTTGGTCCCGGTGGAAGAGGAATAAGCGAATTAAAAAAAGAACAAATACAAGAACTCGATTTACCAGGTATTTCATTTATCTCATCATATAAAAGATATTATCAAAACGATGATTTCTCATCTTACATACTTGGATATGTAAGAGCAACTGATGATGGAGAATTAATAGGAGAAATGGGAATCGAATCATATTACAACGATATGTTAAAAGGTGAAGATGGATACACTATTTACCAACAAGACATAAATGGATATAAAATGCCAAATACAAGAGAAGAAAAAAAAGAAAGTGTAGATGGTGTTGATATATACTTAACTATTGATAGCAACATACAATTTTTTACAGAAAAGTATGTAAAAGAAGCATGCGAAGAATACAATCCAGAATGGGCTATAACAGTAGTTGCAGATGCTAAAACAGGAGCGATATTATCAAGTACCGCTTGCCCATCATTTAACCCAAACATAAAAAACATAACTAATTATTTAAATCCACTCACGTCATTTTCATATGAACCAGGTAGTACAATGAAAACATTTACATACATGTCAGCAATGGAAAAAGGAGTATATGATGGTAACGATACATTTGAATCCGGATCAATAAAAATAGGAGAAAACGAAATATTTGACTGGTATCAAAAGGGCTTTGGAACTATTACTTACGATGAGGGCTTTTTATATTCATCAAATGTAGGTATATCTTACTTAACCCAAAGATATTTCACAGCAGAAGAACTAAAAAAATATTTCCAAAAATTTGGTTTTGGAACAAAAACAGGAATAGAATTACCAGGAGAATTGTCAGGAACACTAAATTTTAAATACGAAGTAGAAGTAGCAAATGCTGGATTCGGACAAGGTATAACCATAACACCTATACAAATGATTCAAGCACTTACAACAATATCTAATGATGGAATAATGATAAAACCATATATAGTAGATAAAATCGTAAATACAAACAATAACGAAATAGTATATAATGGTACAAGAAAAGAATTAGGAAGAGTCGTATCAACAAATACCGTAGATCAAATAAAAGAATTAATGTATAAAGTAATATATAATGATTTATATTATTCAACAGGAGCTGGATTCAAAATGAATGGTTATGACTTAATAGGAAAAACAGGAACTGCTCAATATGTTAATTCATCAACAGGCAAATATTATTTTGATGATATAAATTATATAAGAAGTTTTTCAGGTATGTTTCCCAAAGATGATCCAGAAGTAATAATATATACAGTAATGAAAAAACCATATGGTGGTTCTAGAGGAATACAAAACATAGTAAAAGGACTTGTAAAAGACATCGCTAACTATAAAAGTATATATAATCCAAATATTAAAAACACATCTGATAGTTATAAACTAGATAATTACATAAACCAAGATGTTGAAAAAGTAAAACAAGAATTATCAGATAAATTTTCTGATATAATAGTAATAGGAAATGGAGATAAAATAATAAGTACTTATCCAAAAACAAATACCATTTATTCAGTTACAGAAAAAATATATTTATTAACAAATAGCAATGAAATTATATTACCAAACTTTATCAATTGGTCTAAAAAAGAAGTAAGGACATATTGCACACTCGCAAATATAAATTGCGAAATAAATGGTAATGGATACGTAATAGAACAAAGCATAGAACCAAATACAAAATTAACAAAAGAAGATAAACTAACGATAACATTAAAAAATAAAATAAAAGAATAATAAACATAACGGAGGTAAATATGAACAAAATAGTAATTGCATTAGGAGGTAATGCACTAGGTAAAACGCCAATAGAACAATTAGAACTTGTAAAAAATACAGCAAAACAAATAGTAGAAATAGTAAAAGAAGGAAATGAAGTTGTTATTGCTCATGGTAATGGACCACAAGTAGGAATAATAAATCTTGCATTTGATTTAGGAAGTGCAAGTGGTAGTGTATGTAGTATGCCATTTGCAGAATGTGGAGCAATGAGTCAAGGTTATATTGGATATCATTTACAACAAGCAATAAGTGAAGAATTAAAAAATAATAATATAGATAAAAATTGTGCAACAATTATTACACAAGTATTAGTAGACAAAAATGATAATGCTTTCTCTAATCCAACTAAACCAATCGGAATGTTCTACAGCAAAGAAGTTGCAGAAAAACAAGAAAAAGAAAAAGGATTTACATTTGTAGAAGATTCAGGTAGAGGTTATAGAAGAGTTGTCCCATCACCAAAACCAATAGATATATTAGAATTAAATATAATAAAACAGTTAGTAAATAACGGAAATATAATAATAACTGTTGGTGGTGGAGGAATACCTGTAATAAATGATAACGGAAAAATAAAAGGGGTAGATGCAGTAATAGACAAAGATTTTGCAAGTGCAAAATTAGCAAGTCAAATGGATGCAGACATATTACTTATATTAACTGCTGTTGACAAAGTTTATATAAATTATAACAAAGAAAATCAATTAGCAATTGATAACATGACAATAAAAGAAGCAAAACAATATATAAAAGAAGATCAATTTGCAAAAGGAAGTATGCTTCCTAAAATAGAAGCTTGCATAAATTTCCTAGAAAATAATAATAAAGCCACTGCTATAATAACGTCATTAGAAAGTGCAACAGATGCACTAAAAGGAAAGACAGGAACAAAAATAACTTTTTAGTTATTTTTTTTTCAAACAATAATTCATAAATAATGTATTCAAACTTGCATATGATTTATTATATGAGGTAACTACGAACGAATTAAGTAATACAGTAAGTTCAAAAGGAACTTATAATAACATACCAACTTCATTAACATCCAATACCTCTGTTGTAAATATAATAGATGGTTAACTCTAACCAAAACAGCAGATAAACAAAACTGTGGTAGTGGAAGCTTAACTTATACAATAACTATTGATAATCAATCAGATATGACATACGAAAATCCAACTGTAACAGACGTTATAAATACCAATCTAGTTAAATTCCTAGATGGAAGCGTAGTAATTAATAACACTGTTGTAACTTCACAACAATATAATCATGATGATCCATCACATACTTTAACTGTAACTCTAGACGAAGTAGCAGCAAAATCAACTACAACTATAACGTTTCGTGTTGACAAAAATCCCTAACAAAAACTTTATATTGAAAAATTATTGCAAATTTCATTATAAAGATTACGAATTAGAAAGCAATTATTCAATCATTATAGCAAGATCCAATAAACTTAATAAAAACAATTTTGGTTGTGGAACACCTTATTGGAGAATATAAATCACTTAATGTGATTTTTCTCAATATAATTTTACCAGTACACGTTAGTAGTATATTAAAAAAATAGTAAAATTATTAAATATGAAATTGGTATATTATGAACGGAAAAGTTTAATTTTATAATAATTAAATAAATTGAAATTAAAAACATATAATTAAGTGGTGAAGAATATGTTTTTTAAATTTGTTCATAAAAGAATTAAAATAGTATTTATAGCAATAATATTTTTGTTTATTCTTGTAATAGGTAAAGTTGGGTATATTCAATTATTTCAGTATAAAAAGCTAAATGATTTAGCAAGTGATTTATGGAGCAGGAATTTACCAATAGAAGCGAGTAGAGGACTTATTTATGACATAAATAATTTAATTATTGCAGATAATATAACTACAACATCACTAGTTTTAATACCAAATCAAATAAAAGATAAAGAAAAAGTAAGTAAATCATTAAGTGAAATATTAGGTGTGAGTTACGATGAAATGTATAAGCACGTATCAAAAAAAACATCAATAGAAAGAGTACATCCAGAAGGAAGAAGATTAGGTTATGAAATAGCGGATAAAATAAATGCACTTAATTATGATGGAGTATATCTCTTAAAGGAAAGTAAAAGATATTATCCTTATGATAAACTTCTTTCACATGTTATTGGATATGTAGGAATAGATAATCAGGGTTTAAGTGGATTAGAATTACAATATGATAAGTATTTAACTGGTAGTTATGGTTCAATTAAATATTTTAGTGATGCAAAAGGTAATAGATTAAAAATGAGTGAAATATATGAAAAACCACAAGATGGAATAAATTTACAACTTACAATAAATTTGGATATACAAAAATCAGTAGAAAGAGAACTAGATAATGTTATGACTAAATATAATGCAGAACAAGCACTTGCAATAGTAATGAATCCAAATAATGGAGAAATACTCGCTATGTCATCTAGGCCTAATTTTTCACCTTCTAATTATAAAGATTATACTATAGAACAAATAAATAGAAATCTACCAATATGGAGTACATATGAGCCAGGTTCTACATTTAAAATAATAACATTAGCTGCCTCCATTGAAGAAAAAACAGTTGATCTTGATAAAGATACTTTTTATGATGGCGGTTCAATACAAGTTGAAAATGCTAGAATAAGATGCTGGAAGGCAGGAGGACATGGAGCACAAACATATTTACAAGTAGTAGAGAACTCATGTAATCTTGGTGTTACTACAAGAACATTTTTAAGTTTTTTTATTACAACTTAAAGAAAGTATATACTACCAGTGATTTTATGCATCATGGTATTATATACCACTCTGACCTTAAAAGAGAGGAAGGCGGAATACTTTTAAAATGTTTAAAAATAATGGCTATAACGTATTAATACTTGATTTTAGTTATATAGATTAATATATTAGAACAATTATTAAAGAATATGAAAAGTATATTGGATACGAAAATAGGTAATTTTACCTAAAAAAGATAAATTAAAGTTTAAAACATATATCGATAAAAAGAATAATGTCATTTTTTTATTTAGTATTATTCACATCTTTATCTCATATAGTTTGATGAGGATGGTATAACATGTATAACACGGATGAAACTTTTATAAAGTGTAGTACCAAACATTTACCTTTAGAATATAAGCTATTAGAATGGCGACTAATTTTAAATAGAGAATTATATGAGAGTAAAGTTATTGATTTAAAAGTTTTTAGTTTAATGGAACAATCAATACTTGGAAGAATGACAAAAATAAAAAATGAATATAAAGACAAGATTAGTGATGGTTTGGCTCATTGTAGCATGTCATCATCCTAGTTATCTTGCTTTTTAAGAACATGGGAGGAGTAAATAATGGATATAAAAAGAGCAAGAGAAGATTTAAGAAAGGGAAAAACAATTTATGATATGCAACTTAGAGTAGTTTATTATGCTCGTGTTTCAACAGATAAGGATGATCAGTTAAATAGTTTGGAAAATCAACAAAACTATTTTGAAGAGATGATAACAGAAAATAAAAACTGGGTATTCTGTGGTGGTTATATAGATGAGGGAATTAGTGGAACTGCTGTAAAAAATAGAGAAAGATTTTTAAAAATGATTGAGGATGCTACTTTGGGAAAAATAGATATGATAGTTACAAAAGAGATATCAAGATTTTCAAGAAATACTGTTGATAGTATAAAATATACAGAGTATTTATTAAAACAAGGTGTTATTGTATATTTTTTATCTGATAATCTAAATACAATAGGGGAAGATTCGGAGTTTAGGTTAACAATTATGTCAAGTTTGGCTCAAGATGAAGTTAGAAAACTATCTGAAAGAGTTAAATTTGGTGTTAACAGAATGATTAAAGATAGAAAACTTATTGGTGGTAATTTAACTGGATATTTCAAAAAAGATGGAAGATATGAAATTAATCCAGCAGAAGCACCAATAATTACATATCTTTTTGAAACTTATGTATCAGGTAAAGTTGGACTTAAAAAGATAGGACAAGATCTTGCAAAAATGGGATACTTAAATTCAAAAGGAGAACCTTATTCTGGGACAACAATGGCAAAATTTTTAACTAATCCTAGATATAAAGGATATTATACTGCTAGATTAACTGAGGTTGAAAATTATAAAACACATAAAAAGAAAAAAGTTCCAAAAGAAAGACAAATAATTGAAAAAGATGATAGAGTTCCAGCAATTGTATCTGAAGAGTTATGGAATAAAGCAAATGAATTACATGAGATGAGAAAAAAATCATCTGCAAGACACATTCTAAATTCTGAAAAATCATTAGAGAATTCAAAATATAGCTGTTTATTATACTGCAAGGATTGTGGAAATGTATTTATAAGGGCTGGTGGAAGTAATAGAACAAACAATCCTACATGGTTCTGTAAAAAATATAAGGAAGAAGGTGTTGGTGCCTGTGCTTCACCAATCTTAAGAGAAGATTATCTAGACAAGATATTTATCCAAATATTTAGTGATTTTATAGATAATAAAAAAGAATATTTAAATGGGGTAATAAATGAATATGAAAATATTATAAGCAGTAATAAGAGTTCAGATAATGTTGAAAGCATAAACAATCAAATCATAAAAATAGAGAATCTTAAGGATAAATTATTAGATTTAAGTACTAAAGGAATGATTGATGATTTAGAGTTTAAAAAAAGAAATGATAAGTTTAATAATGAAATTAATTCTTTAAGAGCAAAAGCTGATAGATTAAAAAACCATGACTCTGAACTTATTAAATTAAATAAAAAGATAACAGAAGTTAGAAATACACTTACTTCAAAAGTTAATCTACAAAATGAGCTACCTAATTTGATGAGAATATTGGTTGAAAGAGTAGAAGTTGAAAAAATAAATGGCGATAGAAAACATGTAAAATTAATTATTTACTTTAACTTTAATACTGATACAATATATAGAGAATTAGAAATTGATAACAAAAGAAAAAGCTTGAGTTATCAACTTTTTATTTAGTAATATGTTCCCATATTGATAAAGAGATTTAAAATAGTGGGTACAAGAACATTTTTTAGATTTATTGTATTAAAATAAATATGTTTATACTATTTTAAATTATTCCAAGATATTATTTAATAAATTGATGCTGAATTATTAAATTTATCAATAAAAAAACTTTTTTTCTTTATAAATTCATCGATTATTTCACTATGTTCTGTCATAATATCAAGTTTCTTTTACTGATGCATAAACCCAATATATATATAATGTGCAACTAACACTACATATTTATAAAAGTCGTTGACATTTAATAAAAATAATGGTAGTATACGCACAAAGTTTACAAAATGAGGCATTTACATTTTTGATAATTTTAAAGAGGAAATATTGTTGGTATCCATAAACCTTGTGTTTTTAAAGGTTTTAAGAAATTTGGTGAGGAAAAATGGAAGACAAAGATATAATTACAATAATGGGACCTTCTGGTGCAGGTAAAACAACTATCGGAAATATGATAGTAAAAATTTATGATTATGGTGTACCTAGACATTGCACTACAAGGAAACAAAGAGCAGACGATCAGCAAGGATTTTACAGATATTTAGAGCATAATGAATTTAAAAAATATGCTGATGATGGTAAATATTTATTATGGAGTGGGGATTCAAAAGTAATTTGTAAAGAAAATGGTACATTTTATGGTATTTTATTAGAAGATTGTGAAGAAAAATTACTTGAGAAAAAGAAAATAATTCTTTATGTTTCTTATAAAGATTTAGAAGCAATAATTAATTTAAGAGAGAAATTAGGTAAATTGGGAATTAGTGTAAAAATGCTTAATTTAACATACTCTAATTTTTCAAATATGAATGATAGATTAATGAATGATCCATTAAGAAATCATACAAAAGAAGAATTATCTAGAAGAATTAATAGTGCATATTCTGACGAGCTGTTGTTTGGTAAAAATGTTGAAAAAAATGCAGATGTTAGATTGTATACTGATACTATATCAGTTCAAGAAACATTTGATATAGTATCAAAAAAATTAATCTTAAGAAAGTAAAATTATTAATTTTATAGAAGTGAGGGAATATAATATATGAGAATTTGTTTTGTACACGAAGAATATCCTGAAGAAACTAATTTTGGTGGAATAGCTACATATCAAAAAAATATGGCTGAAGAATTAGTTAAACAAGGAAATCAAGTGTTTGTTATATGTAGAAGTTTGAAAGAAAATAAGAAATATGTTGAGAATGGTGTTAATATAACAAGGATATTTGTGGAGCAAACAAAAAATCAGATATGGAATTATGAAGAATATAGGAGATTAGTAGCAAAAGAATTGAAAATATTACAAGACAATGACAAAATTGATATAATTGAAGTTCCAGACTGGGGTGCTGAAACAATCTTTTTTGAGAAATATCGTAAGATACCTATTGTTGTTAGACTTCATACTCCGTTAAAAGTATGGCTAAAATATAATAAAAATAATTTTGGTAAAATCACTAAAAAAATGCTAAAATGGGAAAATTATATGATTAAACACGCTGATTTAGTTACTTGCTGTTCTCAAGTTTTAAAAGAAATAATAGTTAAAGATTTCAAAATGTCACCTAATGATATTTTTGTAATTCCAAATCCTGCGAATATAAAGAATTTCTACTATGATAAAAATATTAAAAAAAATGATGAATTATTATTCATTGGGAGTTTAGAAGAAAGAAAGGGTGTAATTGTTCTTGCAAAAGCATTAAATGAAGTATTTAGAGAATATCCCAATCTTAAAATTAAATTTATTGGTAAAGATACTACAAGAAACAGTAAAAATATTTCCACAATAGAATATATAAAAGAGTTAGTTGACACAAAATATCAAGATAACCTTATATTTGTAGGACAAATTCCTAATTATGATTTAAACTTATATTTGAATCAAGCAAAAGTAGGTATATTCCCATCACTATTTGATAACTTTCCTTATGTAATATTAGAATCCATGATCACAGGAATTCATATTGTAGGAAGTAAAAATTCAGGTATGGTGGAGATGTTAAATGACGATACATCTATATACAATACTGGAGATTATTTAGATTTGGCAAAAAGAATTATAGAAAAATATAAGTTAAGTAATAAAAGTAAAATTAATAAAAACAATATAAAAAGAGTTAAAGATATATATAATTCTAAAAGTGTAGTTACAAATATAATAAACTTTTATAAAAAGGCAATTAATAATTATAAACCATTTGTAATTAAAGAAATGTCAAATGTTTTATCTAAGGCAAAAATAGAAGATAATATAAAGTCAATAGCAAAAATTGATAAAGGAGTTGCAAACACTGTATATAAAGTAGTTACCCAAAAAGATGAATATGTAGTAAAAAAATATAATTATAATTATAATTTTAAATTATCTGATAGGTTATATTCTATATATAAAAAAAATAATATTAAAGTTTGTAAACCAATAAATAATAAACCAATAGAAATAAATGGAAATATCTACAATGTTTTTGAATACATAAAGTGTAACAGAATTATAAAAACAAATATTGATTATGCAAATATAATTGGTCTAAATAAAAAAACTACATTAAAAAGTACTTTAAAAGAAAAATGTAATAATTATTATAATTATTTGCTTCTAAATAATGATAAAGAAAAATTATTATATAATGACATATCTTATGTATTAGGAATATTTTCTACTATAAAAGATATGAAAATATTAGATGAAAAAAGCATAAATCACGGTGATATATCAAAATCAAATATTATATTTAATAAAAAAGATTATTATATTATTGATTTTGATGAAACTTGTGTAACAACACCATTATATGATTTTGCTGTAATAGTTGTCAAAAACTTTATAGATAATGGTTGTATAAATATGAAAAAATATTCTAAACTTAGAAAAGAAGTATTACAAAAGCTAGATTGCTATGATAATACTGATTTTAGTAATATTGTTAAATATTATTTATGCAAGATTTTATTAGAAAAATTTTATTTATATTATACAAATAAAATTGATTTAAATAGTTTTGAACAGCAAAAAGATAATTATAAAACATATTTAGAAATATTAAAGAAATTTAATTCAAATATATGTTAGTTTTGGATTGAAAAGGTGTAAAAAAAATCGAAAATGTTATAATGTTTGAGGAGGTAATTTTATATGAAAGAAATGTGGGATTTATACGATAGAAATCGTAAAATGTTAGATAGAAAGGCAGAAAGAGGTACAAAATTAAGTGATGATGAATACCATTTAGTTACAAATGCTTGGATTAGAAATACAGAAGGAAAATTTTTAATTAGTCAAAGAGTAGAGTGGAAAGCTCACCCATTAATGTGGGAATGCACAGGAGGATCAGTATTAATGAATGAAGATACTTATCAAGGAGCAATCCGTGAAGTAAAAGAAGAACTTGGAGTTGATATAAGTAATGCACCTTATGCGTTTGTGGGCTCTACAACAAGATATTTTAAAAATTGTCCTGATATTGTAGATGTTTATATTTTTGAACTTGATGTTTCAATTGAAAATGTAGTTATTCAAAAAGAAGAAGTTAATGATGTTAAATGGATGACTAAAGAAGAAATAATGGAAATTTATAATCAAGGTAATTTTGAAACTACCAAATTTATTTTAGAAGTATTAAACTTTGATAGAAAGTTAAATAATCCTAAAAATATATAAAATATTATAAATTAGGGGATATTAGTATGAATACTAAAGAGTTTGAATTAGAAAAAGAAAAATTATTTAAAACAATTGAAATAATTAAAGATATATTAGTTGACAAAGAAGGAGAATTAAAAAATCTTTTTAATAATTTTATTGGTGATAGAGAAGAATTATGGAAAATTGCAGATATGAAAAAAATACATATAAGAAATTTAAAAACGTCTGTTAATAAGCCATATTTTGCAAGAATAGATTTTACTTCCGATGAAGATGGAAAAGTTAGCACTGTATATATTGGTAAAAATGGAGTAATAAAAAATACAGATATTATTGTTACTGACTGGAGAGCTCCTGTTAGTTCACTATATTATGATGCAGAAATAGGAAGATGTAGTTTTGAAGCTCCAAATGGAAAAATAAGTGGTAATATGTCTTTAAAAAGGCAATTTGAAATAGAATTGGGTGAATTACAAGAATATTTTGATGTAGATTTAGTTTCAAATGATGAACTCTTACAAAAATATTTAAATAGTAATAATGATGCAAGATTGAAAAGCATTGTTTCAACAATTCAAAAAGAACAAAATGATGTTATTAGAAAAAAAATATCTGATAATATAATAATTCAAGGTGTAGCAGGATCAGGTAAAACAACTGTGGCATTACATAGAATTGCCTATCTTGTATATAATTATATGAAAACTATAAAACAAAACCAATACTTAGTTATTGGACCAAATCCAGTATTTTTAAAATATATAAAATCTGTTTTGCCTGATTTAGATGTTTCTAGTGTAGAACAATGTACATTTGAACAATTTGCACAAATGTACATTGATGAAAATATTTCTGTTAATTCATCAGATAAAAAGGTTATTGATAATATTGAAGGTAAAAATAATAGTGATGTAGACAAGTTTAAATGTTCTATTAAATATAAAAAAATGATTGATAAATTTCTTAAAATATACTTTTATAGTATAACATCAAAGTCACTTATGTTAGGAAATTTTGAGGTTATACCTCAAAATATAATGAGAGAGATATTTGAAGGTACAGAAGAAGTATATTCTAAAGATTTAAACAATAAAATTGAAATTACGATTGATAGATTATGTAAATATATAGAAAATAATTATGATTTTATTACTTCACGATATAACAACTATTCTTTTGAATTATTTAAGAATGTACAAACTGATGAAGAAAAAAATAAAATGAGAAATATGTTTTCTAAAGATAGAGCAGAATTAAGTAAAAATTGTAGAAGTATATTAAGAAAATATTTTAATAAATCAAAAGTTAGTACAATTAAACTTTACAAATTATTTATTAGTTCAATTAATGATTATGATATATATAACTATAATAATATAAGTGAATTAAAAAGAAAAACACAAAAAAATATAAAAAACAATTCTTACGATTTTGAAGATTTATCGGCCTTAATTTATATTAAGACGGCACTTGGCCTAAATAAAAATTATGAAAGAATTAAACATACTGTTATAGATGAAGCACAGGATTTAGGCGAATTTAATTTTTATGTTTTAAAAGAAAGCTTACCTGCATCAACTTTTAGTATTTTTGGTGATTTAGCACAATCAATTTATGATTATAGAGGAATAAATAATTGGAATGAAGTCAATGAAGTTATGTTTAGCGGAAATGGTGAGATTGTTAATTTTAATAAAAGTTATCGTACAACTGCTGAAATAATGGAAAGTGCTGATGATGTTTTAGACAGCATTGGATTAAGTCGTTCGGATATGGTTGTAAGACACGGAAATCCAGTACAAGTATCTGAAATTGAAGATGCTAATAATATACCTGAGTATATTGCAGAAAAAATATGTGAGTATAAAGAAAAAGGTTATAAAACAATTGCAGTTATAAGTAAAACTGATTTATTATCAAATTATATTAATAAAGCTTTAAAAATGTTTGGAATTAATATTCCGAATGTAACAGCAAATGATGATTTAATCGATGAAAAATTTAGAGTTTGTACTATATCTAACCAATTGGCCAAAGGATTGGAGTTTGATGCAGTAATACTTAATAATGCTAATGAAGAAATATATTCCTCTAATAGTAGTTTGGATATGAAACTATTATATGTTGCTTTAACTAGAGCATTGCATGAATTAGATATTGTATACTCAGGAACAATAACAAAGCCATTATCTGGTAATTTAAAAAAAAGTAATATGCTAGTTCTTAAAAGAAAAAAATAAAATTAAGATTTAAGCATAAAAATAAAAGAACTAGAAAATTTATATTATTAAGAAATATAGGTAATACAGTTGAAGGAATTAAAATTAGATGGGTAAATTAAAGTGCTTAAATGCACTTTTTTTATAAATAATATTATTAGTTGAAAGAGTAGAAGTTGAAAAAATAAATAGTGATAAAAACATGTAAGCTGATTATTTACTTTAATTTTAATGTTAATACAACATATATTGATAACAAAAGAAAAAGCATGAGTTATCAACTTTTTATTAAACGATATTTTCTCATACTGATAAAGAAATTTAAAACAGTGGGTACAAGAACATTGAAATTGATTGTGGTGAGAATAATAACTTTTTATGTTCTGATAGTAACACCAAGCAACCCTGGATTTGTAACAATGGGACAAAAATTAGGAAAAGAAAAATTGTTTAAATATATAAATAATTTTGGCTTTGGAACAAAAACAGGAATAGATTTAAATGGAGAAGGTAGTGGAATATTATTTAAATTAGATAAAGTAGGTCCTGTTGAACTTGCAACAACATCTTTTGGCCAAGGAGTAAGCGTAACCCCTATACACCTTACTGTCTAATAAATGATATCACAAAAATCACTAGAGGAATAAGTAGTAAATATACTAAAAAGTATGATGTTAGGTTTAATTATAATTGTTTTGTAGAAATATAAAATGTTACTTTTAAAATTAAAATACCAAAATAATAATTAGAAAAGTAACATAAATATAATAAATTTTATTTTTTTAGGAATTTTAATTAGTTTTTCCTAAAAAATAAAAATGATTTGTTTTAATCGCTATAGAAAAATGTATATGTAATTTACAAAGTGATTAAAGTGTGATATATTATAGGTGTAAATTATTCAAAGAAAGGAGTGTGATTAAGATGAAAAATTTACAAGTTATAAATAATGCAGAATTAATCACTACTCCTAATTTATTAAACTTTTAGGAATATTCTTTTAGATTATAAAATTAATTCTGCATTATGCAGAATTTTTTTGTTAGGAGGATATTAAAATGATAATGAAATTAAATATTAATGATAGAGTAGCACTAGCTATCAAAAATAATACTAAAAGAGTAGAGATTAGAGCAAATAAAGAAAATAGTGAGCATGATTATGGCAAGTTAAGACAAAACGATATTATAGAATTTACTAGTAATAATTTAGGTGTATTTTATGTTAAAGTTAAAGAGATAAATCATTATAATTCATTAGAAGAACTTTTTACTTTAGAAGGTACAAGATATACAACTTCATCTACTAATGATAAAGAAGAAGCAATTAGAAATATTAGTAAACTTGATGGATATCAAGATGCTATTAAGAAAAATGGTGTATACGCTATTCATATAGAATACTTATATAGTGAAAATACTGCTTGGGAAGAATTATATGAAAAGGCAAAGAGTGTTAGAAATCCAAGAAATGTATCAGGTATGATTAGTGCAGGACAAGTTGGCGCAGCAATATTAACTAAAAATCATAATATTTATACTGGAGTATGTATTGATACAGCTTCAACACTTGGTATGTGTGGAGAGCGAAATGCTATTGCCAATATGATTACAAATGGAGAAAATGAGATTATTAAACTAGTATGCGTTGATTCTAAAGGTAATGTAGGTTCACCGTGTGGGGCATGTAGAGAATATATGATGCAACTTTCTAAGAATAGTAAGGATATTGAGATACTAAAAAATATTGATACTAAAGAAATAGTGAGATTAGAAGAATTAATTCCTGATTGGTGGGGTAAGACACGTGTATAATAAACTTAAAAGATGACATTTAGGATAGATGCAGATAAATTAGTTGTTCTTGTTTTAAACGGTAAGAAGACAGCAACAACATCTTTGTATGAATTTGATAGTTTACCTATAGTAGGTGATGTATCTATACTTACTGATTCAAATAATAATGATATGTGTATATTAGAAACAAAAGAAGTTATTGTAACTGAATTTAAGAATATTACTTGGGATTTAGCAAAATTAGAAGGAGAAAATAAATCTTTAGAAGAATGGATAAAAGTTCATATAGATTACTTTAGTAAAATAAATACTAATTTTAATGATAATACTAAAGTAATATTTGAAATATTTGAAGTAATAGAAAAATTTAAGTAGAAAGGAGAGACAAACATGAAGATATTATTTATATCAGATATACATGGTATTAATATTAATTTAAAAAAAATAGAAAAAGTTATTGAAAAAGAAAAAATAGATAAATTAGTAGTTCTTGGTGATTTATATTATGCCGGTCCTACGTATAATCAAAAGTATGAAGTTAATAGTATGAATGTTAAAGATACATTAACTAAATATTCAGATAAAATTATTTGTTTAAAAGGTAATTGTGATTCAGACGTTGATATTAAAGCAAGTGATTTTCCAATTTGTAATAATTTAGCTTTAATATGTGTAGATGGGTTAGATATTTATTTAACTCATGGTAATGAATATAATTTAGAAAAGAATAGAAAATTTAACAGAAAAGGTATATTGGTATATGGTCATGAACACATACCTTATATAAAAAAAGAAAAAGATATGGTATATATCAATGTTGGTTCAATATCTATACCTAAAGAAAACAATAATCCTACATATATGATGTATGAAAATAGAAAATTTACTATTTATGATATAGAAGAAAATATATTTGATAGTATAGAAATATAAAATGGAGGATGTAAATGAATTTAATTGGTAGTAGAACTATAGAAACTGAAAGATTAATATTAAGAAGTTCTAAGATGGAAGAACAAAAAAGATTATGGGAGATATTAATGATTCCAGAAGTAAATAAATGGTATTTAACAGGTGCCAAAAAACATGCTAATAATCCTAGCCACTGGGCTTGGGAGAATCAAGAGAAATTCTATAAATCTAAAGTTGATAAAGCAGATAATAATGATGTATTTGTATGGAGTGTATTTTTAAAACCAGAATATGCGAATAGTGGTTATGAAGAAGTAATTGGACAAGTATCTGCTCAAGAAAATGGAGAAGATATTACTATTCGTGATGTAGGTTGGTATATGGATCCGGCTTATCAAGGAAAAGGCTATGCAACAGAAGTTGCTAAAGCAATGATAGATTATATGTTTAGCGAAGTAGAAATAAATGGTATTTCTTCAGGTGCTGTAAAAGATAATATAAGATCTTGTAGAATGTTTGAAAAATTAGGGTTTAATAAAATTGGTGAAATAGAAGAAGAGTCACCTTATACATTTTATGATGGAATATTAACTTTTTCTAAATACGAATTAACTAAGGAGTATTATTTTAATAATGAAAATAATAGAGTACGAAGATAAATATTTAGAAGATGTTAAAGACTTGTTAGTTGAACTTGAAAAGTATATTTTATCTATTGATAAAGATAATTTAGATCAACTACATCCAGAATATAGAGAAAAAATGGCAATTTTAGATTTAGAAGAAGTTAAAAATAATAATGGTAAATGTTATATAGCAGTTGAAAATGATAAAGCAGTAGGTTTAATTATGGGATGTATTTTTCCATATGATGAATATGATTATCTTGATTATAAATGCCCTAAAAGAGGAGAAATAACTGAATTAGTAGTTTCCAAAAATGTAAGAAGTAAAGGTATAGGCAATATGCTTATGAATAAAATGGAAGAATATTTTAAATCATTGGGTTGTGAATATATTTTAGTAGATGTATTTGCTTATAATGATAATGCTATTAAGTTTTATGATAAAAGTGGATATCATTCAAGAATGTATACAAATATAAAAAAGATTAGGGATTAATATGACATTTAAAGAATTTTATATATCAGATAAAAATGGTAAAAGTAATTGTGTGATAAGAAGCTTATGTAAGATTTTAAATAAAGAATATAATGATGTTTATAATGACTTATGTAAAATTGCTTAAGATTTAAAGTGTGATTCATTTAATGATATACCAGTATTTGAAAAATATATGGAAGATAATAATATTTTTAATATTGACTATAATAAAGATATTATGATTAAAGATTTAAATTTGAATGATAATTCATATGTTGTGTTTTGTTGGAATAAGAAAGATTATTATCATATGATTTCAATTATTGATAATGTTATATATGATAAAAATTTTGATTGTATGAATCTATATGTTATATCCATTTATAAAAAAAATGAAATATGTCAAAATACTTGATTTTTATTAAAAAAAGTAATAGAATAAGTGATAAATTAATTCGTGGTAGTTGTGGAGGAGGAGGGCCTAGTTTTATAGTCTCTCTTTTTTGCTTATAAATGAATATAACAAGGGCTGGTGGTTATATGAAAAAGGTAAGTATTATAATACCAATATATAATGGAGAAAGATATATTGATAAATGTCTTGATTCTATTTTTAATCAAACATGTGATAATTATGAAATTATTGCTATTGATGATAATAGTTGTGATAATTCTTATAAAACACTTATGCAATATAAGGATAAAATAAAACTGTACAAAATATCTAAACATGATCCAGGTGCTGTAAGAAATTTTGGATTAACTAAATGTACAGGGGATTTAATTATTTTTTTAGATATAGATGATACTATTAATCAAAAATTAATTGAAACTATTAATGAATACGATGATGTTGAATATGATATGCTTAGATTTCAAGCGGTTATGATTGATAATAATAAGAATATTGTGGAAGAATTTGTTACTAAAAATATTGGAATATATAAAGGTCTTGATTTTTTAAATTTATGTGCAGTTAATAATGAAATATATAGTCCTTCTTGGCTATACTGTTATAGTAGACAGTTTTGGGAGAATAACAATTTTAAATTTTTACAAGGTAAAACACAAGAGGATTTTGGCCTAACTTCTTATCAATTGTACAAAGCATCTACAGTTATATCGATTCCATATATTGGATACTATTATTACAAATCAAATAATAGCATTATGAGAAATGATGACTATGAAAAAATCAAAAAGAAAGCAATGGATGTCTTGTATCATACAGAATCACATTATAATAATTTTATTCTAGATATTCCAGATTACAACATAAGAAGAAACATTATTAATTATTTTATAAACGTATTAGAGCATAAGAAAGAATATTTAGATACTGATGATAAAAAAGAATATGACAGTATTATAAAAGTTAAAAAGAAAGAATGGTTTTAAAATGAATGTTAAATATTTTTTAGATAATTATTATGATAAAGCAATTGAACTAAAAAAGAATTTTAAGATAACAGAAGACAAAAACTGGAACGCTATTACAGTTCTAGGCGAGATGAATACACAACTAGGACATTTTTGTTTACTTATGTTAGAACATAAAGAATATAAAGAAGTAGGAAGAAATATTTATGATATTGGAGATGAATTATCTGATATTGTACTTCAAATAGTAGCGCTTGCATGGAAACTTAAATTAAATTTAAAAGAGTACGAGTATAATTATAAAAAAGTAGAGTTTTCATCTATAAATGATGCAATATTATCATTCAATGTAGTATATGGGCAAGTGTCAGAAATAATACTTGAAAAATATAAATATAGACATTATAAAATTAGATATGAATTTTCAAAAGTGAATGATTTTATATTATATAAACTTGCTAACATGTTGGAAATTATATTTAATATAGCTAATGTCTTAAATGTAAATATGGCTCATGAATTTGATTTAATGCTTAATGATGCCAATAAGTTTTTAGACAGATTTGCTAAAGTAAAAGAAGCAAAATTTTATCCAATTGTAGATGTACATGCTACATGGATGGTACTTAATCCTGTTCAAGGATGCCCAAAACAATGTAAATATTGCTTTTTAAGGGAAAGAAAGCTTAATTTAGTACAACCAAAGGTGTTAGCATCTCCTGAAAATGCTGTTAAGTTGCTATTAAAAAGTAAATTTTATATAAAAGATATTCCACTATGTTTATTATCTCAAACAGATGGTTTTTCTACACCAGATAATATTGAATATTTAAAACAATTAGTAACTATATTAATGGAAAAAAATGTTGAAAATCCAATTGTATTTATTACTAAATGTAAAATACCAGAAGATTTTATAAAATTTATAGATAATTATGAAAAACAAGGTAAAAAATTTATATTCTTTTTAAGTTATTCAGGATTTGATAAAGATATAGAAGTTGGAGTAAATAGAAAAGATATAGAAAATAATTTTATTACATTGCATAAGTATAATAAAACTATTATTCATTATTGGAGACCATTTATGCCTTCTAATAGTAGAAAAGAAGATATAAATAGAATATATAACTTTGTTAAAAAATATGCTGTTGCATCTGTAGCAATTGGTCTTAAAATTACAGATGAAATAATAGATCATATTGAATGGAACGAATTAAGGAATCATAGGAAAGAAGCATTAAAAGCAGATAATGTTTGGGATAAGAATGCTTATGAATATGTTTGGAAACATCTTAAAGACGAAAGTGATTATCCAATTTATCAAACTACATCATGTGCCTTAGCAGTTGCTTTATCTAAACCAGATAGAAAGTTCTTTTATAATAGTGACATTTGTAAGTGTAATAAATGTCCTAATTACCAAAGAAATCTTTGCAAAAAAAAGAATGATAATTTAAAAATGGTTAGTAAAAATGATGTAAAAAAACTAATCAAAAAATTAGGAAAAGAAATAGATTTAAAAGATATTGAACTAAAATATAACATGATAATACTTAGAAATATAATATTGTCTTTGAATGAAATATCATATATTACTGAAATACTACAACATCAGGTATTGGTTATGAAAAAAGAAGATGACTACTACTGGAATACATCTATTAATAATAGTAGTATCTTAAAGGTATAGGAGCAATTATGAAGTGTATTATATTTGCAGGAGGAAAAGGTAGTAGAATTAGAACTGATGAAGATTTTACTCCAAAGCCATTAGTAAAAGTAGGGGATATGCCTATAATATGGCACATTATGAAAATTTATTCTCATTATGGGTTTAAGGATTTTATAATATGCTTAGGTTATCGAATAGATTTGTTTGAAGAATTTTTTAGTACTGTTAACGAAGATTGGAATATTAAATTAGTAGATACTGGTCTTGATACTTGTACTGGTGGAAGATTAAAAAAAGTAGAAAAATATATTGATGATGAAGATTTTGCACTTACATATGCAGATGCCGTATCGGATATAAATATTGATAATCTTATTGAATATCATAAAAAACATAAGAAATTACTTACTTTATCTGTATTTAAGACTAAAGAAAGATTTGGTATATTTGAAATAAAAAACAATAAAATTAAAAACTTTAGGGAAAAAGAATTACGAGAGTGTGAATGGGTTAATGGTGGATATATGATAGCTAATAAAAAAATATTTAGTTATCTAAGTGAGGATTCTGGGCCATTTGAAAGTGAAGTAATTGAAAGACTAATGAAGACTAATGATATCGTTGCATACAAATATGATGGATTTTGGCAATGTATGGATTATAGAGATGAACAAAGGCAGTTAAATAAGTTAATAAAAAATGGAAAAGATGTATGGAGAAAATGGGATGAATAAAATAATAATAGGTAATAAAGATAATAATATTAAATATTGCTTTAGAGAAACTTGTTTTGGAATAGTAAAGAAAAATGATAAGTTTTATATTACATCTAAAGACGGTGACTATTCTTTAATAGGTGGTGGTCTTGAAGATGGTGAATCTCATTTGGAATGCCTAAAAAGAGAATTTATGGAAGAAGCTGGTTTAAAAATTGTAAGTATGAAAGAATTATGTATTATAGATTGCTATTGGTATACTAGAAGTAAAGTTAATATGAATTCTTTAAGTAATATTTATATAGTAGAAGTATCTGATGATGAAAATGAACCATTAGAAAAAAATTCTGAGTTAGTAAAATGTACAAAAGAAGAACTACTTGAACGTATAGTGTTACCATATCAAAAAGAGGCAATAAAAGAATATTTTAAATAAGGTGATTATTGTGCAAGAATTTAATAAAATTTTTGATTCTAGATTTGATAGTATATTTAGTAGATTGTTAGATAAAAAGTATAGAATTGATTTATCTAAATATGGATTTAATCAATACTCATTTATAGATGAACAAGTATTTATAATGTCAAATGTAATAAAAAAAATATCTGATTTGATAATACTTATTCCTAATGTAGAAGTTGATAATTATACTATAAAATTGATAAATATGATAAATACTTCTAATAGTGTAACTGATTTATATAATATGATGGATGATTATCTTATAGATAAGTTAATTGAAAAATATAGATCTAAAGATAAAATAGTATCATATATGATAGATAGGTACATATATAACGGATATTGTTATCATGGCTTTAATTCTTCTTTTAAAGAAAGTATATTAGCTAAAGGACTAAATGGTGATGATACAATATCAACTAAATTAAGAAATATTAATAATATTTTAGAAAAATATGGAATAAGGAATGCCATGACATATAATTGGTCATATAAGGATAATAATTCAATATTTACAACAGATAATTTTGGAGCTGCTTATTATTATTCCTTATTATCGCCAGTATTGCTATCTAGGTTTGTATCTAATGGATTGTATTCTTATAAAGAAGGATATGATAATTTAGCATTTTATATAAAAAATTATGAAGGAGTAATGAATAATATCTCTAAAATGATGTCTGAATATAATATTAATAATGAGGATAGAAATATTATTACTAGTACTGTTAAAGACTTATTAGAAGAATTATTTCAAGATAAAGATAATCTATCAATTGCATTGATTAATAAAAAAAGTATTAATAGGGATAATCCTATTAATACGGATGACCTAAATATTCATGATAGTGTAACAACAATATTAAAACCAAGATATGAAATTGATAGACATGAAAATATTGTTATTGATAAAGATAAAATTGAGATAATTAAGGTAAAAAATTATACAAACTTATTTAATAATTTTAGCTAGAGCTTGTTTACAATTTTTTTTCACCAGTGTTTATTGAAAATACATCTATATATGCTGAAATGTAGTCAAGTCTTCTTTCAAATTCATCCATAAGTTCTTGGTATAGATGAAAGATAACTTTACTATCTTTAAAATCATCTTTTCTTCTTTCTAAAAGAATTTTTTTTGAAGCATATAGATATATAATTTTTGTTTCATATTCAGAATATAGTTTTACAAGATTAATAAATTCTTCTTCTGATAATTTAGTAGTACCAGATAAAACCTTACCATAGACCATTTCACTTACAAATGATCTATCACTAACAGAATTAATATCTGAAGTTTTAATAATATTAACATATTTATCATAATGTGATTCACTGGTTAAATTATTATTGATAAGTATATAATTCTTATTTAATAAATCATTTGCAAGAGTAGTTTTACCAGTACCATCAAGACCTTCGATAATTATCATTTTAACACTCCATTTCTTTTGTTACATATACTAACATTAATTTATAAATAATTCAAGTAGAGGTGAATAATATGAAGAAAAAAATAGCATTAATAACAGATGTACATGCTAATGTAGAAGCACTACAAGCTGTTTTATTAGATATGAAAGATAAAAATATAGATACTATTTATTCTTTGGGTGATATAATAGGATTAGGATATGCTCCTAGTGAAACAGTAAGGCTTGCTATTGATAATAATATAATTAATATACAAGGCAATGCAGAAGCATATGTTACTATGGGACCAGATATGTTTCCTTATTTAAAACGTAATAATATTGAAAGATATAATAATGCTATATGGACCAGTGAACAATTAAGTGCTGAAGAATTAGATTATATAAATAATAGTCCAGTATCAGTAGAATTAGTTATAAATGGTAAAAAAATAGGACTTTGTCATTTTCCACTAGATGTTAGATATGATTTTATAGGTGTTTGGAAATATGATGGAAAAAATCCTGAAGAATTTTTAAAAAGAAATACTTCTGATGATATCGAAAAATATAAACTAGAATTATATGAAAATGTTAAAATTGCAGATAAAAATCCATTATTATTTGGTAAAAATATATTTGATTTTGATAGAATTATATATGGCCATTATCATTTTGAAAGAAATCATATTCTTGGAAATGTAATATTAGACTCATTAAATGGTACAGGAGTTGCTATTACAGATAAAGCTATATATTATATATTAGAGAATGGTGCGAAACTAATCAAATATGAAGTACCATATGATTATGAGAAAGTTTTTAGGGAAACTGAGGAAAAAGATTTTCCTAATAAAGATACATTTAAGAAAGTAATAAGTTGGAGGAAATTATGATAGAAGAGTTAGTAGAAATAGCTAGGGAAGATAAAAGAGTAAATATAGATTTTACTATTAATAATAGGATACATTTATTTAGTGCAACAGAACCTAAAAATAAAAAAGTAATAATATATGTGCATGGATTAGGTGGAAATAAGAATTGGATTACTAGATTTTATAAAGATTTATTAAACAATGGTTATGATACTTATAGTATTGATTTGATTTCTCATGGTGAAGATGGAAATGATTTTAAAAAATTTAATTTAAGTAATTGTATTTCCTATTTAAAAGATACCATTAATTATATTAAAGAAAAAAATAAAGATAGTGAAATATATTTATTTGGATCTAGTTATGGTGGATTCGTTATACTTAATGCCTATAAAGAAATAATTGATGATGTAGATATTTTAATTGATTTTTCTAATCCTAATTTTTCTTATCCAATAATTATAGATGCTTTAAATAAGGGAAAACACGTTATTGTTGGTACTACAGGTTTTACCGAAAAAGAAATTAAAGATTTTGAATATTACGCTAGCACCAACAACACAGGAATAAGTGTTATCTATAATTTTGATAAGTCTTTATATTTATTTATCAAAGCATTAAAGCTATTTGACGATCAATCAAATACAGTTATTATCAAAGACTATCATCATTATTCTAAAAAGGATTCCCCAAGTGGAACCTCAATTTTAATATCTAAAGCCTTTACAAAATCAAAAATAATTTTTATATCGTATAGAGTTTCAAAATATGTTTATAAGCATGAAGTAACAATAAATGGAAAATCAAAATTAGTTTTTACTCATGAAATTAAAGATAAAAGTGTTTATCTTGAAGGTATTGATAACGAGATTAAAAATATTATGCATATTAAAGGACTTAAGCGTACACTTTCATGATATACTTTTGTCATGAAAGAAATATTCGATTATTTAGCTGATTTAGAATCGCTTTTTGAAACATCAAAAGTATATTTAACTGGAGGCTCTGTTAGGAATCACCTCCTCGGTTTTGCATACGACGATTATGACATAGCTATTGAATTAACACCAAAAGAAATAGTCAAACGCTTAGAAAAATCTAAAATTGAATTTAAAACAGTGTTTGCCAAATATGGTATAATAAATATTTTTTTAGACAACAATGAGTTTACCTTAGCTAGTTTACGAAAAGAAAGTAATTATGACGACCATCGTCATCCAAGTATAATCGAATTTGTCGACAGTTATATTGAAGATTCCTATCGTCGAGACTTCACTATAAACGCAATATATATGAATAGTAAAAAAGATATTTTAGATCCTCAAAAAGGAGTTATAGATATAAATAACAAAGTGTTAAAGTCTATAGGTAATCCGAAAACTAGATTTGAAGAAGACCCTCTAAGAATACTTAGAGCAATTAGGTTTAAAAACATATATAATCTTAAATATGAAGAAAATCTTCATAAAGCTATTATTGAAAATTTTAATTTAATCAAAGAGCTAAACCCTTTAAAAGTCAAAGAAGAATTATCTAAATTCAACAAAGATAGTTTACTAGAATATGAAAGAATAAAAGGAGACCAACATGAAAATTATTGATTTGCATACAGACACATTAACAGCTATAAAAAACGATGAAAATATTGTAGAAAATAATAGGTTACACATCGATTTAAAAAGAGCTCATGAAAGTGGATATAGTCTTTGGACAACAGCATGTTTTTTAAACATGCCTCAACATGGAGGAACACTCTTTCAAGATGCCTGTAGCTATTTTCAAAAATTAGATAAAGCTATTGAAGCTAATTCTAATATTGCTGCTCCTTTTACAACGTATGACGAATATATAAAAAATAAAGAGAGTGGAAAAGTCACAATATTCAAAAGTATCGAAGAAGGTGAAATAATCGAGGGAAAACTCGACAATCTTAGAAGACTTTATAATAAGGGCGTTAAGATGATGACACTCACTTGGAATTATCCTAACTCTTTAGCTTGGCCAAACTATCCAAGAGTAAATCTAAATCAAGCAGAAACAAATTTTGGATTGACAGAAACTGGAAAGAAAGTTTGCTTAGAATTAAATAGATTAGGAATGCTTTTAGATGTTTCCCACTTAGGTGATAAATCTTTTTATGATGCAATTGAGTTTTATAAAGGACCTATTATTGCTAGCCATTCAAATGCGAGAGCAATTAATCCAAGCGTAAGAAATCTTACTGATGACATGATTAGAATCATATCTAAAAGCGGTGGAGTAATCGGATTAAATTTATGTGAAAATTTCGTTACTAAAACAGGCGATTATTTAAATGATCTAGTTTTACACCTCAATCATATTAAAGCCGTTGGTGGCATAGATGTAGTTTCTTTAGGATCAGATTTTGATGGTATTCAAACTCCACCATTAATAACTGAATGTACAAAATGGAATATTTTATTCGATAGACTATCCAAAGAAGGATGGACAGATGAAGAAATTGAAAAGTTATCTTGCAAAAACTTCGAACGTGTTTTAAAAATGTTTAAATAGGAGAAAAGAATTATGAATATATCAAAATTAGACTTTGATTGGCGCTCTTTATTAATAAAGCGATATAAAAACTATGGTTTAAACGAAAACGATATTGCAGTAATATTTTGCATCAATGAAATTATTAAAGAAAAGAAATATTTAGTCTTGGCTGATGATATAGAACCTTTAATGACTCTTAAAAAAGAAGAAATAGATAATATAATTACAAGATTATTTGAAAGAAGATTTATATCTTTTGAAGAAAATAACAATAAAACAGTCACTTCTTTAGATCCATTAATAACAAAAATATTTTCTGATACACAAAAAGATTTAATGATTGAAGCTCAAGACAATATCAGAACTGATGCCAAAAGTAAAGGCGAAGCAATGTACGCTTATTTTGAACAGTTATTAGGTCGTTCTTTAAATTCTATCGAATTTGATAAAATCTGTTCTTGGTATCGTGAAGGTGCAACTGATGGCATGATTAAAGAAGCAACTGAAAGAGTTAAACAAAAAAGTAAGAGAGTAACAATTGCTGCAGTAGATAAAATGATCCTTGCACTCGAAAAGAGTGCAGATATAAATCAAGAAGGCTATACGACAAGATCTGAAGACTGGAGACAAGGCACAGCAAAAACAATAGAACAGTTAAAAGGCAAATGGCTTCAAGATGACAAATAAAGAAAAGTTATATAACTTAAAAGAATATTTAGATACTCTTTATCCAAATACAAAATGTTTTTTAAATCATCAAAATGATTATCAACTTTTGTTTGCTGTCATAATGAGTGCACAATCACAAGATAGAGTAGTAAATAGCGTTACACCAACATTGTTTACAAAATATCCTTCTCTTGAATCTTTAGCCAATGCAGATTTAAATAGTGTTATTGATATAATTAAAATTGTTGGCTTAGCACCTACAAAAGCTAAAAATATTATAAAATCAGCTCAAATCTTAATTGAAAGATTTAATGGAATCGTTCCAAAAGATAGAGAAGATTTAATGAGTCTACCTGGAGTTGGATATAAAACCGCTTCAGTAGTTAGAGGGGAATTATTTAATTTAAATGAGTTTCCAGTCGACACTCATGTCAATAGAGTAATGTTAAGACTTAATATTGCAAGTAAAAACGATTCACCTAAAGACTTAGAACAAAAACTTGTTAAACTCTATAGCGGAGATAATATGATTCATTTTCACCGACAAGTAATTACTTTTGGAAGAGAAATATGTATTGCTGGTAAAAATTGCCACTGTGATAAATGTCAACTACCATGGTGTAAGAATCGTAGAATCGTTAATAATTGAACTGCCATATATATTTGTTAATTTTTCATAGCCCGACTTAATTTCATACTTCACTTTAGATGGATCTTGACAATAATATTCAAAGTTTTGACCCGTAATAAAATTAACAGTTTTATTTCCGCTATCGTTTATCGTTATAAAATATCCTAAGGAACCATATATTTTTTTATAAACTTTATCTTCATATTCTTCTAAAGGTTCAAGATAAAAAGATAACTTGTTGTCAAATGTAAAAACTATCGGATTAATATCTGGTAATATAGGAAATGGATAAACATCATATTCATTTCCTTTTTTTACATACGTCTTATTTATGAAGTTACTTGGAATATAGCCGTTAGGCAAAAAATAACCATCGGCATATTTAACTAAATCAATTTGAACAATATCTTGAGGAATTGTAAAAGATCTTCCTTTTACATTTATTTTTTCCATTATCTTTTTAAATATTTCTTTGCTAGTATTTCTTCTTTTATCATTACTACCAAAGTATGTTTTTTCACCTTTTATTGGCATATCAAAACCACTCCAGACACTCAAAGTATAATCTTTAGAATATCCACATAACCAACTGTCCTTATCAGCGTTTTTAGGATAACCATATTTACTTATAGTATTAGAATCGTATGCTCCAGTACCAGTTTTGGCTGCTATTTTAACATTGTTTATTTTAACTTTTCCTAATCCGTTATAATCTTCTTCAACAATGTTTGTTAAAACATCTGTAGTCATAAATGCAGCTTCATCGCTTAAAACTCTTTTACTTTCTTTTTCATCTTCATAAATTGTTTTTCCAGTATCAATTGATACTATTCGTTTAATTAATGATGGATTAACATAAATTCCACCTCTACTTAACATTGAGTATGCTGAAGCGAGATTTAAAGGTGAAACACCATATTTCATTCCACCTAAGCCATAGGAAAGAGTAAACTCACTATCATCCATTAAATTTATCGATTTCAAATAATCGCTTAAATATTCATCGCCTAATTGTTCTTCTAATTTAACTAATGTCTTTATAGCTGTTGTATTTTTTGAATAACCCAAAGCTTCTTTTAATGATAAGTCTCCATAGTATGAATCACCAGCGTTATGAAGACTTTCACCATTAGGATAAAAAGTTTCTTCATCAACAAGTGTAGTGTTTGAATTGTAATCAAGTTTTTCAAAAGCTAAGGCATATTCAAAAATTGGTTTAATTGTACTTGCAGGCCCACGACGCATATCATAAGCTCTATTATATAGTTTCTCACCAACATAATTTCTTCCACCACTTAATGCTATACAATTACCAGTTTCATTTTCTATTAATGCAAGTCCAATCTGTTGATTATTATCTATAAATTTATATTCTTCACCACTACTAATTTTATCGACATAACTTTGAATGTTAGAATCCATATAAGTTTCTACTCTTAATGGTACTGTATAAGGATCAAGATTAGTTAATCGCTGTATTTCTTTATAGCAACAATCTATATAAGCTTGATAGTCATTTACCGCTTCGTTTTGCGGTGGGGTATTAATAATATCTTTTACCAAAGTATTTTTAGCTTGTTTATATTCATCTAAAGATATATATCCATTTTTTAGCATACAGCCTAAAACGACATTTTTTCTTTCATCAGCTCTATCAGGATATTTTAATGGATTTAAATTAGATGGAGATTTAACTAATCCAACAATAGTAGCACATTCACTTAAAGTTAAAACAGAAGGATATTTATTAAAAAACTTTTTACATGCATTGACTATTCCTGGAACAACTGGATCAAAATAAACCATATTAAAATAAAATTCTAATATTTCTTCTTTGGAATATTTGTTTTCTAACTTGATAGATAATAGTAATTCATCTATTTTTCTAGTCATAGTTTTTTCAGAAGTTAAAAATAAGTTCTTTGATAATTGTTGAGTAATAGTTGAAGCACCTTCAATATTTTTACCCATTAAATTATTTAATAATGAACTTGAAATTCTTTTAACATCAAAGCCATCGTGTTCAAAAAATGATAAATCTTCTATTGATACAAGAGCATCTATTAAAGTCTTAGGAATATCTTCATACTTAATATATGAGTTTTTTGTATCTCCTAAAGACTTAATTAAATTACCATTTTTATCGTAAAACTTTGAATAATTAATTTCTGGATTTTTGACTATATCTGGATTGTTTAAATTATTTATACGTGTCAATACAAAAACTGTTCCTACAAAAGTTGGAATGAAAATAACTAAAGAAAAAAATGAACAAAATAATTTAAGAAACCTTTTGAACCTCGACATTAAAATATTCTTCATCCACAGCTTCTAATAAGTATAGACGTGGCTGAAATCCAGGCTTAATTAAAACTCCATTTTCCATGAAAAAAGATCTTTTAAAAGTTTTAGATTGTGCATCTAAAATATATTTGGCATCTAACAAATACGTTTCGTTATACGCTTTAAATCTAACGACAAAGAAAGCTAAACCACCAAGTTCTTGTACTTGACGTAAATGCCTAATTTGTTGTGGTCTTATTTTTGACAAAGTCAAAGCATCTTTTATCGTTTCTTTACATTCAAAATCAAGATACTTTTGTCTATAAATACCATTAAAGTCAGTCGTTGATTTTTCATCAAAATACGCATCAGTTATATGAGTTCTATTATTTTTATCCATCTTACAAACTTTAATTGGAGTAGGTCTTTTATAAATTAAAGCTCTGTTTTGGTCTTTATAAAAATTACACGAGATAATGACATCGTGTTCAAGTTGCATACCCATATTCGCTCTAGAGTGATTAATTTGTTGTTCACTTGGTTTAACAACTTTTTGACCATTTGGATAATTGACCATAATTAGCCTGTCTCTCCTTTCAAGTTTATTGTGTCTTTAGCTATTTAAAATATTCATCGACGTCCTTCAAAAATTCAGAATGTTTGACGTTTCGTCCCTTAAGTATCTTATTAACACTAGGTTTAAGAATTGATGGAACCGGCATTTGTTTTAACAAAGTTTCTGTGTAACCTTTTTTTACATAATCTGTTTTTGTATAAAAGCACTTATAAAGGTTTAATAAATCATAAGCATCATTTAACGGATCGTGACTTGCACCGTGTGTATCTTCATCAAAATAATGTACAAAGTTGACTAATGAAAGCTTTGTTCCTTTTTTATCTGTTATAAAATTGCTTAAAAAAGCAGAGAAATCTATATAGTTATGAGAGAACTGCTTAAAGAAAGTTATAGTATCCATCTTATTTGTTAAATAGGCTGAAACTTTCATCATCAATCTATCTTGTTCACCAAAGCAAACAAATTTAGTGTTCTCAATAGGTTCACCATCTTCAAGTAAAAATTCTTTTAGTTTGCTTACAACAATATCAAAACTTTCAGCATCGTCTAACATTGAATCAGTAATGCCAGTCAAGTTTGTAATAACCTTACCAACTTTGTGCTTGGCTTTGACCATCATTTTAAACTCTTTATATGGAGCAACTATATGTCCATGTTCATCGACACTAGCTACTACAGCTCCGATTGCAATAATTTCATGTTCTAACTGTGTTCCTTCGAAATCGACAAAACATAATCTAGTAGCGTTTTTAATTAAATCTAATAGTAATTTCATATTTTGCTCCTTTCTACGGCTTATATTTTAGATTATGAATAATGAATTGTCTATATAGTTATCACATTAGTTCTTTTTCGCATATAAATGAATGAACCATGATTGGTTCAGAGAGGTGAATTTATGTTTTATAACAATCAAATGTGTGGTTGTGGATGTAGAAACAGAACTTCGACACTAAACAATATGTTGAAGCCTCAAACGACTTCTATTACTCCTTGTTCAACAACCATAGTAAGCGAAAAAAATTGTACAAATTGTGGTGTTACTTTAGCATTAAGTTCCACACCTTGCTGTGCAAGAGTATGCGAAACTATAACTTATACATTAACAATAACAAACAATTCTTCACAAGAATTAGGCTGCCCAACACTTAATATTATTCTCGGTGATTCACTTTGTTACATGTGTGGAACATTAACAATTGATGGAACCGCAAACGATGCTACATGCTTAAGAGGCATTACCTTAGATACAATTGCTGCTGGTGCAACAGTTACTATTACTTTAGAAGCTAGAGTAATGACAAATGAAAGATATGTTGACTCCTTAGCATATCTTGACTATGGAGCTTGTTGTTGCTTAGACAACAGATGTTATCGTACCACAAGCAATATTGATCAAATTCAAGTTTGTCAATGCTGTGGTAACTAAAAATAGCTGGTAGGTGCCTACCAGCTTTCTTTTCCTTCAGATGTAACATATTTTTTAAAAGCTTCTCCGATATTATTCATATCGCTAGAAATTTCCAAAATTCTAATAAGGTGTTCAGTTTCTTCTTCGCCTAAAAGTTTTAACCAATCTTGGAATAAACCTATAATTTTAGACATTCTATTGTTAAATTCTTGCATACCCTTAGCAGTTAAAGTTACATAAATTTCTCGACGATTTTTAGCGTTCAACGTGCGAACTATCATTTCATTATCTTCAAGATTTTTTAAATTTGCAGTTACGTTAGGACGAGACATATTTAACGACTTACTAATATCGCTTGGATGGCAACTTGGGTGATAGAAAAGATATAAAAGGATTCTAGAATCCGATTGTACTAATTGGATAAATGGGTTTAATTCTCCCTGAGTGTAGATTTTTTGAATTAACTCCACCAATTTAAAAATAGATGTTTGTGAAGACATATTTTACCTCAATGTTTAATAATTGTACTTTTATTATATTTTTTTGTCAAACTTTTAGATTTATTCATACATAATTGATATTGTGTAAAAAAGAACTAAAACTAAATATATTTATTACTTTAATATATGATATAATCTTTAAGTCTTAGATAGGAGATTAAATATGATTGAAAACGAACAAAAAGATATTGATAACGAAGTAAAAGAAGAAAAGACTAATGAAGTAACTGAAGAAAAAGTTGAAGCTCCAGCTGAAGAAGTTGAAGTTATCGAGCAAGAAAAAGTAGAACAAGCTCAAGAAGCGCCAAAAAAAGCTGAAAATATCTACTATGATCTCGATTCTAAATATTTTGTTTCAACCGATGAAATTTATAAAGAATTATCTGATCGCCAAACAAAATTTATGAGCGAATATAACAAAGGAAGAAGAATTCAAGTAATCATGACAATTGTCGTCTTTGCATTCTTCCTCGCATGTTTAATTGTTATGTTCATAGGCAAAAAAGAGCTTAACTTCTTAATGTATATTTTCTTAGGCTTAGCTGTCGTTGCTTTTATAGCTAGCATGGTAATAAATTCCAAATTTAAGAAATCATCTATCGACTCAATCGATAGCTATGTACACAGCTATTTCTTCATCTTGGATTGCTTCTCATATAGCGAAAACGAAGCAAGCAATGTCAAGTGCTCACCAAACGCTAAAGTAGAAGATAGTGAAGTTATTGAATCACACTACTTTGACACAATTTTATCTATCAATTCAAGAAATAGAGTTTCTGGATCTTTCAAAGGTCATCTATTTGCTACTAATGATGTTGCAGTAAGAGTTCCTGAAACTTCTGCACAAGTAACTGCTAAGAAAAAAGATAAAATTGGTTTCTATGGAAAGTATTATGCTTTTGATGTTAAATCAGACAACAGCATAATCATCATTAGAAAGTCTAATGAAGGAGCCAAAACAGCCGAACCAACATATTTAGATGGCTATGAAGAAGTAACTATTGAAGGCTTAAATGAAAACTTTGAAGTTTATGCAACTGATATTAAAAAAGCAAAAGAATTATTTACAGACACATTTAAAGAACTTTTAGAAAACTTAGTAATCGATAAAAATTTACTTGACTACTTTATTTCACTCAATCCACTTGGCACAAAAGTGGCATTGAATTATAGCGACGCAATGATGTCAGTCCCACTCCAAAACAAATACCAAATTGAAGTAGTCAAAAAGCATTTAGATGATAACAAAGCAGTATTTGCTATTGTCAATTCACTTATAGGAGAATAAACATGATCGCCAATTTCGATTTGAAGAGCTTTAAACACGATGGCTCTTCGCATCGTATGTGGCGTTCGTTAACCTTAGTAAATGAAGATGACAACTATTGGATTTTAGCTTCCCCTCGCACCAAAGTTATTGAAGATGACGGTCGCGAGTGGAAAACACAACAACCTACGCTTTACATACTTAGCAAAAAAGAATTTTTTAACGTTATTTGCATGATTAAAGGTAAACGCACTATTGATTATTATGTCAATATTGCTTCACCAACTGTTTTGATATCTGAAAATGTTCTCGGCTTTATCGACTACGATTTAGATTTAAAAAAATCTAGAGGCGAAGTTAAAGAATTAGATATTAATGAGTATCAAGCAAACTCAATTAAATATTCTTACCCAGAAGATTTAAAAAAAGTTGTTGAAGAAACTTTTAGAAGATTAAAAATATCTCTCACTGTTAGCAATAAACCATTTGACGATTTTGGAAATTTAAAGACTTATGAATCATTCCAAAACGCTAACAAAATAAGAGTTTAGACGAGGATTTATATTATGAATTTTATTTCACATAATGAAGAAGAGACAAAAGTAATAGCTGAAACTTTGGGAAGGGGATTAAAACCAGGCTCAATTATATTAGCTTACGGAACTTTAGGAGCAGGAAAAACTTGCTTTGCACAAGGTTTAGCTGCAGGAATTGGTATTACAAAAAAAGTAAACTCTCCTACATTCAACATTATTAAAGAATATTTAGGAAACAAATTAAATTTCTATCACATCGACGCTTATAGACTTGAAGATAAAAATAGTGTTAGTGATATCGGATTTGAAGAAATCTTTGGTGATTTAGAATCAATATCATACGTTGAATGGCCTGAATTTATCATCGATTATTTAAAAGGGTATAACGTAATAAAACTTACAATTACTCCAGATGATAATACAGGTTATAGAAAAATTTCCTTGGAGGAAGTTAAATTATGAACAAATTATATTTAGATACATGCGCTGGATCACTAGGAATAGCAATTGTAACAAAAGATAAAACTTGCAAATCTGAAATTAACGCTGGTAAAAAAACAGCTGAAGAACTTTTTCCTTTATTGCAATCTCTTTGTAGTGATGCTCCCATTAGCTTAAAAGATATTGAGGAAGTATTTGTCACAAAAGGTCCTGGATCTTATACAGGAGAAAGATTAGGATTAACAGTAGCTAAAGTTATGGCAACTCTCAATCCAAGCTTAAAAGTATATACTGGCTCAACACTAAAAGCTTTAGCAGCTAACGAAAAAGAGAATTGCGTTTCATTAATCGATGCGAGAAACAACGCATTCTTTGCTGGTTTCTATTTAAGCGGACAAGAAGTCAAAGAAGAAAGAGTTGATATTTCGGAAGTCGATCAATTTGTTAAAGAAAATAACGCAAAAATTATAATCAGTATTGAAGATAAAAATGCTGTTATAACTCTTAAAGACAGAACTTATATAAAAGCTTCAATTTTAGAAGGAATGTTAATGCTAGATAGCAATCAATATACTTATGAAGATGAGCCTTTAAAAGCTGCTCCAGTTTACATGCATGGAAAAGAAAGAAATTAGTGTTAGCGAAAATAATGTCAGCGAAATTTTTTCTATTGAAAAAGAATGTTTCGAATTATTATTACCAGCAAACACTTTCAATGAAGCAATTAAAAATAAAGACTATTTCAAATGTGTTGAAATAGATAAAAAGATAGTTGCTTATTTACTTGGAACTTTTAATGATTATGAAGGAGAAATAATAGAAATAGCTGTTCTTCCTAATTATAGAAATAGTGGGTATGCTCAATTATTAATAAATAACTTTGTAAAGTTTCTCAGTGGAAAAGAGTTCCTTTATTTAGAAGTAAGAGAAAATAACATAAAAGCTATAGAGCTTTATAAAAAAATAGGATTTGAACAATACAACATTCGTAAACACTATTATCGAGATGGAGTTAACGCAATCCTATTTAGAAAGAAGTTGATATCATGAAAGATGAAATCATTATTGGAATTGAATCAAGTTGCGATGAAACAGCAGTAGCTGTTTTAAAAAATAGAACTGAATTACTCGCAAATGTTGTTAGTTCACAAATTAAAACTCATATGCAATTTGGTGGAGTTATGCCAGAAATTGCATCTAGATTACACTTAGAAAATGTTGGTTACACGATTAAAGCTGCTTTAGATGAATCTAAAATTAATTTAGATGACATCTCAGCCATTGCTGTTACTAAAGGCCCAGGTTTAATCGGTGCTCTCCACGTTGGAGTTACAGCCGCCAAAACAATGGCAGCATATTTAAATAAGCCACTAATTGGTGTCCATCATCTTGCCGGTCACATTTATGCAAATGAATATGTTTCACAGCTTAAATTTCCTTTACTTGCTATCGTTGTAAGTGGTGGAAACTCTGAGTTCGTCTATATGAAAGACCATTTATCATTTGAAATAATCGGTTCAACTCTCGATGATGCAATTGGAGAATCATTAGACAAGATTGCCCGTGCTTTAGGCCTTCCTTACCCTGGTGGTGTTGCAATCGATAAACTTTCACAAGATCCAAATACTCCAGTAATTAAATACACAAAGCCTCACGCACCAAATTATGACTTATCTTATTCTGGAATTAAAAGTGCACTTATAAGAGAAATAAATGAAAAAACCAAAAATGCTCCTTTAACTGAAGAAGAAATAAAAACATATGCTAAATCCGTTGAACACGCTTTAGTCGATCAACTATTAGATAAAGGACTTAAAGCTGCTAAAGACTATAACGTCAAGCAAATAGTTCTTGGTGGCGGTGTCTCTGCAAACTCTTATTTAAGAGCAGAAATTGTTAAACGTGCAGGCAAAGATTACGAAGTAATTATTCCACCTTTATGGTGTACAACTGATAACGCAGCTATGATTGCAAAAGTAGGCTCATACCTATACGAGAAAAAACAATTTATGGATTTAAGTGAAGGCCCAGTTGCAAGCTTAGATTTATCAGAAGATTGGTAATTTTAAAACTATAAGCAAAACTTCAAAGTGAGCTTATAGTTTTTTGTGCTTTATAAGTACTTTTGTACTATATTTTTAATTTAGTATTTTGTAAGTGCTATTATTTCATTGTATAATATATATGTACCAAATAGGTATATTGGTTAATAAAAAGGATTTTATCCTTGTTAATATAATTGTCGCTTAATAACAAATGAAATATAAAATTTTATTTAGTGCTATAATTATGGCCAATTTTTAGCCAGGTCGGGCTTTAAAATAGACCAGAAAGGAATAATATAATGTTACCAGTAATAACCGCACTGATTATTGGTCTAATCGTTGGTGGCGCAATAGGTGTTTCAGTTATGTTACTTGTTCCTTACTTCAAGGAAAAGAGAGCAAAAAGCAACGCTGAAAAAATTATTCACGACGCAGAAGTAAAAGCTGATCACATTCAAAAGAATGCTAAAATTGATGCTAAAACATTAACAAACGAATTAAAAGCTGCTGCTGAAAAAGAAATTAAAGAACGTAAGCAAATCGTAGCTGAAAGCGAGAAAAAGTTAGCTCAAAGAGAACAAGCAATAGATCGTCGTGACGCATCTTTATCTACAAAAGAAGATGCACTCGAACAAAAAAAGGAAACCTATAATAATAGGCTTGCCGCATTAGACAAAAAAGAAGATGAATTACAACTTAAAATTGATTCAATTATCGCTGAATTAGAAAAAGTTGCACAAATGTCAGTTTCAGAAGCTCACGATGAACTTATGCGTAGAGTAGAAGAAAAAATGAACAAAGAAATTGCTGCTTACATCAAAAACAGAGAAGATGAAGCAGAAGAACAAGCTGATGGAAAAGCTAAAGATATTATGTCTCTTGCAATGTCCAAATACGCTCAAGAAGTTACAAACGAAAGAACAGTTTCAATCGTTTCCTTACCATCCGATGAAATGAAAGGAAGAATCATAGGACGTGAAGGTAGAAATATTAAGTCTCTAGAATCTCTATTAGGTGTTGATATCATTATTGATGATACACCAGAAGTCATTACAGTATCCTGCTTCGATCCAGTAAGAAGGGAAGTAGCACGTATGACATTAGATAGATTAATTAAAGATGGTAGAATTCAACCAGGAAGAATTGAAGAAATCTTCAATAAATGCAAAGAAGAAGTTCATCAATCAGTCGTCAAAGCAGGTGAACAAGCAGTATTTAAACTCGGTTTACCTCGTATGCACAAAGAGTTACTCGAATATGTCGGTAGATTAAAATATCGTACATCATATGGTCAAAATGTTCTTGACCACTCAATCCAAGTTGCTTATCTTGCAGGAATAATGGCTGCCGAATTAGGCTTAGATCAAACTCTTGCTAAGAGAGCTGGATTATTGCACGATATAGGTAAATCAGCAGACTTTGAAATGGATGGAAGCCACGTCGAAGTTGGTGCTAGACTTGCTAAAAAATATGGTGAACCTGATGTTGTAATTAACGCTATTGAATCTCACCATGGTGATAAGCCATCCAAATATGTCATTTCAAATCTTGTCCAAGCAGCCGATACATTGTCAGCCGCTAGACCTGGTGCACGTAGTGAAACACTTGAAAACTACATAAAGAGAATTGAAGATCTAGAAAACATTTGCAAATCATACGAAGGTGTCCAAAATTGCTATGCAATGCAAAGTGGTCGTGAAGTCAGAGTTACTGTCATCCCTGATAAAGTTGATGACTTACAAGCCTTCAAGATGGCTCGCGATATCAAAGATAAGATTCAAAACGAAATGACTTATCCAGGTCAAATCAAAGTTTCAGTTATTAGAGAACTTCGCGCTGTCGAAGTTGCTAAATAAGCATGAACATTTTATATCTTGGCGATATTGTAGGCCGGATCGGTCGTAAGGCCGTTGCCGGCCTTTTGCCACAATTAAAACAAACTTATTCGATTGACTTCACAATTGCAAATAGCGAAAATGCTACACACGGACACGGATTATCACACATTCACTATAACGAATTACTCGAAGTTGGAATCGATGCATTCACAAGTGGTAATCATTTCTTAAGACACAAAGATGTATTTAATCCAACATTTGATTTTTCAAAACAAGTAAGACCTTATAACTTCAACAATAAAACACCACTAGAAGGAACTAGAGTGTTTAAAGTAAAAGATAAAACTTTAAGATTAACAAATCTTTTAGGGAGAGTTTATTTAGATACCGTAACAAGCAACGCTTTTGATGATTTAAAAAATATCATTGAAACAGAAGAAAAAACTGATATACACATAGTTGATTTCCACGCTGAAGCAACAGGCGAAAAAATATCACTAGCCCGTGCTTTCGATGGACAAGTCACCGCTATTGTTGGAACACATACTCACGTTCAAACAGCTGATGAACGCCTGCTTCCAAAAGGCACTGCTTACATTACTGATTTAGGAATGTGTGGTGCCTATGAAAGTATTCTTGGCGATTCTCCTGAGCCAGTTATAAAAAGAACATGGACTGGCATGCCTGCTCAATTTACTATTCCTGAAAGTGGAACAATTCAAGTTTGTGGAGCAGTTATTTCAATTGATGATAAGACAAATAAAGCTACCTCAATTAAAAGAATTTTCGTAATTAAATAGAAAGAGAGTAAACAAAATGAAAACTGATGCTAAAAGTTTGCCAAATTTAAAAGAAGCTGCAAATAGAACTAAATCTCCAATTCAAATAACATCAGCAAAGAGTAAACCTTCTGACGCCTTAAAATCATGGGCAAAAGGAAGAAAATATTGTATTTATACATATGGTTGCCAAGCAAATGTTAGAGATTCAGAATACTTACGTGGATACTTTGAAAATATAGGCTTAACAGAAACTGAAGAAGGAACTGAAGCTGATATCACTATTTTTAACACTTGTGCAATTAGAGAAAATGCTGAAACCAAAATTTATGGTGAACTTGGTAGAATGAAACAACCATCGCAAAATAATCCAGACATGATTGTCGGTATATGTGGTTGTATGATGCAAGAAGAAAAACCATTAAATTTTATTCGAGAGCATTTCCCATATGTTAATTTAATCTTCGGGACTCACAACATCGATGATATTTATCCTTTAATGAACGAAATAATCGAAAGAAAAAATAGAGTTATCTCAGTAAAATCTATCGAGGGCGACGTCATTGAAGATATGCCATCGAAGAGATTTGAAAAGTATAAGGCATTCGTAAATATCATGTATGGCTGTGACAAATTCTGTACTTATTGCATTGTTCCTTACACAAGAGGAAAGCAAAGAAGTAGAAAAGTTGAAGATATTGTTAAAGAGGTTGAAGAACTTAAAGCCAAAGGTTATAAAGAAGTTACACTTTTAGGTCAAAATGTTAACGCTTATGGAAAAGACTTTGAGAGTCCAATAACATTTGATGTTTTATTAGAAAAAGTTGCTCAAACAGGAATTGATCGAGTCAGATTTATGACTTCACATCCTTTCGATTTTCAAGAAAGAGTTTTTGAAGTAATGGGCAATTATTCTAACATAATGCCTGCTTTACATTTACCTTTACAATCTGGTTCCTCTGAAATGTTAAAGAAGATGAATCGAAGATATGATAGAAACATTTATTTAGATTTAGTTCAAAAGCTAAGAAAACACGTCCCAGATGTAAACTTAACAACCGATATTATCGTTGGATTCCCTAATGAAACAGAAGAGCAATTTGAAGAAACTCTTTCTTTAGTAAGAGAAGTCGTATACGATTCAGCTTTTACCTTTATCTTTTCACCAAGACCTGGTACTCCAGCCGCTAGAATGAAAGATGAAACTCCAGCAGAAGTTAAAAAAGCTCGTTTCTTGAGATTAAAAGAATTAATTGATGAACAAGCCACCTATACAGCAAGCAAATTTGTTGGACAAATAGTTGAAGTTTTATTTGATACTGTTTCAAAGAAAGACAAAACTAAGATTTCTGGTTATGAACGACATGGCAGACTAGTTCATGTCGATGGAGACGAATCTCTTATCGGTCAAATTAAAAAAGTCAAAATTACTTCCTCTCGTACATATTCTTTAATGGGAGAAATAATTGATGACTGAAGAAGAAGCTCTAAAAGCTGAAGCAACTAAACTTGTTGAATCATTTAAAGAATTAAAAGTTGTACAAGAATATTTATCTTTAAAAGAAGCTATAGCTAACGATGAAGAATTAAATCAAACGAAAATTAAAGCTAAAGAAAAAAGAAAGCAAATAGCTTTATCAGATAATATTCAAGACCAATTAAAATTAATAGCTGAAGTGAAAGAGTTAGAAAAATCTATTAACGATGATCCAAAATTAATTAATTTATCTAACGACAAAGAAATAATAGATGAAATAGTTAAAAAAGTTATTCACATAATAGAATGAAAAATGGGCTAAAGAGCCCATTTTTTATTCGTTGTTATTTTGACTTGTACCATTGTCCTTTTTTTGAATTTGGACACTTAAAACAGCTAAATCATAAAACTCAACAAAATTGACATAAACCGAAACAATAACAGTAAACTTTCCATCTTGAGGATTATAAATAATAATATTATCATCGCCAGCACTATATAAAATTCCTTTAAAGACTTTATCGTGCCATTCTGCTGAATCAGTGAAAGTACAATAAACTGTAATAGATTTACCTTTGTTCATTTTGCATAAATCACTAATACAGTTAGAATCGTTTGCCATTGTTTTATCATTGCTGTTATTATCATTACCAGCGTTCGGTAATGGATAATCAGGCATTTGATTATTTACATATGGGTTATTGTAGTTTGGATTCATTCCCATATTTTGATTTGGATAAGGCTGATTAGAATAATTGTTACCATAGTAATTTGGTGGTTGTTTTTCCATAAAGTTCTCCTTGTTGCAGTAGAATATATGCAAATAGCCTCTAAAGTTTGACACTTAAAAAAGAAAGTATTTAAATTAAGTAACTTAAGTTATAAAATATCCCTATGGAGGTAAATATGGATAATAAAAATACAACACTAAGTAAAGAAGAACTAGCTATCCAAAAAAAGAAAGCTAAAGAAGCTAAAAGAGCAGAAATAGCTAAAACACTCCCAAAATATACTCGTGGCGAGGAAATATTTAATGCCGTTTCACATATTGTCGGAGGCGCTTTAGGTATTGGAGCTTTAGTAGTTGGAATTGTTTTTGCAGCTTTAAAAACTGATAAAATCGGAGTAATTTCAATGATAATCTTCGGATTATCTATAATGATTCTCTATACAATGTCAGCAATATATCATTTCTTATTTATAAATAAAGCTAAGAAGGTTTTTAGAGTATTTGATCACTGTACCATTTATCTTTTGATTGCCGGAACATATACTCCAATATGTTTAATTACATTAAGAAACGAATGGATTTGGGGATATTTAATCTTAGGAATCGTTTGGTTCTTAGCAATATTAGGTATCGTATTTAACGCTATTATGTTAGATAAAAAGCCAGTAAAAATAATGTCTCAAATCTTATATATTATCATGGGTTGGGGCATTGTCGCTGCTATTAAACTTTTAGTAAAAAACATGGCTCTTCCAGGAGTAATACTCATTATTGCCGGAGGAGTTTGTTATACAGTCGGAGTAATATTCTATGCACTTGGAAAGAAAGTAAAATATTTCCATTCAATTTGGCATTTATTTGATTTGTTTGGAACAATACTTCAATATATGGGTATTTTACTTTACGCTGTAATCGGAATTTAATATTTAGTTCTTATTATTTAAGTCAATTTTTAAATAATAAGAGCTTTTTTTATATTTTTATTTCAAAAACAGCATTTTTACTATAATAAATGTAGTAGTTATATTAACTTTAGTTTATAATAGATGCGGTGATTTTTAGGTGTCATTTAAAGCTATATTTAATAGAGGTTTCGAAGATGAAATACTAGAATGTATTAGCAGTGCTAATAACCTCTATGAATTTGAATCAAAAGAAGGAACAAGAATTAAAATTAGAAAGCTCTCAGATGAGTCGTTAGGATTTCAAAGAATTGCTAAAGGCTTGGATGTAAAAGGCATTTTAAAGCTTAATTCATTAACTAAAATGTCAGCTTCAGTGTCCGAATTAAATGCTAAAGTTGAATACAACGTGTTTATGACAAGAATGTTCTTTGACTTTCCAAATGAAGTATCGTTTGTCTATCAAATAGTTCACGATGGAAAAGAAGTTGATGAACCTACAGAAATTATTATAACTGAAAAAGAATAAGGAAAAATTACAATGAAACTTGAAAACAAAATTGCAGAAGAATTGAAAAGAGTTCTCGATAAACTTGGATATGAAATCAAATTAGACGAGATTGTTATCGAACACTCAAAAACAAGAGAACATGGTGACTATGCTGCTAACATTGCAATGAGACTCGCCAAAGTTGCTCATAAGTCTCCTAGACTTGTCGCAGAAGAAATCGTTAATAATTTCAAACTTGAAGAAGTTGAAAAAATAGAAGTTGCAGGACCAGGATTTATCAATTTCTTTATTAATCTTAAATCTTTGCAAGCAGTTGTTAAAGAAGTAATAAAAGAAGGAAAAAAATACGGTCAATTAACATACGGCAATGGCACAAAGGTAAACGTCGAATATGTTTCTGCTAACCCAACTGGTGACTTACATTTAGGTCATGCTAGAGGAGCTGCTGTCGGAGATTCTTTAGTTAGAGTCTTAAGAAAATGTGGATTCGATGTTACTGCTGAATATTACATTAACGATGGTGGAAACCAAGTCGACAATTTAGCAAAGTCCTTACTTGCTAGATATAAAGAAGCCTGTGGTTTAGGTAAACAAGAAATGCCTGAAAACGGCTATTATGGTAAAGACGTTATTAGAATTGCTAAGTCAATCTATAAAGCCGAAGGCGATAGACTTTTACCTTTATCCGAAGATGAACAACTTAAATATCTCAAAGAAAAAGGTATTCAAGCTATGTTTGCCCAAATAGTTAAAGATTTAAAGAAGTTTGGCGTCGAATTCGATGTATTCTCTTCTGAAAATAAAATTAGACAAGATGGTAAAGTTGAAGAGGTTAAAGCCGAACTTAAGCCTATGTGTTACGAACAAGATGGTGCTACCTATCTTAAAACAATTCAAGATGGAGACGATAAAGATAGAGTTATCGTAAAATCTGATGGTTCATATACATATCTTTTACCAGATATTGCTTACCACAAAACTAAATATGATAGAGGCTTCGATCAAATTATCGATGTTTTCGGTGCAGATCACCATGGCTATATAGCTAGATTAAAAAGTTCTATGAAGTCTCTTGGATATGATCCAGAGAAAATCGGAATTGTTATCATTCAAATGGTAAGACTTTTCAAAGACGGACAAGAATACAAGATGAGTAAGAGAACAGGTAATGCTGTTTCTATGAGAGAATTAATTTCTGATGTTGGTGTTTCAGCCACTCGTTATTACTTTGTAACACGTTCTGGATCTAGCCATCTAGATTTCGATATTGATTTAGCTAAATCACTATCATCAGATAACCCTGTTTACTACGCAATGTACTCTCACGCTAGACTTGTTTCAATGTTAGATTCAGCTAAACTTAAGGGATTAACTATTGATAAGAGTGCTCACCTTTTAACTGAACCAGTTGAAATTGAATTATTAAAAACTATCGCTGGATTCCAAGATGCAATCTTAGAAGCAGGATTAACAAGAGAGCCATATAAAATTACTATATATATTCAAAAACTCGCTTCACAAATCAACGAATTCTATACAAAATGTAGAGTCTTAGATGAAGGAAATCCAGACTTAAGTGCAAGCAGATTAGCCTTATGTAAAGCAAGTGCTCAAACACTCAAAAACGCATTAGATCTTATTGGCGTTAAAGCTCCAAATAGGATGTAATATAAAAAAGAAAGGAAAAACATTATGGAAAAATCAATGTTAGATGTTGCCTACGAAATCGTATCGCAAAGAACAGAGCCTATTACTTTTAAAGAGTTAGTTGCCCAAATTGTTGCTGAACTTAATTTAAGTGAAGAAGAATGCGCAAAACGTATATCACGTTTCTACACAAACCTCATGCTCGATGGAAGATTTGTTACATTAGGCGAAAACACTTGGGATTTAAGATCAAGAAATAAGTTTGAAAAAGTTCACATCGACATGAACGACGTCTATAAAGATGAAGACGAAGATGAAGAAAATGAAGATGAGGATGAATATTTCGACGATGAAGATTCATCTGAAGATGATCTTTACAATGATGAACTCAAAAAAAGTGATATAATTATAGATGCCGATGAAGAAATGGAAGGAGAATAATCATATGGCTTTAGAAAACATGAATAATATGCTTAGAAAAGCATATAAAGAACATTACGCAGTTGGTCAATTTAATATTAACAACGTTGAATGGACATCAGCAATTTTAGAAACAGCTGAAAAGACAAGAACACCTGTCATCCTTGGCGTTACAGTTTCTGCCGCTAAATATATGGGTGGTTGGCACACAGTTGTCGGTATGGTCAAAGGTTTAATGGAAGATCTCCATATCACAGTTCCAGTTGCTTTACACGTCGATCACGGCCCATCATTTGAAGATTGCAAAAACGCAATTGATGCTGGATTCACATCAGTTATGATCGATGCTTCTCACTATCCGCTCGAAGAAAATATCAGAATCGTTAAACAAGTTGTCGAATATGCACATCCACGTAACGTTTCTGTCGAAGCTGAATTAGGCAGAGTTGGCGGACAAGAAGATTCAGTTGTCGCTGAATCAATGTACGCTGTTCCAAGCGAATGTAAGAGATTAGTCGATGAAACTGGCGTTGATTGCTTAGCTCCAGCTTTAGGTTCAGTTCATGGTCCATACCACGGTGAACCAAAACTTGGCTTTGCTGAAATGCAAGAAATTTCCGACTTATTAGGAATTCCACTTGTTTTACATGGTGGCTCTGGCATTCACGATGACCAATTCAAAATGGCTATTGCTAGAGGAACATCCAAGATTAACATCAACACAGAATGTCAACAAGCTTGGACAGCAATCGTAAGAAAAGTTTTATCTGAAAACGATAAAGTTTACGATCCACGTAAGATTATTGGCCCAGGAAGAGAAGGAATTAAAGAAGTTGTCATTAATAAAGCAACAGTCTTTGGTTCACTTGGCAAAGCTGAATAATTTATAAAAATCAAATAAAAAGCCCCTTTTAACAAGGGCTTTTTTCTTCTAGGGGGAAACAAATGAACGAAGATTTTTTCAAATTAATAGAACAATACGATACAATAACAATTTTTGGACACATTTACCCTGATGGCGACTGCTATGGTTCCGAAATAGGATTAAGAGAAACCCTCAGACATTTTTATCCAAACAAAAAAATATATGCCTTAGGATCTGGCTTTAAAAGAAGACCTAAAGACTTTCCAGGAATGGATGAAGTTGATGATGAAACAATAAAGAATTCATTAGCAATCATTGTTGACCTAGCAGGGCTAGATAGACTTGAAGACAAAAGGGCAACAACAGCCTTAGCATTAGCTAAAGTCGACCATCATATTTTCCAACAAGCTTTTGGCGTAGTCGATATTGTCAAAGAAGACTATGTATCTGCCACACTAATATTAGCAGAAATGCTAATTGATCATTTTGGATATGTTCCAAAAAGTGCAGCTGGACCACTTCTTCTAGGATTGATTACTGATTCAGGTAGATTCTTATATCAACCTATAGACTCCAAGACTTTAATAACAGCAGCAAAGCTAGCCGAATGCGGTGCAAGCTTTAAAGAAATATATGATGTTTTATATCTTGTTGAAGAAAAGTCGTTAAGATTTAAAGGTTATATTTTCTTAAACTATTTAAAGCATCCATCAGGTATAGCTTACATGGTATTGAGCAAAGAGAAGCTTGCAGAGTTCGGATACGATAGCAATAGTGCCGCTGGATTTGTAAATTCAATTGCAAGTATTGAAGGAATGAAAGTATGGGCTTTCTTTACTGAAGGCCAAGATGGTATAGTCCGTGTTGAATTAAGATCTTCTGGTTTCCCAGTTCAACCAATTGCTGTACACTTTGGTGGCGGGGGTCACCTTTGTGCTTCAGGATGCAGATTAGATAAATTAGAAAAATATCAAGAAGTTATTGATTATATCGCTCAAGAAATTGAAAAGGGAGAATAATTATATGAATTTTAGTAAAGAACTTTCCGATGCTATTATCGTAGCTAAAAAAGCTATGGAAGTAATAATGAAATATTACAAAGACCATTTTAATATTGAAATTAAAAGCGATAAATCACCTGTCACCGATGCTGATAAAGCTAGTAATGAGCTTATCTATAACGAATTAAGATCAAAGTATCCTACATATGCCTTTTTAACAGAAGAAATGGCTGATAACGAAGAAAGATTAACAAACGATTATGTTTGGATTATTGATCCATTAGATGGAACTGAAGACTTTATTCGTCACGATGATCAATTTTGCATAAACATCGCTTTATCTTATAAAGGACAACCAGCAGTCGGTGTAGTTGCAATTCCAGTTACTGGTGAAATTTATTATGCTTCTTTAGGTTGCAAAGCATATTATCTTGCTAAAGACAGTCAAACACCGCAATTAATTCATGTTAATGATAAGACAACTGATCTTATCCAATTAAGTTCAGTATGTCATCAAACAGAACAAGAATTAACAATTTTTAACAATCACAAAGATAGAATTTCTTCATTAATAAAACATGGTAGTGCAATAAAAGCTTGTTTAATTGCTAGCGGTAAAGCTGAATTAACATTTAGATTCGGTGCTGGTTCAAAAGAATGGGATACATGTGCTCCTCAAGCAGTTGTAAGCGAAGCTGGAGGTATATTTGTTACCTCTAAACTCGAACCAATTACATATAATAAAAAAGATGTTTATAACCGTGATGGCTTCTTTATTGTTAACTCCAAAGACAATTTGGATTTAGTTAAGTAATAATTTATTGTTTAAATGAATATGTATGTTATGAAAATAACATACATTTTTTATTTGCTTAAGGAGAGACATGCGAGACTTTATTTTTGACCAATACGGATATTACTATAGTGATTCAGATGCAAGTGAATTTGAATTTAAAGGTTATGAATTTAAAGTTATGGCACATTCTTTAACGGAAAATGACTTAATAAATATGGAAGAATATATCCAATATTTATATTCCAAATTAAATATTAATCCTCATTGTCATATTGTAAAAAATAGAGCTGGATTATACGGAGTTGAATCAAAATACGGAATCGTTTCGTTAGTTTCATGTTTAAAAAAAGATTACAAATTAGATAATTTAATTAGCTTTCAACATTTAGAAATTAACGAGCTATCAAAACCGTATACTATTTCAAATTTAAGTACTCTTTGGGAAGAAAAACTAAACTTAATAGAAGAAAAATGTGTGCCTTACTTAAAAATAGATGATTTTACATATCCAATAATATTGAAAGAAACAATATTTGCCATCGGTTTATGTTCAAATGCCATTGAGTATCTTACGGATATGAAGGAAGATTATGGTAATGAAGTTAAAAATTTATGTTATGCACATAAAAGATTATATGATTTAACCTCTTTTGATTTATTTAATCCATTTAATATTGTCATTGATTCACCGACAAGAGACTTAGCTTTTTTATATAAAGAAAAAGCAATAAATCTAAATGAACTAATATCAATAATCGATTATTATAAACTTGATCAGATGGAAATATCATTACTTATGGCTCGCGCTTTGTTTCCAACTGCAACATTTGATATTTTAGAAGACTATTTTGCTTTAAAGAAAGATATAAAATTATCGATAGTAAAAAAACATAAAAAAACTAAGCGTGAAGTAAATCTCTTAGTAGAATTACACAAACGCTTAGTAGAAAAATATAAAATTAGACCTATAGAATGGTTATTAAATTATACGAATTAGATAGTAGAGAATTTATTATTTTTACTTTTTTCAATACCTGTCAATAAATGTTTATTTTTCCACTTACCATGTTTCCATCTAATGCAAAATACAACAGCTCTAAAGCATTCATCAAAGCACATTGAAATCCAACATCCTATCAATCCTAAGTTAAGTGGAATTCCTAAAACATATGTTCCCCCAACTGCAAATAACCAACAAGATAATATTGATAACAAAACTGGGAAATTAATATCACCTGCTGTTTGTAAGGCTCTAACAGAAATGATGTTACAAGCTCTTCCTACCTCAAGAAGAATATCTATAGATAAAGCTATAAAGGCCAATTTAGCAGCCTCAGAGTCCTTCATAATGATCATGAACAAAGGATAAGAAACCGACCATAAAATTATGGACATGATAGTTGAAATCGTAATAGACATGACAACTGTATCCTTAAATAGTTTATCAGCTTTATCCATTTGATTAGATCCTATATACTCTCCTTCAAGGACTTGCATAGCCTGAACAATACCATTTGCAAACATATAAACAATCATAGTAAAAGTAGTTATATATCCTTTGATATTACCTGCTAAGACGCCAGATGAAGTTGAATTTAAAATTGATAAAATAACTATTTGTGAGAAATTATAAGAAAAATTTTCACCTGCACTTGGAATACCAATTTTTAACAACTTTCCAAATAAAACTCTAGGAAAAGGCATTAATTGTTTAATAGAAAGAGAAATATTAATGTATTTAACGTAGACGATAATTGTAATTATAAGCCCTGCTAATCTACAAGCTGTTGAAGAAATACCAGCACCGACAACACCCATTTTAAAACCATAAATCAAAATAGCATTACCAACAATATTAACAATATTCATAACTAAAGTAATAATTGTTGATTGAATCATTAATTTATTAGATCTGAAATAGGCTGAAAAAGTTGTAATCATTGCCTGAAAAACAATAAAAGTACCTGTTAGTCTCATATAAGAACAAGCTTCATCCATAACCGACGAATCTACCTTCATTGCTACAAAAATATCTTCACAGAAGAAATATAAAAAAGCTGAGAACAAAATTCCTATAACTAAATTAAAGTAAAAACTTAAGGCGTAAATTTTGTCTGCTGATTCTTTATTACCTGAAGCATTTAATTGAGTAATTAAAATAATAGAAGCAGTCGATAAAACAGAAAAAACAATCAAAACAAGGTTAGTTAATGTATTAGCTTGAATAATTCCATTAACTGCTGTTTTATTACCTGTCAACATTAATTGATCGACACTACCTATTAACATTTGTAATATTAACTCTAAGAAAATTGGAAGAGCTAATTTAATTAAATATGTGTTTCTTTTAAATGTATTAATTAAATATTTCATAATATAATCACCACCAGATTAGAGATATTATAAAATCATAATTTTAGATAGCAAGAAAAAAGTAATAAATGAGCAATGATAATGCTTACAAAAAAATAAAATATTGCTTTTAGTTTTAGCACTTTTTTAGCACTTGTTTTGCTATCATTTGTACGTACAGACAGGGGAAAGTACTACCTACTAATAAAACTAAGTTTATTTGTAGAAAAAATAAGTCAAGGAAATGTAAGTCATGTACATAAAAGGTTAGATTATAATAATTATATCTAACAACATTTATGTTATTTGGGGAGAAAATAACATAAAAAACAAAGCAGATTTAACTTATGTTATTTCTGCTTTTTTTACAAAAATATATATAAATAATGTATAATTCTTTTAGGTGAAAAAAATGAAAACAAAATTATTTATTATCTCTTTAATGATATTAACACTAGTCTCGTGCTCAAAAGAAAAAGAACCAGAACATAATTATGGTGATACTTTAACAGTTTATTCTTTTAACGATGTTCATGGTTCAATTGTCGGTGATGGCTCAAATTTTGGACTAGACCAAGCATCTTATTTAATAAAGAATTCGGATAATTACATTCCTGAAATGACCATGCTTCTTTCTTCTGGTGACATGTATCAAGGATCAGGTCTATCAAATTTGACAGATGGTCGCTCAATGGTTGAAGTTATGAACGCCATGAACTTTGACGCTATGGCCATTGGAAATCACGAATTCGACTGGGGTATTGATACTTTAAAAAACAATATAGAACTATCTAATTTCCCAGTACTATCATATGACGTATATAACAAAAGCAACGATAAAAAAGTAGATTGGCTCGGTTCATACACAGTGGTTGAAAAAGGTGGATACAAAATCGGTGTTATTGGAGAAATAGGCAAAACAGAAAGCTCTATCGCCTCAAATATGATTAAAGATTATTATTTTTCACCAAATGTTAAAGAAATCAATTCTATAGCAAAAAAGCTTAAACAAAAAGAAAATTGTTCAGCCGTATTTCTTATAACCCATAACGGACCTAACTCTGGATATGAAAAGCTTAATAACAATTATGTAGATGCAATCTTTGGTGGTCATACTCACGAAGTCACAAGCAAAACATATAACAATATTCCATATTATCAAAACGGCGATAAAATTAAGGGTATAACAAAGTTCACAATTAATCTTAAGACTCATGAGAGTGAAGGTAAACTTCATAAAGTTACTACCAAAGAAATTAAAGAAACACCTAAAGACGAAGCTTTAACAAGCATCATCAGTAAATATCAAGAAGAAACAAGCCCAATATTAAATGAGGTTATCGGCAACTTAGAAGGAAAATTAAATTCTAGTGATTTAGGAACTTTAGTTACTAAAGTTATGTTTGAATACGGAGTTTCAAAAGGAATCGATAAAGATAAACTTATTTCTGTCCATAACAAAGCAGGCGTTAGAATCACTTCACTTGGTGAAACAGATCAAACAACTCCGATAACTTATGGACAAGTTTATGAAGCTTTCCCATTCGATAATGATGTAAGACTTGTAAAAGTTAAAGGAAGTTATTTAACAAGCGTTGGCACTACAAACTATGTTTACGGAATTAAAAGTACTGCACTTTTAGACCCTAACACAATATATAACGTAATAAGCATCTCTTACCTTACTGAAAACGAAAATGGAACTCTTTATAATGATGGAGGTGGTGAGTGCTTAGACACACTTCCAACATATTGTAGAGACATAGTTAAAGACTATATAAAAGTTCAAGGAACGATTACTAAAGATTCACTACAATTAAATTATCCTCAATCGTTATCTTTACATATTGAAAAACAAACAATTCAACAATTGCTGTTTTAAAAAAACTGCATTAGGCAAATTCTAATGCAGCTTTTAATTTACATTGATAATCCTTCTTCTACAACCTTTACAGCGTTAACGCCAGGAACTTCTTCACAAAGTATAACTTCAATTCCAGATGATAAAGTTTGATCGATATACATACAACCAGCACAAGCACCCTTCATCTTAACATAGACAGTACCTGAATCTTTATCAAAAGAATCAAACTCAACGTCTCCACCATCTCTTTGAATAAACGGTCTTAATTTATCTAATGTATTTTCAATTTGTTGTTCTATTTCATTCATATAACGTAACCTCAACGAAAATTAGTATAGCACATTAATTATTTTTTATATTAAATATGATTATCTACAAAGTTGTAAATTTATATATGAGAGGATTGTGCTAAAACCTAAGCATGAAATTGTAGCAATACCATAATTTGAAAAAAGGCTAAAGCTTCCTTTTATCAAATTTGAATCAGTAACAAAGACAATATTTAAAGAGACAAATGATAATAATAAAACAATGAAATTAATTGTATTGATAAATCTAAATCTCTTTAAGAAAATGGAAATAAGAGTTGTCAAAAGTGGTCCAAATGTTACAACAACATAAACATAATTTAAAGATCCAAAGTCTATGTCTTTAAACATGTCAAAGTTGTATTTGAATAAATCAGTTGTCCATTTACCTGTTGTCCTAAAAATAAAATCTATTAATGTTACATTAACATCTTTATACAATGAAAAGGTAATTCCTATAAAAACATATGCAAGGATTGATATAAAACTGAGAAGCGCGACAATTAGGCTTCCTTTTTTTCTTCTAAGAGCAGCCATGTTTATTAACCTCCATTAATAATAGAATTATATATAAAAAATATGCTATTTGCAACGCATGTATTTATGTTTGCTTGATTGCAATAAACCTAATGTTATATAATTTATAAAGCAAAATTGCTAAAATATAAATATTAAGGAGAGTTATTTATGGAAAACTACGTTACCGTACGCGAAATGTATGAATCTTGTCGTGAAGATGAGTGCGCTCTTGATAATAAGAGCATTGCTGTTGACGGATGGGTTAAAAATAATCGACTCTTTGGAAACGTTGGCTTTTTAACCTTTAATGATGGAACATGCTTTAAAAATGCTCAATTAGTATATACCAGTGAAACAGATGGCTTTGAAGAAATTAAGAAATATCGTTTAGGTGCAGCTATTTCTATAACTGGCGTTTTCAAAAGAACACCAGACCAAAAACAACCATTTGAAGTTGCATTATCTTCTTCAACTCTTATTGGAGATGTCGATGAATCTTATCCACTTCAAAAGAAAAAGACATCTTTTGAATTTTTAAGATCTATTCCACACTTACGTCCAAGAACAAATACTTTTAACGCTGTCTTTAGAGTAAGAAGCGTCTTGTCATTTGCAATTCATGAATTCTTCCAAGGTGAAGGCTTTGTCTATGTTCACACACCACTTATAACTTCAAACGACTGCGAAGGTGCAGGTGAAACATTTAAAGTTATGAGTTCAATCGATAAGCCTCTTGAATTCTTTGGTAAAAATGCAAACTTAACTGTCTCAGGTCAATTGCATGTTGAGCCATTTGCTTTAACATTCAGAGATGTCTATACATTTGGACCAACATTTAGAGCTGAAAAGAGCAACACAAAAAATCACGCTGCTGAATTCTGGATGATTGAACCAGAAATCGCATTTGCTGATTTATCTGATGATATGGAACTTATTGAAGATTTCTTAAAATACATAGTTAAATATGTCATGGCAAACTGCCCTGATGAAATCGACTTCTTCAACGAAAGAATTGATCCTACACTTAAGAAAAGATTAAATGACTTTGTATCAAAGCCATTTACCACAATACCTTATACAGAAGCAATTGAAATTCTTAAAAAAGCAGTTGTCGAAGGTCATAAATTTGACAATTCCCACATCGAATGGGGTATGGATTTACAAACTGAACACGAAAGATATTTAACAGAAAAAGTTGTTAAAGGTCCAATGTTCATTATTGACTATCCAAAAGAAATTAAGAGCTTCTATATGAAGCAAAACGATGATGGAAAGACTGTTGCTGCATGCGACTTATTAGTTCCAGGAATTGGTGAACTCGTTGGTGGTTCTGAAAGAGAAGTTCGTTATGATGTTTTAAAAGCCAAGATGGAAGAATTACATATGAATATGGAATTCTATCAATGGTACTTGGATTTAAGACGTTATGGTGGCTGTCCACACGCTGGATTTGGTTTAGGTTTCGAACGTATGATGATGTTTGTCACAGGAATGGAAAACATCAGAGATGTAGAAGCTTATCCAAGATCCTATAAAGAGTTGCAATTCTAATTATGTTTGGTAAGAACAAGAAAAAAGAAGTAGATTTAGAAGAATTGCGTAATGAACAAAATTATCAATATTCTAATCAACCTAATTATTCTCAACAAAATCAATACAATAACGATTTTTACCAAAATCAAAATTATAACAACAGTTATTTAAACCAACAACAATATCAACAAAATGTCGCTTATGATGATTTAAATAATCAAGAAACTAAACCTGAACGAAAAAAAGTTAAAAAGGTTAGATCAGAAGAAGATAAGTTTAAATCAAAATTAATGAAAAGATACTTCTTAAGAGCAATTTTGATTTGTTTAAATATTCTATTAATAGGATATTTCGTCTATGAAGTAACTATACTCATCAAAAGCGAAATAAATAAACAGAATCTTAAAAAAGAAGCTTATATTCCTCTTTGCTCGCAATCAAAAAAGAAATCAGAAGAATTATATTCAAAATATGAATTAGACGGATATCAGTCTGTTAAAGATTACTCTTTAATAGGTTCAAGTTTATTTTTATCTAACAATAGAGTAGATGCTGAAAATTTAAGTTCATTTTCAACACTTCAATTATCCAATGTCTGTTCTAGCGTTGATAAAGTTGCTTTTGTCGATTCTCTTAGATACGATATTAAAGAAAATGATTTCAACTCTGGAATTAATTTATCGTCACTAGCTTTAACATCTGGAGACTATCTTGTCTATAACAGAACCGAATCAGGAAGCTATCCATTAAAAATAGAAGATACAAATCTATCAGTTTCTTACTACACTCTTCCAAATGAAGAAGGAGAAAGAAATAAAATAACACTATTAAATACAACAATTTCAAAAGCTCTTGTTATTAGAGTTGAGAAAGTTTCAAGTATCATGAATGATTATTATGATTTGGTTGTTGCTTCCACAAAACAAAACATAGAAATTCCTAACTCTTTAAAACAATATAAGATTAAAGTCATATATAGCGAATCAATAGATGAGCTAATTAAAGAATCAAGTTTAATTAATTCACCACGTGCTGTTTTAATCGATGGGCAAGATGAAAAAATAAAATCAGGCTATAACTCTAACAACACTCTTATTTCAAATGGATATGTCGATTCAACAAAAATAGAAACAGGAAAACTATCTGGCTATGACTCAGATGATTTCATTAGAGAGATGTCTGGATATATCCAAAATGCAGGATCTTGCTATTTGTATGACAATCATAATACATGTAGTTTTAAAGCAAATCAAGTTGGGCATGTAGGCAAAACTGCATATCACATTAATTCAAATTTAGATTTAGAAACTGAATTTAAAAATATTTTATTCTAATCAATACTTTAATAAGACAATTGTGCTATTTGGCTCGGTTGTCTTTTTTTATATCAAAAAAAGCTTAATATTCATTAATTAAACGAATATCAAGCTCTTAATATATTTTTAGTTTTGTAACTCTGATAGTTTGTTCAAATCTTTTGTAAAGTATGTCTTTTTCAAGCTACTTATTCTTAACTCACGGGCAATTAACGATTGTATACAAATAAAGAATTTAATTCCTCCATACGTTAATCCAATAAGACATACATATGACAAATATTTACCAAATTCAAAACTCAAGTCAGGATAATGAGTTATTGTTGGCCAATCAACTGGAACGTGTAATCCAAAGAATTCACCCATAGGCCAAACAAAGCCGAAAGAGAGGGTATTAATATTCTTAGCGAAATACTTAAGCCCAATATCGCCTATAATTGCTCCATAAATCAAAAGTGCACTGATAAATACTGCTAAGATTAGAAGTGGAATCCATGTTTTTTTCAAAAAATAAACATTAGATTTATATCTTGCTACTTTTCCAAAAGTTTTTGAATCAACAATAACGCGTGCTTTCATGATGTCATACATCATAAAATCAACTTTTTTGCCTTGTCGACGCATGACATTTCTTACTAAAAGAGAAAGATATCCAACTAATACGATAATCAAAAGAATAATTAAGCAAATAGCAATAAGAACTCTTTTGTCATTTTCTGAAAGTTTAATAAGCATTGTAAACATAATTACTCATTCCTTCCATTGTTATTTTGATCATACTGATTATTGTTAAAATCATTTTGACCATAATTGTTATTATACTGTTGATTGTTGTTATTGTATTGGGTTTGTTGCTGAGGATTTATATTTGTTTGTCCACCTTGTGGTTGATAATTATTCGAATTCACTTGTGGATTATTAAAGTTTCCAAATTGATTATTAACTTGTCCATTGTTATATGAGTTAAAATTTGATGGCCCTGGTTGTTGTTGATAATTTGGATTGTTATATTGCGGAGCAGGTTGAGGCTGTGGCTGAGGTTGATATGTAGGTTGTTGGAATTGTGGTTGATAAAAATATTGCTGTTGAGGATAAATATCCTGTCTATTTGTCGTTCCATATCTAAAATCAAAACTTGGATTAGATAAAATAATCTTTGCTTTTTTATCATATTCAGTTTCAATTGTTAGGTGATTCTTAGAAAAAAGCTTAACTATAGCTTTTATAACCATATAAATAAATAACATTAGGCCATAAACTATATACAACGCAAAAAATAGTAGCCATAAAGGGCTAGAGATTATTACGATAAATCCACGTCCACATGTTTTTAAAAATGAAAGCATAAATTTACTCCATTCTTATTCTACCATATTATTGTCAAAATAAAACGAATTCAATGTTAGTTTTTCGTGTTTGTGCATATAGCTGTACATTGTTATAAATATGCAGCTAATAATAATAGTTATAATTTGTGGGGCTAAAACAAGTGAATTTAAATTATTTCCTATTCCAACGAAAATATACAAACTTACAAAAATTGATATTATTAATAAAATCGATAAAATAATCTTATTAATCTTGCACTTATAAGAAAATTCATAAATTATATTTATAGTTCCGTATAAAACCGAATATCCTAATAACAAATAAGATATTGCTTTATTTTTAATTAATAAAGACAAAAGATAAAACAAAAGATTTATCCCAACTAAAATATAGAACTGATATCTATTATCGTATGTGGAAACATTGAATTTTTTCATTTCGTCTTGAACAGTCAAGGTCATTATTAATGTTTGAATAACTGACAAAGCAAAAAAGAAGAGAGGAGCAATTAGTTTAAATTGACTTTCTTCCAATCGAAAAAGATTAGAAAAAACTAAAAACAAATCAATTTTATAAATAAAATTTATCAAATATATAGCTACGTATGACAATAAAAAACTTATAGTTGACGTACCTAAAAATAGTAAAGATCTATCAAGTTTGAAATTAACTAAATTTCCATATACTAATCCAATTATGACATTAGGTATCAAATAAAATAAGCCTTCTTGAATATCTATAAAAGAAATCAAAACTACAGCTAATAAAAAAATAAATTGGCTTTTCAAACTTGATCTAATAGCTAATAGTGCTGAAAGAAAAGGAATAAAAATGATCATTAAAAATGAAGAAAATGGAATTACATAACTTAATCCCAAAAATATAATGCTTAAACTAAGTGCAATTCCAGCTAATGCTATCTCCCTATTTTTAACTAAATTTCTTTTACTTTTCATATTGTTTATTATACCATCTTTTCGCATTAGCTTACTATAAGTAAGCTTAATTATGAAAAACCATACTAAATTAGTCTATAAGTCAGTAGAGAATAGGTATAGATTATGGTATGATATAGCTAGCTTTTTTAAAGGAGAGACTATGAGCGTAGAAACAAATGAAAACTCTGTTAAAGAAAATTCAACTGAGCCTAAAAAGAAAAAAAAGCTTAGCAAACAACAAAAAAACTATATTTTTTATATCATATTAATTGTATTTGTCAGTGCATTATCTATTTACTATATAGTTAAAAATGATTTTAACGAAGTTATACGTACCATCACAAAAGCCAAAATCGGTCCAATATTAGCAATGTTTGGATTAGTTATTATTTCTTTCATATTTGAAGGACTTATATTAACTTTATTTGCTAGACTTTATAAGAAAAAATATCACTTATATCAAGGCGTTTTTAACGGATTAATAGGTGTATTCTTTAGCGATATCACCCCTTTTGCTAGTGGCGGTCAATTTGTTCAAGCTTACACTTTTTCAAAACAAGGCGTTAAAGTAGCTAACTCTGCTTCAATTCTTGTTATGCACTTTATTATTTATCAAACAGCCATAATATTATACGGCGCTGTAGCTTTTATTTTTGGATATGAAAATACAATTAAATTAATGGGCAATATTAATTTCTTTGGCATTTCATTTTCGCCTATTTCACTATCAATTGTCGGCTTTGCTATTAATATTTTTACAATACTTAGTTTGTTTGTATTAGCTTATTGCAAACCTCTACATCGCTTTATTTTAAATACAGGCATAAATTTATTTGCAAAATTACACTTAGTTAAAAATCCAGAACAAAAGAGAAAAGATCTCACTGTTAAAGTTGCAACATTTAGAGTTGAGCTAAGAAGATTAATGAGCAACTTTGGAATGCTCATAGCTGTTATTATTTTAATGCTTTTAAAAATGACATTACTTAATTCTCTTCCATATTTTGCTGGATTAGCTATGGGCGAAGATTTAAGTGGTAAATATTTGCAATGTCTATGGTCAAACTCATATTTAACAATGATAACTTGTTTTATTCCTATTCCAGGGGCTTCTGGAGGCGCCGAACTTGCATATCAAGCATTATTTAGTCACATATATAGTTCAAATGCTGTATTAAGCGCTAGTAACCTTCTATGGCGTGGTATTAGTTATTATTTCGGATTAATTCTTGGCGGAATTATTTTCTTTAGTTATCACGAATCACCCAAAAAATATGCTGTTTTAGCAGATACAAGGACTTTTATCGATTTAGAAATTATCGCTTTAGCTAGAAGTGAAAAAGAAGCATCCACCTATGAAATGCTTTCAAGCAGAGATGCAAAAATAGAACAAGAAAGAAAAAAAGGTGCTAAATTATTAGATGCTAAAGCTGTTAAAAGATCATTTAATAAGATTAATAAATTGATTCAAGCATCTGAAGATTCTGAAAAAATAGATGATGGAATAAATGAAGAAACATACGAAAAAACTAAAAAATATTTAAAGATTGTTTTTGAAGAAACACAACAACAAGAAAATATTTCAAATAGCGAAGTTGATGAAGAGATAACCAAAGAATTAGAAAAAGATAGACAAGCTTTGGAAAGGAGTTCTTCTAAAGAAGAAGATCAAAACAATTAGCGAGGTACAAATATGAAAATCGGATTATTTTCAGACACATATCCACCAGAAATAAATGGAGTTGCAACTGCAACTGCAACTCTATGCAAAGTTCTTAAAAATCACGGTCACGAAGTTATTGTTGTTACCACAGCACCTAAAAACCAAAAGAAGATAACATATGAAAACGGTGTATGCCGAATTCCAGGAATAGTTATGAAAAGACTCTATGACTATAAGCTTACTTGGATTTGGAATAAACGTGTTGCTAACTTCATAAAAAAATTTGATTTGGATATCATTCATGTTCAAACCGAGATTGGTATTGGCATATTTGCTCGCTTAATAGCAAAAAAATATAAAATACCTCTAGTTTATACATATCACACTATGTATGAAGACTATACATATTATGTTACTAAAGGCAAAAAACACTTCGATAAATTTGCTAAAAAAGTCGTTGCTGAATTTTCAAAAGCAGTAGGCGATAGTTCAACTGAATTTACCACGACATCTGAAAAGACAAAAAATGCTCTAAGAAGATATGGAGTTACTAAATATATCAATATTGTTCCAAACGGAGTTGATATGAGTTCTCTAAAAAGAGAAGAAATCGATGAAAATGAATTGATTAAATATAGAAAAGAAAACGGATTAGAAGATAAATTTATCATTCTTTTGTTAGGCCGTGTAGCTAAAGAAAAAAGCCATGACATCGTCATAGATAACGTCAAAAAATATATCAATGATACAAAAGATGATTCGATTGAAATACTTGTCGTTGGAGATGGACCTGATAAAGCTTCTTTAGAAAATCACGTTAAAGAAATCGGTATGGATGAACACGTTAGATTTATTGGTAAAGTTATGCATGAGAGAGTTCCATTCTTTTATGCCTTAGCCGATCTTTATTGTTCTGCATCTATCACTGAGACTCAAGGTCTCACTTTTAATGAAGCAATGGCTATGCAAACACCAGTTTTAGCAAGATATGATGATAACCTTAAATACTTATTAAAAGATGGAGTGACAGGTTTTTGTTTTGATACACCTGATTCTTTTGTAAAAAAATTATCTTATATTAAGCAGTTAGATAAAGAATCTTTAGACAAAGTAATCAAACAAGCTTTTGATACAAATAACGACCAATTTTCCTTAGATAAATATTATGAAAGGATGATTAAAGTCTATGAAAGAGCAGTTAGACAATACTGGTAAAGTAATTGCTAAAATCAGCACTCGTCAAGGTAAATTCACAATCTATTTTGATAGTGGAGAAAAAATAGAACTTAATGAGATTTCATATTTATCATGCGGTTATCTCTATAGTGGAAAACAGATTGATATATCTCAATTAGAAAAAATAATCTATTTAGCAAAGCTCCAAGAAGGAATAAACTACATCAATAACCTTTTAGCTAGAAATCTTTATACATCGCATGAGTTAATAAATAAACTTCAAAATACCAAAAAATACGATTTAACTGATGCCGAAAAGATTGTTGAAATATTTATAGATAACGGAAGAGTAAACGATAAAAGTTACGCCACTGAATTAATTGAAGACCTTAAAGAAAAAGGAAAATCAAGAGAATATGCTTATCAAAAAATGATGAGCAAAATGTTTAATTACGAACTAATAAAAACTTTATTAGAAGATTATGAAGAAAACGATGAAGCCGTTTATACTCTTATTGAAAATTGTAGTAAAAGATACAATTCAAAGCCTTATGATGTTAAAAAGAAAGCAATTTATAACTATTTAATCTCAAAAGGATTCAATCACGAAAAAGCTCATGAATATGTTGATAAGTATTATGAATTAAATGGCGGTAAAGACGAAGAAAATGAAACAGAAATTCTTTATAAGGCTGCTAATAATGCTTATAACTCAGCTCTATCTAGAGGAAAAAATCCTTATGATTCAAAACAAAAATTTATAAGATATTTACTATCTAAAGGTTTCAAATATAACGACATACTCGAATTATTAGAAGGAGGAGAATATGAGTTTGATTAAAGAAGCAATTACAAACGGAGGAAGATTTGTTGGAAATCTTCTTATAAAAACAAGTACACGTGGTGTTACAAATAACGGATTACCATATTATACAGTTGTATTCCAAGATATTAGTGGCGTCCTTGAAGCTAAAAAATGGGACGCAACAGCTGAAGATGATATTATCCTTACACCAGGAAAAGTAGTCTATGTTGAAGGTGAAGTCATAAACTACAAAGGCAAACCACAAATGAAAATTTTAAACCTTTTAAGCATACCTCAAAGCACAATAGATATGCGAGAATACATAGTCTCCTGCCCAATGAGTGATGATCAATTAAAAAAAGAAGTTTATGGATATATCGATCAAATATCTAACGAATCAATGCGCGAGTTAGTTAAAACAATGATTAAAGATAATGAGGAAAAATACTTCACTTATCCAGCAGCAATGACATTCCACCATTCTTATAGAGGTGGTATTGCATATCACTCTTTAAGCGTAATGAAACTTAGTTTAGCTATCCAACAAAGATATCCATATTTGTTAAAAGATTATTTGATTGCTGGTTCACTTTTACACGATATAGGTAAAATCATTGAATTGAGTGGCAATATAGGAACTCAATATACACCTGAAGGAAAGATGCTCGGTCATATTTCTATCGGTGCTAGCATGGTTGCTTCCTACGCTGATAAACTTAAAACTGACTTAGAAGTTAGAAACATTCTTATACACATGGTTCTTTCTCATCACGAAAAGCCTGAGTATGGATCTCCTGTCTATCCTCAAACAGCTGAAGCAGTTGTATTACATTTTGCAGACGACATAGACTCCAAAATGGATATATTAGAGACAGCTTTAAAAGATATTAAAGAAGGAGAATATACTGTTAAACTTACACCATTTGACAGTAGAATGTTCTATAAAACACATAAATAATTAAAAGCTTTATTTTGTCATATGAATTGATGTTTAAATCAAACAATATCGACAAAGTAAAGCCTTTTTTTATAAATTTATTTCATGAAATGTGTCGTTTTTTACACTTTAATTGAACACTATTTAAATTTGTTTTAAAATTCACTTGTTGAGATGGGAAAGGGGAATAGGTGGAGGAGAGAATATGTTAACGATTTTTATAATTGAGGACGACCACAATTTTTTAGTAAATACAATAAATGGAATCAATATGTCAAAAGATTTTAAAATTGTAGGAACGTTACAAAAAGGAAGCGATATAAAACAGCATATAGAAGACGTAATAAAAGCTGACATTATCTTAGTAGATGAGAGTATACCTGAAATTAGTCCTGTAGGTATAATGTCATTAATAAATGCTGAATGTGTTAAAAAACCTTCAGGAGCAAAGAGTATTAAAGCAATTATGAGCGATAATATTACGCCTAAAAACATTAAAAAGTATATGGATTATGGTTATCAAGCTGTTATTGATAAAAACCTATCCGTCATTGAAAATTTAAATATGTTAGAGAGATTATATATGGAAAAGCAAAAAAGAATTATGAACTATGAAAAATATATAAATTACAAAATTGATATACCAGAATTTCATGGTTATTTAACAAATATATTACATGAAGTTGGTATACCTGCATCACTTAAAGGATATATGTATTTAAAAAGAGCTATAGAAATTGCCTTTTTATGTTTAGATACAGTTGTAGGTGGAATAACAAAAATAATATATCCTTCTGTTGCCGAATATTATAATACAACTTCATCTAGAGTAGAAAGAGCAATGAGACACGCTATTGAAACAGGATGGTTACGTGGAAATGTAGATATTATTGAAAACATATTCAGCTATTCATATTCATCAGAAAAAGGTAAACCAACAAATGGTGAATTTATAGCAAACATAGCTGATCACTTAGCTGTTAAGTTTAGAGATGAACAAAGAAAAATAATTGAAAAAATAGAAAATACAAATAACGTCAATAAACAAATTGATAAATATAGCTATTCTATAATGTAAAAAAGACATCCTAGAGATGTCTTTTTATAATCCAAGTTTAATTTGTGAAGCGACAGCTGGAAGATTAAATGTCTCAATACTATTTGGAACAAAATTAAGTTGTAATCCATCATCCTTTTTATATCTTGGTATTACATGAATGTGAAAGTGCATTACTGATTGTCCAGCAATTTCGTTTATATTAGTTATGACATTAGCTCCTTCAGCACCTAATTGACTAATTTGTGCTTGAGCAATCTTTTGTGCTACAGCATAAGCTTTTCCAAGAAGATCCTTAGGAACTAAAGTAAAGTTAGCAAAATGTTCTTTTGTTATAACCAATGTATGTCCCTTAGATGCTGGATTAATATCTAGAAAAGCTAAAATATCTTGGTCTTCATATACTTTAGCACAAGGTATCTCACCTTTAACCATTTTACAAAATATACAATTATCCATAATAAGCTCCTTTATATAGTAATATTATAACTCACTGTTAAAAAAAAGCTATAAGCTCATTTTGAACTTATAGCTTAATTTTTAATAGTTATTTATTTATCTTCTTCGAAGACATCTGGGTAGTTAGTCTTGATGTAGTTATAAACAGCTTCATCATGATAACTAAGTTTAGCATTCTTAAGATAATAAACTGTTGAGTTCTTTTCGTAGTTAGAAGTAGTTGTCATTTCGTAAGCAACTTCAAGAGCTCTAGCTTTTTTACTTGCTGCAACTTCTTCAGAATCATCTGATTTACGTTCAAGAGCAGAGTTTGTAATTACATCGTTAATTTCAACAATATAATATGTCTTGGATGAGCTATCATAATAGACAACACTATCAGCATCTGTTGAATTGCTTTCAGTAAGTGGAGAAGTTAAGTAACGTTTTCCATTTTTCATTGTAACTGTGACATCTTTCTTTGTTGAAGAAGAATCAATGTTATAGTTACTTGTGAAAATACGTGACTTTAATTCTGATGGTAAACTTGATAAACCATTAGATTTAAGATAGTAACCTTCAGTAATATAATCTTCTTTTCTTAAACTATTTCTTGCTAATTCAATACCTTTTGCTAAGGAATATGTGTAGCTTCCTGTATATTTGCTTTCGAGGTTTAAATCAGTCTTGTCTTTATCTGATAAATCAATCTTAGTAACATCTTCATCAATCTTATCATTTAATGTTGTAATGCCTAATGTGTGAAGAGTATCTAATGTTGTTCCATCAGATTCTTTAATATCAATGCCTCTCCAAAGTCTTCCTAAGACTTCAAGATTGCCTTCACCATCTAATGGTGTTTCAGTATCGATATAATTTTTAACAAAGTATTTAACTAACTTTGCAGCCATACCTGGCTTATCTGTGCTATCAGAAATAGCAATTAACTTAACCTTACGAGCATTTGTGCTTCCAATTGAAGAATAACTTTCGTTATAAATATAATCGGAAATTAATCTCTTCTTTAAAATGCTTGGTTTGACAACTTTTTCAATGTATTCAGAGTAATCGCATTTAAAGATATCGGCATAAGTGCTATCAGATGTAATAACATAATCTTTATTTGCACCTTCGGCTGGGCAAGTGACGTTATAAAGATTCTTAGTTAATGAAGCAACATATTTTTCTTCATTGAACTTGTAGTCTTTATCGTATGTGCCTGAACTGACTGCATCAATTAAATATTGTTCTTCTTGTTCTTTAAGCCAATCAGGATCAATCCAATCAGCAGTTGTTGTGTCGTTCATTTTTTCATCAGCAATACCTAATAAAATCTTGTCTAATACTTTTGAAGCAACTGTATCACCATTGTTAACTGCATCATAGAATTTTTCATATGAGTTATATGGATTGTCGTTTACATCAACAATCTTGTCACTAGCATTAGTAGGATAATTCTTTTTAGAACTGCTGCTATTGCAAGAAGTAAGTAATAATGTAATTGAAGCAACACTTAAAATGCTTAATACAAATTTATTTGACATAACATGTTGTTCCTTTCTCGATTGAGCCATCGCCATTATAGAAAACATCAATACAACCTTCTGGTAAAATTCTACCAACTAAGTCTCTTTGTACACCTAACATATCAATGTATGATGTCCAGTTGTTTTCATATGTTTCGTTAGCTGTTGTCTTTGAACTTTCTTCAACAGAACTAATATACTTTTCAATTAAGTTATTAATATTAGCTGGGATTGTAACTTTATATTCTGAAACAGCCTTAGCTAAATTTGATCTGTAAATTTCAAAGTTGATATTTGAGAAAACATTCTTTGATGCATCTTTAATTTCGGTTGCACGATCTGTATATGTTTTTCTGTTATCAGTCTTGATGAAATTAATGTATGTTGGTTCTAAATCTGGATTTCTATCTGTTGTTGATGGGATATCAAGATTATAGTAATAATCAAGTGTATCTGTACCAACAAATGGACTTCTTTGTGCGATGATGAAGTGTATGCCTTGGTAGCCACTATCACCAGAACCTGTTCCAGCTCTTGTAACTAAGATTGGATTTTGATTTTCGTCACAAAGAATGTATTTATCACTTGTTTCAACTTCTGAAAGTGAAGTTTGTCCTAAACCATCAGAGCCTGAATTTGTAAAGCTCTTGAGTTTGACATTGCTCATCTTAACAAATCCGTGTGGGATATTGCTTTCATCGATATTACCATCTTTTGGAGAATAGTAAATGAGTGATGTACCGTGGTTATTAAGATACTTATTGAATAAAATATTTCTTGGATAGTTGACTTCACTTGCGTTATCGACACTATTCTTGTCTTTATTCTTTGTAACATCTGCATATGTTTCTAATTCTTCAAAAACATATGATGGAATGCCGAATAAACCATCACCAATGACTGAATCAGCATCATTTGGAATATTTAAAGCACTCTTTACAGCTGCTCTTTCTGAAGATGTCTTTTCATTGAAATAAGCATCATAGGCATAAAGGCTATACTTGAATTCATTAACAAATGATGTTGATGTACTCATAATACCTGTATCACCAAAGTTAGCAGCAGATGATGTATCGTCACTTGCAGCTCTTGCAACTTCACCGAATGTTTCTTCGCCTGATGTTAAACGGCTATAAACATTAGCTAATTGTTTAGCGTCATCTTCGCTGATCTTTCCATCGACAATTTGATTGCTGGATGCATCAACTTTAACTAAAATATGACGGACGTGATATGGATGATATTCTTCGATGAATTTGTGAATTAATCCATCATACTTTCTATCTCCATTTGCATCTTTTTCACCTAAATAGGTGTCATCATCATAGAAAGCATTTTCGTTTGCTTTTTGCTTTTGTTCGAGCACGTAAGAATTTCTTAATTGCTCCATTGTTTTGAAACCACTAGATGCTAAAAGAGCTTCTCTTTCTTCTTTTTCGCTAGTTCCATTTGTTTTAGCATTATCTGAAACAGTTTGATTAAAGTCATCAATCTTTGCTTGAACTTCAGATTCCATTGCAGCTGTTGTAGGTTGGACTAACCAAACTAAAATGTTGTTGATAGCTTCATAATATGCTTTAGCACCATCAATGTTATTGTTGTATTCTCCGTAGATATCATCTACTTTAATATCTTTACCATTAACAGTAATTAAGACACCTTCTTTCCAGGTATATGGGTCAGAGGCACAAGAACCAAGGAATGTGGCTGACATAAGAGATACGAGTGAAAGTGTCAAAAGGCGTTTTTTCATATATTTCCTCCTTTATATTCAACTAATTAATAATAGAATAAATTAGCTTCAGTTTCAAGAAATATCGTACATATTTATGCTCTTTTTTATATATAAATATAAATATTATTAACAAAACATTAATATTTGACTTTTTTCAATAGAACAAAAGCCTATTTTTACATTTCAAAAGAACAAAAAATAAAGTTTATACATAGTATAACATGGAAACCGGAGGTAAACATGATTCCATCTAGAGGTGCCGGTTGTGGCGGCACAAACAACTTCTTTTCCTTCATTTTAATACTATTCATCCTCATTGCTATCATCGGCTGTGGATGTTGTTAGGAGGTGTACAAGATGAACAACTATTTCTGCGTCATTCTCGTTTTATTCATTCTCTTAGTGATTGTCGGTTGTGGCGGTTGGTTTAACGGCTGCGGTTGCGGCTGCTAGCTTTTGGAGGCAAGAGTAATTCTTGCCTTTTTTATTTTTTATCGTTTTATTTGAATTAAAAATACTATGGCGTTACAATACTAAGCCGTAGGAGCCTAGATTCATGAAAGAACTAATTATAAAAGACTTAGAAGCCGAAATAGAAGGCAATAAAATCCTAAAAGGTGTAAATTTAACTATTAATGGTGGCGATACTCTCGCATTACTTGGTCCAAACGGACACGGAAAATCAACTTTGTTAAATGTTTTAATGGGACACCCTCATTACAAAGTAACAAATGGCAGTATAATTTATGATGGAAAAGATTTATTAGCTATGAGTGTAGACCAAAGATCAAAGCTTGGTATTTTCATGGCTTTCCAAAATCCACCAGAGGTTGCTGGTGTTATTAACATTGATTTTTTCAAGCAAGCAATTAATTCTCATAGAGAAAAGCCAATATCTCTTTTAGAATACTATAGAAATTTATCTAACGCTTATAAAGAAGTTAATCTTCCTGACTCAATGAAAGAAAGACACCTAAACGAAGGCTTTAGTGGTGGAGAAAAAAAACGCAACGAAATTCTTCAAATGCTTTTATTAAAACCTGAATTTTGCTTATTAGATGAAATCGACTCAGGTCTTGATGTTGACGCTTTGAAATTAGTTAGTTCAGCAATAGTAAAGCAAAAAGAAGCTGGAGCTTCATTTTTAATCATCTCTCACTATGCTCGTTTATTTGAAATGGTTAAACCTACACGTGCAGCAATAATGATTGATGGAAGAATCGTTGTTGACGGTGGCCCAGAACTTGTTCAAAAAGTTGATACACAGGGTTATGAATGGATTAAAACAGAATACGGAATTGAAATTCAAAAAGAATCTGATAGACCAGTAATATTAGAAAACTGTGCTGTCAAGAAAGTGATTTAATATGACAAGCAACATAATTGAAATCACAAAAAACGAACATTTGTCTATAACAAATTTTGATCAATTATCTAATATCGTAATTAAATCAGGCGCAGATTTTAAACTTGAATTAATTAGGTTAAACGAAAAAGAAGAACTTAATACCAACTTTTCAATTTCAGTAGAAAAAAATGCTAAAGTTGAAATTGTCATAGTTGATTTAAGCAATAGAAATTCAACTATTGAAGGAACTGTTACTTTAGATGATTTTTCTGAAGCAACATTAAAATTAGGCGCATTAAGTGACTCTATATCACATAAAAAATACATTCTAAACGTTGATCAAAAAGGAGTTAAATCAAAATCCTTAGTAAGCATGTTAGGCGTTGCTACAGATGAATCAAAACTTGAATTTTTAGGTTCGACAAAAATATATAAAGGAGCTATCAAGTCTACCGCTCGTCAAGAAAGTAGAATTGCTGATTTATCAGACAAAGTTAGAAGCGTTTGTTCACCTGCTCTTTTAATTGACGAAAATGATATTATGGCTAGCCATGGTGCAGCTTTAGGTCAAATTGAAGAGAATCAATTATTCTATCTTATGTCTAGAGGATTAACAAAACAAGAAGCAGAAACAATAATTACTCTTGGATATCTTAAACCAGTAATCAATTTAATTGACTCTAAAGAAAGCCAAGAAAAATTAAGTGAATATATCGAAAGTAAGGTGAATCATCATGCTCGATCCATATAAAATTAGAAAGGATTTTCCAATGTTCGATAACTGTCCTACTATGCAAGGACATCCTTTAGTGTATCTAGATAATGCTGCAACGACATTTAAGCCTCAATGTGTAATTGACGCTATATCAGAATATTATTCTAGTTATACTGCTAATTCTCATCGTGGCGATTATGACTTAGCCCATAAAGTTGATGTAAAATATGAAGAGGCAAGAAACATCGTAGCAAAATTTATTAATGCCGAGCCAAATGAAGTAGCTTTTACATCTGGCACTTCTATGTCTATGAATATGATTGCTTATGGGCTTGCAGAATTACTCGATGAAGGCGATGAAATTTTATTAAGTGAAGCTGAGCACGCTTCAAACGTTTTGCCTTGGTTTAAAATTGCTGAAATAAAGCATTGTACAATTGGTTATATTCCACTCACAGAAGATGGACGGATGACTTCAGAAAACTTAAAAAATTCTATTACTCCAAAAACTAAAGTAATATCTTTAGCCCAAGTAACAAACGTCTTAGGATACACAGTTGATGTTAAAGAGCTTGCAAAAATTGCTCATGAACATAATGCCTTATTTATAGTTGATGGAGCCCAAAGTGTTCCACATATGAAAGTAGACGTTAAAGATATCGATTGTGATTTTTTAGCTTTTTCAGGACATAAAATTTGTGGGCCAACTGGAATTGGAGTAATGTACGGAAAGTATGAACTCTTAAAGAAAATTTCTCCTCTTCTTTCAGGTGGTGGTATGAACACAAGATTTGAAACATGTGGAAATGTTTCACTTCAAATTCCGCCTTTAAAATTCGAAGCAGGTACACAAAATATTGCTGGAGCTATCGGATTAGCACGCGCTATTCAATATGTCGAATCTATCGGATTAGACAATATTAGAGAATACGAAGCAAAATTAAGAAAAAGAGCTATTGATGGCTTAAAGAATATTCCAGGCGTAAAAGTATATAATCCTGATGCTGATTCTGGAATTATCACTTTTAATATTGATGGTGTTTTTGCTCAAGATGCTGCGTCACTATTTAACTCTTATGGAGTATGTGTGCGTTCTGGTCAACATTGTGCAAAAATATTAATGAACTTTTTAAAAACAACTGCAACTCTTAGAGCATCGATATATTTTTATAACACAGAAGAAGATATAGATGCCTTCTTAGAAGCTTGTAGACATGGAGGTGATTTCTTAGATGCCTTTTTTAAATGATCCAATGTTGCTCCGTGAAATAATCATGGATCACTATCAAAACCCTAGAAACAAAGAAGAAGTTAACGACCCACGCTATAAAACAATAAGAATGGATAGCGCATCTTGTATAGATGACATTTATATTCAAGTGTTAATTGAAGATGATATTGTCAAAGATTGTAAATTCCATGGAGTAGGTTGTGCAATTTCTACTGCATCAACTTCTATAATGACTGAACTAGTTACTGGTAAAAGCGTTAAAGAAGCTGAAAATATTATGCAAAACTACCAAAATATGATTTTAGAAAAGCCTTATGATCCTGAAGTTCTTGGTGAAGCAATAGCTTTTATGAACACTTCTAAACAAGCATCAAGAATTAATTGTGCAACAATAGGCTGGAGAGGACTTGAAGAAATCTTTGACGAGGAGGAACACCACCATGAGTAATGAAAAACCAAATATCGGTGGAGAATACAAATACGGTTTTAAAGATAAAGATGTCTCAATTGTCAAAACACCTAAAGGAATAAATGAAGATATTGTCAAAGAAATATCTACATTAAAAAATGAGCCATCTTTTATGACTGAATATAGACTTAAAAGTTTAAAAGAATTTGAAACCCACCATCAACCAAGTTTTGGCCCATCTTTAGATTTTTTGCAATTCCAAGACTACACTTACTTTACAAGAACATCAAATGGCGTTAAAAGCAATTGGGAAGAAGTTCCAGAAACTGTCAAAAACACCTTTGACAAATTAGGTATTCCAGACGCAGAGCAAAAATATTTAGCTGGTGTTTCCACACAATACGAATCAGAAGCTGTATATCACAATATGCTTCAAGAAGTCGTTGATAAAGGCGTTATTTTCTTAGATACAGACACTGCATTAAAAAAATATCCAGATTTATTTATGAAGTACTTTGGAAAATTAGTTCCATATACTGATAATAAATACGCAGCTTTAAACGGAGCTTGTTGGTCTGGTGGTTCTTTTATATACGTTCCAAAAGGTGTTACTTTAGATAAGCCCCTTCAATCCTATTTTAGAATCAACAACGAAAGAAGTGGACAATTCGAAAGAACACTTATCATAGTCGATGATGATGCAAGTTTGCATTATGTCGAAGGATGTACCGCACCACTTTATTCAAAAGACTCACTTCACGCTGCAGTTGTTGAAATATTTGTTGGAAAAAGAGCTAAATGCAGATACTCAACCATCCAAAACTGGTCAGATAACATTGTTAACTTAGTTACAAAAAGAGCAATAGTTGATGAAGATGGGTTGATGGAATGGGTTGATGGAAACATAGGCTCTCAAACTAATATGAAATATCCTGCTTGTGTTTTAAAAGGAGATAGAGCTAAAGGTTCATGTATTTCTATCGCTGTTGCAAGCAAAGGCCAATATCAAGATGCTGGCGCTAAAATGATACATATTGGCAAAGAAACAACTTCAACAATTATTTCAAAATCGATTGTTAAAGAAGGTGGCGTTGCTAATTACCGTGGCTTAGCTGAAATTACTCCTTCAGCTAGCGGTTCGCACAGCCATATCGAATGTGACACCTTAATACTTGATGACAAATCCAAATCAGATACAATTCCAACAAATATCGTCAGTAATAGTTCTTCGTTTATTGAACACGAAGCAACAGTTAGTAAGATAAACGATGATGAATTGTTCTATTTAATGAGTCGAGGCCTTTCAAAGAAAGATGCTACACAAATGATTGTTATGGGATTCATTGAACCGTTCTCTAAAGAATTACCTATGGAATATGCTGTTGAACTAAATCAACTTATTAAATTTGACATGGAAGGTAGTATAGGATAATGAAAGAATCATACGATATAATCGTTGTAGGTGGTGGACACGCTGGAAGTGAAGCTGCACATGCTGCAGCTACTTTAGGAATGGACACTATATTACTATGTCTAAATATTAAAATGATTGCTAACATGCCATGCAACCCACATATTGGTGGCAGTGCTAAAGGCATAGTCGTCAGAGAAATTGATGCTCTTGGCGGAATAATGGGCAAAGCTGCTGATGCTAATTACTTGCAAATTAAAATTTTAAACATGTCAAAAGGACCTGGAGTTAGATCGCTACGTGCCCAAGAAGATAAAAAAACATATCCAGCATATGTTCAAAATTTATTACAAAATACTCCTAATTTAGAAATTGTTGAAAAGGAAGTTACAGAAATTATTACTGAAGACGATAGAATTGTCGGCGTAAAATTAAAAACAGGCGAAATAGTAAAATCTAAGGCTGTTATATTAACAACTGGAACTCACCTTGATAGCACAATAATGCGTGGACACAACGTTACAAGCGGTGGACCAGACGGAGAAAATGCTGCACATGGTCTATCTGATTCATTAAGAGAGCATGGAATTGAACTATTTAGACTTAAAACTGGTACCCCTCCAAGAATTGTTCCTTCATCAATAGATTACTCAAAACTAGAGCCTCAATATGGTATGGATGGACAACTAGCTTTTTCCTTTGACACTAAAGAATTCAAGCCTTTAAAAGATCAAGTACCTTGTTACTTAACTTATACTAACGAAAAAACACATGAGATTATTAGAGCTCATTTAAATGAATCTGCTATGTATGGTGGAGTTGTTAAAGGTGTTGGCCCAAGATATTGTCCATCTATAGAAGATAAAGTAGTGAGATTTTCTGAGAGATCAAGACATCAATTATTCTTAGAACCAGAATCTAATTACTTTGAATCCATTTATGTTCAAGGCTTTTCTACATCGATGCCTATAAACGTTCAAGATGAAATGATTCATTCTCTTGTTGGTTTAGAACATGCAGAAGTTATAAAATATGCTTACGCTATTGAATACGATGCAATTAAGCCTTTACAATTTGATGAAACACTTCAATTAAGAAAATATAAAGGATTATATGGTGCCGGTCAAATAATTGGTACATCAGGATATGAAGAAGCTGCAGCATTAGGACTTATGGCAGCAATCAACGCTTCTTTATATATTAAAGGCGAAAAGCCATTTATTCTAAGAAGAGATGAAGCATATATCGGTATTATGATAGATGACTTAGTTACAAAAGGTACGACAGAGCCTTATAGATTACTATCCTCTAGATCTGAGTATAGACTATTAACTAGATCAGATAACGCTGATGATAGATTAATGGAATATGGTTATAAACTTGGATTAAATTCTCAAGAGAGATTTGATACATATTTGAAAGAGCACAAAGAAATAGAAGACACAAAACAACTTTTAAAAGAAATCCACGTAGGAAAGAACGAAAAAGTAGTTGAGTATGTCAAAAGTAAAGATTATCTAGATGTAGATCCAAACGTTTCATTCGATTCTTTATTAAGAAGACAAAGAATTGACTATAACGGTTTAAGAGATACAGAGCCTTCTTTGCCACACTTATCTGATAGACAAACATTCAAATTAGAAACAGATATCAAATACGAAGGATATATCAATTTAGAAATTAAAGAAGCTCAAAAAATCAAGTCATTAGAAGAATTATTAGTTCCAAGCGATTTAGATTTCTTACATCTCGATGGAATATCTCTCGAAGCAAGAGAAAAACTTAATCTAATCAAACCAAAAACTGTCGGTGAAGCATCAAGAATTACAAATGTTCACCCTGCTGATATAAACAACTTAATTCTTCACATAAAAAAATACAACACAAAATAAAATCTAAACACGTGTTCAAATAAATATTACTTAACAAATTTATACACGTGTTTTTTTATATGCGTTAATTTTTATATTATAACAATATAATTTAATTTATTTACATTATATAACCTTGTGATTATAGCCTAAATAATGTATACTTTGACTCGCACACTGTGAGGTCTTTTTTAATGAGTGAAATTATTGCTATAGCAAATCAAAAAGGTGGAGTAGGTAAAACAACAACTGCTATAAACCTTTCTTCTTGTTTAGCAAAGTATCAAAAAAAAGTATTGATTGTCGATCTTGACCCTCAAGGAAATTGCTCCAGAGGTATAGGAATCGATCCAACAATTTTAAAAAAGACTATCTTCGATGTAATCATTGGAGAAAAGAGTATAAAAAATGTAATAATAAAAACAGTTATTAAATATGTCGATATTTTGCCTGCTAATCTAGATTTAGCAGCCGCCGAAGGAAAATTAATATCTTTAGGGATCACCTCTGGACTTAACACTTTAAAGCAATATTTGACTAAAATAAATAACGATTATGATTACATAATTATAGATTGTCCACCATCACTTGGATTTTTGTCTTTAAATGCTTTAACAGCTGCAAATTCAGTTTTAATTCCTGTTCAATGTGAATATTTTGCAATGGAAGCTGTAGCTCAAATATTAGCAGCTATCAACAATGTCAGAATGAGTACTAATCCACAATTAGACATATTAGGCTTTTTATTGACCATGTACGATAATAGAACAAAGTTATCAACTATGATTACTTCAGAAGTTACTGGAACTTTCAAAGAAAAAACTTTCGCAACACAAATTCCAAGAAATGTTTCTCTCGCTGAATGTTCAGCATTAGGAAAACCAGTTAATTTTTATAAGCCAAAAGCAGCAGGTTCAATTGCTTATTCATCTTTAGCTAGAGAGGTTATTGAATATGTCAGAAGAAAAGAAGAAAAATAATCCAACGCTTGCTGAATTACTAGAAAAATATAAAGATTCTTCAGTAGTTCAAGAAATTGAGAAAAACGTCCGCTTTTCAAGTTCATCTTTAATTCCTACAACCGAATTAAAGATTCACCCTCTTTTTGATGAATCAAATTACGATATATCAAACTCACCACTTTGTTACTCGATTGAAAAAAACGGTGTTTTATTTCCTATTTTTGCTGTTGTCGAAAATACAAACCGCTATGTAATAAATGGAGTAAAAAGATTCCTTATTGCCAAAAAATTAAAAATCAAAGAAGTTCCAACAATTATTTTAAACGTTGAAAAAGATGAACTGTTTGCTTACATTCTTCAAAATGAAATTCAAAACGGTGATAATGCATTTGTAAAAGGCACTGCATTTAAAACTCTAATAACAAAATATGGCTATACCGAAAAAGATATTTGTTTAATTACAAATCAAAGTCATGGTCAAGTAAATAACTTAATGCGAATATTATCTTTACCAAAAGAAATAAAGTCTTCAGTAGTAAAAGGCCATTTATCATATGCCCAAGTTAGAGTTCTATTAGGATTATCCAAAGAGCAACAAATAACATTGATGCACAAATTTGAAGACGAAGACATTTCTGTTAGAGAAGCTGAAAGAATAGCTGGTGAATTCAAAAAATCATCTTTCTACCAAAACGTTCAAAGCACATATGAAAGAAATGGACAAACTTTTCAAATAAAACTAAACTCTCCTCAAAAAGCTGATGAATTTGAAGAAATAATTAAAAAATTTATAGCTAATAACTAACGTCTTATTGTTCTAATATAAGACGTTTTTTCATTTACTTATATGAGGTGAGTAACTTTGAAAAAAATTTTTATTATATTCTTATCCTTATTATCTTTAGCAACTTTAAAAAACACTAAAACAATAGATAATTCAAACAAAACATATTTTTCAGAATGTTATGTCATTATTAATAGAGATAATCTAGAAGTACTAGAAGGGAAAAATATACATAAAGTTAGATCAGTTGCAAGCATATCAAAAGTAATGACATGCATTATCGCTTTAGAAAGTAATAGAATATTTGATGTTATAGTAGCACCTAATGAAGCAACAAAGCAAATTGGTAGTTCCATTTATATTCAAGAAAATGAAAAGTTATCCTTGTTAGATTTGTGTTATGGTTTAATGTTGAGAAGTGGAAATGATGCAGCTTACACAATCGCAACCTATATTGGTGGATCCATCGATGGATTTGTTAAAAAAATGAATTCTAAAGCTTCTGAAATTGGAATGAAAAATACTAAATTTACAAATGCAAGTGGATTAGATATAGACGAGATAGGTAACTTGTCTACTGCTTATGATATGGCTGTTTTAATGTCTTATGCACTAGAAAATGTTTGGTTTAGTAAAATTTCAAAAACTCAGTCTTATTCTTGCAAACATATAAACACGTGGATAAACAAAAATAAATTGTTAAAAATGTACGAATACACAGATGGTGGAAAAACAGGATATACAAATAAAGCCAAGAGAACTTTTGTATCAGGAGCGACTAAAAATGGCCTAAAAATAGCTATGTGCACATTAAATTGCGGAAACGACTTCGAATTTCATAAAAATATGTACGAAAAATACTTTTCTAGATTGGCTTTTATAGAATTCTTAAAGCCAGGTATAAATCAAATATACGATTATAAAATTGAAAGTAAAAAGAGGATTGGAATTGTTGTTCCAATAGAAAAATTTAAAAATGGAATTAAATTATATAAATTTTCTTCTTCTGGTCAACTTTTATATATGGAATATATTACAGATGATGGAGAACGTATAAAGGTAAACTTATATGAATAAAATATGGTTAGGTATTTTGTTAATTTCTTTTTTATACGGAATAATTACAAAAAGATTCGATACAATGGCAACTATAATTTTATCATTGCCACAAAAGGGTTTAGAGCTTGTTTGTACATTAGTTTTTTCTGCAGTGTTTTGGAACGGAATAATGTATATATTAGCTGACTGCGGAGCAATTCAGTTTATAAGCAAACTATTAACACCTTTATTAGATTTAATTATGCCTCAAATGAAAGATAAAGAAGCACGTGAATTAATATCGACTAACATAGCAGCAAATATGTTAGGCTTAGGCTTTGCCGCAACTCCTAGTGGTTTAAAAGCAATGAAAAGACTCAAATTATTGAGTGATGAAGAAGAAGGAGTAGCAAGTGATGCGATGGTTACTTTTTTAGTTTTAAACACAGCTGGAGTAACAATAATTCCTACATCCGTAATTGCAATTAGGCAACAATATGGTGCGATAAATCCTGCCGACTTTGTTATCTGTGGAATTATATCAACGTTATTTGCATGCATAGTTGGATTACTTTTTGATGTTTACTATCGAAATAAAAGGCTAAGGAAAAATAAAAAATGATATCTAAATTATCTTTGTGGCTAATTGCTGGAGTAGTAGTAATAGCGTTATTTCTATCCTTAATAAAGAAGAAAAAGCCATATAATTCGTTTACGAGAGGATGCAAAGACGGATTAAGTTTATTCGTTGAAGTTTTTCCATCAGTAATGGCAATGCTTTTAGCAATTTCAATGTTAGAAGCTTCAGGGTTGATTGATGACATAGCTTTCTTTTTATCTGCTTTCTTAAAAAAAGCTTCAATAATAGCTGATATAACACCTATGTTATTTTTTAGACCTATTTCAGGCAGTGCTTCACTAGCAGTTTTAAATAACGTTTGTAGTGTTAATGCTGACTCACAATCTTGCAAAATTGCCTCGACAATTCAAGGCTCAACCGATACAACTTTATATGTATTGTCTCTTTATTTTTCTACAGTTCAAATAACTAAATGGAAACATGCTTTAAAAGTAGGTTTAATTGCAGATGTAGCTGGGATGGGAATGGGAATAATTTTATCTTTAATTTTCCTTCACTAAGTTTCTTTTCTAAAGTATAATAGCTAAGAAAAGGAAATCAAAATATGGAAGAACAAAGATTACAAAAAATAATTGCTGATAGAGGTTTTTGCAGTCGTAGAAAAGCTGAAGAATATATATCTGATGGAAGAGTTAATGTTAATGGAAAAACCGTCGATCAACTTGGAATGAAATTTCCAATAGATGTAAAAATTACTATCGATGGAAAAGAAGTATCAAAAAAGCAAGATACGTATACATATATTGTATTAAATAAACCTACTGGAGTAATCACTACTGCAGCTGATGATAGAGGTAGAAAAACTGTTTTAGACTTAATGCCACCAAAATATGGTCGTCTATTTCCAGTTGGAAGACTAGATATTAATACCCATGGAGCAATCTTACTAACAAACGATGGTGAATTTGCTAATTTAGTCATGCACCCATCAAGTTCCTTAGATAAAACCTACAGAGCTAAAATAGAAGGTAGATTAACAGAAGCACAAAAGAAGATGCTTGAACAAGGTGTCGAATTAGAAGATGGATTGACTGCACCAGCCAAAATTAAAGAAGTTATGGTCTTTGATGATGATACATCTATTGTTGAATTAATTATTCACGAAGGTAAAAAACGTGAAGTAAGAAGAATGCTTCAATATGTCGGACATCCTGTAATTGATCTTGAAAGAAAACTTGTCGGTCATATTGGAATTGAAGGTATGAGACGTGGTGAATATAGAGAAATTCCTTTATCAGAAATTACCAAAATTAAAAATCAATGTTTAAAAAATAAGGTTAATAATAAACATACAGTAACAAAAAAGTAACCTATTGACAAAGCATAAGTATTGTGTAAAAATATTTATACTTCAGGGTTGGGTGAAATTCCCACTCGGCGGTATACCCCGCGAGCTCTAGTTGAGCATGATTAGGTGCAATTCCTAAGGCGACAGTAAAGGCTGGATGAAAGAAGTGAACCTAATTTTGCGTTTTTAATTGTGTCCCTGAAGAATATATCTTTAGGGACTTTTTTCATAGAAAGAGTTATTATGAGAAATAAATCAGTAGTTAAAATTGCTAATTTAGCAGTACTAAGCGCTCTTGGTATTGTATTGATGTTATTAGGCAAATATATGCCGTATCCATTAGCACCATGGCTTGAACTTGAGCCAAGCGATACAGTTATTTTAATTGGGTATGCCTTATATGGGTTTCAAGGTGCTATAACAATAGCAATATTAAAAACTATAATTAACATACTTGTTTTTGGGCCTAATGGAGCTATCGCTGTAGGTCAACTTACAGCCTTGTTTACTTCAATTATGTATTGCTTAGGAATATTCTTAACAAGTAAAGTTTTCCATTTATTCAAAAAAGGAATTAAAGGAAGAATTGCAAGTTATGCAATTACTTGTTCAATTGTTGCAGTAGCTTTAACAATAATGAACTTCTTGTTCTTTACTCCAACATTTATCTTAGGCAAGCCTGCGACATTCATCGATGCTTGGAACTATGATTTTGCAAGTGTTGGAATTAACGTAAAAGGTGGTTATGCAGTCGTAATTGCTTATATATATTTGCCATTTAATTTCTTAAAAGGATTAATTGTTTGCGCATTTTATGAAATTATATTTAATAGAGTCATCTTCCATCTATTAAAAACAGATAAGAGATTTAAAGAGTATTTCTCTGGAAGTATTGTTACATTAAAGAAAAAAGAAAAGACAAATACAGATTCTGAATCAATAGATAATAATGTCGTTATAAATTCAGAAGAATCAAATAAAACTCAATCAAATAGCTAATTCTCCCCTTTTCATAACTAAAAGAACTTATAGAGACTATTAAAGGTTTCTATAAGTTTTTTATTATAAATAAAAAAGCCCCCTTAATTATTTGGGAGCAATTAAGATCTAACTTATTAAAAGTTATTAAGCGACTTCGATGGCTTGAACTGGGCAAGAAGTAGCAGCTTCTTGAACAGAATCTTCAACATCGGCAGTAACTTCAGCATCATCTAAGATGCATTCAGCTTTTCCATCATCACCGAAAGCGAATGCGTTAGCAGCAATAGCTGTACACATACCGCAGGAGATGCATAAATCTTTATTTACGTTACATTTTGCCATGGGGATTTACCTCCTTAACATGTTGTATTTTAACAAAACAGTTATTATAAATCAAGATTTTAGCCCCTTATTGAACCATATATTAATATAAGTTTTACTTATTGATTATCATATGAATTATCACGCATATATGTTACACTATTTATTGATGAAAGAGAGACACTATGGAAATATTATTAGCAACAAATAATCCTGGTAAAAGACAAGAATATATCGATTTAGCCAAGGAATACTCAGCAGACATTAAATTTATCCTTCCAAAAGAGTTAAATATATATTCTGATCCTATTGAAGATGGAAAGACTTATGCAGAAAATTCAATGATAAAAGCTAATGCTATTGCAAGCCAAACAAATATGATTGTTTTGGCTGATGACGCTGGTATAGAAATTAAAGCTTTAGGAGAGCAATTCCCAGGAATATATTCTCATCGTTACTTAGAAACAATAGATTCGTTAAATCAAATTTCTGATAAATGTCTAAATTCAGAAGCAAAATTTCACTGCTCGATAGTTCTACTTAACTATAAAAAAGATCCAATAATTTGTGAAGGAGAAGTGAAAGGAAAAATAGTCGAACCACACGGAACAAACGGATTTGGATACGATCCTATTTTTATGCCTGATGGCTATAACAAAACTTTTGGAGAAATGCCTGAAAAAGATAAAAACAAAATATCACACCGAGCAAATGCCTTTGCAAAATTAATGAAATTATTAAATATCTAGGCGATAGCACATTTTTGTATAAACAGGTTGGTTATCCAACCTTTTTTTGTTACAATCCAACAAAGAAAGGACGTGAATAACTAATGAAATTTAAAGCGACAACGTTTATAGTAACAATAGGATTGCTTCTATTTAACGCATCTTGTGTGTCTAAAAATAATTCATCAAGCGATATAAATATCAGTTCATCATCTGACTTAATATATACTACATCTACACTTGAATCATCAATAGAATTTAACACATCAATTTCTTCACCACAAATTATTAGTAGTAGCAGTTCAACTTCAAAACCTACATCAAGAGAAAAAATATCTATATATTTAAATCCATCAGTTCAAACAAAAAATATGTACATAAACAATCTTGGTTCTGAAGCTGAAAATATGAGAGATATAGCAGAATTAATGTATAAAGAATTAAAGTTGGCAAGTTATATTGATATTGAAGCTAATATTGCCAAAAATGGACTTTCTTTATCTCAATCTGTTAATCAAAGCAATTCAAGAAAGAGACACATCCACTTTGCATTACATTCAAATGCAGGTGGTGGACAAGGAACAGAAATATATACTAAAGGTTCAAATAAAACTTTTGCCACAACAATGTATGAAAGTTTTTTGGAACTTGGAAATTTTAAACGCCGTGGCGTTAAAGACGGTACACATTTATACGAAATTAAAAATGTAAAAGCTGATCATGTCGCCTTAATTGAATTTGCATTTCACGATAATTTAAAAGAAGCTAAATTTATTGTTGAAAATAAAGCTCTTATTGCAAATCAAATGGTTAAATCTATTTTAAAATATATTGATACTTATTATTAAATTTTAATCATATATCTTCGAATTAATTTACCATTATTTTCGACAGCGTTTTGAAATACTCCTCCACACTTTTCTATTACTTTTCTACTAGCAATATTTTTTTCTATGCAAGTTATCAATACTTGATTAATATTTAAATTCTTACATTCATTTAAAACTAACTTTAACTGAATAGTACCATATCCTTGTTTTCTTTTACATGTAGAAATACTATAGCCAATATTACCACCATATTTATATAAATAATCGTTTAATTCCAATCTAATATTAGCTAAACCAATTAATTCGTTTGTCGAAGTATCTAATAAGCAATATTGAGCACATGGAACTAAGCCTTCTGGACATGTGTCCTTTGATTCTAATGTTTTAAGATATTTTAACCAAGCAGAAACTGTATCCATTGACATAAGTTCAGATGAGCCAGCGCATATTTCATTAGAATTTAAAAAATCTATTTTATATTTTTCTATTTGATCTTTAAGTTTGATTGATGGTTTAATTAACTCAAGCATATTTATCTCCTATTTATTTATAAAATAAACTTGTTGTATAATTATAATACATATTAAGGAGTAAGTAATGGAAGACTTTGATAAGATCCTCACTTTTGAAGAAGCGCTAGAAAAACTAGATCGAGGGTTAATTCTATCTAGTATTATTCAAAATAAAAAAACTATATTTATCAAAAAAGGTGAAAAAGTAATTATGAAGAATAATAATCTTGGACTTGCTTTATCATTAAACGATTTCAAAAGTATTTTTGAGAATTCAGAATTTGTCTTAATCAAAAACGATGAGGAATTTGTCGATGTTCAAAGAGACATTGAATACTACTCCTGGAGGAACAAATAATGAAGATAGTAAAAAAAATTTTTAAAGGTATTGGAATTTTTTTCACATCACTTATCACTCTAATAGTTATCACATTAATTTTGTTAGTATTATTTAGAGGAGCAATGTACGATGATTTTTACAAAAATGGCAAAAAGACTGATGTAAAAATACAAGGCTTAGATGCTAACTATTGCCCACAAGGCCTAGATTACGACAAAGATACAAATATGTATTTCTTTAGTGGATATATGACTACAAAAGAAGCTTCGAGAATATATATTTACGACTATAACAATCAATCTTCAAAACTTATTAATCTAGCTAATGAAGATAGCTCTATATTTAAAGGACATATAGGTGGTATTGCAGTTAAAGATAATTATGTTTATTTAAGCAACGATCAAGAAATATTAACAATTAATAAAGAAAGATTAATTAATGCTGAAAATGAATCTGTAGTAACTATAGATTCCAGATTAAAAGTTAATAATGAAGCATCATTCGTTTTTGCTGGTCAAGATAAGCTTTGGGTCGGTGAATTCTATATGAAAGGAAAATATGAAACAGCTGAATCTAATCATTACACATATAATGGTGAAGAGTTTAAAGCTATAGTTGAAGGTTTTGATTACGATAGCACTAAAACAAACGGCGTCTCAGAAACTAGTAGCGTTAAAATATCTATCCCTAAAAAAGTTCAAGGATTTTGTATTACTGATAGTGGAAAAATAGCTTTATCAATTTCTTACGCTATAGTAAATTCACAATTATTAATTTACGACAACGTATTTAAAACTCAATCACCAAAAGATAATCACTATTACTTAGACAAAGGTAATCTATTACAAGATATCGCTGTTATGCCAATGACAGAAGATTTAGACTATCACAATGGAAAGATTTATATTAACTTTGAATCCGCCTCCCAAAAATATAAGTTAGGAAACATTTATCCAAGTAAAAACGTTTATACATACGACATAAAATAAAGAAAAGGTAGAAAACATTTTGTTTTATTTTTTTTACCCTTTTTATTTAAAAAAAATTTATTCGTATTCAACGACGTCGACAAGTTTGAGTAAGAAATCTTTCTCAGCTTGACCACCTTTAACAGATTGAGTTGCAGCAGCAATTGCAATCCATTTTTGAACATATTGTTTTGCTGTATCAGTCTTTTTGCAGAATTCGTTTAAATACATTTCTGCGCCATCGTTATCTCCAGCAAGTAAGAAGTCTAAATATGTAATTGCAGCATCACAAGAAGCATTACCTTGAGTTGCATGAGCCCAGTCGAGAATATAATATTTACCATCGTTTCCAAGAATAACGTTTGAAGGGTTAAAATCACCATGGCAAAGTTTTAAGTGTCTAGGCATATTTTCAAGTCTCATATGCAATTCATATCTTGTAGTTGCATCTAATCCTGACATAGAAATTCTACTATTAAGTTTATCTTTCATTTTTGGAAGTTGAGGACAATTCTTAGAGTGAATTTCCATTTGTAATTCAACAAACTTTGAAATGTATGCGCCTTTATTAGCTTTATCTTCTTCAATTAATTCTTGAAGAGTTTTTCCTTCGATATAATCAGTTGCAATAGACCAATCTTCTGTTTCTGTTTTGCTAACTTGAGTAACATGAGGCATATTTAATCCTGTCATTTCAACTCTAGCATAATTTGTTGCTTCAGCAAGAACATCTGCTTTTGGAGTTAATTCATGATTAAATACTTTAACTAATGTATTTCCATCTTTATAAATTTTTTTATTACGACGTTCAGCAATAAGTTTCATTTTTGTTCTCCTTCTTATTTACCATAGTAACACTTTAAATATAATTCTTTTATTTCAGAAATTAAAGGATAACGTGGGTTAGCACCTGTACATTGATCGTTAAATGCATCTACTGACATTTGATCAAGAGATTCTAAGAAGGCTTTTTCATCAACGCCAGCATCCTTAATTGTTAAAGGAATATCACATTCAACCTTTAAATCAGTTATAGCTTTTAATAAAGCCTTTAATTTAGCTTCATCATCTTTACCTGATAATCCTAAAACTTCAGCAATATGTGCGTATCTTCTTAATGATTGTGGATATTCATATTGAGGGAAAGTTCCCATCTTTGTTGGGTTTTCTGCACTGTTAAATTTCATAACTTCATTTAAGACTAATGAAACAGCAATTCCGTGTGGAATGTGGTGATAGCTACCTAACTTATGTCCCATTGAGTGGCAGATTCCTAAGAAAGCATTTGCAAAGGCAATACCTGCAATTGTAGCAGCGTTAGCCATACCTTCTCTAGCTTCAGGATCATTAGCACCGTTTTTGTAAGCTCTTGGTAAATATTTGAAAATTAATTGAATAGCTTTATATGCCATACCATCAGAGAAATCAGTAGCCATTGTTGAACCAATTGCTTCAATTGAGTGAACTAATGCATCAATACCAGAGGCTTTTGTTAAGCCCTTTGGAATATTCATCATTAAATCAGCATCGACAATAGCCATCTTTGGTAAAAGTTCATAATCAGCTAATGGATATTTTGTTCCATCTCTTTCATCAGTAATAATTGCAAATGGAGTAACTTCACTACCTGTACCTGCTGTAGTAGGAATAGCGACGAAGAAAGCTTTTTCGCCCATATGTGGGAACTTATAAATTCTCTTACGAATATCCATAAAGTCAGCAGCCATATCTTCAAAATCTGCTTCTGGGTGTTCATATAAGACCCACATAATCTTTGCGGCATCCATTGGAGATCCACCACCGATAGCTATAATGACATCTGGTCTAAAGTCTTCCATTAATTTGGCACCTTCTCTTGCACAAGCAAGTGTTGGATCTGGTGCAACTTTACTATAAACCTCGCTGACGATTCCTAATTCAGTTAATCTATCAGTAATTTTATTTGTAAATCCACTTTCGTAAAGGAATTTATCTGTAACAATAAATGCTCTCTTTTTATTGTATTCATCTTTTAATTCTGTTAAAGCTGTTCTTAAACATCCACGTTTGAAGAATAACTTTTCTGGAACTCTAAACCATAACATATTTTCTCTCCTGATAGCGACAGTCTTAATATTAAGCAAATGTTTTAAACCAACGTTTTCTGAAACAGAGTTTCCGCCCCATGAACCACATCCTAATGTTAAAGATGGTGTTAACATAAAGTTATAAATGTCACCAATACCACCTTGAGATGCTGGTGTGTTGACTAAAATACGGCATGTCTTCATTGTGTTTTCGAAAACGGATAATCTTTCTTTATCACTAACTTCATTTAAATAAATAACTGAAGTGTGACCATAGCCACCATCAGTAACTAACTTTGTAGCTTTAGCCAATGCATCTTCAAATGTTTCAGCTTTATACATTGCTAATACTGGTGATAATTTTTCATGAGCGAATTCTTCTGAGGAATCTACACTTGTAACTTCACCAACTAATACTCTTGAATTTTCTGGAACTTTTATACCTGACATTTCAGCAATCTTAGTTGCCTTTTGTCCAACAATCTTTGCGTTAAGTGAGCCATTAATTAATATAGTCTTTCTAACATTATCAATTTCATTATCTTTTAAGATATAAGCGCCTCTCTTAACAAGTTCAGCTTTAAATTCATCATATACTTCATTCATGACAATTACAGATTGCTCAGAAGCACAAATCATACCATTATCAAATGTTTTGGAATGAATTATTGAAGCTGCAGCCATTTTTATATCTGCACTATCAGTAATAATAGCTGGTGTATTACCCGGACCAACACCAATAGCAGGTTTACCTGATGAATACGCAGCTTTAACCATACCTGGTCCACCAGTAGCCAAAATTGTATCAGCTTCATGCATTAATGCACCTGATAATTGAACGCTTGGAACATCGATCCATCCAATAATATCTTCTGGTGCACCTGCTGCTACAGCTGCATCTAAAATTGTCTTTGCTGCATCAATTGTGCTTTGTTTAGCTCTTGGGTGAGGTGAAAAAATACATCCATTTCTTGTCTTTAAACAAATTAAAGCTTTGAAAATTGCTGTAGATGTTGGGTTTGTTGTTGGAACGATAGCTGCAACGACACCAATAGGTTCAGCTAATTTTTCATATCCCATATCTTCGTTGTGTTCAATAACATCACAAGTTTTTGCTTCTCTATACTTATTAAATATATATTCTGAAGCAAAGTGATTCTTTATAACTTTATCTTCAATAATTCCCATGCCTGTTTCTTCAACAGCTTCTTTAGCAAGTGGAATTCTTGCTTTATCAGCAGCCATTGCTGCAGCTCTAAAAATCTTATCTACTTGTTCTTGAGAATATGTAGCATATTTCTTTTGAGCTTCTCTAACTCTTTCAATCAATTCATTTAAGCTTTGTTCATCTTGAACAACTAATTTTTCGCTCATATATTTTCCTCGCTTTCTCATTGATTACGTTGTTATTTTAATAATATATTCACAAAAATGCAATATTTTGCGCATTTAAATTGTAAATATGCGCATTAATTTAACTTATATGCTCATTTTGTGTGCATTTGTAATGTTTTAAGCATTTTTTGAACGTTTTTCTTTCATGAACTGAGCATTAAATAAAAAATATAATTGATTACAAAATATGAATATAATTATTTATTAAATACTAAAGTTAAAACCTAAAATCGCTTAAACAATTAAATCAAGATATGCAGTCATCAACTATTTTTGTATTTTTTTCAAAAAAATGTTGCATTATTGTTTATGTTTTGATATATTAACTCTTGCGCGGACACTTAGCTCAGTAGGGAGAGCGTTTCCTTCACACGGAAGAGGTCACAGGTTCGATCCCTGTAGCGTCCACCATTAGCAAACCCATGCCGCTTTAGCTCAACTGGCAGAGCAACTGATTTGTAATCAGTAGGTTGAAGGTTCGATTCCTTTAGGCGGCACCAGTTTTAACAAGATATGAGCCCTGTACAGGGCTCTTTTATTTTGTATCAAAGTCTTTAGAGAAACGCTCTTGAAGTACGTTACTTATATTTTGTTTTCTAGAATCAGTCAGCTCTAAGTAATGCTTTTTAGTTGTATTAATTGAGGTGTGGCCTAAATACTTACTGATATCCTCAATAGGTATACCTAATTCAAAAAGCATTGTTGTATCTGTAGATCTAAGTTGATGAAAGTGAAACTTTTCAATTTTTGCTTTTTCACAAAGTCGATTTATTTCACGACTTAAAACGCTTCTTGAGATTTTAAATATAAAGTCAGTGTCTTTACTTATATAAAGTTTTAAATACTCTTCTAGCATTTCACTTAAAAACTCTGGTAAGTAATACTTGCGAATTGACTCTTTACTTTTTGGAGAAAGTAAGACACTTTTACGAGTTCCCGTTTTATTTGTAAGTGATTGATATATATAAAGTGTTTTAGTTGATGCATCATAGCATTGTTTTTGAAGACCCAAGACCTCACCTAATCTAAGGCCAGTGAAGTAAGTTAATATAAATAGTACTCTCAGCTTTCTTGTTTCACATGCTTTAATGAATTTCTTAAAGTCTTCATAAGTTATATATTTTTCTTTTGACAATAAAGACATATCAGGAGTTGAAGTGTTAAAAGGTGGGAGCATTTTAACAGCTTTGCAATCATAATCGAAAAAGTCATTACAAAATCTAAATATTTGATTGATTAAAATATAGTATCTTTTCTTATAAGTTAGATCTAAATTAAAAATATAGTTACGCCATTGGTACAAATCATTGTAGTTTATCTTATTTACAGCTTTATTTGGTATGTGGCCTCTAATATGCTTTTCTATGGATAAATTCATATTGTAGAAGGTTGTAGGCTTTAGAAAGTCCTTTTTGTAATTAATAAAGGCATCTAGTAACTCATTGAATGTAATAAATTCTTTAGCGTTGCCAAAATTAACTAAGAATTGCTTACTAGCTGCTATTGCTGCTTCTTTAGAATTGAATCCACGTCTTAAAAACTGTTTGCCAAATAAACTAATTTTAAAAAGATACTTTGTGCCTTCTTTTGTATCGTATTTATAAATTGCCATATCTTTTACCTCTTTTTATTGACTATTTGTATTTGATGAGCATATAATACTAGTACAATATCTAGCACCAGCTAGACCAGTCACTAACTTGCTCAAACATGCTTAGTGAAGGAAACGGGTAACTGAAACCGAAAGGACAGCCCCGTTTTTTTATCTAATAACTAATAAGTATAATCACCAGCTAATTTACGTCTTATCTCATCTTTCTCTTTATCAGTTAAAGTACTATTTGAAGCAAAATTAAAATCTTCTTTTTCATAAACATTGTCTAAATGAATTTTTCTCATTAAATTTAAGTTAATTGATCTACAATTATCAAAATTAGATAATTCAACAACATTTTTATTTTTATAAACAGGAACAGCTTTCATATATCCCTGCTCTATTCCAAGACTTACTATTTGTCTAGGTTTATTTATTTTTGCAGAACTTACAAAATTTGAATCTTTTACAACATACACCTCACCAAAAGTAGAATCACCATCTGCAAAGCTTTCTTTATAATGATTATATTTTTTTCCATAAGTAGTCTTCTTTTCATTAACAGAATAAATTTGACTATTACTATTTCTTAAATCACTTTTGTTATACCACATTTTATTTACCTTCTTTCTAAAAATCGTCGCCGTCAACATTGATGCCAAAGCGTCTACATGTACACATATCTTTTAATTGAGACATGTTGCCAGCGTTCATTAATTTTTCAATCTCACCCTCTGCCATGCTGAATGTTTGTACTAAGTCATTAATTATCACCTTCTTACTACGTGGATAAAGGCCAAGTTCGTTTAGTGCAAAACTATTAATTGCTTCTACCATTACATTTGTAACTTTGCCTTCTTCTAATGCCTTATGCGCAAGCTCTAAGAGTAAATTACAAAAATCATGAACACCTAGAGATGATAGCATCATTATTAAAGTATTTTTCCAACTCTTCTCAGCCCACTTTAATCTACTACTGACTAATGTTTCAGGAGTTACAACTCTATTCTTTCCACTCACTTTAAAATAATCGTCAAAAGGGATTTGATTCATAAAGTTTGCCCACTGGATCCAAGTATTAGCCTTATAGTAGTTATTTTCATCATAATTACTACAATCGTCTTTAATTGTTATAACTCTGTTTAAAAGGGCCATTGCTGTTGTACAAAACATATCATTGTCGATTGCTGTTTTAAGGATTGGAAACACATTTATTGCTTTGTAATCATAAAATCGCATTTCGCAACGTATCCAATGATTTACAAGCAAATCTATATTTTTAGATTCACGTTCGGCATGCTTATCGTAAAACTGTAATTGTAAACTCTGACGACTGCCTAACGTGCAAGACCAGCCATTATATTTATCGAAGATATCCATTTTATCTTCTAATCTATAGTCGAAGCCTTCTAAGCCTTCTGATGTTTCTTGTTTATAACTACTTTTACGAAAAGTATCAGTTACATACCATTTTGAAGAAAGTCGCTCTTTTAATCCTTCAAGGTTTATATAACCCTTCATGTCGTCTACTGCCACATCGATACGATGTATAACAGCCTTGTATTTTTCACAAATATTAAATAGTTCCTTCCAGCTGCAACATCTTTCTTCAAAGTGTCTGCAACCACTGCCCTTAAGCTCAAGAATAAAATAATTTTCTACACCTGGCCTAATTGCTGATTCATCAGGATCAGTTAAGATGTCGAAGCCTTCACCATAGCTAAATCTTTTTTTATAATTACGAGCACCGCCACAGCAATCAAAATCTTGATAATTAATTTTTAAACAATTTAACAAATCTCTTACAAGTTCATGATTTGCAACCCAGCCACAATTATTAAAGCTAACTTTGAAGTAGTCAATTAAGCAGTACACACCTGGTTTAAAGTTTTCAAAGTTTCTATCTCTTTGTGATTTGATTCTTTCTAAAATACTATCGTTCATTTTGTGCCTCTTTTCTTTTTTTACGAATTAATAATTTTTAATGATTTTTTAACAAATGTAGGGGGTATATATGTGCTGTATCCCGTGTTACTCGGATTTTTCCGAGAAACGCGAAGCTTGCGCTTTTCGCATTTCTTTTTCTTATTTCTTTTCGCTACGCTCATTTTTAAGGCTTTTGGCGGGCGTTATCTCTTTAGTGGAGAGTTCACCGCTAAAGCTAAACCTTGTAAAGCTAAGAGCCTCATTATCCTTCCCAACTACGTTGTGAACATAACGAGGACACCCATTAGCTTGACAAGTCTTTTTTTGAGCTTTCATGTGTCCAATTGACAATTGGCACACTGGAAAGTTTAGGTAACCTTCGGTTAGCGAGTGCGCCATTGTCGACCCATTTTAATCTCAAAAATCGCTTAAGCTCTTTTCATTTTTTCTTTCTTTTGGCAATGTGGCGCCTAGAAAGTTTAGGGTAGAAACGACCGCTAAAAGTCGTCATTTTCTTCTACATCATCTTTTTTATCTTTCTTGTTTTTTCTTTCAAGTACCCCCTCAAGATATGTTTGTAATTCTTTAAATTTTTTATCATTATCAATTTTGTCGATCAAATCCTCATAGTTGCTGCTATTTATTGCATTTAAGCTCATTACATCGTAAAGCACACTGTACGCAAATGTATCAATGCTACCGTAACAATACTGGAGAGGAAACACTAACGAGAATTTTGTTGCAAATCCTAAGCAGTCCTGAAGAGGTTTGCCATAGTCGTCTTTAGAGCTGTAATGATAGCCCTGATATCGAATAAATGCGGCTGCATTTAAATAGTTAATTTTTGAATGTAAATTAAATTTAAGCTTTTTAATTTTATTTTCTTTTTTTAAAGTTTTATCTTTATTTTTGGAAAATTTTAAGCGGATTTTTAAAGCTACATTTAAGAGCTTTATTAAAAATTGATAATAAGCTATTGTTACTTTATGAGGATTTATAACTTTACGCTTTACTACATGAAGAATAGTATCAGCCAATTCTCTTTCGATTAGATCAGCACGGCCGAAGTTTTGAATAGTAGTTATATAAGTGATGTGCTCTTTTCCCATTTGGCGAATCAAGCGGAGGAACATATCACCACCACCGTCTTCTTTTCTGTTACTTTGCCAATTTACATTAGATTTAGTAAGTGCTTTTTCATCGTCGAATATGATTGAGTAACGAAAGACTGAGAAGACTTTTTCTTCAAAGCTTATTTTTAAGTCATACATCTTATTTAGAAACGGCATTGAGTAGTTGTCAGTAATACGCGAGTAGAATTTTCGGAAAGGAAAATAAACATAGTTATTACGCAATATAGCAAGATCTGCATCGATGTAATCACGCAGTAAAGAGTTCTTAGAAGAGACTGTCAAATAATCGTTATAATTGCCTTTAAAGAGCTTTTGGAAGTCTTCAATAGGCTTAATATTAGCTAATTTAAAGAGTTCTTCATCAATTAATTTTGGATCGTACAAAATGGAAATAATCATATCAGCATTTGTTATATGTATTGTGTTAAATGCAAGATTTATAAAGCTGTCTACGTAGCTAAAATCAACGTAATAAAGTATATTAACAATCTCATTGATTTTATCGAGTGCATCGAGTTGATATTGATAAGAACGCATATTAGTGATGCCAGCGCTTAAAGTTGTTTTTCCTGCGCCTATATTGCCGTCAACAAATACAACATAACCAAGATTATAAGTAATGTAATCTTCTGTATCTTCGCACAGTCTTGCTAATACTTTACGCTGGATTTGAATTGCTATTTTATAAAAGATATAAATAACAATTATCACAGCTAAGATTATTGAAATAGTAATAATTATTTTCATAATCATTTAAGCTCTTTTGGCATACTTTCATATATGCTCTTTTTCTTTTTTGGAAGTACTAAATAAAGAAGAAAACGGATAGGAATATAAATAAAGTAGACGAGTATTATAATTGGATAAATAAGCAATTTTAATATTGGTGGAAAAAATTCAAAAGTGCTAAAAGTAAAATGAGGTATGAGTAAAACGTCTTTAAAGTAACTTAACAACATATTTTTTTCTTAAATATTCTATTTTTTTATAACTTTTTAACATTTTTTCACACCTCACTATTGATAATTTAACTTTTATTGCATATACTATTAGTAAGAAAAAGCGAAAGCTTTTAGGCCTGGCGTAGTAAACCAGGACTTTTTTATTTATAAAACAATTTAATTTAGATTTATATTTGATATACTAATTAAAGAAATTAATTGTGATTTCAAAATTAAACGGAGTATATATGAACTTATTTGATAGATTCAAAAAATTTAAAGCTGAGAACTGGATTATTTGTGTAATTATGTTAATTATGACAATATGTATCTCTAGCTATACAATCGCATGTATTTCCACTATTGCAAGTGGAAAAACGTTGTTCGGTGGTAAAGATAGCACCAACTTTTTCTTAAAAAATGCTGATATCTTAATGACAGTTTTATTTAGCATTCTTTCATTAATTATGTTTGCAACATTTGTCTACACAACATTTTTCAAAAAAATCGATGAAAAGGAAGTAACTAGAAAAATAATCGATCATGGCAAAGTCGTCGAAGTATCTGATGAAAATAAAAAGCAATCTAAAAATAGTGTTCCACAATCAACAAAAATAGATAAAAATAAGCTTAAAGATTTAGAAGACGATTTAGAAAACTCAGAATCTGACGAAGAATAATTTCAATTATTAAAGAATATTTTCCAAGTTTGTATGTCAAAATATTTAACGTTTGCCGGACTAGGTGAACTTAAATAGAATACATTCAAATTAGGAAAATATTTTTTTGTTAATTCATATGATTTTTTACCTGTACATCCAATTCTAAAGTTAGAGATGTTTTTTATACTATATAAGTCATTGACAACAATTTCTTTTATATTCGAGTCTAAAGATCCATCTCTTTTGCAAGATTTAACTATGTCCCATAAAGCAATATTATGCCTAATCAAAACATTTTTCTTATCACTAATTGTTTGTGGATAATCTTCGTTAAAAAAATTAGCGATTAGTTTGTAAAATTTATTTTGTGGATGCAAATAATAAAAATCACCTTCTAAAGACTTAACTGAAGGAAAAGATCCCAATATCAAATATTTGGTGTTTTCAGTTACGTTAAAAGGTGCAAAGCCTATTAAATTACTTTTTGGCAACATATAAAGCAATAGCAACAGCTGTATGCAAATTTAGAGAATCAACTTCATCACTTTGCTCAATTTTAACAGCTTCATCGTTTAAAAATGTTATTGGAAGGCCTGTTGCTTCGTTGCCAAAAACAAGAGCAAAAGGAGAATTAAATGTATTAATTTCTTTTAATCCTCTTTTAGCTTGAAGCATAAAAGGAACATATGGTCTTTCGTATTTAGATAAATATTCTTCAAATGAAGAGAATTTTTCAATTCTAATTCCAAACATAGCACCCATAGATGCTCTAACAGTTTTAGGATTATACATATCCGCTGCTGGTGTAATAATCGCTAAATCATTATAGTCAAAAGCTAACATAGAGCGCATAATATTTCCTAAGTTGCCCATATCGCTTGGATTAACTAAAACAACGTGTGTTTTAGTTTTGTCGAGAGTTTGTTCTTCTTTATTAAAGACACCAGCTACAAAATCATTTCCCTTATCTGACAATTTTTCAAGCGCATTGTCTGAAATAATTATTTTCGATTTATCTACAAGTTTTTCAATAAGCCTAAATCCATCGCTTTCTAATGCTTGATTAGAAGCATATACGAATCTAAGCAAGTCTTTGCGACGTTTTATAAGCTCTAATGTCGGATAAAATCCTAGTGTGTAAGAATAATCACAAGTCTTTTTATATTGTTTAATCATGCCATTATTATACGCTAAAAATTTAAATGTATAAAGTACGATATTATGAACAAACTTTAATTGAGGTTAAAAATATGAAAGATAAATATGAAAATAAAAATAAGTTAAGCCCAGAAGTAAAATCAAGTATTATAGTAATTGCGTGCTCTTTGCTTTTTTTAGGATCAGTAACAACAATAGGAATTTTGTTAAATAGAAAACCTAAAGATGATGTCATTGTAACTCCTGTCTCAAGTACGACGAGCATATCAAGTTCCATAACTCAACCATCAAGTACTGACGAGCCTGTAGTTTCAATACTTGATTCAACATTAAAAAAGCCTTTTACTGAAGAGAAAGTAGAGATCAAAAGATACTTTTTTGATCCGTCTAAAGAAGATAATATATTACAAAACGCTATGTATATCGAAGATGGTGTCTACCATTCAAGTAAAGGGGTAGATTACTATACGAAATCTGATATCAAATTCAATGTCTATGCAGTAGCTGATGGGGTGGTTAAATCAATAACTCCAAATGATAAGACGTTTGGAAACATCGTTGAAATTCAACATGTTGGAACTGATTTAACAACTCTATATGCCTCTTTAGGTGAAATTGACGTGAAAGTTGGACAAGAAGTAAAGTCTGGTGAAAAAATAGGAACATCAGGAAGTTCAAGTATAAATGGAGACTGTTCTAATAGCTTGCATTTCGAAGTAATTAAAAACGATATATGCTTAAATCCAATTGATTTATATGGAAAGCAATTAAAAGAAATTTAATTATTATAATTTTCAATATTATTTACTAAAGTTTTATATGTATTTTTAAAAGTAAATACTGTTCCTAAAATAGCGGCTAATGGGAAAAATAGTAATGTGGCTATAGCAATTATGAAATATAGCCACTTTTTATTTTGCACATTGCAATATATTGAAGATATAAGTAAAACTTGATAACACATTATAAATGCTAAAATAATAAATAATGTAAGAACTATTGAATAAAAAACTAAACTTAGTGAATTTGAATAATCTACAAAGTTGGAATATATTAAAACAGCAACAAACGCTATCAGATATAATATTGCCCAGACCTTTGTTATATTCATTTTAAATAAAATAATTTCTCTATTTTTCAATTTAAGTCTAGCTAAAATTTCTTCACATAACAAAATGACAAGGAAGCAATTAAGTATAGCAGTTAGTAAAAATGTTGAAGGTATTAAACCAATAACAACACACTTTAATGTATTCATTAAAGTATTAGATTCAGAAATGTTGAACAATTTAGATATTTCATCAACCAAATTAAGATAATCTGTAAATATATTTATGTCATAAATATAAGCAGTAACAAAAGTACCTAAAATATCAAATATTAATGAAATAATTACCAAAAGGGTTAATCTTAAATATTTGTTAATATTCTTTTTTAACATATATCCATAAACGATGCCTGAAATTATAGGTGGTAATGAATAAAATAAAACATCCCATGGAGAAATAATTGCAAACGAAATAGCGGCCAAAGAAATCCCAGGTATGGATGCATATTCAATACCATTTTTATATGTATATATCGCTAGTAAAGTAGCAATCAAAAAGAAAGAACTACTACCTAGTTCTAACAAACGTAAAGCGAATAACATAACAACACCGATTGCAACAAAAATTGCTGCTTCAGTTATTTTTCTAGTCAAATCTGAAGTTCTCATTTTTATATCCACATTTATTATATAGAAATAACTAAAAATACTTCCATATAAATTTTAAAGTTTTCTATTTTTGAGCAAATAAAAACTCCCACATTTGAATGTGAGAGTTAATATATTACCAATTAATTAGTCAGCAATATATGGTAGTAAAGCCATATATCTTGCTCTCTTGATAGCAACTGCTAACATACGTTGATATTTAGCAGATGTACCTGTAGATCTTCTGGATGTGATTTTACCAGATGGAGAGATAAATCTCTTTAAGAGTTCAACATCTTTATAATCGATTGTCTTAATCTTATTCTTTGTAAAATAACAGACCTTTTTTCTTGGCTTTGGTCTTTTAAACATATTGATTACTTTCCTTTCTAGAAAGGAAGATCATCATCAGAAGCATCGATACCTTCAACTGGTTCGTCTTCAGGCATTTGACGGTTATAATCGTTATTACTGGTTGTTGAAGAATTAACCGAAGAATCATTTTTCTTTTCTAAGAATTGAACAGAATCAGCGATAACTTCAACTACCGAAACCTTACGTCCATCATTAGCTGTATAGCTTCTTTGATTAAGGTGTCCATCGACACCAACAAGGCTTCCCTTCTTCATAAATTTAGCGATACTTTCAGCTGTGCTATTCCAAGCTGTGCATGGAATGTAACTTGTTGATTTTTCACCATTATTTGTAGTGCGATTATCTAGTGCGACTGTGAAGGCGACGACTGATCTATCACTAGCAGTTTTTCTTAATTCTGGATCTCTAACTAAGCGACCCACAATAACGACACGATTTAACATTTTATCATTCTCCTTTTCTTACTTATTCAGAAACTGTGATTAAGTAACGAAGAACATTGACGTCGATACGAGTTAAACGATTGAATTCATCGATAGCTTTTGTATCCGAAGTACTGAGCTTCATGACGACATAGTAACCCTTACGCTCTTTTTTGATTTCGTAAGCAAGATCACGGAGACCCCACTCATTTACATCTTCGATTTTAGCGCCATTGGATTCAAGAATCTTTTGAAGATTGGCGTTAGCAGCTTTGATTTGATCTGCATCGAGTTCTGGCTTAAGGATGTACATGATTTCGTATTTTTTCATGTGAACACCTCCTTTTGGACTAATGGCCATCAGTCTAGTGATGGCAAGAAGTAATGGTTTTCTTCACTAAACCATTCGTTATGTTACTACAAAATAGAGTCAAAGTCAAAGTAATTCGTACTTTTTGTTTCCTATTTTATATATGTAACAATAAATGTCTTTTTCCTTTAAAATTTACTAATTGTTAAATTAATTCTACGTCTAACTTCTTCAATACCAAGAATTGACAATACTTGATAAAGATTTGGAGAATTCTTGCTTGTTGTCATAGCAATACGGACCATTTCAGCGACATCGCCTACGTGTCCTAAATAGTTTTCTTTTTCTTTCTTATAAATCTTAAATGATTCTGCAAAGCCATGTTTTATGCCTAAAGTTTTTAAGTTTGCAAACCAAGTACTTTCGTCAGTAGTTAAGTCTAAAGTATCAGCAAAGTCTGACAATGTTTCTTTAATAACATTTTTATCAATAAATGCATTAAATGGTAATTCAGTTGAATTCAACATTTCATTATAAATATCAGCATCAAAGAACTTAACTTTTCCATATATATCGGAATACTTTTCATAGTCTTTGCGTGGATGATCTTGATTTCTTTCAATATTCATAATCTTATAGAATCTATTTTCATCTTTTTGAATAAATGACAACAATTCAGGACTATATTTTTTAGCATATTCAGTTGCTTCTGAAACTACCTTAGCGGCATCATAATATGCAATGACATCCTTAGATATATTTAAAAGCTTTGGTAAATCAAATAAAGCGCCATCAAGACTCATTTTTTGGAATGTAAAGTTGAAGTTAGAAACATCAGCTGTAGGATTTGCTAATAACCACTCTTCAAAGTTAGAGTTAGCAATTGTTAATAAGTACTTAATAATACCTTCTTTTGGATATCCTTCTTGTAAGAAGAAAGATACTGCTGCTTCGTTATCTTTTCTCTTAGATAATTTACGTCTATTACCATTATCTAATTTCATGATAACTGGTAAGTGTGCATATTGAGGAGCTTCCCATCCCATAGAAGCAAATAATTCTAGATGGATTGGTAAGCTTGAAAGCCATTCTTCACCTCTAGTAACACAGTTTGTTCTCATAAAGTGATCATCAACTAAGTGTGCAAAGTGGTATGTTGGTAATCCGTCACTCTTTAAAATAACAATATCTTGATCATTTTCAGATAGATTTAAATTTCCTCTGATTAAATCGTGAACTTTAATATAGTTTGTGTGATTTCCCATCGATTTAAATCTTATAACATAAGGTTTTCCTGCCTTAATCATTTCAATTGCCTCATCGATGCTATAGTTTCTACATTTTGCATATGGGCCATAGTATCCAGGAGTAATTTTATTAGCTTCTTGAGTTTGTCTTAATAAGTTTAAATCTTCTGGTGTGCAAAAACATGGGTAAGCTCTTCCACGCTTCATCAATTCTTTAATGACAATTTTATAAATGTCAGCTCTTTTCGATTGGACATAAGGACCATAACTTCCTTTTTCTTCGTTTCCAAAATAGCCTTCATCTTGAATTACTCCAAAATAAGCTAATTGATCAACTAATTCACTTCCAGAACCAGCAATTTCTCTCTTTTGATCTGTATCTTCGAGTCTAAAGAAATACACGCCTTTTGATTGTTTTGCAACGGTATAAGCGACTAATGCTGTAAATAAAGATCCAGTGTGTAAAAAGCCTGTTGGAGAAGGGGCAAATCTTGTTATCATAGCACCTTCAGGTAAATTTCTTGGTGGATATCTTTTTTCTAAATCTTCGACTGTTTCCTTTACATCTGGGAAAATTAATTCAGCTAAATCTTCATAAGTACTCATTTTATTTATCTCCTTTTACTTAATTGGTTTGATATAGAATTTTCCATAAACTTGATATGTGTTAATAACTGTAACAAAACAAGCAGGATCAATTTCTCTCATAATTTTTATAGCTTTATGAATTTCGTTATATGAAACTACTAAATATAAAATATATTTGTGTTGGTCGCTATAAGCACCCTTAGCATCAACTATTGTACATCCATGTGGTAATGTGTGAATAAGTATCTGTGCCATATTTTCATCTGTAGTAATAATTTGCAATTGTGTCTTCTTATTTTTTTGATTGAGAACGTCTATAACTTTAGAACTTGTAAAGAAATAAATCAAAGTATATAGAGCCATATTAATCGTATTGTCAAATGAATCTAAGCCAACAGATAACAACACATAACTAATAACAATCATAGCGTTAAGACTAAGAGCATATTTACCAACAGATGTAGATTTTCTTTCAGCCATATAAAGTGAAATAACATCACCGCCACCAGCTGAACTTCCTATCATAAATGCTAATGAACTTGAAATACCTGTCAATAGGCCAGCAAATAAAGCTCTAGCAATTGTATCATCATATATTTTGAAAACTGTTACCATTTCGTTTGGAAGAATTTTAATAAAAATTGAAACGCATAAAACATTGACAAATGTTGTAACAGTAAATCTTTTACCTATTTTAAACCAAGCTAAGAAGAACAAAGGTACATTGACTAAAAAGAAAATTATTGAATCTAATGTATTAAACATCTCAGGAGTTAAGCCACCAGCTATTCTTTCAATTATTCTTACAATAACCTGAGTAAAACCGGAAGCACCGCCTGAAACTAAGTGTTCAGCTACAGCTGGAGCAACGAATGCTCTAAAGCCATAAGCAAAAGCAAAAGCGGAAATAAGTGTAACAACAAAAGCCCATAAATAATCGACTATGAACTTTTGATGAGGGTGATCCAATAAATAATTTTTTGAATCTTTCTTAATTTTTTCAATTTTTCCCATAAATTCTCCATATTAAAGTTATAAGCTATGCTTATATCCTAGATATTTTAGCATGTTTTAACAAATAAAAAAGCCCCCAAATACACGGGAGCAAATTTTCTAAACTAAGTTACTTAGCGGAAGATTTAACGTCAATGACTTTCTTACCGTTATAGTAGCCACATTCTGGGCAAACGCGGTGTGATTGAATCATCGCTCCGCAGTTGCTGCAGCTAACTAATCCTTTTGCACTGAGTTTAAAATGTGTTCTTCTAAGTCTTTTACGTGTTTTAGAAGTACGTCTGGCTGGAACTGCCATATCCCACACCTCGCTTTCTGCATAAATTCTGCATAACAATGCTATTATACGGATGACAAGTACATATGTCAACCATTTTTTGTTGCTATGGCGCATTCGTAATTTTACTATAACAAAATAAAAAAGTCTAGCATTATTTTTTTCATTATAAGATATTTTGCTTATACAGATGTTAGCTAATAAAAGAAATATCACTCTACACTTTATTTTTAAGTAATTCGATATAATTTAGCAATAAATCTTTATAAATTATTGATATCTTTACCATAAATGCTATAAACATTTTTGATTTATAGAATAAGTTGTATAATATAATTAATGCTACTTATAATTTACGTAGACAAAATATTTATTTAAATACTTATAGATAGTAGAAAAACGATTAATATAGTATAATTAATAGTAGCCTTTTTATAAAAAAGGCTCGGAGGTACTTATGAATACACTACTTCACAAGCAAAGAATAAAATCGATTATTTTATTTATATTTGAAATATTAATAGTCTCTGGCCTTTTTGTTGCATCAGCATTATTTGAATTAGATTATTACTTTTTAATTGCAATCGGTTTATGCTTAGCAATAATATGTTTTAACACAATATTTTACTGGTTCTCATCAAGAACTATTGAAAACTTAAAATTAAGAACTGAGCTTAAATCAGCCGACGTTATTGGTACAGATATTCAAGAAGCATATAACTTTGGTAAAATTGGTTTAGCAGTAACAGATGGAAATAAAAATGTCATTTGGATTAACGAATTTTTAACAGATATGGATTTTGATGTAGTCGATTGCAAAATAGATGAAATTAGTCCAGATTTGCTTAAACTTTCAAGTAGTGACTACGAAGAAGAAACAGTAAAAATCATCTATAAAAAGCACAATTATGAAGTTAAATTTATCAAATCCGCTAACCTTTATATTTTTAAAGATATCACCGACTATGAATCTATTTTTAACTATTCAAAAAATCAAGCTCCTGTTGTTGGATATATATTGTTTGATAACTTCCAAGATGTTTCATCAGCCAAAAAAGAAACAAGTTTTAACGATTTAACATCAGCTTCTAGAAAATTAGTTACTGAATATTTAAAAAAGTATAAAGCTTTAACAAAAAGATTAAGAGCTGATATGTACATGTTTATATGTTCTATGGAAAACTACGAAGAAATGCAAAAAGACAATTTTTCCATAGTTGATAAGGTACGTGATCTTGAAGAAGATGGATTCACACTCTCTGTTGGTATAGCATATGGATTCCCAGACTATACAAAATTAGGTGAATTAGCTAGCAACGCAATTGATGTTGCTCTTTCTAGAGGCGGTGACCAATCTGTAATCGCGCCATTTAGTGAAAATATGATTTTCATCGGAGGTAAAACAGAGTCGAAAGCTTCACGTAACAAAGTTAAGATTAGAACTTTATCTCAATCTTTAATCACTTTAATGCAACATTCATCTAACGTTTTAGTAATGGGACACATTTATGCAGATATGGATGCAATGGGTGCTGCTTTAGGCGTAAAGGCATTAGCTGATTTTGCAAAAGTAGAGTGTAAGATCATATATGATGACCAACTTGTCGAAAATAAAACCCGCCGTGCATTAAAGACTCTTTATTCAACAGACGAATTTAAGAGTATGACTATAGGATTTAAAGCCGCTAACGAATATATAAATGAAAATACTTTAGTCGTTGCTGTTGACTTTAATAACCCTTCTCAAGCAATGAATAAAAATATCATTACCGAAAAAACTAAGCTAGCCGTTATTGATCACCATAGAAGAGCCGATAACTTCTTCCCTTCTGTTCTTATTAATGGTATCGATTCAAGCGCTTCAAGCGCATCAGAGTTAATTGCTGAATACATCGCATTTAACCCATCAACAATCGCTTTAAATGATAAAGCAGCAACTATGATGTTAGCTGGTATTTTGTTAGACACAAACTATTATAGAAATAAAACAAACATTGGAACTTATGAAGCTTCAACAATTTTAAAACAACACGGTGCTAATAACGAAGCTGCCGATGACTTCTTAAAACAAGATTATGAAGAATACGTTCTAATTAATAGAATTATGTCTAATGCAAGCACGCCGTTTTATGGAGTATTAGTTTGCACTGCTGATGATGAAGATATTATCGATAGAACTATTTTAGCTATCGCTGCACGAGAAGCAGTTTCAATCAGAGGCGTCAACGCTTCATTTGTAATCGGAAGATCTTCCGAAAAATCAATTAGAATATCCGCCAGATCTGACGGAACAGTAAACTGTCAATTCTTGATGGAAAAGTTAAATGGCGGTGGTCACTTTAATGCTGCTGCTAGTGAATTCCAAAACGAAACGATTACATCAGTTTATGAAAAATTAATTCACATATTAGACGAATACTTGCAAGATGCTAGAAAGACAACAAATAGCAAGTAAATTTATCAATTTGTCTTTATAAACAAACAATTATTTTAAACTATAAAAGCGAGTTCAATTAAATATTATTATTAACTTAATCTTTAAGGAGTAATAATATGAAAAAGAATCAACTTGACAGCGAAAAAATAATTATTGGTGATATTTTAAATGACTTAGAAGCAAAAAAATCTACTAATGATTTTTTGTCTTATGTTTTTAACATTCTTAATCCTTATGACTTTGTTTCAATTAAAAATAGAAAGATATTTGTCTATATTAAAAATCAATTAGCAAATAAAGCTTCATTAAGTTTAGAAAAAATAACTGCTGATTTAAATTCAAAAAATGAATTTTCTGATATCGATTTAAATATTTATTTAAAAGAGTGCATTGATTTATATAACAATAAAGACGCTAATTTTATAGACTATATTGAGTTTATAAAAAAACAAAGTGCATTAAATAAAATATTACCTGCTATAAAAGAACTTGCAAAAGAATACAAAGATAAAAAATTATTTAGCTCATATACTTTTTTAAATTCTATAGCCATAGATATACAAAGAAAAATGAGCTTTGATACTTCTATTGAATTTAAATCATCAAACGAAGCTATTACTTCTCTCATAGAAAAACTAAGTGACAATAATTGTGTTGCTAAAAATTTGTCAAAAAAGTTAGATAACTCTAGAATAATTAAAACTGGATTAAGCGAATTAGATAGCGAAATAGGCGGTTTACAAAAAGGTTGTTTATCATTAATATCTGGACGCCCAGATATTGGAAAAACAATTCTTTCTTTAGTAATAGCTTTAAATGTTGCTAAATCAGGAACACCTGTTGGTATATTTTCATTGGAAGCAAGTAGTGAGAATTCAATGATCCGACTTTTATCTAATGTATCTGGTATTTCAACTGACGAAATTACCAACATGCCTTTTTTAAAATTAAGTTACTTATCTTCATTTTCAAACACCAACAAAATTAAATGTGATGATTCAAAAATTGAATTAATAACGAAAGCTTCAGAAATAATATCGAATTGTCCAATATATATTTATGATAATTATTTTTGCTCTATTGAACGCATAGAGGAAAAAACAAGAAAATTAAAATTAGCATTTCCAAATTTAGGAGTGATAATAATCGATTATTTAAGTCTATTAGGACTTAATAGTCAGTATAAAGATTTCCCTAGAGAGGCAAATAGAAACGACATACTTTTAAGGCTGAAGCATTTAGCGATTGAATTAGATATATCAATTATAGTTATAAGCCAATTAAGTCGTGCTGTTAGTTATAGAGCTAATGGAAAACCTTATCTCTTAGATTTAAAAGAATTAGGTATAAATGAAAGCTATATCGATCAAGCATATTTTCTCCGTAGAATAGATAACTATAAACATAAAGCAACTAATACATTATTTAGCGTTTTTTATAGACCAACGCCATTTGATATGGGCAATGAATATGAAGGCTCAAAATATATCGATTCTATTTTAGAACTAGATTTAGTCAAAAATAAAATTGGCAAAACAGCAACTTTTAATTTCAATTTTAACAAAGAAACAAATCAAATCAACATTATTTCTAATAAAAATAACTTTAACTAATAAATTATATATATTTAGCTAACAATTATTGCTCAAATACAATTATAATATTAGATGATAAAAATAACGTTTTAGTTTAATATAAGCTAAAGCGATTAAGATATTTGCACTAAAAACAACAGGAGGTAAATAAATGAAAGTAATTATGATCAAAGACCTTAAAAAGGTTGGTAAAAGAGGAGAGATTGTAGAAATAAGTGATGGCTATGCCAGCAACTTTGTCATTCCTCAAGGTTATGGAAGAAAATTAACTGAAAATTCTCTTGGTGATTATAAAAAAGAAAAAGCTGAAGAAGCAGCCTTAATTGCACAAAAGAAAGCTGCAGCACAAGAAGTTGCTAAAAAGCTTGAAGGCATCACTCTTGAATTTCAAGCTACCAGCGGTAAAAACGGCCTTATGATTGGCCAAATATCGCCAAAACAAATTGAAGAAGAATTAAAGTCTAAATACGATATTGTAATTGATAAAAGAAAGTTTATCGATCGCTATCCATGCAACGCCTATGGAACAACATCTTTAAAAATCGAACTATTTAAAGGCGTTGTCGGCGTAGTAAAAGTACATGTTTCTGAAAAGGCAAAGTAATATATTATGGAACAATCCCAACAAATAGCTGAAATGGCTGTTATTGGCGGCATGATGATTGATTCTAGCGCTTTGTATAAAGTTACCGGTCAACTTAATTCAAACGATTTTGAAGATGAAAGAAACCAAATTATATTCGATGCTATTAGCATTCTCCTTCAAAAAGGCTTAGAAGTAAATTTAGTTTCTGTCGCTGAACAGTTACAATTATTAAAAAAACTTAAATACATAGGTGGACAACAATATTTAGTCGATTGTACATATCAAATTCCATTAACTAGTGATGTCCAAGAATATATAAATATAGTTAAAGACAAAAGTTTAGCAAGACGCTTTTTTGGCTTGCTAAAAAATCTAGAGAACGAATACGAAACTAAAGAAATAGAAGATTTATCTGAATTTATCGGTGCAGCTGAAAAATCTATTTTGGAAATTACAAAGCAAAGACGCGTATCAGAATTTTTAGCTTCAAAAGATATTATTAATGTCTTAGTTGAAAGATTAGATAACGAACGTGCTGAGCGTGAAAGAAACATTGGTAAACGACCATCTTATCTTACTGGTACACCTACTGGATATGAAGATATGGATAGAAAAATTGGCGGTTTCCAAAAAGGTAGTTTAATCATTCTTGCTGCTCGTCCATCTGTCGGTAAAACTGCATTAGCTTTAAACTTTGCAGCTAAAGCTGCACATTGTGGTGTTCCTGTTGGAATTTTCTCTTTAGAAATGAGTTCTGAACAAATCATGTTAAGACTTGCTTCAGAAAAAGCTCATTTATCTACAGGTGATATTCTTCAGTTACCTTTAAAACATGGCACTACATATTTTGACACAAACTTCCCTACTGAACGTGAAGAACAAACTAAGATTGCTTCACTCAATAGCGCTTTAGATATCTTAGCCAACGATCCTATTTTCATCGATGATTATGGTGGCAACAAATTGATGGATATCCAAGCCAAAGCAAGAAAATTAAAAAATTCTCATCCAGATTTGGGATTGATTGTTATTGACTATATCGGTTTAATCAATTCCTCTGGTAAAAATTATAAAGGCGATAGACAACAAGAAATTGCTGAATATTCTAGAAGTTTAAAACAATTAGCTAAAGAATTAGAAGTTCCTATCTTATGTCTTTGCCAATTATCACGTAACGTCGAACAAAGAACTAACCATAGACCAGCACTTTCTGACTTAAGAGATTCTGGTGCTATCGAACAAGATGCCGACCAAGTATTCTTCATTTATCGTGAAGACTATTATAACAATAACAAAGATGATAAAGCTCAAGGTAATAATCAATCAGATATTCCACCTGAGCCACCTATTGAAGGTGAAGAGCCTAATGGCCAATCCGCACCTAGCTCTGGTAACTCAATGGTTGAACTCATATTAGCAAAAAATAGAAGTGGAGAACTTGCTACTTTTAAATTCATGTTTATGAAACAATTTTGCCGTTTTGAATCCATTTATGATGGGGATGATTACCAATGATGAAGTACGCAGTTTTAGCTAGTGGTTCTAAAGGTAATTCAACTATTGTTTCAAGCGGTAAAACCAATATTTTAATAGATTGTGGCATTAGTAAAAAAAGATTAAATGAAAGATTAGCTATTTGTGGATTGGGAATTACAGATATAAATATTGTACTAGTTACTCATTCGCATTCTGATCACACTGCTGGATTAAAAAACTTTGATGAATCTATGCAGTTTTCTCAACTTTTTGTCTTGGGAAAGAATATTCCTGAAAGTCAAATATTATGTCCTTTCACTAAGTATAAATTTGGTGACTTTTTTGTCACACCTATTCCTTTATCCCACGACGCAATAAATACAACAGGATATATTATAGAAGATAAAAACGAAAAACTCGTATATATTACCGATACTGGTTACGTTTCTGAAAAAGCGTTAGATCTATCCAAAAATGCTGATTATTATATTTTTGAATCAAATCACGATCCAAAAATGCTCTGTGAGTCTGGAAGACCACAAGAGTTAATAAAGCGAATTCTAAGCGACCACGGTCACTTAAGCAATCTAGAAGCAAGTTATTACTTATCAGGATTAGTAGGTGATAAGACAAAAGAAATTGTTCTTGCTCACTTATCCGAAGAATGCAACACGCCACAAATCGCATTAGAAACTTACAATAAAGTTATGATGACTCAACTATGCGAAATACCTAATATTCTAGTGCGCTGTGCCGATGAAACAAACGTCTATAAAGGCGGAAACTGGAATAAAGAGTTAGTATGAAATTAACATTTATCTTAGTTGGCAAAATCAAAGAACATTTTTATGAAGAAGGCATAAAAATGTACATTAAAAGAATATCAAAATATTCTCAAGTAGAGTTTATAAATTTAGACGAATCACGTTTATCAACTTCAACATCAAAAATCGAAATTGATAGAGGTTTAGATGAAGAAGCAGAAAAAATTCTTTCAAAAATCGAGTCAAATTCTAGCTTAATATTATTTGATACCAAAGGCAAAGAATACGATTCAGTTCAATTTTCTAATATATTATTTGAATCACAAATAACTAAAAGCCACATGTATTTTGTTATCGGCAGCTCTAATGGGCTATCTGATAAAGTACGTGAAAAAGCAGCTTTAAGAGTTAAAATGTCAAGCTTTACTTTTACCCATCCAGAAGCAATGTTAATAGCCACAGAAGCTGTCTATAGAGCTTTCAAAATTCACTCTGGTGAATCGTATCATAAATAAATATATATGCTATAATTATTAAAGAACATAGGAGGAAATATGTCACTTAACGAAAATACAATAAAATATGTCCCTACAAGTGCAAAAACTGGTGCACTAATTTATCTTTGTATTGCCGAACAAATAACTGATATTGAAAGATTAGGTGCTGATGGAATTATAGATTCTTTATATAATCCTAATAAATCTTTTGTCGGTGTTATTACAATGGCCCCTTCAAATATAAAAAATGGTGGATTATATAGTCTTTATAATCCTGAAGATATGATTTCAATTAGATTAACAGAGCAACAAAAAGCTGCTAATATTGGATCATATAATTCAACATATATCTTAAACCACAAAAATAGTGACGAAGATGAAGAAATAATTGATGACTATGTTAATTTAATAAAAGCTTATAAACCTGAAACCATATACACTTATTCTCCTTTTGAAGAAAACGAAAGCAAAGTTAGAATATTAAAGTTAGTAATTACAGCCATTTCAAGAATAGTCGATGATTATCATCCAAATCTAGTTTTAGGCGTTAGCCTAGATAACAATATTACCTTTGTTTCTAATGATAAGTTAGTTAAACTTGGAATCAACAAAAAAATAGATTTTGTTAACAGCATGCTTAGTGTTTATGATTCAGCTAAAGAAAACAATGAGGATCTTACTCCTTCAGCTCTAGCTATAAACTTATCAGATATTGAATCAGTTGAAGACTTAACTAATTTGGTTACAAATTTAATTGACGATTACAAAATAAAAATTTTAAAAAATATTAATACTGAAGATTAATAATTTAGGTGGTAAGTTTGTTTACCACCTTTTATATTGCACATTTATATTAATTGACATTTTATTTTTAATAATGTATACATTATTTCTTGGTTAGCTAAAGCTAACATTGAAAAGAGAGTTTATGATAGATAAAAAATTATTATCTTTGCTAGGCAAAAATAAAAAATATATATTTTATACCATCTTACTTATGGTTATTGGTTTGCTTTCAAATGTTACTATTACTGCTTCAATTTGTTATGCCATTAAATTGACAGCGAATTATAAAAATTACGATGATTTAATAGTAAGATATGTTATAACCGCTATAGTAGCTATAGTTGGAATATTAATAAAATATGTCACTTCTCGTATCGTTGGAAATTTAAAAGATATATTAGGAAGAAAAGCCAAAAAAGAACTTAGAGAAAAAGTCTATGACAAGACATTAAAGCTAGGTGTTCAAACAACTCAACACATAAGTATGGCTGGTCTAACACAAATATCAATGGAAGGTATAGAGCAATTAGATTTATATTATTCAACTTACATACCTCAGTTTTTTTATGCCATGCTTGCTCCAATAATATTATTTGGAATTTCCGTTTGGATTGATTGGAGAGTTGCCTTAGTTTTATTAGCATGTGTTCCATTAATTCCTTTATCTATCATAGCTGTTTCTAAATACGCCAAAAAAATATTTGGAAAGTATTGGGGTAAATATATTTCAATGGGTGATTCATTTTTAGATAGTGTACAAGGTTTAAAAGAATTAAAAATATTTAAAGCCGATCAAGATCAAAATATCAAAATGAATCAATCAAGTGAAGAATTTAGAAAAATCACTATGAAAGTATTTGTAATGCAACTTGCTAGTACAACAATAATGGACTTAATTGCTTACGGTGGAGCTGGAGTAGGTATTGCATTAGCAATTGTCAGTACACTTAACTGGGGTATTTCACCTTTCTTAGCTTTATTTTTAATACTAATTGCTGTAGATTTCTTTTTACCACTAAGAGCTTTTGGATCTGCTTTTCACGTCGCTATGAATGGCGTTTCAGCTGGAAATAAAATCATTAATTTTCTCTCTATTCCCGATCCAGTATGGGGTGAAGAGAATAAAATAGATTTATCTAACGGCATAAAAATTGAAAACGTTACTTTTTCTTATGATAAAAAGCGTGAAATATTAAAGAACATTAATATCACTATTCCAAAGACTGGCATGACTGCTATTATAGGAAAATCTGGCTGTGGAAAATCGACAATAGTTAATTTATTGCTTGGTTCAATACAACCGAATAGTGGACTAATAACCATAAATAATAAACAACTTAACGAATACTCTAGAGAATGCTATTATTCGCACATTGCTTCTATTAGCTATAACACTTATATGTTTAATGAATCAATTAGAGCTAATTTCTTACTATCAAATAATTCAATAACTGATGAAGAAATTTATGAAGCTCTTGAAAAAGTAAATTTAAAAGATTTCGTTTTAACAAATGGCGGGTTAGATAAAGTCATTTCTGAAGACGCATCAAATATTTCAGGCGGTCAAAAACAACGGTTAGCATTAGCCATAAGTTTAGTTGCAAATAAAGATGTATATATTTTTGATGAAGCAACAAGCAATATCGATATTGAAAGCGAAGCAATAATCATGGCAAATATCAAAGAATTATCAAAAACAAAGTCCGTAGTTATTATATCTCATCGTTTAGCTAATATCGTTTTATCAGATATGATTTACTTTATGGATTATGGTGAAATAAAAGAACAAGGTACTCATTCAGAACTTCTTAAAAATAACGGTGAATACGCTTTGTTATATAAAAAGCAAAAAGAACTAGAAGAAGGATATTTGGAAGACTTAAGATAATGAAAAAGAATAATACTATCCGCCGTAGCGGACTAAAAATTATGGCAAGTTTAATCGTTTTATTAGGTTCATTATCTTATATTATGCTTTTTGCTGTAATTAATGGAACAATTGGCTTTATTTGTTCTATGAGTATAACACTAATGGGCGCTATTGGTATTGCTAAAGCAATCGGCGAGCCAATTTCATTATCTTATGGTTTGATAATATGAATAGTTATTGGATGTGGCGTTTTACGAGGATTATTAAGATACGTTGAGCAATATTGTAATCATTATATTGCTTTTAGATTACTAGCCACATTAAGAGATAAAATATTTAAAGCATTAAGAATATTGTGTCCTGCCAAATTAGAAAATAAACAAAAAGTTCAATTATATCAATGATTACATCAGATATTGAAACTTTAGAAGTATTCTATGCACATACTATCTCACCTATTTGTATTGCGATACTAGTTTCTACTTTAGTATTTTTATTTGTCGGATTTGTTTCAAGTTGGATCTTAGAACTTGTAGCTTTGCTCGGCTTTTTTGTTATAGGAGTAATAATTCCAATATTCTCATCAAAAAAATTAAAAGAGGCAGGAGTAAGTTACCGCAATGAGTTTTCTTCTTTTAACTCTTTCTTCCTTGATAGTATCAAAGGAATAAAAGATATTGTCATTAATAATGGAGAAGATATTAGAAAAGAAGAAGTTAACAATAAATCAGATAAGTTGTTGAAAGAAACAAAAAAAATAAAAAATGAAATAACTAAATTTTCATCATTTACTGAATTAATTGTTTCAATATTTATTCTATTAACACTAATAGTTGGAATTGTATTAGTAATTAAAGAACAATTATCTATTTGGGAAATGATTATTGGTGTAGTGGCAGTATTCGGCTCATTTGGTCCAGTTTTAGCTATATCAGCCTTACCAGGAAACTTAACCCAAACATTTGCTTCAGGCGATAGAGTTTTAAATCTCTTAAAAGAAAAGCCAGCTGTTGAACCTATAACTAATGGCGTCAATTTTGATTTTAACAAACTTGAAACTAAGGATTTATCATTCTCTTATGAAAAAGATAAAAAAATATTATCAAATGTAGATTTTAAAATTAACAAAGGGGAGATTGTTGGAATAGTCGGCGAATCAGGTTGTGGCAAATCAACATTCTTAAAATTACTTCTTAGGTTTTGGAAAAAAGATAATGGAAACATTAACTATAACGATATTGATATAGAAAAGATAAATACAGATAATCTATTAAGTAATGTCACTATGGTTAGTCAAACCACCTATCTATTCGATGAAACAATTGAAGAAAATTTAAAAATAGCCAAGAAAAACGCAACAAATGAAGAGATAGAAAATGCTTGTAAATTAGCATCAATCCACGATTTTATCATCTCTTTACCTGATGGTTATAAGACAAAAGTTGGTACAATTGCTGATAATTTGTCTGCAGGAGAAAAACAAAGAATCGGTTTAGCTAGAGCATTTTTATGCGGAAGTGAATTAATACTTTTAGATGAACCAACCAGTAATGTAGATAGCATCAATGAAGGAATTATACTCAAAGCTTTAAAGGATCAAAAAAAGAATAAAAGTATAATTTTGGTTTCTCATAGAGAATCTACCATGGCAATTGCTGATAGAATATATAAATTTGAAAAAGGTGTAGTACATGAACGAGATAGAAGCTAAAAGAGACAAAGAAAAAAAGTAGTTTCTTTAATGATATCGTTATATTGTAAAAAGAAGCACAAACATAAAAAAGAATTATGTTCTGTATGCCACGAACTAACTAATTATGCTTTAACGCGAATTGAAAGATGTCCATTTATGGAGAATAAAACATTTTGTTCAAACTGTAAAGTTCACTGCTATACTCCAATAATGCGAGAAAAAATTAGAGAAGTTATGCGCTTTTCAGGGCCAAGAATGATATTCTATCACCCAATAATGGCATTAAATCACGTTATTACAAGCAAAAGAGAAAAAAGAAAGATTAAAAAAAGTGAAAATTAAGAAAATATTGTGGCTTATACTAGGATTTATAGGATTAGGGCTTGGAGCATTAGGTGCTGTTTTGCCTATTTTACCAACTGTTCCATTTTTGCTTTTAGCAGCTGTGTCTTTTGCTAAAAGTTCAGATAAGTTAAATAATTGGTTTATTAATACTAAATTATATAAGAACAATTTAGAAAGTTATGTTAAAGGACAAGGAATGTCTTTTAAATCAAAAGTAAAAGTAATTATAACTGTAACTCTATTAATGGCCATTGGACTAACGCTTATGCTTATAAAAGAAATATATATTCCATGTATTATTTTATCTATAGTGTGGGTTACCCATATCGTTTACTTCACGTTCTATGTAAAGACATATAAGTTAGACTAATTATTAAAAAAGTTTGATACAAGCAAATGTATCAAACAAACAATCAATATAATGGCTGGGGTAATTGGATTCGAACCAATGCGTGACAGATTCAGAGTCTGCTGACTTACCGCTTGTCTATACCCCAAGCATTAGAGATTATATACTAATAAATTCTAATTTTAAAGAGAAAAGGAAGTTACTTTTGATGATGCTTCATCAAATTAACTTCCTTTTATTTACTTATTATTTAATAACAATTGATGATTTTGGTGATAAAGCAATTTTTCCACCATCTTGCTTGAAAGAGCCTGAAGCAATGAGAATTTCTTTTTCTTCACTTTGAATTGTTTGAATATCGTTAGTTATGTTTATATATACAGTAATGTTTCCTCTTCTATAAGATAGGACATTACCGTCTAAAAGTTCAAATTCATCTGATGTTAAAACACTTTCCTTATTTCTAATTTCAATTAATTTTTGAATGAAATGTAATAACGAAGTAGGATCTTTTTCCATTTCTTCAACAGTTGAATCATCTTCATTTGTTGGTAAGAAAGTCTTATTTGCAGTCGAAAAGCCAGCATTTTTAGTGCTATCAAATCTCATTGGCATTCTTGTTCCAGTTCTTTGGAAACCACCTTCTACAGATGGGATTGGTTTTGAATGTGTACCAATTTCATCACCAGCATAAATAAATGGAACACCTGGCATAGTTAATAAGAATACGTATGCTTGTCTTAAAGCTAAATCGTCTAAATAGTTTGCAATTCTAAGTGTATCATGGTTTCCAGATATAAATGAAAGACTCTTATTTAACTTCTTTGCTTCACTTAATCTTTTTAATAAATCTGTCTTAAATTTATTATAAACTTCTTCATCGTACTTCATTAAAAGTGGTGTATGTGCTTCAGAATCATATTCATCTAATCTAAATAATAAATGTGAACATGTGCCTCTGTGATCTAAAACAAAGTCAGAATCAAATCCAGCTTCTAATGATTGAGCAGGATTAGCCCATTCAGATACCATTTCGAAGTTTGGATGTTTTGTAGCCAAATCAGCTCTGATTGATTTCCATAATTTGATTGTTTCAACCTTATCATTTCCATCGTTTTTTACTAATGAGTCAGCCATATCAACTCTAAATCCATCAACGCCAAGGTTTAACCAATAATCCATTACTGATTCAATAAATTCTTTACCTTTATTTGCTTCAGGTGAACCAACCTTATGTTGCCAAGAATATTCAACCTTATTAAAGCCATAGTTAATTGCAGGTTGATGAGAGAAGAAGTTAACCATATAGCATCCAAATCTTTGAAATAATCCTGAAATCAAACGATATCCTGGCTCATTTGCCCATACGTTATCGTTCCAAATAAACAAATCTGAGTATTCATTTCTTTCAGGTTTAGCTGATTCCAAAAATTCTTTATTTTCAAAAGAAGCGTGTCCTGGAACCAAGTCTAAAAACAATCTTATGTCTCTTTTATGACATTCTTCAATTAATTGCTTTAAGTCTTCTTCAGTACCGAATCTTTCTGAAACTTTAAAGAAATCCCTAATATCATATCCACCATCAAAGAATGGTGAATCGTAAATTGGATTTAACCAAATTCCACTAAATCCTAAACTTGCAATATAATCTAATTTTGAAATTATACCTTGTAAATCACCATAACCATCGCCATTAGAATCTTTGAATGAATTAGGGTAAATTTCATAAAAAACTGTCTCTTTATAATTTCTTTTCATTTTAATTTTCCTTTCAACTAATATACATTTTGCATTATAAAGGTTAAAAGGAATTTATTCAATATTTCTATATCACTTATTTATTAAATAGTTTGGATTTACATTCATTACTATTTCTTCTTCTGTTGTTAAATCAGGTTCATTTTTATCTGAACACATTACAACTAAAATTGCTTCTGCAAAAGCATCGACAACATATTGGCTTTCAATTTCAACTTTTACTAATCCAGTGTCTAATAATGTCATTCCTACACAAGAAGGATAATGTGTAATTATTGTCTTTAAATATAATTTATCATCTAAAGTAATTAAGTCTTTAAATGCTGAATTTACTTGCTCATCAAAATCAATTGTTGTCCTATATACTTCACTTTTTTTATCATCATCAACAGCCATCCAAAGCTCGACATCGTAACTTCCTTTTATCCTTATATCTTTATTGTGATAATAAGCGTTGCATTGATGATTAATAATCCAACAACCTAATGTTTTACTAGCGTTTGTTCCTACTTCAATTGAAATTTCTTTATGCTTATCAAGTTTTCCTTTACCAATTAATGTTTTACAACAAACCTCACGGTACACATATATCACCTTTATTAAATATATGATTTAACTTGTTATATGTTTACTTATGTTTGTCTTTCCCAGCTTGTTTTTTTATTTCTTTATCTCTAATTGTTTCTTTTTTACCAATAAGTTTATTGTATGTCGCTTCACTCATCATGTATATGTGAGCTTTTTCCTTATTGCTAATTATTAATGGCACATCTACCTCTAAAGCTGTTTCAAACAACTGATTAATCTTAACCATATCTTTTAACCCTAAGTTCATTTTCATTTTATATATCCTCCATTTTTATTTTCATACAAATTCGAAAATTTATACTAAAAACCCATATATATAGTAAGGAGAAAATTTATATGTCTATTTGTCCAGTTTGTGGAAACAACGACGAGCGTTTCTTTTCCAAAAAAGGGGGAAAAATATATTGCAGAAAATGTATTAGCTTCAATGGGAGACAAGCAAATAAAATACCAATAAATTCAAACATCAAATTAAAACTAGATTACCCTCTATCTGATAAGCAAGAAAATATATCAAATTTAGTAATGCAAAACTTTATATTAAAAAAAGATGTTTTAATAAATGCTGTAACTGGTGCTGGAAAAACTGAACTTGTTTATAAAGCTATGGAAAAAGCTTTAAATGAAGGAAAAACTGTCGGTTTTGCCACACCAAGAAAGGATGTTGTTATAGATTTAAAGCCTAGAATTTCAAGTGCTTTTCCAAATGCGTCTGTCATATCAGTTTATGGCAATCATAGCTACAAACTAGAGGCTGATATTATTGTATTAACAACTCATCAATTGTTCAGATACAAAAATTATTTTGATTTATTAATAATTGATGAAATAGATGCTTTCCCTTTTGCAAACAACGAAATGCTACATCAATTTGTTGAAAAATCACTTACTTGTACAGGAGTAAAAGTCTTACTATCCGCAACACCTTCTGAAAAAGATATATGTGAAATTAAGAATCGTGGTGGAACAATTTTAGAACTTAATAAAAGATATCACGGTGCATTTTTACCAGTTCCTGAATTTGTTTATTATGGCCTAAGTAAATACTTTACATGCTTAAAAGTTATTTTAAAAATTTTAAATTCTAACAAGCCTCTTTTTGTCTTTGTTCCAACTATAAACGAAGGACAAAAACTATATCAACTTGCAAAGCACTTCATTAAAGACATAAGTTTAGTATACTCATACGAAAAAGATAGAGATATAACTATCGAAAAATTTAAAAAAGGACAATTAAAATGTTTGATTACAACCACAATATTAGAACGAGGTGTAACGGTAAAAGATTTACAAGTTATAGTAATAGATGCAGATAATATGACGTTTACACCAGAAAGTTTAATTCAAATTTCAGGACGTGTTGGAAGAAAATTTAACGCTAGAACTGGAAAAGTAATATTTTTAGGTAAAAGTTATAATGAAAACATTAAAAAATCTATCAAAACAATTAAAGATACAAACCATAGAGCATTATTGTCTGGCGTGTGCTGAAAAAATATCTCCGACTTCATATAGTTATATATTTAATGAGCCAGTACTATGCGATAAATGTTTAGAAAGAATTAAGCCAGTTTATAAAAGTATTAGAATAAATGAAATAGATATAACTTATCTATGTAATTATGAATCACCACTAAAAGAATGGCTTTTACAGTATAAAGAACAATTTGATATTGCTCTTGCCCCTGTTTTCTTTTATTTGTTTAAAACATATATTAAGTTAAATTTTTTTAATTATGTTATTGTGATTGCTCCTTCATCGCTTTCATCAATAAAAAAGAGAGAGTTTTCACATATGTATGAAATGTGCAAATCATTAAATATGCCAATATACGATATATTAAGAAAAAAAGATAGTGCGACTCAAAAAGGAAAAAACGCGTTACAAAGATCAAAAATAGAATCAAATATAACGTCAATAAACATAGAAAGAATAAAGGACAAAAAAGTACTTTTAATCGATGATGTTATTACTACTGGTGCAACAATAAAAGCTTGTTACAACGAATTAATGAAAGGTAAACCAAATAAAATTAAATGCTTAATTTTAATGGGAGCAATAGATCAATAAGAATGCAAATTTTGTCGAACGATTTATATTTAAAAAAATATTTTATAGTTATATAATTAGCATAGAGAAGAGGAGGTTTAAGTATGATTCAAGGTACTGTTAAATGGTTTAATCGCATTAGAGGATTTGGCTTCATTATTATTGATGGCGAAGTTAATCACGATATTTTCGTACACTATTCTCAAATAAACCAAAAAGGTTACAAATCATTAGATGAAGGAGACTCAGTCGAATTTGATCTTGTCCACACTTCACGTGGAGATCAAGCTCATAACGTTTCAAGAATCAATGTAATGCAACATTAAATATCAAAGAAACATTGAATTTCTACTCAATGTTTCTTTTTTTATGTTTATTAATGTGTTTTAAATTACTATTTACTCAAAACTAGTAAAAAAGTTACTTAATAACATAAAATTTTTTGATAAATTTATTGACTAAGCAGACAATAATTGATATATTATACAAGACGCTAAAACGGATGTTTAGCTCAGCCGGGAGAGCATCGCCTTTACACGGCGGAGGTCACAGGTTCGATCCCTGTAACATCCACCATTTATTTAGCGCAAAAAGCTTTGTGGAAGAATAGCGAAGTGGCCAAACGCGGCAGACTGTAAATCTGTTCCTACGGGTTCGATGGTTCGACTCCATCTTCTTCCACCATTCTTAT